>OCVV011190457.1_pt1 | contig 13636 bp, 9 predicted proteins | sample 1539721 | NCBI WGS metagenome assembly OCVV01 (sample SAMN02144230, study PRJEB22623) | gut metagenome | biome: sheep rumen | host: Ovis aries | place: New Zealand
AAATAATATTCAGAACAATATTCACTATCAATCCTATTGACGCATTCAGCATAGGAGTTTTTGTATCCGAGTATGCATAAAACAATCTGCATATGGGCTCTCTCAATCCTACAAAACATATTCCGATAGAATAGAAAAGCAAAGATACCGCAGTCATTTTTATTGCTTCCGAACCAAACGCACCTCTTTCAAACAATACCTTTGTAATGTCTTTGCAAAATAACATCAAAAATGCTGATATTGGCAACAGCAATGTCAGCATAAAACTTTCAATCCTCTTGATATTAGTTTCGATTTCAACATACTTTCGCTCTGTAACCGCGCTGGATATAGACGGATAATACACTGTCACAACAGGTTGAACCACTCCGCCCTGTACTAACTGGATCAAACTGTTTGCATACGTCAAAGCAGAAATCGCACCTTCAGCGATCTGTGAGGCTATGGTACGATCAACCAATGTGTTTATTTCGTTTACAGATACACCGATTATTACCGGTCCGATTAAACCAAAGAATAATTTCAACGTTGGTTTGTCATATTGAGACAAAGGGTTATATCTAAACCCCAACTTATGAACTTCCGGAAACAGTATTACTGCTTGAGCCAGAATAGCTACAACACTTACTATACTCAAAAGCCAAATATTTACTTTTGCGCCCAAAACAATTGCCAGCATAACGATCAAAGTATTGGGAATGGCAGAAAAAGCCACTAATCCAAACTTGTCATTTACCTGAAGAAAACTACTGTAAACATATATTATGGTAGAGAAAAACAAACTCAATATGCATATTCTGGTAAAGCCGATTGCATATTCCAATGTTTCTCCTTCGAATCCGTACGCAAATGCTTTAACCACCAATGGTGTAAACAGCCAAACCAATGCAATAACCACTGCGGAAAAAATAAAAACGATTGACAGTACATTACCTGTAAAGAAATGTGCTTTTTCTTTACCGCCGCTTTTAAGAACTCTGTAATATACGGGAATATAGCAAGTAGATAAACCCGTTCCTACAAAAAGGAAAATAGTTCCGGGTATATTTTGTGAGATCAAATATGCATCAGATATTCCGCTTGCACCAAAAAAGCCGGACAAAACCATTTCGCGAATAAATCCCAATAGTTTTGCGCATATTGTAAATATAAATACATATGAAATTGATAACTTAAGCTTAGAATTATTCATATAGTGTTATCTCTTAAACTTTTTGCAAAATACTAAAGAGAATAATCCAAAAATACATATAGCCATTATGTACGAGGTATATACCCAAGGCGATACTATAAACCCGTACAGATTCCAAAAATATGAACAGGCAACAAGCATTATAGGGATAAAGGAATAGAATTTACCTTTGCTCAAAGAATTAACGCTCAGTTGAGTAACCACTCCCCTCAGCATACAATACAACAATCCGCCAACCGTTCCAAAGTCTTCAATAACACCTCTGAATGCAGTAAATACGTTTCCGTATTCAGGGATTATCACATCATATATTCCACCTTTTCTGCTGGCAAGACCAAGAAGCCTAAAAAAGGTCATATAAGTGTTACTTCCAAGACCATAATCCAATGTACGAGGCATCGAAAACCACGCATCGAATTCAATCATATGGCCAAACGCATATACCCAGAATTTCTGATATATTATTCCTATCATCTCTCCGGAAAACTCTCCGGTTCGAAGAAGCATTACCAAAAACAAGATCAGAAGCAAACAAACAACCCCGAGTCCCAATAAAATCATTGATTTAGTTTTAATGATCGGAGATTTCTTATTCACCACATCATAAGATATACACCAACCGGCAAGCCACAGGAAGATAGAGGCTATAAATCCGGATTTGCCACTCGTAAATACCATTTCCATAACTATAGGTATCATGGTAGCGAGTGATAAAATTCTATGCTTAAATTTCTTTGAGAAGTTGAATGAAAAGCCACCACACAACGGACCTGCATAGATAAATATTGAAAGTAGCTGATGCAAAGTTGATGTAGGCCTGTTTTCGGTATATCTGAGAACAGCGGATGTGGAGCTGACATTAATTATTCCTCTTATAGAAAGAATGTCACCGATACCGAAGCCGTTTTCTCTTAAAGATAAAAATGCAGAAACAACTCCAATGACAATAACACCAAGCAACGCCAACCAACTGTAACTATCTTCTTTTCTTTCAGGTGAAGCACTTAGTTCCTGAACAGAATTTCTGTTCCAGACTAGACCAAAATTCTTGGCTACGCATCCGCCTAATGTAGTAAAAAAAACAGCCAATTCTATCCAAACAAGTCCTTTGTAGTTCCAAACATAATCCACTTTCCAAAGAGTAACGGGTAAAACTACGAAAGCAGTCCAAAAAAGTGTGAACAATCTTGTCGGATGCAATATAGATAAAGAGATTTTTGCAGATAATAATATATTAATAATTGCCAAGATCAAAATGGCAATCAGATAAATATTCATATTCCACCTCCGGAATCAATTAGTTATTTTCGGTTGTTTCACATATCGTTCGTAAAAATATATATTGGACTTCTTCAATTCTTCATCTATTGAAAAGTCAGCCAACGACATACTTCCATCTTCTTTATGATCTACAACAATATCTGTAGTATATACGGTATCAATATTTTCATTAAAGGCTCTTAAAGCCAGCACTCCCTCTTCACCAAAAAGGAACATCTCCGGACCATATATAGGATGAAGCTTATCAATGACCTCTCGATGTATAAGTAGAAAACTACCGTGTGCCTGATATATCTTCCCAAGATTATTAATCCTAAACCCCTGCACACGTGTACACACTTTTGATACCGCAAATCCGGAAAGCAATAAAAATTTACTATTATTCTTGAAGCCCTTATAGATCAAATATTCCGATAGTTTATTGTGTTTTATAACCATCGGATTTTGTTCCTTCCCTGAGCGAGCAATTATCTTAGGAGCATAGATTGCTCCGGGTAGTAAATTTTCACAGGAAAACTTTTTAACTACTATATCTGGATTAGATATAATTATATAGTCATACTCATAAGCCATATCCCAGACGTGCAATTCCTCCGAATCCATACGGGATATTATATTCTTTAAACTTCTCACAAAGCCTTTCGACTGTTCCATCCGCCAAGAGTTCAAACATAAATGTCATTCCAAGTGAAAGGTGAAGATCGTTCAATCCTATATGGATTTCATCAAACCCTCAGTTTTTGAGAACATCGTCTACGCATTCCATTGCATCTTTGTTTTCAAGCAAAAGTGTGGTCTTACATCTTCCAGAAACAGCATTTAGAAATGCATCAACTTCTTTAAGGGATTTCCAATACGGAAGCATGATTATATCCGCACCGGCTTTTATCACATCATCAATTTCCTTCTTTGAACCCTCATGCCACGGATTTACTCTGACGAGCATTTCCGAATTCTTAAGTAAAGGTTTGATAGTCTCAATATCACTTACTGAGTGAAACGATTTAACCGAGTTCATGTTCTTCTGGCGATCTTCCTTGCCGAGTCGTTCCAGATCTATCCACACCCTGTCAACGCCATACTTATCAGCAATCATTGCAACAGTCGAATCGTTGGTGATATACATGAGTTTTAATAGAGAATTTTCTTCCATAAAACGCTCCATGAAAATAATTATCCGATTGTTACCATACCCTCTGTATGGATTCCAAGATTATTCAAAAGTTCAATCTCGTCCATTATTTCACGTCTGTTGGCAAAACCGGTCTGTTCCAATAATACTGCATGTTCAATTCCGGCAAGTTTTGATAAGGCATCAGCGTTAAAAAAAGGATTATCGATAATGACTGCATCTATGTTATTCTGCTTAAGCTTTTCCGTTATATCTTTAGCTGTTTTCTCAGAATCGTCTTTTATTTGAGTTCCAACGATACCAATGATCTTATAGTTATCTTTGTTCGCCGACATATGTATTTTGGAATTTACCAGATTAATGCTTTCATCATAATTAATTTTCTTTTTTCCTATTTTTCTAAGATTATACAACAATTTGCCATATTCTTTTCCGGGTACGGAACCGATAAAGAAAGTACCAAAAATACTCTCAATATCATCTTCTTCGTCAAGCTTGTTAGCAAAAATATAAATAATAAAGTACAAGCCGCACATCACAAACAAACCAAGAATAATACCTACAAGCGCATATTTGGTAGAAAAAGCAGAAACTTCTGTATTTGTATTATCAGTCACAATTTCATTATCAGAAGATTTGTCTGGTTCCTTTAACCAATCATAGTATTCCTTCTGAACGCCTGTGAGGGCTGCTTCGCCTTCAATTATCGCCTTGATTCGCATCTGCTGTTCTTGAAGAAAAAGTGTCCTGCTGTTTAATAGCGTTGCATCAGCAGTCCATGATGAATACTCATTTATTTTTTCTAAATCATGACTTAGCCCTTTAGAAGATAGCTCTTTACTACAATTGGCAATAAACTCATCTATCGAGCTGCAAACCTTAGCAGAATACTCATTATTCTCCGATAAAACAATAAAATAAAGCATTGCCGAAGAAGAATTGGTTCTTACTCTGCCATCTATCAAAGAAACAGTTTCTGCTACATCAGAAGCAGGAATCCCCGTATTTTCCGAAACAAACTCTCTAAACTCAACTCCCGAAAAAGAATTTCTAAATCCCTGTTCTACACCTTCCATTTGTTCCGGTTCATCAACCATTATCATGTAAGAAAGTTCAGTTTTAACAACATTCTGAGGATCCATTCTCATCAACAGCGAATCGTTTCTGTTATCTATAACCTGTTGAAGATTTTCAACATAGTTATATACAGTTTCCACATACGCTTTCTCAGAATCGCTCAGTTCAGGTTCTAAAACGGCAATCTGAGAATTATTCTGAAGAGTATGCATGTTTTTAATGATTCGTAAGCCATTAAGAGCGAGCGCTCCTATGATCATTGCAGCCAAAATACTTTTCCAATGTTTCAATATGTAGAAAATATATCCCTTTATACTTATTTCAACTTCTTTCATTTTCCTATATATCTCCTGTTAGCTCTTACCGATTCTATTGGGATGATATGTGGTCACAGTATCACAAACGCTGTTTATTATTCCCTCATCATCCTCGTTATAAGCTGTTTCCATCAGATTTCTCAATTGAACCAGGAAAGTATCATTATCAAACGCAATCGGCATTCCTATATGTATTAACTTATTAGGGGTAGTCTTAAGGCCCTCTTCAGCCATGAGTTTTTCTTCATACAGCTTTTCACCAGGCCGGAGTCCCGTATATTCGATCTTGATATCTACATCCGGCTTGAATCCGCTGAGCTTGATAAGATTCCTTGCAAGGGTATCTATCTTGACAGGTGACCCCATATCAAGGACGAATATTTCTGAACCTTTTGCCATAACTCCGGCTTCGAGAACAAGACTTACAGCCTCGGGTATCGTCATAAAGTATCTGACTATATCCGGATGAGTTACCGTAACTGGCCCTCCGGCTGCTATCTGTTTTCTAAAGAGCGGTACAACCGATCCGTTACTTCCGAGGACATTTCCAAAACGTACTGCAACATATCTGGTCCTTGCCTTGAAATCTTTATCCTCATCAGGCGAATAATGGGATATCTTATCCATGTGAGCAGAAAGCTCAATAAGCTCTGATTCTCTGTGCTCCTGTATCATATGGTCGAAGGTCTGGATGACCATCTCACATAGGCGCTTACTGGCGCCCATTATATTGGTCGGATTGACTGCCTTATCGGTACTTATAAGGACGAATCTCTCACATCCCGCGCGCATTGCCGCGTATGCCGTCTTGTACGTGCCAATCGCATTATTCTTGATAGCCTCGCATGGACTGTCCTCCATAAGAGGCACATGCTTATGAGCTGCGGCATGATATACGATCTGAGGCTTATACTGAGTAAATACCGATTTAAGCCTGCCGCTGTCCCTTACAGAGCCTATTAGAACTACCAGATCAAGATCAGGATATTTCTTACGCAGTTCATTCTGTATATCGTACGCATTGTTTTCGTATATATCGAAGATTATTAGTCTGCCGGGATTATGGGATGCGATCTGTCTGCAAAGCTCGCTTCCAATTGAGCCTCCGCCACCTGTTACGAGAACAGTCTTACGATGGAGAAATGAAAATACACTGTTAAGATCCAGCTCGATAGTATCTCTTCCGAGAAGATCTTCTATCGCAACATCCTTCATATCCTTGACAGAAACATCACCACTTGCAAGCTGGAAGAGTCCGGGAAGATTCTTAAGTTCGCACTTGGTCTCTTTACAGATATTGAGGATGTCGCGTCTGTTTTCTGCAGACGCAGTAGGAATAGCAATATAAATTTTGTCGATGTTATACTCCTCAACATTCAGAAGTATGTCATCACGTCCGCCCACTACAGGAATACCCTCTATGTACCTGTGCCATTTATTCGGGTTATCATCGATAATACAGCAGACCTTTTCTTTGAGTTCCTTGGCATTCCTTATATCTCGAAGGATCATCTGTCCCGCATTGCCGGCACCGATGAGCATACAGTTTTTTTCTTTGGAATCGCCCCCTGCTCTGACCCTGCCTCTCAAAAGGAGTACAAAACGGTATGAGAATCTGATTCCGACAACGAAACCAAACTGAAGGACCATCCCTATAAAGTAATAGGATACGGGCATCCTTCGAAATATGACCGTGATCCCAACTATGTGAATAAATGATGTAATGGCAGATGAGAAGATACATCTGAGGAGCTCATTATAACTGGCAAAACGCCATATACTCTTATAGAGTCTGAGCCTCCAAAAGATAAGAATACAAATGACAGCATAGAATGGAATGAAGTCTCTGAATGCTTCAAGATACTCAGCAGGAATAGCAGAGTATGTGGTATCGAACCTGAGCCACAGCGCAAGGAAATACGACAATACAACTGCCATCATGTCATAAATGACAAGACAGGCAGCAACAACTTTCCAGTGCTCAAGCTTAAATAATGATTTAAGTGATCTTTTGCTCATAATGTGCTTTTCTTTTTTGCATAAATAATATAGGTACAAACTAAATCAAATTATTATAGCATAGAACGTGCTCTGATAGGTGAAAAAGGGGAATATTTTCACATATAGCGAAAAGAAGTATGAATTGTCAGAAAATAATGGGGCTGTCGCTTTAGATGATTAAATCATATCATCATCTAAGTGAGGCCCCTTTTTCTTGCCATAAATTTGTTAACTTCCTGCAATAATTCCACTCAAAAGCCCTTTTGGGGCTTTTTCAATTGCTCTTTTTCTTACTTCTTCCACCCCGACGTTTCGGTGTCTGTTTTTCTGCTTTTGCATCTGGTTCAAAAAACTCCAATGCCTCATCCAGCGTCTTGTTACTCTTCATGAATGCTTCTATCAAAGCCTCATTCTCGATGGCTACCATCTTGTTTCACAGTTCCTGAAGTTCCTCACAAGCCGCGTTAGATATTGTGGTAGAATTCCACTCATTCTACGTAATTTTATTTTTTCTAAAAGTTTTTGCAACCAAATTGCAACCACGAATCTATTGAACTATTTTCCTTTTGACGCTCTTAATGCATTATTCTTCTTCGCCCATTTTTCGAGAACTCCTTCGAGTTTCTTAAAATCTACACAGCGACGTCGCAAAAGATTATTAGCTTCTTCTGTGGTTATCATTCGGTATAATTTATTTGCCTTTTTCACAATAGCATCTTGATTTTTCTGAATCCAATCAAGTTCCTTTGCACACATAACTTTATATGCGCGGTCACTACCTTTTTCGTTTTTGGCAATTCGGAGATCCATCTTGGTAACCACTGACTCATCAACAGGTATCATGTTGTTAAAATTCATGACTCCCATAAGTTTTTCACCATCAAAGATTCTGGTGAAATCAACATCATTTTTCATCTTATAATGTTTTGCTTTAGGATGGTCCAATGGTACACAATACATATGATCTTCACACACTACAACAATTCCAACAAAAGGTCTGTTACTCTTATGTATCTGTGGTGATATTGACTGCACTCTATCATCTGCATTATGTAAATCTCTGACATACTTCATATCCAGAGTATATAGCTGTAATTTTTCTTGCTTCAATCTATTACTCCTAAAAATAGGGCTGCAAGAATGCAGCCCTAAATCGTTTCCACTTATCGGTAGGATTCACCGCTTTAATCGTTCCCACTCACAGTAGGGTTCTCTGCTTTTATCGTTCCCACTCACAGTAGGGTTCTCTGCTGATTAAAATGTACACTCCTTTAGTGTAGAAGTCAATAGTAAAATGGCTATTGGGCAGCATTTAAGCAGCGTTTTCATGTAATTTCATCACTTCCACTCATGCTCGTCTACCCTCACGGCACTTACCGTAAATCTCACATCAGAATCATATGAAAGGGAATTATTTCACAGATATATATATATAAATTGTCAGAAAATTAATAAATCAAAGATGCTGTTCCACACAGGAACAGCATCTTTGATTTATCTTCCTATCGGTTCAACAGTCTCCGAATAGACCTTCCTGAAGAAGATTATCGACAATACGCAGGACATCCCCTCCGCCGCAAGGAAGCTGAACCATACCTTGTTAACATCATGTGTAAAATAGGCGATGGCCCAGGCAACGGGAACAAGGATAAGAAGCTGCCTGCACACGGAAATGATAAGTGAGTAAATGCTCTTTGAAAATGCCTGGAAAACGGTTCCGAGAGAAATGGCAACAGCCGCGAACGGATAGTGGATCGCGATTATCCTGAGAGCCGTTATACCGATGGACTTCATATTGTCATCCGCGTGGAAGATATCAAGAAGCCTGCCGGGAAAGATCTCGAAGATGACGGTTCCAACGGTCATAATGCATACTGCGAGGATAACGCCAAAGCGCAGGGCTTCATCAATCCTTGCTCTTTTCTTCGCACCGTAGTTGTAGGCCAGTACCGGAATGATACCGTTATTCATGCCAAATACCGGCATAAAGAAGAAGCTCTGAAGCCTGAAGTACACGCCGTAAACGGATATGGCAGTTTCAGAGAAGGTCTTCAGGATCTTATTCATGAAAAAGCTCATGACGGACATGATGCTCATCATAATGATCGAGGGAATACCTACGGCATAGATACGCCTGATGGTGGAAAAATCATTTGCAAGGATCTTGTCCAGTCCAAAGTGGATCTCTTTATTCACTTTAAGGTTGAACATGATCGCAAGGATTCCGGCTATGCTCTGGCCTATGACCGTTGCATATGCTGCACCGGCCACACCAAGTGCGGGAAATCCCAAAAGTCCGAAGATCATGATGGGATCAAGGATCATATTGATCACAGCGCCCACCGTCTGTGTGACCATGGAATAAAATGTCTGACCGGTAGACTGAAGGAGCCTTTCAAATGTCATCTGAAAGAAAAGACCTATGGAAAGGGTTGTAACGATCCTGAGGTATGCGGTTCCATACGCTATGACCTCGGGAGTTTCAGACTGGGCGGCGATAAAGGGACCGGCCGCAAAGATTCCAAGAAGAAGGAATGCGATATAGCTGCAGAATGCAAGGAACACTCCCTTATTGGCTGCGGCATCGGATTTTTCGAAATCTTTAGCTCCAAGCGAGGTAGACAGCATTGCATTGATACCTACTCCCGTTCCGGAGGCCACGGCGATCATAAGGCTTTGCATGGGAAAAGCGACTGTTACGGCAGTGAGAGCAGATTCATCAAGCCAAGATACAAAGACACTGTCCACGATATTGTAAAGTGCCTGTACCAGCATTGAGATCATCATTGGAAGGGACATTGATATTATGAGACTTTTTACGGGCCTGACGCCCATCTTGTTTTCTTTTACAGCAGTTTCCGTCATTTTTCTAACCCTGTTATTAACTAATGCAACTCTGACATTATAGTATGACTTGGTGCCATTGTCGACACTTGAAAAAAAGAGCCTGCTTTCTTCATACGGAAAGCAGGCTTTGATAAATCTGTCATACGTTCAGTGGACTGTCGGAGTTGACGGAGCAGAAACGGTCGAAGTGACCTTGGGCTTGATTGATACGACCTGATTCCTTCCATGCTCCTTGCCATAGTAGAGATTTTCATCCGCCTGGGTCAGGAGCTTTTCAAGCGAATATCCCGGACTATAGGTGGAAACGCCCAGAGTCATGGTGAACTTTATCTTATTTCCCTCATACTCGACTACATTATTCTCAATCCTGGATCTGATTCGCTCTGCAACGGTGGTGGCAACGCTTCTGTTGCCGTTTACGAGGATGAGAAATTCCTCGCCGCCCCATCTGCAGACGGTATCGCCGTCTCTTACACACGCCTTAAGTATTTCGGCAACCGCAACAAGGGCTACATCGCCGCAATCATGGCCATAGGTATCATTGATCTTCTTGAAGAAATCGATATCGGACATTACAAGGCTGAAGATAGCGCCGGTCTTCTTGGCATCTTCAAGAGCATTGTCCAGCGCCGTTTCCATTGTTCGTCTGTTGTAAAGCTTGGTCATGGGATCAATGCTGGCTTCCACGTCAAGCGTAGCATTCTGATCTGCAAGAGTATCAAGGGATTTCTTGTAGCCCAGGACGAAGAAATGTGACATCCAGATGATCAGCTGACATGACAGGAACAGATTGAAGACAAAGGCAACAGACATCTGTACAAGCGAAAGATTTTCGATCGGAGCAAATGCCTGGCCGATAAAATATGAAACAAGGATCGCAATGACGGTAAGGATTGACCAGATCATTGGATAAAAGATCCGCTCTTCATTCTTCATTACGAACATGCTTATGTAATAATACAGGGGAATTATCGCAATGACATAGGTATAGAATCCTGCATCCCATCCGATCACTACCGTGGTAAGGACCATCTGGAAGATGATCTCCAGGAACATCAGCAGGTATCCGCGGGCAACTCTGCCCGAACGGACGATGCCGTAACAGTATGAATAATAAGCCGTGGAGATAACGTTGTAGAGCGAAAGCTCCCATATATCCATGATATGGTACATGAACATCATGGTGACATGCACGATGATAACGGCCACCGCAAGTATCTCAAGGATCTCCTGGTGGTTTACTCCGTAATCGCCGGTCACGACTCTCATGAAGTGGCTTTGTGTTTTCTTTTTTTCAGGCTGATCAGCCATTCAAAACCTCCGCATTTGTCTGTCGCTTTTTATCCTAAAACGGGCGTAACAAATACATGGATATTTTACCACAACATAAGGTGGTGGAGCAAATCAGACAGTTGACTTCAGGTTCATGATCTCGTCAAAATATACAAAATAATCCGGGAAGGTCTTGGAGCAGCACATGGGATCAAGGATACTGATCCCCTTTTCCTTTACACCGAGAAGCGAAAAAGCCATGGCCATGCGGTGATCTCCGTAGGTCTCTATATCTGCAGGGATCAGTTTGCCGGGCCTTATGAATATCCTGTCATTTTTTTCGATATTTGCAGCAGATCCTGCGCGGTTAAGCTCGTTTACTATTGCAGCAGCACGGTCGCTTTCCTGGAGCCTTAGATGTTTATTATATTCTATGACAAGAGGCTTTCCGTAATATGGTACAAGAGCCGCCAGAGTCATGGTCTGGTCAGAGCAGGACGCCATCGAGACGGTCTTTGGTGAATCAGGATCTGCGCCGCTATCGATCTGCATTTCTGTTTTTGACGCTATTGGAATCACCTTTTTAGGTCCAAGGGCAAGGGGAACTACCTTAAAGTCGCCTTTGTCCGATGTATTAACAGCCATGCCAAGAATCCCGAGACAGTTTATAAAGCATACATCTCCCTGCATGGAATTCCATCCAAGGCCTTTAACGGTAACGGATCTGTTTATGAGAGGACTGAGAGCATAGAAGTACGCGGCCGCGGAAGCATCCGGCTCTATATCATATACTGCAGCTTTTGGAATGCAGCTTTTAGTGATATACCCGGTGTATTCCATTTCGGATCTTTCCGGCGAGCTACCTGCAGCTTCTCCGCTTATCCCATTGCATGAAAGTCCGAAGGAAGCCATTACCTTCCTTGTCATCTCAACATAGGAAAGGCTCTCTTTCCCGACAAGGTTCATCCGGATATCGCGTCCTGAAAGCGGCGCAGCTATAAGGAGTGCACTTAAAAACTGCGAGCTTTTTTCAATATTTACGCTTATCTCGTCCCTGTTAAAACCATGAGGCTTAAGTGTGAAGGGGAAATGTCCCTCCTCTCCCTCATAGATCACTTCACAGCCAAGTTCCTTAAGTGAATCAAGGAGAGGTGCCATCGGACGCTTTTTCATCTGATCCGAGGAATCCATATGATAGATCCCGCCATCCGTTGCACCGAGCACCGCAGTCAGAAATCTTGCAGCCGTTCCGGCACTGCCCACGTTAAGAGAGGCCTCCTTTTTCGGAATGCGTCCTGCGCAGCCCTTAACCTTTACGGTGCAGTTTCCTCGGTCGATATCTGTCTCAATACCCAGCCCTTCCATACAGCTGAGAAGACTCTCGGTGTCATCGGAAAACAGAACTCCGTTTAAGACAGACTCTCCATCAGCAAGCATCGCAATAAGAAGAGCACGGTTCGTGATGCTCTTTGAACCGGGGACGGTTATCTCTAAGCTCCCGTCTTCAAGCTCTTTTATCTTTCCCGTTTTAGCCCTGATAACAGGCTTACGGTCGCATCTGTATACCTGCACATCCCTGATAAAATATGTGCTGTCTACAACCTCGCCGTCGGTACAGGTCTCACCCTTTACTTCTTTTGAAATATGGTATCCTGCTTTTTCATGAAGTCTCATGCTGGCGATATTGGAGGATATGACCTTGGCTTCAAGATGAAGAAGACCCAGCTTATTAAATCCCACCTCATCGCCAAGGAGCTTAACAGCTTCCGTGGCAAGTCCCTGTCCCGCAGGGGCATCCTCCGAAAAGAACACACCCGTTTCGCCGGTCATGGTAGCAGGATCGATATGCTGGATATAAACGCATCCTATGGGAGTATCAGTCTCTTTGAGTATTACGATATACTGCCATACCTCACCCTTATCCACCTTCTCGGCAAGCCACTTTTTGTGGTCCGCTTCCGTTACAGGCTTTTTGTAATAGAAATATCTGACAATTCTGCCTGAATTTCTCCACTCTAAAACCATCGCAGTGTCTTCGACTGCAATGGGCTTAAGATATATTCTGTTTCCGTATATTATTTCACTGTCCATTATTCCAAGCGGTAAACAAATGCTTTTTTGGCTATCCGTTAATCGTCTGCGGATTGGTGCCTTTATCTCCGTAAAATTCACTCCAGGTGCCTTCGCTCTTTTCCTCGATGGCGGGAGTTCCGCGCATGCCGATGAAAGGCGCGCCCTTTCCGCGAAGGTAATCTGCGGTGATTGTGACGGTGCCTATATTATCATCCTTGGGGATCTCATACATTATATCAAGCATATAGTCTTCAATAATACTTCTGAGTCCTCTTGCGCCTGTTTTAAGTTCAAGCGCCTTCTCTGCGATAACATCAAGCGCATCATCCGCAAATTCAAGCTTTACTTCATCAAGCTCAAGGAGCTTCTGGTACTGCTTTAGGATCGCATTCTTGGGCTCTGTCATTATCTTGACCAGCATCTCCTTAGTCAGATTCTGAAGAG
>OCVV011233246.1_pt1 | contig 13636 bp, 11 predicted proteins | sample 1539721 | NCBI WGS metagenome assembly OCVV01 (sample SAMN02144230, study PRJEB22623) | gut metagenome | biome: sheep rumen | host: Ovis aries | place: New Zealand
CCCTGGTTGGGCTGCCCCTCGAAGGCGTCGCACACGGCGTCCGCCGCGTCCGTCTGGTACTGCTGCACTTTGAACTTGAGCCTCACGGCATCCTCCCTATATGACCCGCCGCACGGTGTCGGGGCTGTAGGTCTTGAACAGCTCCTCGAAGTTCGCCTGCGTCGCATCGTCCCTCATGGAGGCGTCGCGCATCACCGCGTAGTCGGGCTCCAGCTTTGCCATCTCCTCGATGGTCTCCGTCCCTACCTCCGTGTCGAAGCAGGCGACGAGGCGGTTGCCATCCACAAGGAAGCACTCCCTGCCACCGAGCTCCCTCTTCTCGATCCTCGCCGAGTACGGGATTCGGAACTTGGGCAGAACCTCGAAGAGGAGGTCTTCCGGGGTCCTGTCGAGCTTCACGTTGTCCGCAAGCGAGAGCAAGTCCAGCTGGTTCGTGTCCTCGGGCGTGCGGTAGGTATCGAGAATGTTGGAAGAGTCGATTCGCAGCACGCGGAAGCCGATATCGGGGACCTTCTTGGGCTCTTCCCCGAGCTTGAGCTGGCGGTTTGCCTCCTCGACCTCGGCCATTATCTTCGCGCCCGCCCGACGGATGCGCTCCTCGCCGATGTCACAGATAGTCTTGAATCCCAATGCCTCTGCCATAGATCCAGCAGAGACTGCCTCTGTTAGTTGCACAAGAATAAACCTATTCCCCACTGGCTCCGAAGCGTTCGCCCTCATCACGGCATCTGCAGTCGCGGCTGATCCAGAGAAGAAGTCAACCACAATACCATCTCGAATACCGATTAACTCAATCAGCCTCTTTATAAGCGCAGTTGGCTTTGGCGTATCGAATACGTTTTGTTCAGAAAATAGCTCGCGTAGTTCAGCCTGAGTCTGTCGCATAGCAGGAAGATCATTCCATATGGTCATCCATGGCTTCGTGGGATTCTCGGGAGCGTATTCACGGGTATAGGGGACCCAATCCCCATTGCGGCGTTTCCAAACCAGCTTGCCCGCATCAGAGAAAGCCTTGACGCTGCTGGGGCCAGCGGCCCAGCAGCCTTCGCGCCCGTCCGCGCGTATCGGGAGGACCTTTGTGCCATCGGGAGCCGTAATCGGATAGAACATCGTTGGCCTATCAGCGCGAAGGCTGTTCTTTCCATTCTTGCGAAGCAAACGATCACGGTAGTGCCTGCCATCTTTATCGATGCTTCCATAAGCATCTACAAGGTCAGGTGCAACCCTTTGATGCAGATCAACCGTTAACATGGACTTGGCATAACAAAAGACATATTCATGGTCAGGAGTTACAGCAACGTGATTATCGTTGGGGCTATCAACTTTCCGCCAGATGAATGAGGAGATGTAGTTCGTCGCCCCAAACACCTCGTCGCAAATCTTGCGGAGGTTCGCGCTCTCGTTGTCGTCGATGCTGATGAAGATGGCACCATCGGCGGAGAGCAGGTCCCTCGCCAGCACGAGCCTGGGATAGATCATCGAGCACCAGTCGGAGTGGAAGCGGCCATTGGAGTCGGGGTTGGCGACGAGCCTGCCGCCTTCCTCATCGAAGTCGCCACTCTCGGCGTCGTACTCCTCATGCGTCTGTGCGAAGTCGTCGTCGTAGACGAAATCATGTCCTGTGTTGTAGGGTGGGTCGATATAGATGAGCTTCACCTGGCCGGCGTAGGTCTCCTTGAGGAGCTTGAGCGCATCAAGATTGTCGCCCTCGATGTAGAGGTTCTGCGTCGTGTCCCAGTCAACGGACCTCTCGGGCTCCGGCCGCATGGTCTTCCAGACGGGCCTTCTGGCCTCGGCCTTCGCGGCCGCCTTGCCGGGCCAGGTGAACTGGTAGCGCTCGCGCTGCCCCTCGGCCACGTCGCCCAGGAGGTCGCACAGCGCATCGAAGTCCACGACGCGTTCGAGGTTGCCGTCTGCATCCTCGACCTCGGTCACCACCTCGGGAAAGAGCTCCGCCAGGCGCTCGACGTTCTCCTCGGTGCCGTCCGGGGTGCCGGACACAATCCTATCCATATTCGTAGTCCTTTCAAAAGATTCAGAAGGGGCACTCACTATCGAATGGGCCTTCATCAAGCAATCCGTCCTCGCCAAACAGCTTAATGTCACTGCTGTTCGGTTGATTCCGAGCATCTAGCTGCTCGACGTATACATATTGAGGCATATAGAGCGACGGCCCGCTGATAATGCACTCGCCTTGTCCCAGGGCACTAAGCATCGAGAGGCTGCCCTCGCCCATGAAGCTGACCGTTCTTCTTATACGTTCGATGTCATTCGGATTAACCAGTTTATGAATGAAGTAGTTGTGGATCTGCGAGGTGATCGTTGCAGAGATGTCGCTTGGCCTTTGACTTGCGATGCAAAGAAAGACGCCGAACTTTCGACCTTCTTTAATAACTCGTTCAAAGACTCTAAGAGTGTTGTCATGTACAAGATCAGATTTCGAATCGTCGTATCCGAGTAGGTTGTGTGCCTCGTCGATGACAATGGTTGTAATTCTCTTCGGCCTGCCATCACCCTTTGCATCTTCAGCATCCTTCATAACCAGCTCTGACAACAGCGAAGGCAACATTTCACGGCTGCTCTCGTTAACGTCTCCGAGTTGGATAACCACGCAGCTCCTGTCATCGAACAACCCCGAGAGATCGAAGCCCTCTTGATGTTCGAAGAGTTTCTCGAGATCTCTCACAACTGCCTTCGCTCGTGGGAGGAGCGGCTGTACATAGTCGAAGTTCGTACCGCTTTCTGCGGCACGGGACACCTCGAACGCAAGGCAGAGATAGAACTGCTGCAGGCTTGAAAGATCGTTCGAAATGGATATGGCGGATATATCTTCGACCCCATTGATGTAGCGACCGGTGCCGGGGTAATAGAAACCAGGGTTTTTATTATTGAAAGCGAGACCATCGATGCCGAAGATGTAGTCTAAACAATAGTTTCTGAGCGTAAAGAACAGACTGCTGCGCTTGTCTAGCAGCGACTGTTTTATCTCATCGACCATATCATCAGCCGAGTACTCTTTCCAGCTCCTGAAAGCCCTTCGGACTACGGGCATCTGAGTCTTCTGGGTCGCCCGCAGTATCGTTCCCCAGCTATCGACGTCAAGTTTATTCAGGTCAATGGGGATACGGTCTCCACCACATTGCCTTCTGGTGTTGAGGCGATAGATCTTCTTGCTTTCAGCGGCAATGACGGCGTCTCCACCGTACTCGTTGTTGAGGTCGAATATTACGACTCGAGCCTTATTGCTACCTTTAGGGACACTGCGGAGATATTTATTCATGATGCATGCAAGTGTGTTCGACTTTCCGCTGCCCGTGTTGCCGAAGATTCCGATATGGCTCGCTATGAGTTTCCCCATGTCTAGGTAGATGGTTTGGGTCTCATCGAATAGGCTGTGGCCTATTGGCATCGGCTTTGAGCCGTTCGACGAATAGAGCAGCTCAAGATTCTTGTTCTCGATCGTTTCAACGGTAGCGCCTACGATGGGCAGGCACCGAAGGCCTCCCAAGAACTTCCCTCCAGTGATATGGCCACGCACCTCGAGGTCTACGACGAACCCACCATCCGGTGTTAGGTGCTCTGCCTGGTTGACCTCGTTGCGCTTGTCATACTCCGCTTCGTGCTCCCCGACGATCTGGCAGACCACTTTGTCGAAGCCTACACTCGTCTCAACAAAAGAGTTGATGCGAGGGGAAGAGGTCGCTGTTCCGCGAGAAACAAGGTGGGGTTGCATGCGCTCGAAGAAGACCGCTGCCGCCCTCAAACCATCAACTCTAGTAATGCGACCTATCACCATCACCGCATCGCCCTCTCGAAGTACTCCGCAAGGGTCTTGGTTGTATCGCACTCTTTATTAGGGTCCGCAGGAGGCAGGACGATGGGACTGTTACCAAATTCCTCGGGAATATGGTCACCTTCCTGGTACTTTGGGAAGACAACCGTCAGGCCATTCTTTATCCCGCTCTGGATAACGTCATTTACATGGTGATCCTTCCATGAGTAACCTATTATAAAAAGAACCGAGTTCTTCCTCAGAAGCTCTCCCTTCATAGCAAAGAGTGTCTCATAGAAGTGGGATACGATGCTTCCCAGTTTGTCGGGGCCGGGGAATAGAATGCCTCCTGCGTGCAGTTCCCTATTCGCATCGACAGACCCATGGAGCTTGTACACCGCAAACGTAGGGATAAATGTCCTCGTAGTTGTGTTGTAGCCTACAACATCAAATGGAAGGTGTGCACCGCCCTCGCTCGTGAGCGTATAGCCGAAGAAGCCACATTCCTCAAGCAGCTCCTCTACTATTCGGTCATAATTGAGAGTGAAGATGTTGATGCGCTTGCTCTCGGGATGGCGATTCTCCGCCCGGCTCACCGCTGAATTCGTGGCAGTTAGTAGCCGTCTCAGGTTTATCAATGAGCCGCAGCCGAGGTCGTAGCCCTTCTTGCTGTTGAACTCACTGACAAATGATTCGATTGCGGCTTCACGTACAGCTTCGTCATTGCAATCAGCGAGCCCCATCTCAATGCCGTGGGAAGTGTCAAGCCCACTGTCCTTCATAACCTGAAAGGTCTTCACGAACCCATCGAAGCAGGGCAGTGCGTCTCCGTTTACTCCTGCGCCAAATAGAAAGTTGATGCTGCAGGAACCGAGAATCTTTCGGAACTTCTCATTGAGTTCTTCAGCCCCTTCTTTCGATTTCTCAGCAGCACTCAGCGTCTCAACGTTATTCCGCTCATCCATCTATCTGCCCTCTCCGAGTTTATTTATCTGCTCCCGCAGCTCGTTCGCCTCGTCGAAGAGCCGGTTTCTGCGCGCGAACTGCTTCTCTTTCCTGTGTCTTGCCTCTACCTTGGCAAGCTGCTCCTTGAGACGCTCGATCTTCTCGTCCGTGGCATGGCGTTCTTCCACAGTCTCATCTTCGCGTCCCTCATCTCCATAGGCCACCTGCGATGCCATAAGGTCCCAGGTCTGGTCCATGCCGGAGGGGTCGAGCCTGAGCGTGATCTTGCCGGCGTCCTGCCACTGCCCTACGACGATGCTCCCGAGCAGCACCGCGAGGCACGCCCTTCCGTCCCAGGTGCATGCGAACAGCAGCCTGTGCGGGTTCGAACGGGCGATCGCCGCAAGAGCAGCCTTCGGCACCGTCGCCCCCTTGAGCGCCACCTCGAGGACGAGCGCCTCCTGAACTACATCCCCCGCGGGGATGCCGGTCGTAGAGGGCTTGACCGAGTTTCTCACGGTGATGGACTCTATGTCGTCCACGAACGATCGCCTGGTCGCGGGGTCGAGCTGAAGGTGCTCGTAGAACGCCCTCTTCGGCAGGACCCTGTCGACCTCCGTCGTGCTCGGCAGTCCTAGCATCTGGGCCTCACCACCAGGAAGCACACGAGCTCGAAGTCGTCGAGGCCCGCCACGTCGTTCTCCAGGAAGCCGGTCGTGCCGCCGCCGAAGAAGCTGTCCACGTCCGACTCCTCCTTGGCGCCCATGATGGAGCTCACGGCGGCATTGAGGAGTCCCATTGCCCAGCGCATGTCGCGGCCGTTCTTGGTCTCTCTGTTGAAGGCCTTGTAGAGCCGCGGGTCCGGTTCGCCTCTCCCCTTGCAGAGTAGCCTCATCTCGTCGAGGACTGCCTTGGGCTCCAGGTGTGAGTGGACCACCTCCCCGTCCGAGGCGACCTGCACCACATAGAAGGGGTGGATGCGGTTCCTGCCGTCGGGGTTCATCGCCTCGTTCACGTTGCGAAGGACGAAGACGATGCCGGGCGTGTCGCCCTCGCAGACCGCCTCGATCCCGGAGGGGAGCCGGTCTATCTCGGGGTTTTCCTTGTAGTAGGCAAGCAGGTCCATGCGGAACTCGTTGAGCCCCAGGTCCGTGATCGAGACCCCGCCGGAGACGTCCTCGAGGTCGACGACCTCGTGGCGCATCTGCTCTAGCTGCTGCCTGCGGTACTCGAGGTCGCCCCTCTCGCCCGGGTTCACGTAGTCGTCGTCCCCCGTTGACGCGAGCACGGTCGCCCTCATCCGCGCCTCGACCCGCTCCTTGAGGTTGATGTACTCGTCCAGCTCGACGTTGGGCCAGTAGTTGACGAGCTGGATGCAGGCATTCCTGGAGCCGATGCGGTCGATCCGCCCGAAGCGCTGCACGATGCGCACGGGGTTCCAGTGGATGTCGTAGTTCACGAGGTAGTCGCAGTCCTGCAGGTTCTGGCCCTCGGAGATGCAGTCCGTGGCTATGAGGACGTCTATGTCGTGGCCCTCGAGCGCAGGCGAGAGCATGGCGCGTTCCTTTGAGACGGGGCTGAAGCACTCGAGCACCTCAGCCATCTGTGCGGGAACACCCGGGCAGTTGGTCCCGCAGCCCTGGCCCGTGACGACGGCGGCATTCAGGCCGAGCTCATTCTTCGCGAACTCGGAGACGTGCTCGTAGAGGTAGCGCGCCGTGTCCGAAAACGCGGTGAAGACGATCACCTTCCTGTTGCCGGGGCTTATGGGATGCTCGGCCTTCTCTCGGATGTCCTCGCAGAGCTCAAGGAGCTTGGCGTCGTGGGCGGAATCGATGTCGTCGATCATGGAGAGCAGCAGGCGCACAGTGTCCGCGTCGCGCGCTACCTCCCCCTCCCAGCGCATCCAGTCCATGTCCTCGAGGAGGATCCCTGTGCCGCCACCGGCCTCCACTGCCTCCGCGTCGTCGAGGTCGAGGTCGAGCCCGACGACCGCCCCGGCGTCCGAGACCGAGGCGTTCCCCTCTCTGCGCTGCTTGTAGTGCTCGATGGTCTGAAGCGTCTGCTCCATGTAGGAGAGCACGCGTTCGAGCGTGAGCCGAAAGGAGCTCACGGAGCTCTCGAGCCGCTTGAGGAGGTTCGTCGTCATGAGGCGCCTGATGCCCGCCTCGCGACCGGCGGCGGAGAGGTTGCCGCTCTTGGGGTCCTCGTACTTCCCCACCTTGCTCGGCTGCAGGAAGGCGCTTGGCATGTAGACCGAGAGCGTGAGGGAGTCCAGCTCCGCGTAGATCTCGCGGTAGTTGATGGCGCCAGGCAGCGTCGAGAGGCTGGGGTCGCGCGAGATGGGCGGGAGGCGCCTCGGGAACGGCCCGAGCGCCGCCGTGTCGTAGTACTGCTGTATGTGCCGCCTGCTGCGGGCGATCGTAACCTGGTCCAGCACCTCGAAGAAGTCGAAGTCGAGCATGTCCTGGAGCCTGGCGGTGGTCCTCTGGCCGACGGGCAGCTTGGACCACGCGGTGTAGGCGCTCTGCGCGTTCCTGAAGACCGTCTCCACGTCGCACGAGAGCCCGAGGCGTCCCGACCACGCCTCCGGGTCTCCCTGGTAGGCGAGCGCAAGCTGGTTCCTGAGGTCGCGGAAGCGGTTGTTGACCGGGGTGGCGGAGAGCATGAGCACCTTGGTCCTCACGCCCTGCTTGACGACCTTCTCCATGAGGGTCTGGTACCGGTTGAGCCTGTCGTCGGTGGCCGAGTCGCCGCCGTTCCTGAAGTTGTGGCTCTCGTCTATTACGACGAGGTCGTAGTTGCCCCAGTTGACGCGGGAGAGGTCGACCCCCATGGTCTCCGACATCCCGCGCTCGCGCGAGAGGTCCGTGTGGTAGAGCACGTCGTAGCGGAGCCTGTCCGAAGCGATGGGGTTGTTCACGACGTTGCGGTTGTATGTTGTCCAGTTGTCCCGGAGCTTCTTGGGGCACAGGACGAGCACGTTCCTGTTGCGGGACTCGTAGTACTTTATGACCGCGAGCGCCGTGAACGTCTTGCCCAGGCCGACGGAGTCCGCGAGGATGCAGCCGTCGAATGTCTCGAGCTTGTTGATGATCGCGATGGCGGCATCCCGCTGGAAGTCGTACAGCTTGCCCCAGATGGCGCTCTCGCGGAAGCCGGTGCCCTCCTTGGGGAGCACGTCCTCGGACACGTCGTCGAGGAACTCGCTGAAGATGCGGTAGAGGGCCATGTAGTAGACGAGCTCGGGAGGGTTCTCCTTGTACATGGCCGTGATGGAGTCGACCACCGCGTCCGTCACGTCGTCGAGCCGGCCGGAGTCCCAGGCCTCATCGAAGATGTCGAGGAGGGCCCTCGACGTGGACGCGTCCGGCCTCATTACGAGCGCCTGCCTGCCCGAGGAGTTGTCCACGCCCAGCTCCGCCGTGGTCAGCCCGGCGAACGGCGTGTAGGCGGCGGTCCCCTCCGGGCCGTCCACCACGAGGAAGGTATTGTCCATCCCCCTGTCCACGCCGAAGGAGCGGAACTTGGCCTTCCGGCGGATCCAGCGGGCGCACTCGGAGGCGACCGACTTCTGCGTCAGCTCGTTGCGGAGGCGGATCTCCAGCTGGGTCCCGCAGAGCCCCTTCTCCCGGGCGAGTCGGGGGATGTAGAACTCCCGCTCCTGCTTGGGGGGCCGGCTCCTGGTGAACGCCTGCGACGTGAAGATGAAGCGGAACTCGTCGAGGCCGTCGAGTTGCTCCTTGAGCTCCTGGTAGGCGTACATCGAGAAGACCTCGGCTGCGACCGACACGCGGTCTCCGGACCTGATGGTCGAGACCAGGTCGTCCTTCACGATGTTCGCCTTGTTGTCGAAGAAGGGGGGATGCGTCATTCTTTGCTTCCCTCCGAGAGCCTCTCTATGAGGCATACCTTCACGTACGTTGTCAGGCTCATGCCCTTCAGCTCCGCCGCCTCCTTCGCCGCGTCGCGCAGGTTCCGCGGGATCCGCATGGTGACCGGGACGTTCTCCGAGCCCACGAGGAACGCCTGGATCTCGGTGGGGGTGGCGCCGGAGTCGACGAGCTCTGAGTACTTCATAGGGGCTCCCCTCGAATGCCGCATGCAGTACAAGTGCAGTCCATTCTAGCAGAGGGCTTGCAGGCTTCTGGAAGATACCGGTCAACGGGCCGCCACCTCGAATCTCAGGGATTGAGATTGCAACGAGCACCTCTAAGGACAGCAAGTAGCCCATCCTGTACACCCACGGTGGCCAGGATAGATGAGCCGGATGGAGCGGACGCGGCAGCCACGGAAGTAGTATCTTCCGAACGTCCTTTCTCTCTGAGGGATACCCCGCACCCCTGGGGGTGACCGACTTGAGCCGTGACGCCATGCCGAGGCGCCTGAACGTCCGCGTCTCCGACATCGAGCTCGAGGCCCTGGACCGGGCCTCCACCGAGATGGGCTGTTCCAGGAGTCAGGTGGTGAGGCTCCTGGTCCACTGCCTCGCGGCGGCGGGACGCGCATGACGGCGGGCACCGTCGCCTTAGACTACGAGACCTCACACGGCATCGTTCGAAACCTGCGCTCCATAGGGACGCTCTACAACCAGCCCGTGGCGGCGCTCAACACAATCGAAAAGTTCGCACACGAGTCTTCAAACAAAGTGGGATAAGATCATTCGCCGCGGTACAAAAACTGTACGTATAAGAAAAAAGGTCAGAGTCTTAAGCCTCTGACCTGTTCTTTCGTGGTCGGGTGGACTGGATTCGAACCAGCGACCCCTTGACCCCCAGCGGGACACGCTGGGCAAACTTCTTCGACAGGCGTGAACACGCTCGCAGATATCGCCACGTAAACGGCGCTATGCCGTGTAACCTTCGCCATGACCGGAAGGGCTCGACGCCCAAGTTTGGTGCACGTGCACCAAGCGATTTGGTGCACGTTTGGTGCAAGGCGAGGGGACGGATTCTATGCACTTCACCAACGCGTTTATACGCGGCAAGAAGCCGCCGTTCCGCGGCGTCTTCAAGTACAAGGACAAGGACGGCGAGTGGCGTCAGACAGTTCGCACACTAAAGGCCCAAGGCATCTCCGAGGCAAAGCGAGAACTAGCGGAGATGAGAATCGCGCTCGAGGAGGAGCACGAGCGCAAGGCGGAGGTCGCCAAGGCAACCATGACAGTGGACGAGTACCTCGAGAGTTACATATCCGACCTCGACAGGTCTCGCTCGCTCGAGCGCTCCACCATCAACGGCTATCGCTGCTACGCCAAGAACGTCTCTAACGGCCTCGGCAGGATCCGCCTCTCGGAGCTCAACGCGGCCCAGGTGAGGGCATGGGAGGCCAAGCTCCTCAAGGACGGCCTCTCGGGCACCACGGTGCGCAAGGCACACGTCCTGCTCAAGAGCGCCTGCGAGCAGGCCGTCCAGGCAGACCTCATCCCCAGGAACCCGCTCGCCGCCGTGAGGCCTCCCAAGGCGGAGGACCCCATGCCCAACGCCCTCAGCGAGCGCACGAGGCGCGCGCTCCTCACGTACCTTGATGCCGCGGCGGACACACCCTTCAACCTCGCCGTGCTCATGGCTCTCTCCACCGGAATGCGCGAGGGCGAGCTTTGCGGCCTCAGGTGGGCCGACGTGGACCTTAAGAGCCGCACCCTCTGGGTGAGGAGGTCCGTGGCGCGCGACAACGGTAAGTACTACGTCAAGCCTCCCAAGACGCGCACGAGCGTGCGCGACATCCCCCTCACGCTCGCCCTAGCAGAGAAGCTGAAGGCAAGGAAGGACGCGCAGGAGACCGAGCTCATCGTGGCGGGTCTCGAACCGTCAGAGGAGCGCATGTCCCAGATCTACGTCCTCGGTGAGGTGGATGGCTCGTTCATGAAGCCGCATGGGCTCTGGAGGCCTTGGAAGGCGCTCGCAGACTCGATGGGCCTCGTGGGAACGCAAGGCAGGAGGCCGACCTTCCACGACCTTCGTCACACCTTCGCCACCTTCGCAATCGCAGAGGGAATCGACGTCAAGACCGTGAGCTCGATCATGGGCCATGCAAACGCGGCGATGACGCTCAACATCTACGCAAGCGCTGACGCGGACGCCAAGCGGGCGGCCGCCATGACGATAGACGAGGTCATGGGCAGGAGGCTCGCTCCGCAGGAGCTGAGGAGCTTCGCATGACCGTACAACCATGCTACGGTTTCTCAATGTTGTAGCAGCGTTGGAACCATGTGAGGCGTAGTTGCGCTCACCCACAAGGCCCCTCATGTGTCCGGAGGGTCTGCGATAATGTCACTCGTGACTGATTCGTACGCGGGAGGCATACATGGCATCGAGCAAGAAGGCCGCCGAGGAGTTCGTAAAGCGTTGGACGGGCAAGGGCAACGAGGAGCAGGACAAGCACCTCTACTGGATCGGACTCTTTCAGGACGTCCTGGGTCTTACTGACGCGCTCGACCGCCTCAAGTTCGAGCAGCCCGTCCATACTAAGGCATCGGAGCACCAAGGCTTCATCGACGTGCTCATCCCCACAGCATCCGTGATCGTGGAGCAGAAGGGCATCGGTCACGACCTCTCCAAGGCGGAGGTGCGCCAGGGCCGCAAGGTGACGCCCGCCCAGCAGGCGCTCGCCTACACCGAGGGCCTGCCGCTCTCCCAGAAGCCCCGCTACGTCATCGCCTCCAACTTCGCCGAGATGTGGGTCTACGACACCGAGCGCGATCCGCTCTGCAAGGGTGACCCCCTGATCATCAAGCTTGAAGACCTCCCCAAGAACCTCCCCGCCATTCAGTTCCTTGCCGGCAAGGGCCAGGCACCCGAGACCATCCAGCGCGCTGTCTCGGTCGAGGCCGGTCGCATCATGGGACGCATTCACGAGGCTGTGGCCAAGAGCTTCGAGGCGGCGGGCTTCGATCGCAACGACGAGACTACGCACCACGCCATCAGCGCCTTCTGCTGCCGCGTGATGTTCCTCATGTTCTGCGAGGACGAGGCGGGCCTCATCCCGCAGAACGCCTTCAGGAACTACGTTCAGCACTTCCCGGCAGACTACCTCAGAAACGCCCTGCGCGACCTCTTCGAGTGGCTCGATACTCCGGACAACCAGCGTGATCCCTTCGCGAGCGACCTGCTCAAGGCCTTCCCATACATGAACGGCGGCCTCTTCTCCGAACGCACCGTCATCCCCACGCTGTCGGAGGACCTGCGCACCACCGTCATCGTCGAGGGCTGCCAGGAGTTCGACTGGTCCGAGGTCAACCCCACGGTCTTCGGATCCATCTTCGAGGGCAGCCTCTCCCACGACCAGAGGCGCGCTGGGGGTATGCACTACACCAGCCCCGAGAACATCCACAAGGTCATCGACCCGCTCTTCCTCGACGACCTCGAGGCCGCCTTCACGGAGGCCTGCGCGAAGCCCCTTGCGGGTGGTGCCCGCACCAAGGCGCTCGAGGACCTGCACGAGAGGCTCGGGAGCATCTCGATCTTCGAAAACTGCACTACGTCTTTGATACGGATTGCGGCGGCATAATGGCGAGGGCTCGTTTTTGGAGCAAAAAGGGCTCGTTCGAGCCCTCATGTGAAGTTAACAGAAATATGTTGAAGTCGGGCCTGCTCCCGGCTGTTTTTATGTATTGACATAAAAGCTCCTATGTAGTAGAATATTAAAATTTCTACATAGGAGGATTTTCGATGAAAACGAATGGTGGATTTCTTGTATCGAAGATCAAGCAGCTGGGCGACCGAATCTTTGAGAAAATTCTCAACACAAAAAATGTAGATGCTTTCAATGGAGCACAGGGACGAATCCTCTATGTACTCTGGCAGGAGGACGGAATTCCAATCAAAGCCATTTCAGAAAAATGTGGATTAGCGATTACATCTCTGACCACGATGCTGGAGCGTATGGAAAATCAGGGATTGATTCGCCGGATTCAGTCTGAAAGCGATAAGAGAAAAACGCTTCTATATCTAACGAAAAAAGCTCATACACTGAAGGATGAATATGACGAAGTATCAGAGCAGATGAGCAAGATCTATTATAAGGGTTTTGAGGAAGACGAAGTTCGGCAGTTTGAAGCTTACCTTGATCGCATCCGGAAGAATCTGGAGGAGTGGCAGGAATCATGAGCGTTTGCATCAAGGATAATATCCAGAACATGAATCTGGTCATTGGCTGCACGGTTGGATGCCCGTATTGCTACGCAAGGAATAATGTAAAGCGCTGGCATATGATCGAGGATTTCAGCAAGCCGGAGTTCTTTCCGGGTAAGCTGCGTATGATGGAGAGGTCACGTCCACAGAATTTCCTTCTGACAGGAATGAGTGACCTCGCAGGCTGGCAGCGGGAATGGCGGGATGAGGTTTTTTCGAAGATCAGGGAAAATCCGCAACACCAGTTCCTGTTCCTTTCCAAACGCCCTGATCTGCTGGATTTTGAAACCGATCTGGATAATGCATGGTTTGGCGTGACGGTCACTCGAAAAGCAGAACTGTGGCGGATCGATGCTTTGCGGAAAAACGTCAGGGCAAAGCATTTTCATGTAACGTTCGAGCCGTTATTTGACGATCCCGGATTGGTTGATCTTTCAGGAATTGACTGGATCGTAGTTGGCACCATGACCGGTGCACAGAGCAGGAAGATACATACGGAGCCGGAGTGGGCTTGGTCTCTCACCAATCAGGCGCATGCACTTGGCATACCTGTTTTTATGAAGGAAGACCTTACAGCCATCATTGGCGATGAAAAGATGGTTCAGGAAATGCCTGAAGAATTTAATAAGGTACTGGAGGCACAAAGGCTATGGCACAAGTAGAAATGGACGGCATTCGGATCGGAGAAGTCGAGACGAAAAATATTATGACCAAGTCAAGCCTGCCGGTCGGCGGGTATTCAGTTAATCCCTATGTGGGCTGCACCCATGCCTGCAAATATTGTTAT
>OCVV010977134.1_pt1 | contig 13635 bp, 10 predicted proteins | sample 1539721 | NCBI WGS metagenome assembly OCVV01 (sample SAMN02144230, study PRJEB22623) | gut metagenome | biome: sheep rumen | host: Ovis aries | place: New Zealand
CTACGACCAGTGGGGTGTTGAACTCGGCAAGCAGCTCGCGAAGAAGATTCTCCCGGAACTCGCCAAGGCCGACGCCGAACTGAACCACGACAGCTCCACCAACGGGCTCATCAAGTGGTTCAAGGCTCATCAGAAGTAAGCTGAAGACAAAGCTTTAGAAGGGCCGCGGTTTAAAAGCCGCGGCCCTTTTCGTTTTTTCAAATCGATTTAAATGAACATCATCGTATTGAGTTTCGCCCGGTACTTCCAGGTAAGCTCGTGCTTCGGCCCCAGAACGCCGAACAGCGTAAGCATCGCCTTCTTGGCGGCGCCATCGTTCCACTCGGGGGCTTCCACGAACAAGTTAAGGAAGGCCTGCAGGGCGCTTTCGAAATCTTCGGCGGCAGCCAACTTGCACGCTTCGTGATAGACTACGGCTTCCTTGCCCTGCACATCCTTCTTGGCGGCTTCGGCATGGAAATCCAGGAGTTCCAGAAGCGACTTGGCTTCGCGATACTGGTCGTCGGCCTCGGTGAACTTGCCGAGAACCGTTTTCGCCTTTTCGGTATCGCCCATGCCGAGACTCGCCTTCGCCCACAGGAGCTGCATTTTCTTGTCGTCGGGATTTTTCTGCAGGGCATCTTCCAGCAAGGGAAGCGCCCGGTCAAAATCCTTCTGCGCGATAGCGTCTTCAAGCGAATTCGCCAAGCGGGCCTCTTCGGACACATAGAACTTCTCGAGTCGCTTTTTCAGTTCTTCTTCGGGAAGGACTCCCTGGATGACATCGGCAATCTGCCCCTTGTCGACCACATGGATTTCGGGAACGGACTGTACACGGAACATCTGGATCAACCGCATGTTTTCACGGTCATCGCAGCTGACGACGCCCAGGGTGAAATCCATGCTCGTAGAAAGCTGGCCCATCAGCTGGGAGAATGGACCGCAATCCGGATATTCCGCAGAAGAGAACAGGACTGCGACAGCGCGGGTTTCCGAAGCCTGGATGACCTCGGTTTCAAAATTTTCAACGGTTATCTGTACAACTTTAGCCATAGTGGTAAATATAGAAAGGTATGGGCTCGGGGCGATGCCCCTTTGAGTAATGGGGTCGGCACGGCGTGCCTTTGAGCGATTGATAAAAAAAATTCCTCATATCTCATACCCCAGAGCGCCATAGGCGCGACCTCAAACCTCAAAGGGAGCCGAAGGCGACCGACCTAATTACTATATTCCCCTCCATGAGTACCTGCCCTTTCTGCAAATCAGAGGTTGCCGCAGTCAAGATTCTCCATCTCGATCTGCGCATTTGCCCCAAATGCTTTTCGACGTTTTTCCCGTGCAACCAGACCATGGCCCTGCGCGGAGACATTCCAGACCGCTCCCGCGAGCTCTGGTACAACGCCCTTAAAGCGAAGAACGTTGCCGACCCCGACATGACAGGAGCCTGCTGCATCGATCACGGCGAACCCTTGGTCGACGGCAACATCCCCGATTACGGGATTCCCGGGAAAGTGACAACCTGCTGCCAGATGTTCCACCTGCCGCCTTCCCAGATGCTCCAGATTCTAAAGCGCACCCTGGATTCGCCCTTCCACAAGCCGGCTTCGCAGGGCAAGCACCATTTCTTCTTTATCCGCGCACTGGACGCCCTCGTGTCAAAATTGTTCGGAGAGAAAATGCCCGAAATCGACCCTCTGGACGAAATGCAATACAACCTCCACCTAAAGAAATTTTTTGAATAGATGAAAAAAACTTACGCCATACTGGCTTCCATCGCGGCGTTGGTACTGATCGTATACAACCTTCTGCCCGATTCCCATTTTAGCGAAACCGTTTTTCCGCTAGAAGAAGGCGTCTCCGTTTTCGGATACGATGACCTCGCCGATGGCGGAGCGTCCGTAGTCCACACGGACATCGCAGATTCCGTCCTGTCTTTCGACTGCTCGCTCAGCCCGGATTCCGTCAAGAGCGCCTGGTGCGGTATCTTGTGGAACGCCGACCCCGATTCTGCGGGAAACTTCCGCAACTGGACCTTCGTGGATTCTATCATTTTCGATATCGAAGCTCACGGGACAAAAGAAGTCCTTATCAAGGTCTGGGCGTATGACCCCGACGTGACGGACATTAGCAAGCCCAAGACGTTCAGGCTCCTGATGAAGGAGCTCCCGCTGAAGGAAGGCCGTCAACGGATCGCCGTCCCCATGGAACAGTTCTACACGCCGGAGTTCTGGTTCGAGGAAGGCAACGTCGACAAGTCGCTCAACCGTCGCCACCAGGAGACCATCGCGCGTTTCGAAATCGCTCCCGGATGGAACCAGCCCCGCGAAAAGAAATTCTCGCTCAAGATTTACAGCATCTCGGCTACCGGTGTGAGCAACATCTATTTCGGTATCGTACTCGGGATTTTCCTGCTCCTGACCATTATTGCGGTAGGCCGCAGCCACCAACTGAAAAACGATGCAGAAAAGAAATAAGATTCTCGGATTCGTCCTCTTTACCGTCGCTTTCGCCACATGGGGCGTACTGTTTTCCGCATTCAAGGGAAACTCCCTGACGCTATTCCCGAATTGCGGCTACGAGATATACGCGCTTACCGACGAAGCTGCCGGCGGTTTTTCCACTTCGGATATCTCTATCGGCGATTCCGCCATATCTGCCCAGATAAACATCCGCAGCGGCAAGGCCTATCCCTACGCAGGGATTGGTTTTAACCTGACATCGCTGAACAGCCGGCCGGCCGGCCCGTTCGACTTCTCCCGCTTCGACACCGTCGCGGTAACCGTATCGACCGGCCGCATGCGCTCGGTGACGCTCCGCATCTGGACAATGGACCCCGTATATTCCACCCAGGGCAAATACCTGACCTACCGACCACTCGAAACCGAAATTTCCGTTCCGGCATCTGCAACAGAAGCAAAAGTCGCCGTCGAAAGTTTCAAGAACAAGGAATGGTGGCTAGCCTCACAGGGCCTCGACAAGGACGACGGCCTCGCCTACTTCTTTTTATCGGCACTCTTCGAAGTCTTTAACGGAGAAGGGACGCTCCGTGGCATCCCCGACAATATCGAGATCCGCCAAGTCCGCATGTGGGGCGAAAACAGGGATTTCATAAAAGGCATGTATTTCGGCCTGGCCGCGCTCGTATTGCTCCTGGCCGGATTCGCGTACATGGCGTTCCGCAAGCGCCCCGATTCCGCCGCATTCGAAAAGCAGATGAAAGAAGCGGCAAGGCTCCTGAAACAGACGGACAAGTCCGTCGCCGAGATTGCGATTGCCGTCGGGGCGAAATCCGCAGCACGCCTGGAAAAAGATTTTTGTAGATTGTTCGGCAAAAAACCACTCGAATACAGGAAGAAGGATGCATAGACGTTGGACTCTTGACAGGGTAATGCATTTTATTTTGATCGTGCTTGGAACGGTCGTGGCGCTGCTCCTGGTGAACTACCTGCGCGGCGTTTTATTCCCGTTCTTCGCGGCATTCCTGATGGCCTACATAGCCGATCCGCTCGTCACGAAGTTGACGGTCAAGGTCAAGCACCGTATTATTGCCGTCCTGATAGTGCTTCTCGGGGCGATTCTCGTTATTGGCGGCTGCTTGCGGGTCTTTGTGCCGATGGTCGTGAGCGAAGTCCGCAACCTCGGCGTACTCATCTCGAAAATGTTCAACGACTCCGAATGGTCGGCGCGCATTGCGAACCTGATGCCAGGCGACTTGTACCAGACTATCCGCGGCATGATTTCCTGGGAACAGCTTGCAGGAGCCATGCAGAGTCTCGATTTCTGGAACGAAGTGCAGAACGTCGCGTCGAAGGTGCTGCCCGGTGCGTGGGGTGTCCTGTCTTATACAGGTTCCATATTCCTGTGGTTCTCCGGCGCGGCAATTATCTTCATGTACCTCGTGTTCATCATGCTCGACATGCCCAAGCTTCGCAAGGGCGTCTTGAACCTGGTCCCTACGCGTCTCAAGCGCGACGCGAGTTCGTTTGCGCACGAGACCGACAAGTTCATGGGCACGTATTTCCGCGCGCAGTCGCTTGTCGCGTTGACGGTCGGTATTTTGTATGCAATCGCTTTCGGCGTGATGGGACTACCCATGGGTGTCGCGTTCGGCCTCTTCTCCGGGGCGCTCAACATGATTCCCTACATGCAGCTCACCACCATCCCGCTCGCGCTGTTGCTTGCCCTGGCGTATTCACTCAACACGGGCATGCCCTTCTGGGAAGTGGCGTTAATCATTGGCGTCATCTACCTCGTGATACAAGTTATCGAGGACTTTTTCCTTGTGCCGCGCATTGTCGGGAAGTCCATGAACCTGCCACCCGTAGGCATTTTGCTGAGCATCTCTATATGGGGTAAGTTGTTGGGATTCTTAGGGTTACTAGTTGCAATCCCCTTCACTTGTCTATGCTTGGTGTACATCGAGAAGCTCCAGCAAAGGGCTAGAGAAGCCCGAACCACGAAGGCAGGACCGCCCTCGGAGGCTTGATTTTATAGGCCTTGAAAAAGAATATTTTTTTAAAAAAGCATTCCACAAGGCAAAAAAAAAGGTATAATATCACCATACAAAACAAAACCTAACCTAACTCAAGGAGTTATAAAATGAACAAACAAGATCTCATTGAAGCCGTTCTCGCCAACAAGGAAGCTGGCTTTGAATCCAAGGCCGCTGCTGGCCGCGCTGTTGACGCCGTTCTCGACGGTATCGCCGCCGGTATCAAGAAGGACGCCTCCGTTCAGCTGATCGGCTTCGGCACCTTCACTGTCAAGACCCGTGCTGCCCGCACTGGCCGCAACCCGCAGACTGGCGCCACCATCAAGATCAAGGCTTCCAAGACCGTCGGCTTCAAGGCCGGTGCTGCTCTCAAGGCTGACGCTGCCAAGGCCAAGGCTAAGAAGTAATTCTTACTTTGCTTGTAACAGAGAAAAAGCCCTGCAATCATGCAGGGCTTTTTCTTTTAGTGGTCGATACAGAACTCGAATCTGTGACCTCTACCATGTCAAGGTAGCGCTCTAACCAACTGAGCTAATCGACCATTAAGGTATGCCAATAGTAGAAACTTGCTCCCGTTTTGTCAAGGGTTAGGCACGCCCCGAAAATTGGTTTTTTAGGGCGTTTTAACGCTCGTCCGCCGGAATCCAGTACCTAAAACGGCCCGTAACATGGATTCGCGGCAACGAATCGCTGCAAATACCGCTTCGGCAATCCTGCACGTACAAATCCAGGTCCGCAGTCCAGGTGGAATCGTCTTTTTGGTCAAAACGAATAACGCTTTCGTCACCATAGACAATCCCCTTGGGAGAGCCCTCTATGCGCGCCCAGGAATACCCCTCCACGACGGGATTGTCCCCCAGCGACGGATCGTACACCATCGCCGCAAAGGCGTCCTTGCGGTCGCTCTTTTCAATCCTTGTCTGGAAAAAGAAATAGTGTCGACGGGTGCTCGGCAGTTCCACGTCGTCTTCGCCGAGTTCCAAGGTATACGTCTTCGAATCACCGATCTGGTACTTGATATACCCGCCGCCGTCATTTTCCCAACTGCTGTTAAGGTCGCCGCAGGCCTGCAGCAACACTATACCGGCCAGGAGAAATCTAGTTGGGCTTAACACGGGGCGCTTCGAGAATGTACAGGGGCAACGTGGCGACTTCGGCGTCATCGATGCTCAAGCGGACAATGTACTTGTCCGGACGGGCAATCTGGAGCCTCTGCATGTTGAGAATCAAGTTTACCGCTGCAGTGTCGAAACCCGTAGCTACAGGCTCGAACGGGAACTCCGACTGCATTGCCGGGACAATGGCATGCCCGCAGACATCCTCGATGACAAGCGTAATCTTGTGGGTGCCCGCCTCTGCACGCTGATAGCGCATGCGGAAGGCTGCCGCGCACTGGGGAATGACAAACGGGAACTGCTGAGGGAAGACCCTGTCAAAAGCTCCAAGGATATTGAGGCGTCCACCAACACCGTTGGCGGTCGCCGCGTCACAAATAGATGCGATTTCAATGTTCATTAATGTACCGTCCAAGAATCGGCGCCATACTTCATGACTATGGGGCCGAAGTTTTCACCGCGACCACCGGCATTTTCCCAGCCCAGCATGCTGATATAAACGCCCCCGTCGCTCGAAATTCCGATATCCGGAGACGAACCGCGCAGGTAGTAGCCATGGTCATTGTAGAAAGAAACCTTGAAATAAGGCAGTTCGTTCTCGCCGTAAATCTTCCATGTCGTCCCGTCAAGATGGTAGGCATGCGACTGGGCAAGATTCAGCCTGCCGTTATCATCGATAATGGCGTACAATTTACCGCCATTCACGGCAATGCTCACGCTATGGATAAGCTTGCCTTCGGTAAACGGCCGTGAATACCGGCTCTCGCTGGAGAAAGAAATATTGCTGCCGTCCAAGGTTCCGCGCTTGACAATGGGACCGTACTTTTCCGTATCGCGGCAAGAATAGCCGATATACAGCACATTCCCGTCTACCGCCAGGTCAATGGAGCTCATGTCAGGTTCTATTTGCGCTTCTCTCTTTTCACCGAAACTGCTGTTATACATGGCATAGTAACCCTGGTACTGGGCCGTATTGCCGACATACACGGCGATAAATTTCCCGTTCGAGGCAAAGACTCCCTTGATCTCACGGGACCTGTTCGAAGAAATCCTGGTAGAACTCCACGTATTACCGCTCTTGTTTGCAAAGTAAGGCAGATTGTCGGTTTTTCCAATATACAGGACTGTCGGCGACGAACCTCCATTCTTTACGGCAATATCGACAAACGAAGCCGTTTCGGTAATCAAAGACCCGATAGACGACCAAGCCGACGTGCCGTTGGCCGACTTGTAGGCATCGACCTTACCGGAGCTCGTAAGCACGGCAAGGAACGCGTCTGTACCGTTATTGGCAACGGCAATCATCACAATGGAATCCCTCGATGTAAAGGAAGATACATCCATCGAAGTCCAGGCAGAACCGTTATAGTACTTGGATCCGATCATGTTCGAGGCTGTCAGGTAGACCTCCAGCGGCTTGCTGCCCACAACCGTGAGCACCGGCGGCGTCGGAAACTTGGACTTGGCCAAAACCGTATCTGTCGCCAAGTTCTTCCATGCCTTGGCAAAATACACCTTACGGCAGACTTCCTGGGCGCGGTGACGCAAGTAGAACGCCTCGTTTACCGCAGTCGCATTGCTGTCACGGTAATCCAGGCAGAACCTTCTTTGGTCTCCATCCGTGCTGCTGCGGACGAACGCCTGGTAGAACTCGGCTATATTCGTATCGAGCGAACCATCCTTGGGGCCTTCGAAGGGACCTCCGGCGACATTGCTGAATCTCCAGTTGAACTTCTGGTTGTCAGGATCGCCGATGGGTCCCATGGTAGAATTCATGCCGCCCCATTCCGTCGTGTAGAAGCTATAGCCCTCTGCAGAGACCGAGGAGTCCCCGCTCCATACGTAAACGGTATCGGCAGCGGTAATGACGCCCTTCGGCGGAGAAACGATAATCTTGACTTGAGTCGTATCGCTGAAGGTCATTCCCGTGCTGATTTCTTCGGCAGTGACAACGCAGTAGATGTCTTCGCCTTTTTCGGTGTACGAAGAATCCCTGAACGCGTAGAACAGCACGACCGGGTTGCCGTGGTCATCGTACTGGATATTGTCGATAAAGCTGTAGAGTGGCTCATCCTTTATGGCCTTGTTGTTGCTGCTGTAGTAGCACTGCCACTTGTACCAGCTCACGTTGTTGTTGGGCCATACGTCATCGTTCTTCGTCGCCGACAGGTCGAATGACTGGCCGGGCATCACGTAAATGAGTTCGTCCTTTACGGTAATCACCGGAGTCCCGGTGCTATAGGTGATAAATGTCGTGTCGCGGGCGGTATTGCCGTCATCGTCGGTCACGCGCACGATACAGCTGTAGTTCATCGTCGCGGCCGGCGCTTCCCAGGTGGCGCTCACGTCACTGAATGTCTTCCAGTTGTTTTCGATGGTCGATGGCGTACCGCAGCTCCATTCGTACTTGACAATGCTGCCGTAGCCGTCATGCGCCGTCGCATCGAGGACGATATTGAACCCTTCGCGGACAGTGATATTTTCGCGCTTCACGGTAACCGTCGGCGGGTCGAGAAGGACCGTGATATGGGCGGTATCGCGGGCCGTATTGCCGTCGTCGTCGGTCACCTGGATAACGCACCAGTAATCATTATAGGCCGTAGACGGCATCGTCACGGAGTGTTCCGGCGAGGAATTCGAGGAGTAAGTGAAATTGATGGCGGAACCGCTCGGGCCGCAGCCCCACTCGTATTTCTTGATAGAACCGTTCAAGAAGGTGCTGTTGTACTGCGTGGAATCCCTGGCATCCGCATCGAGGTTCACGACATCCTTGATCGTGACCGTCGGATTGTTCAAGACATGGACCGTCGGCGATGCACGCAACACGTTGTACGTCGCCGTATCACTTGCCGTATTGCCGTCATCGTCGGTCACGCGGACAGCGCAGAAGTAGTTCCCTGCGGTATTCGGCATGGTGACCTTCGTGGTGCGGTTGAACGTAAGCCAGTTTTCGTCCAGGAAATCCTTGGACTTGGCACAGGACTTCTCGTACTTGACAACCTGGCCAAGGGAATCGCCCGCCATGAACAAGAAGTCCACTTCGTCGTTGATGGTGAGCGTCTGCTGCTTGATGTTCAGGTGTACGTACGGCTTGTCGGCGACTACCTCGAAGTCGAGGGTATCGCGAGCAGTTTCTTCGTCATCGTCAGTCGCCTCGAAGACGCAGAAGTAGCTGGTTTCTTCGCCAGGGAGCGTAACCGTGACCGTCTCGCTATGGGTCGCAGCGGGCGGATCAATCGTAATCTTGTGGTCCGAGAGAGCCGCGGCAAGGCCGCTCTTTTGGGCGCTGCAACCCCAAGAAATCTTGTTGACCGTACCAAGCTTGTCGCTTGCAGAAACATTCACCTCGACCGAGGACTTGATCTTCTGCCTTGTCCTGCTTTCCGTCGTCGCGGTAATCTTCGGCGGGTCAGAAATCACGTTCACGGTAATCTTGTCGGTGCTCGTCTTGCCGTCGTCATTGGTAATCTCCACGGAAACAACGTGTGTGCCCTTCGTTTTCCAGGAAAGGGAGCCCGACGTGGTGTTGGCTTCGATGCACGATACGGCACCACCGCAGTCCCAGGAGAGCGTATACTTGTCGTTGGTGGGGTCGTCGTTGTTCGGGATGACCTCGAGGTTCACATGGATAGTGTCATTCACGGAAATGGTCGTGTCGCTACCCGGCTCGATAAAGAAGGCGGCGGGCTTGTCACTCAAGAAGCCGAAGCGAACGACGTTGGAACTGCTGCCACCCTTGCGGTCGGTTTGGGCCACCATGTTGTAGAATGTAGACGCCTTCATCTCGGCGGGGAAATCCTCTTGCTTGAGCGAGACCTCGGCGGTACTGTCGGCCTTGACCTTCACGGCGACAGCCGCCATCTTGTCCACGTTCGTCACGAAGAACAGCGAATCGGGCATCGGGTGCGCGTCGGCAATCTTCACGGTGAACTTGAGTGTCTCGGTATTCTTTTCCATGGCGGCGGCCTTGCCGTTCACCGTCAACCGGATCGAAGACGCCATGACGACAAAGTCCTGCTTGATTGTCGGAGACTTGAGTCCAGCACTGTCGGTCGCAAACACCTCGAACGTGTGCTTGCCATCGGTAAGGTCATCCAGCTGCACACGCCACGTCCACTTGTTCGTAAACTTGTTGTACCCGCCAAAGAACGAGAGCTCCTGGCTCTTGCCGTCCAGCAGCGCCTCGACCGTCTTTACCTGCGAACCAAAGTCTTCCGCCTTGCCCGAAAATTCCACGGAGCGGCCAAAGAGCGTGTCTATCGGGGTATCTAAAATCACGTTCGGTTCCACGGGGTCTTTCATGACCCTGTTTCCGAGATTGATTGTCTGGCCCACTTCGATATGGCGGTACGGAAGCGTATCAGGATCGTAACCGTATCCGGCCGTGTCGCGAACAATCATGCGGTACGAACCCGACGGAACGTTCACGCTGTAATAGCCCTTGTCGTTGGTAGTCGCCAGGTAGCTATTTACGGAATCCTTGAACTCGACGAGAATTCCCGAGTGCCTGGAACGGCCCTGGTACTGCACGTGTCCCATGAATACGCCATAGGGGTTCTTCAAGTCGACAAGGAGGAACATGCGCGGGCGCTTGGTCCCGTCCTTGTCCTTAATCTTATCGGCATAGACGGTATCGTATCCGTCAGTCACCCAGACATCCCAATAAATACGGCCTGTAAGATTGAGCTTGTTATTGCCGTCCGCATCCACTGCGACAAAATACGATTCCTTGAGATCCTCGGCAACCAGGTAGCGGTTGGTGAAATTGGGAACGAATTCTTCGATGCTCGTGTCGCTCTGGATCGGGTTCGCCGCACGGACAAAGTAGCGCAGGGCGGCAGGATTGTCGGCATCGGTCGCCTCGAAATGCAGGATAAGGCGTTCCTTCTCGTTCTGCGTAGAATTGTCGTCCGGGCTAATCAGCTTGAGTTTCGGGAGCTGGTTGAAATGCAGGTTCACGCTGTCCCTTGTCTCGTTGCCATCGTCATCAATGGCGATGATATAGATTTTCTGGTTGCCGACGGAATCCACCTTGGCGGAATCGTACTTGATTGTCACCGAAAGCGTGTCATCGCCCAGTTTTTCGAACTTCCACTTCTCGGGTTCACCCTTACCGCCGGCATCGAGGTCTATCTTGAGGCTCTCGATAGAACCAAAGGAATCCAGCGCCACCATCGGGAACGTGATCTCGCCCTTGTAGTTCGTCCACAGGGTATCCTTGGGAACATTCAGGTACGGAGGAGTGTCGATAACACGAATGTACTGGCCGATGCCAGCCGTGTCGCGGGCATTGTTGCCGTCGATAGCAATGAACAGGGGGCTGTAAAGACCCGTAGCAGTATAGACACGGGCGAACGGAGTGGCGTTCGCGCTATTCTCGGTCACGTAGTTACATCCCTTGCCCGTCTCGCCCTGGGAGTAGAATTCGCAGTCCTTCTTGAGCGTGTCCTTGTTGTCCTTGCTGTACGGTTCCTCGAAATGCCAGATATAGCGGTAGACCTTGTCGGAGTTGTAGCGCAAGAAGCCCATGAGGTACACCGTATCGTTTACCGTAATGGTAAGGGTGTCGTACACCAGCACGGAGTCCGGATTGCTCAAGTTGATGATGGAGTCAGCGAAGGCTTCCGCATTCTCGAACGGCTTGTTGAACGCGAATACGACCGAATGGTTGTTGCGGAGGTTTACGTTTTCCTTGATAGAGGATTCCCTGGAGCATCCGAACAGGCATGCCATGCTCAGGGCAAGAAAAATGGACAAACAAGGTCTTCTAAATCGCATATCCAATCCTTTTTTATTGACGGACAAGAACAGGGCCCTTCGTGGGGGCTCTCTTGATTTAAATTTATCTTTTTATTGGCAAAAACAAACACTATATTATTCTTTATATATTCCCGAATGTACCACTTTTGAGGTTTTTTATGGACATTATCCCGCTTTGGTATTGGCTAGCCGTCTTTTTCGCCCTGGGCGCCTGTGTCGGGAGCTTCTACAACGTTATCGTCTACCGCATGCCGCGCGGCATTTCGCTTATCAATCCGCCGAGCCATTGTCCGCTATGCAAAAAGCACATCCCTATCCGCTATAACCTGCCCATTGTCGGTTGGCTCTGGCTCCGTGGCAAAAGCGCCTGTTGCAAACAACCTATCAGTATCATCTATCCTATCGGGGAAGCCCTCTGCGGCATTCTCGGGGCCTTGTCGCTCTATGCGGCCACCGGTTTCACGCTCGATTTCGGAGCTCCGGTCCTGGATGTCGAAATCTGGGGGCGCGCCGGAGGCCTATTCTGGCTATTGTTGGGAGCTTATCCGGTATGCGCGGTCGACACCAAGTACAAGTTGATACCCGACTCCATCTCTGTCGGCGGCATTGTCGCCGGATTGCTGATTTCGTTTATCCCGGGAGGCGTGACTCCGCTGCAGAGCATTGTCGGCGCCGTCGCCGCAGGCGGCGGGCTGTTCCTTATCGGCTGGACCGCAACCAAGATTCTCAAGAAAGACGCCATGGGTTTCGGCGACGTAAAACTGCTCGCAGGCTACGGGGCGCTCATGGGCGTTACGGGAGCCGTAGAGACCCTCATCATCGCCGCGGTCCTTGGCATCGTGGTAATGGTTCCGTACAGCAAGATCAATGCGGACAAGGGCGACGGGTCGGGCCAGATTCCCTTTGGCCCGTTCCTCGCGGTGGCGGCTCCTTTCATGTACCTGTGGGGAGAGCCCCTTCTCGAGCTCTACATGAAGTTTATCTTACCCGAATAATGCGTTGCCTGTTCATGCCCGGCGCAACAGTCTTTTCCACGTAGACCCCGCCCGGAAGTCCTTCGGTAGAAATCCTTGTTCCTACCGCTTGCCGTATCAGCATGCCGTTCACGTTGAACAGCATCGTCCTGGCTCCGGTTCCCGCAGCGAATACGCCACCGGCAAATTCCCAATAGATTGCCGTCGTTCCCGTATCGGACTTTTCGACATTCACCGCGGTCAGTTCCAGCTGGTCGAGGTTCGGGCCGTCGTTTCCGCCCACGATAGAGAATGTAATGTAGCTCGCGCCTTTTGCGAGCTTCACGGAGATTTCCTTCGTCTCGTAGGTAGTCCAGTTCGCGGTCGTCGCGAATTCGACTTCCTGCGCACCGCCGGCTTCGCCCTTGATGGAAAGGCTACGGGCCGCACTGCTACCGTTCGCGTATGTCATGGTCAGCTTGAATTCACCCGCGGCATCGGCATACACCGGTACCTTCACGCTAGACGTTCCCGTACCGAAATTGATGTAGCCCGTACCGGCAAAGCCCGCGTTGCTGCTCTCGTTGATAGCGTTCTCGATAACGCCTTCTTCGGCCTGGAACTTATTGGTGCCGTCACCGACGAACGAAGGCGTAAGTTCGATGTCGCCCGTAGCCTTGATGGTCACCGGAGATTTGTCCGCATTGATGCCCGCGGCACTTGCTCCGCTCCAGCCTGCGAATTTCCAGCCGCTGAGCGGATTCGCGGTAAACACCGCGTCCTTGCCTTCCATGACCTTGTCGCCCGCGATGTTCGTCGTGACCTTGCCGCCAACGGCTTCGCCAATCGTTACTTTGTAATAAGTCGCAGTGGCATCGACCGTCGTGACTTCGTTGGAGTAGGCTCCGAGCCCGCCCATGGAATTGGCGGCACGCACCGTAATCTTGGAACCCACGGCTACGCCATCAAGCGAGAAACTCGGCGTAATCACGTTGGCCTTGTACTTGCCGTTCACGAACACCACCCAGGCGCGGGCGTTGCTGTCGTCGGACCAAGTAATTTCGGCGCCTTCCTGCCCGATTTTCGGGGCGGAAACCTGTGCCGTCAGCTTGGTCGGGTCCCAGTTGTCGCTGCCCTTGAGTACATTTGCGAGAGTGTACTTGGCGGCATCGCTTGCATTCCATACCGTCTTGAGCGTCGTCGCCGTCGAACCGTCCTTGCCTCCATTGAAATAAGTCTTGCGCTGGCTCGTATTCACCGCGTTGCCGTTGCCGTCCTTGCTGTTGTATTCGCCAAAGACCTGCGGGGCGGAATTCATGTCGGGGCCCCAGCCTTC
>OCVV012822630.1_pt1 | contig 13635 bp, 11 predicted proteins | sample 1539721 | NCBI WGS metagenome assembly OCVV01 (sample SAMN02144230, study PRJEB22623) | gut metagenome | biome: sheep rumen | host: Ovis aries | place: New Zealand
TCCGTCATGACCGGTACAGCGGTTTCCATCACTCCGGAATAGCGGTTTCCTCAAACCGGACAGGTGGTGTAAAAAGGTCTGTAATCTTCACTTGGGACGTAAGTGGCATAAGATGGTAGTCAAATATAATACCCGGGCGATTGAATCCGACAGGTATTGAACGTTCGTTTATCTTATAATCAATTGGCCGGTCCGATTGTGCTGAAATTGCCGGCTATATTGGCCTTCTCGCTGTCGAGAGTACGTAAAAGTATTTGATATCGTACACTAAATCAAAAAATAAAGAGTCGCCTCTTCGTGTATTATCGACACAGTCGAGGCGACTCTTCGTTTGCTATTATAAGTACCACTGTTAATTCTTAATCCAGATGAAATACCTCATGCAGATCCACCGATAACGGACTATTATCCGGATTTGTCTCCATGATGTCTGCCATGAAGTCCCACCATTTCCTATTGATTGGATCGTCGGCCTGTTGCCTCCACTTCTCTTCATCCTCGATTTCGATCGTACCAAACAGAGTAAGCGTCTCCTTATCGAGAAAGATCGAATAATTCTTCCCACCGAACTTATGAATACTGTCTTTCATTTCCGGCCACAAAAGATTGTGACGGCGCTCATATTCCTCCTCCATCCCCGGAAAGAGTTTCATCTTGAAACCTTTAATCATAACCATCCCCTCATAAGCCATCAAAGATTAACAATTTTTGTTTCATATGCGTCCAACTGCAGTTTAATCCAACATACATCCTGTAGAACGATACCAGAATCACCGTCGTTCACATCTACAATTCTTACATGAGTAACCTGTGGCTCAATACTGTTGTTAACGACTACCAGCGTTTTATCTTCAGGATAATAAGCACACTCGGTCTGCGGATTATCCGTGAAATATTTCTGGTCCAGATTCATACCTTTTGCAAACAGCAATAGATTCATTAATAGCCTGTTATTCCCATTCGAAGAATGGAACTGCGACAAATAAATGCCTTTACCCGAACCAAAACCATGCACCGTCAGTGAAGGCCAGTAATCGTCGACATGTGCATCAGGATCTGCTCCCGTTGCAAGTACTTTCACCTCTCCGTTCAGCAAATACCGCTCTGCTAATGGCTTTAATTCTGCACCTTCCGGAATCAGAGATTCATAACCTGTGATGGACTCGATATTGAAACTCCACTTCCCATGATTGGTATATGCCCCTGTGTTTTCATCAAGTCCAAGGACCTCCGCCATTCGGAAATAATGATAATATCCATCCACTGCTGAAGGTTCCCCGACACCCATAAATGTTCCACCATCATGGACCCATTTAGTAAGTTTTGTTACGACTTTCTCGGATGTCCAATGTTCACCACCGGACCAAGCTGTTCCTGCATCACCAGCATTGATCAGCACATCAACGTCTGCTAAAGCACCGTTCAAATCATCACTGTTTTCAAGATCCTCAAAACTAAAGAAGGACACTTTTACAGGAAGTCCGGAAAGTGCTTCCAGAACGTGCAGCAGATCATGCATACACGTTTCCCGATAATTACCGGAAAGGCTCCATGTACGTAGTTTTCCCCATGCTGAGAGAACACCGACATGAATTGGTAACGTATATGGTCCACCATTCTGATGCATTCGCTTTATATCACGGAACTCGTCAGAGAGATGCTCAATATAATCGCAAAACTCTGGGAAGTCCTGAACGAGATGTAAATATCCGCCCAGTCCGATTCGATCCACCGGCTGACGCAAAATTGCTCTGCGAACAGCTGCCCAATATTCCTTTGCAGGGGTTGTCGGATCTCCTCCCGGCATAAATGTCGGGGTGCCATTCAATCCTGTAGGGAACAGATACGGATGCAGACGGATTTCATGCACGTCAACGGAAACGTTTGCACACTGACGAACTTCATATCCATTGAAGACGCACTTGATGAGTCCATCAAACCCAAACTGTTCAAAACGGTTGCTGTAAGGCTCCGTTCCAACCCAGCTATCATCGTAGAACATGTATGCCTGCTTGCCGTAGCTGCGTACCACATCAATAAGTTTTTTACCAAATGAAGTAACAAACTTATTCGTAAAATCAATATAATCCAGCATCTTCTTTGAAGGAGGCATATTGTTGGAATTCAGTTTTCCTTGATGAATGAAATCCTCACTCGTGAGTCTATATCCCCTCTGCTCCTCAAACTGCTTCAACGCAGTTGTACTGACTGTAAAGTCATAGGACCCCCAGTCCGTGAAATAATTGCGATGTCTTTCATCCTCCCCCCAGATCCATACAAAGTTATAAAACATAGAAGTAAAACGTACGACCGATGTAGCTGGATGATTGACACACCACTGGTCCATCCACTTCAGCAAATAGTCCTGCGCTTTTTGCATACGAGGATCGATTGGTACCAGATGCTCCTTATTCCAGCTGTTCGTAATGTGGTTATACATCGATATTTCTTCCCAGATACGATAAGAAAGAAAATTCACAGTATAGGAATGATATGCCTTTACATCAGGAATACTAACCGTTCCCGATATGGCATCATACAAACATTTTGAAAAATCGATTTCTTCATTCGTCGTACGATCAAAGACTTGCCAATAACTTATGGATTCCGAACTATCATTAATGCAGAACTGTTGTTTTTCATAGCCATCCAGCAATGAAATTGCCAGTATCCCATCTTCAGTTGCTACTACAGGTTTAGACATCAAAAATGTCTGCTGCAGCGCATCAGGATTTTCGCGTGCCCACTCGTTATGATCACGAATGATACAGATTGTTGAATAGATTCCATACCCTGCGTCCAAGATCTCAGGTGAAAGCGTCGTGCCATCACTGTCCCGAATAACATCGGCTCCCCATTTTTCTGCCATCTTAAGTGTCAGTTTTTCATATCCAGCTTCCCCAGGAAGCGTAAATCCACCCTTATACATAGATCCCCACCTATGCCTCACTCTCCCTTATAGATTGCATCGATCTTCTGAAGTTCCGCGTCTGTAAATGTGGTATTCTCAACAAACTTTACGTTATCCAGAATCTGTTCCGGTCTCGATGCACCAATGATAACCGAGCAAACATCTTTATCTTTTTCAATCCAGGCAAGAGCCATTTCAGCCAACGTCTGTCCTCTCTCTGTAGCTAGTGCATTCAATTCTGTAATCTGATGAAAACGTTCCGCGGTAAGATCAGACTCATGCAAGAAACGATGATCCTTTGCAATTCGGGAATCTGCAGGAATACCATGCAGATATTTGTCCGTAAGCAATCCCTGTGCAAGCGGACTGAATGCAATGATCCCCATACCATTCTTACCAGCAAAGTCTTTTAATCCATCTTCTTCGATTCCGTGGTCAAAAATGGAATACCGTCTCTGGTTTACGATCAACGGTAAATGAATATCTTTCGCAATCTTCATCGCAGATTCTGTCTGCTCTTTGTTGTAATTTGAAATGCCTGCATATAATGCTTTTCCACTTACAACAAGCTGCTTTAAAGCCTCCATCGTTTCTTCAAGAGGAGTCTCCGGATCCGGGCGATGATGATAAAAGATATCGACATACTCCAACCCCAGTCGTTTTAATGACTGATCACAGCTGGCAATCAGATACTTTCTGCTGCCGAAGTCACCATAGGGTCCCGGCCACATGTCATATCCTGCTTTGGAAGTGATCACCAGTTCATCTCTGTAAGGCTTAAAGTCTTCAGCAAGAAGCCTGCCGACGTTTGTTTCTGCACTTCCATATTCAGGGCCATAATTATTTGCAAGATCGAATTGCGTAATTCCCTGATCAAACGCAGTTCGCATCATCGCACGCATCGTATCGTAATTACCGTTACTGCCAAAATTGTGCCAGAAGCCAAGCGATACTGCCGGGAATTTAAGACCGCTGTTGCCGACACGATTATATTTCATCCTTTCATATCGCTTATCACTTGCTACATATACTCCTGCCATTTTTTAATACCCCCTGTTATTTTAATTGCAACTTATGTCGCGATTACTCCTGATACTTGATTGCCGGAATCCGAATCTCAACCATGGTTCCTTCGCCGGATTCACTGCTGTACTTCAGTCCATAATTATCACCATACGTCATACGGATACGCTCATTGATGTTCCACACGCCATACCCGTGTTCTGTGATTTTAGTATTCTTTTCCATCATGTGCGCTAGCTGTTCCGGACTCATTCCGATTCCATCATCCCCAATCGTGACGATCAAAACATCCGGCTCGCCCTTTTCAATCGACGCACCGATCGTAATACATCCCTCCTCATTCTTTTTCTCTCGAATACCATGCTGAATCGCATTCTCAACCAACGGCTGAAGTGTGATTTTAATCATCTCATAATCCATCAGTTCGTCTGCAACTTCGATATCCAGATGGATCCGGTTGCCGAAGCGCATGTTTTGAATGTCGGTATAGTCTTTAACATGCTGCAGTTCTACTGACAAAGGAACATATGTCTTGCCATTGGAAAGGCTGAGTTTATAGAACGATCCCAGTTTCTGTGCAATGGAAGCAACTTCATTCGCATCATTCTTGACACCCATCCAGTAAATTGTTTCCAATGTGTTGTAAAGGAAATGAGGGTTGATTTGTGATTGCAGAACCTGAAGTTCCAGATCTTTGATTTCAAATCCATTCCGATACTGTTGTTCCATCAGATTGCGAATGTTGTCTCGCATCGTATAAAAGCTGTCGGTCAGATCACCGATCTCATCCTGTTTGGTTGGAATCAATGCATTGTTATCTGTATCTTTACTGAATTTCATCATTTCATTTTTTAGTGAAACGATACGTTTGCTTAAAGATCTGGATACCAGATAAACAAACGGGAGTGTTAACAGCATTGCAAGCATGATCCACAACAGAAATTGGGATAATCCATCTCTGATATCTGCAGTTATATCTTCATTTGGAACCACCAGCATAAGTTTCCAGTCACAGCCAGCGATTTCCCGAATACCTGCAAGATACAGAATGTTATCAACTCGAACCTCTTGCAAATCTGAGCTAAGTTCATACGCTTCATTTATCTTTTGAAAAATGTCAAGTGAAACCCTGTCAGTCATCTGTGAGCTTGCAATAAGATCATTTTCCTCATTGAACAAAATCGCCGAACTATGCGGTGTGACCTGCATTGTAAGGAGGATATTTTGGAAGATACGTTCTGGAATTTTGGCAGATGCATAACCGATAAACGATCCCAGCTGATTTGGCTGCGGCAGTTTGCGAATATACATAATGGATCTCAACGCTGAATCTTTTTCGTACATCAGATCCGCCGGAAGCCACATATAAAGCTGGTCCATTGATTCCAAACGCTGATTGATCAAATTCTGTTTCTCTTCTGGAAGACGTATGTACAAAGGCGACTGATCAATAGCAAGTTGACCTTGAAAACTATGCAATGAAATAGTTGAAATACTGCTGGAACTGAACAGGTTATAAATTACTTGTTTATGACCGCTGCTCGTGATGATATTCCAGTTATCTCTACTATGACTGTAATAACGTGTTGCGTCTCTTAGCGCTGTTACAACCGATTCCGAGCTAGTAACAGTATCAACAATTCCACGGATCTCTCGAACATTAAATTCAATATAATTCGCCGCCTGTGCTAATACACCGTTGTAAACAGATTGGCCATTGGCAATTTCTTTCTTGGTCAATCGAAAACTTACCATTCCAAAAACGACACCGAATGACACGACAAGAAACGCCAGATAGGAGAAGAACAATTTGAGGACAAAATGCGAGCGAATACGTTTGAACTTCTCTATAATAACAATAGCAATATCCTTCATTTTCAATCACACTCCACTTCTGCGATACTGTGTTGGTGTGATTCCGTACTTCTTCTTAAAAAGCAGATTCAGATAGTTTGCATCTGGAATTCCGATTTTTTGTCCGATTTCATATAGTTTTTGATCCGTATTTCGCAATAAATATTGTGCTTTCGATAATCTAACAGTCAGAACATAATCTCCGACTGTAATACCTGTGTTCTGCTTGAAAAGTGTTGCAAAATAGTTTTGAGAAAGCCCGATATGCTCTGCTACCAAGCCAACCGAAAGTGCTGAATCCTGATAATTCCGATCGATAAATGCAATACCACTTTTGACCTTTGTATCAAACTTTTCAAAACCATCTAATCTGATGCTGGCACTGAGTTCTTCCCGAATTGCGTTCGAAATATCCTTTAGCGAATAATAACGGAATGATTCCCATCCTACATGTTCTCTCTGCTCTTCCAATGAAATCGTGACATAAATCTCATATAATCTCTGGCGGATTTCGTTCACGTTACTATAGCGTTCCTCAGCTAAAACTCGAAGAAGATCGTCAACATATGACTTAACCTGTTCCTTACGAATAAAAAGTTCTTCCGGGGCGTTTCGTTCCTCAAACCTGATGTTTTCACAAATTCCTTTATCACTGAAATAGAAATTATAAAATCGCATCTTGTTTTTCACAGATTTATACTCTGATGCAATTGAATCCATTCCGATCATTTTTTCACCAATTACAGCGATCATTTGGATATTGATTTCATTCTTTAAAAATTCTTCCAGGCCATTCACGACTTCTTCTACAGTACGATCATTGACATTTCGAAAGATTACAAATGCCAGGCGATCTTCCTGCAGACCTACGTAATATTGATCATTATGAAGAAGTGTATTATGCTGGATATATTGATGGATGAGAACGTTGAATGGTACATTTTCTGTGTCTGAATAATTGTCTGCAAGAATATCAGCGATAATGAATGTATCATTCGGATCCGGCTTATAATACACCGGTACAAATCTTCGATTGAACTCATCCCAGTCATGCTTTGATGAAACAAAGCGCTGCGCAATTCTTGCTTTAATCAGATGGATGGTACTATTTGCTGCCTGATCCATCAGCTGCACGTGTTCACGCTCTTTCTTTACATTCTTCAGCTGTTTCACAAGATCCGAAACCGTTGTACTGACATCATCCATGTCAATAGGTTTATCAATATATGCATCCACACGAAGTTTGATTGCAGATTTCAAATACTCTTTATCTGCATGCCCTGAGAAAAGAATTACTCGGGAATCCGGAAAGCGATTTCGGAATTCGCGGGTGAGCTCAATCCCATCCATATGTGGCATCCTAATATCAGTCATCAAAATATCCGGTCGATATTTTTCTGCAATAGAAACAGCCTGCACTCCGTTGCAGGCTGTATACACACGATCGATTTCCAGTTGATCCCAATCCACATACTTGGTCAGGCCATCTCTTGTTAACTCTTCATCATCTGCAATCAAAATACTGTACATTCCGATGTGTAACCCCTTCACTGCATTTAGAACTGCACTTTTTCGCGGAATCCGGTCAGCATGTTCCTTGCACCTGTCTGCAGAAATTCGTTGTCACTTCCAAGGCAGATAATATCTGCTCCCAACTCACGAAGTTCTTTTGCATCCGAAGGATCTCTTGCAATGAACATGCAATACTTCCCAGCTGCATACGAAGCAGAAATCACTTTCTTCGTTGCATTCATCATCAACTCGCTATCGTGTCGGGACGTTCCTGGCTTGATTCCATAAGAGATTCCAAGATCAGCAGGTCCATACATCAGACAGTCGATTCCATCCGTGTTGATGATTTCCTCAGCATTTCTGACTCCTTCTGCACTTTCAATCTGCGCAATTACCATCAGATCCTGTGTCAGATAATAGTCATCACCTACCCTGTCGATCATTCTGGTATTCCAATAAGATCGATGTCCACGCGGAGCAAAATGCAGATTTGAGGCAATTTCTTCCGCCTCTGCCTTATTATTCACCATAGGAATCATAATCGCAGATGGATTCAGATCTGCAACAGGACCGAGCGTATCAAAGTTATGTCCCGGAACGCGTATCACCGTTCCAATATTCGCAGCATCCGTTGCTATCATACAGTTCAACAGATCATGGTAATCCATCTGACCATGCTGCGCATCCAACCAGACATAATCCCATCCGCGTGTAACCGCTTCAATAACGGTAGGATTAGGAAAGTTGATAGAAAAACCAACAACTGGTTCGTGCCTTCTGACTTTATCGAAAAAGACGTTTCTATATTCTTTCATTTTGGAGTAATCTCCATATAGCAATTCTATTTTATGATTTTTAGCTCCAGTTTTCTTGGTTCAATTGCATAAAATCAAAAATTCTTCTCTCTTTTATAGATATATTCGTATGAAACAATAGTTCTCACCCCTTGATTGCTCCAACCGTTACACTTGCGAGGAACTGGTCCTGGAAAATCAGGAAGATTATTACGATTGGAATAATTACAAGGGTACAGCCGGTCAGGACAAGTTCCCAAGGAAGCGCATACATGTTATCACCGACGCTTAATGAAGGCAGAATAACCATGATCGGCAGTTTTTCTGTTTTACTGACTAGCATCTTAGGAATCAGGAATTCATTCCATTTACTCAGGAATACCAGAATCGTCAGTGCACCAAAAACAGGTCTTGAAACCGGAACAACGATCTTTCTAAAAATTCCCCATTCCGTAGCACCATCGAGTTTTGCTGATTCCAGAAGAGAATCCGGAATCGTCTCCATATTCTTTCGGAACATGAACATCGCAAAAACATTTGCTATACCAGTTACGATCTGAACTCTATAGGTATTCAGCCAACCAACTTTTGCATAAATCAGATACAACGGTGTAATCAGCAGTTCCTGAGGGACCATCATTGTAAGGAGGAACATCATGAACAAAGCAAATTTACCTTTAAAATAAAACTTTGCAAAAGCATAGCCCGCCATTGAAGAAAAAGTCAGTGCGATTAACGTATAAATCGATGCGATAAAAAACGCGTTGAAATATGTTCGAAGAATCGTTCCCGAATTGTAATTCAGGAGAAGTGCATAGTTTGTTGGAGCAAAACTTTTCGGAAGACCAATCGAATTCAGCAGGAGTTCAGGGGTGTTCTTGAACGATCCCATGACCATAATATAAAGTGGGAAAATTGCAAAGAACGAGACCACTACCATTGCACCGTGAGCCAGGATTGAATACACGACTCGCATCGGAATAGTTTTCTTGTTTTCCATTATTTGTCGCCTCCGAATACTTTTAACTCAAGAATCGTCAGTACCATGATAATCAGTACGAGGAACCAGCCTGCTGCAGCTGCCATGCCGAAGTTTCCACTGTTGACGTTTGTAGTAACGATATTGACATATGGCGCTACCTGCAGAGGTGCTTCTGTTCTTGATAGCAAAACGTTCGGTTCTGTGTAAAGTTTTAATGATCCAATCAGATAGGTAATTGATGTCAGAACGAATGTAGGTTTCATTAAAGGAATCGTGATGTATCTCAATCTCTGGAACGGAGTTGCTCCATCTACAAGACTCGCTTCCTCTACTTCTTCTCCTACTGTAGTCAAACCCGCCAGAAAGATAATGAAATACCAGCCAATACCTCTCCATGTAATCAGACATACAACCGGAAATCTCATATTAGCAACATTTCCAAGCCAGTCCACATTCATATTGAAAGTCTGGTTGATAACACCGACATCACCACCAAAAATAATCTTAAAAATCAGCGATGCCGCAACAACTGAACAAATCTGAGGAAGGAAAATAATCGGTTTATAGAATCGCTGGAAATTACGCAGCGTTTTTGACCGTACTAAAACTGCCAGTAGAAATGAAATGATCATTGTCGGTATAAAACTACCAATGAAGTAGACTGCAGTATTTCCAAGGCAAACCCACATCGTTCGATAGGTCAGCAGGTTCTTGAAGTTCTGAATTCCCACAAAGCGAGCTTCTCCATAACCTTTGTACTTAAAGAAACTCAGCACCAATGAAAAGAATGCCGGATATAAAAAAGTTGCGCAGAACATGACAATGAAAGGAAGTAAAAACAGATATGGTGCCAAGTTGGCTTTCTTCTTACTCTTCATGTCTTCCTCCTGTCTCTCAATATAATATGCCAGCCCGAGTAATCGAGCACCCAGGCTGGCACGTGATAATTAGGATAAACGTTCTTTACTGTTTACTGATACGGATTACCAATCTGGTTTACAAGATCTGCATCTGCAGCCTCCAGAGCAGAATCAAGATCCATTGTTCCGTTCAAATAATCTGTAAGATACTGTGCAACGATTGTGATTTCCTGAGAGGAAGCAGGGTTGTACGGATATACAGAGAATGTTTCCATTGCTTCGAAGTAAGCAGATGTATCACCGAAGTAGCTACTTGTCAGGTAATAAGGATCTTCAGAAGCAGATACCAGCGGAGGAATCTTACCTGTCAGATCATAAACAGCCTTTCTAACATCGGGATCAAATGCGAACTTTGCAATAACATCTGCTGCAAGTTCAGCATGAGGAGCATCCTTCGGGATAACCCAAATACCACCACCAGACTCAGAACCAGTGCGGATTTCTTCCGGCCAAGTAGCCATAGCCCACTTACCAGCGTTCTCCGGAGTCCAGTTAATGAGGTGATCCTTCATCCAGCCACCAATGAGCTGAGATGCAAGAGTATCATTTGCGAAATCTGCCTGCCAGTCAGCATCCCATTCAACAACAGGTGCGAATGCATCACTGTCATGAAGCTTCTTCAGATTCTCAAACGCTTTTCTAACGCCTTCATCTGTTGCGCAATGGTAGTTTCCTTCTTCGTCACAGAATGAACCACCGGTCGCACACAGCATCATTGTCAGATCGTAGTTATTAAGAGGAGTAGCATAGTTTTCGATATAGCTGTCAGGGAATTTCTCATGGAATTTCTCTGCTGCTGCAATGAAATCATCTACTGTTTTAACTTCATCAGGATTGATTCCGGCTTCTCCGAACATATCTGTTCTATAGAACCAGACTTTCGGCTTAACTTCGTGAGGAACAGCATATGTTCCACCGTTCCAAGTCATCAGCTGCTGAGCTGCTGGAATGATGTCATCAACGTAAGGAGCAATTGCATCAGAAAGATCATACAGAACACCTGCATCTGCAAATTCGGGGAACTGTGTATAGTTCAGACGAATCAGATCTGGAAGTTCTTCACCGGATGCAAGCATCAGACGGAATTTTTCAGCAACGTCTGCATCACCAGAGCCACCAAGTTCAATTGAGAAGTCAACTTTTGCATCCATCTCAGGGAACTGTTTGAGTAATGCCTCATTCGACGGTGTATAGTCATCAGCATTGCCCCAGATCATCATACGCATTGTGATCGGCTCACCACTGTACAGATCAGATGTTGCTGCATCATCTGTTTTTGCTTCGGTTGTTGCTTCTGCAGCTTCAGTAGCTGCAGCTGTAGCTGCCGGAGGAGGAGTAGATGTACTTGCACATCCTGCAAGCGCACCTGCTGCCATGATGGATGCCATCATGAGTGCCAACGTTCTCTTTTTCATTTAACCCTCCTTTGCCGGGATTACCGGCATTCGTTCCCGGTTTTCCCGGTGAACATTCCCCTATGCCGATCAGTGCAGACCGACATTTTTTAACTTAATTAAAGAATCATTCCCTTCTATTCTTCCCAAGAACAGATTGCCTTCTGCATCTCCGCCAATCGAATGGATTCTTGTAAAACACCCAGGATATCCAATAACTGCTTCTTTTTCGAACGCCAGATTATAGATACTTACCTGTCCATCCCCTTCGCACAGATACATATGCTCGTGATGATTCCATAATTCTGAAGGATATAGTAGTTTGTCGATTTCGGAGATATACTCTCCATCTTTATCAAAGATTTCTATTCTTGCATTCTCCCGATCACATACCCATATGCGCTCATTTTCATCGATAGCAAGAGTATGCGGTAAGCGAAACTCTCCTTTTCCGTTTCCTGGGCCTCCCCAGGTCTTTTTCAGTTCCAACTGTTCTGAAAAACGATGGATCGATACATTTCCATAACCATCGGAGCAATAGTAGTCTCCCCAGGATGACTGTATCCACTTTGTAGGTCTGTTAAACGGTTCTCCAGCTCTCTTGATCGTATACAGATCGTGCGGCCAGCGGACAGTCGGATCATATCCGTTATCACTGAATTTACCAATCTCTCCCATCTGATGAATAACTTCACCATTCAGATCCAGATTGTAAATTACGCTGTTTTGATCATCACAGATCCAAATACTTCCATCGCGATCAAGTGTTAAGCCATGCGTACGATTGAAATCGAGTTCCTTTCCAATCGATTTGATAAAGTCGCCGTCTTTGCTCAGGAATACGATAGGATAGTTGCGGTCTCTTGTTGAAACGATGATGTCATCACTCCTGCATACGATTCCACTGATTGCAAATGAATACATGTTTGACGGCCATTTGATCCAGTCGTGAATGTATTCATAGGCATATTCTCCACATCGATAGGTCACTGAACAATTCATGTCCATTCCTCTCAACCTCCAGAGAATTCATTAGAAATCTTTTAATGCATCCAGGTTTGCTTTCAAAGCGCCTGCAAGGCATCTTGCATCCTGACCGAAAACAACCCACTGAGCGCCTTTGCTCTGGACCTTCGCTGCATCTTCCGCCGTCGCACCGATTGCAACGCCAAGATAACGACCAGCTGCTCTTACTCTCTTACAGATGTCATCATATACATCATTGAGCTTTGTTCCATCATTTCTACCAGCGATCGATCTGCTAAGATCAGCAGCTCCAATAAATAAAGAGTCAATTCCATTTACCGAGAGGATCTCATCGAGGTTTTCATAGCCCTCAAGTGTTTCAATCTGGCAAATCTTAAAGACTTTTTCATAGGCATGTTTTATATACTCGCCTTCATCATCAAGGCCATAGCGAATTGCACGAATCGGTCCCTGACCTCTAACGCCTCCTTCATCCGGATAAGAACATGCGCGAACTGCTTCTTCCGCAATTTCCTTCGTATTTGTAAACGGGAAGATAACTCCATCCGGTCCCATATCCAGGATTGCTTTCATCATTGTTCGATCATTGCCCGGAACACGAACGATTGCTGCACAGCCAGCACCTTGGGCTGCCATTATGATTTCTAAAATTTCTTTTCTTCCAAGCGGTCCATGTTCTGCATCGATCCATACATAATCGTAACCAGCATAACCAGCCATTTCTCCAACCATTGGATCCGGCATGGTGAGAAAGAATCCTTTAACCAGCTTTCCGGCATCCATCTTTGCTTTGATTGCTTCAATACGTGTCATGAACAACCTTCTTTCATAAGATATTTGGAATCATCAGCTTTTGAGGCGGATAAATGATCACCCTCATTACATTAATAATTCTAGTAATCTGTGAATCTTGAATAAATACAGTAAAACTATGATTTTCTAGAAAATTCTACGATTTATTAGTGCACTTATTACACATTAACGTATATCTTTGTTTTTTTATTGTATATATAATACATATTTTCCAAAATAAAATCGTTGGTTGCACCATAAGGAAGCTGAGTTGTAATCCGAGGTGCCAGTTTGTAAGACGAGATGCTTGTTTGAAGATTGAAAAGTGAATATTTGTAAACGAAACGCCAGTTTTGAACGCCAGATGCCAGATTTGTAAACGAGATGCAAGGTTTGTAAGCGAAATGCGACCTGTTCATACGTGCATTTTTCGTGTATGATGCCTTTGACAGGCATGCCAAAGGGA
>OCVV011304757.1_pt1 | contig 13625 bp, 18 predicted proteins | sample 1539721 | NCBI WGS metagenome assembly OCVV01 (sample SAMN02144230, study PRJEB22623) | gut metagenome | biome: sheep rumen | host: Ovis aries | place: New Zealand
TTTTAGCGCCCATATCGCAAAATTTGTGCAATATCAACAAAAAAGACCGGCTTTGCAGCCGATCTTTTCTGTGCAATGTGACGATATTTATTTTACCGTCAATTATGGCATAACAAAAGGTTATAATTATTATACATCAACGAAAGGGGGTATCAAGAAATTGTATAAAAAGCCAACAAAGCTCAGAGACTTAGGCGGGCGAAAGTCTAAGAGCGAAAAGCAAGCCCGCATAGCTAACGTAGCAACGTCAACGCGTAGCAAGTACTATGCAGATTTGAAAGCGAAAGCAAAAAGAGCAAATCAACGTTTAGTGAGGCTAGAAAAGCTAGGCAAGAAAAGCCCCGCATATTTAGCCGCACAAGCTAAACTCGAAATGCTAGGACGCCGAACGGGTAGAGATATCGGGCGGAGATTTTCCGAGACTGGCAAAGCTACCTATAACGAATATCAGGCAATCTCTAAAGTGCTCGACGAGTTTTTATCTCAAAAGACGAGCACGGTCGGCGGTTTTAATCAGTATATAGATAAAGTTTGGGAAAGCTCAATTAAGAGCAAAAATATAGCTCTCGATATCGAAAAAGCGGGCATTACTAAAGAGCAATGGTTCGAAATGTGGTCGGCGCTACCCGATAAAAACAAGCGCAATTTTGATAGCTCAGAGTATATTGAGGCGTTAGCGATTTACAATATTAAGAACGGCGAGACAACGGGCGGCGAGTTTGACGTTAGCGCTATGATAAGCGCGTTTGAGGCTCAGAGCGACTTACAAAGCGCACAAGACGCGCTCGGTCTAACTGAGCACGATTATGATATCGCTTATGAAATGGGCGTATTATGATAGAGTCACAAATTAAGACTAAAACGGGCTTTGAGAACATTAAAGCGTATAGCGTAGAAGAGTTCGAGCCGCCTACGCTAATTTTTAAAAAGCTCCAACGCAATCATAAAGTAATAAAATATGCAACTGATTATATATGCTTAGATACAGAGACCAGTAAAATTGACGAGGCTACGGGATGGGTTTATCAATGGGCAGTATGTATAAAGCAACATATATTTGTATATGGGCGTAAGCCTAGCGAGTTTATTACATTCATGCAAAACATAGCGGAGCATTACCAGTTAAATGACGAGCGAAAAATAATTATCTATATACATAATTTGCAGTATGATTTTTCGTATTTAAAGCGCTTTATTATGCAATACGACCCTTGTATTGACGTATTAGCAATAGACAATCATACCGTTTTAACTGTTGATGTTCTCGGGTTTCGCTTTATATGTTCGTACAAGCTGACTAATTTATCGCTTGAGGTATTATCGGATAAATACGCCAAGAAATATATTAAGGCAGTCGGAGAGATTGACTATAACATTGTACATTATCAAGACGAGAGTTTAACGGCTAGCGATTGGCTTTATATGTTCTCAGATGTTGCGAGCCAGTATGACGGCATAAAGCAATATTTACTAATGAACAATTATACATTTTGCGCCGACGCTCCCTTTACGTCTACGGGATTTGTTCGCGTAGCTTGCCGTAAAGCTAGTAGAAAAGAGGGCAAATGGCGCGAGCAATTCGAGTTAATGCGTCTTGATTTAGAGCAATATCGCTTATGTAGACAAGCGTTTATGGGCGGTATTTGTATTTGTAGTTATAAGTATTCAAACAAGACTATACGAGCCGAGAACGGGATAAAATTAAAACATAAAGACTTTACCTCATCATATCCCGCGAGACAATGCCTCGAGACCATGCCCGCGGGTAAACCGATGTGGTATGGGGCAATTAAGAGCCGCCGCAAGTTCGAGCAACTTATCGACAAATATCATTGCGTTTTTATGATAACGCTCTATGATGTGCATATTAAAGATGGAGTGACCGCCCCTTATATACCGAGCTCGAAATGTTTAGCGCCTAAAGAGATACTTAAAATAAACGGTAAAGTTGTATTTGCAAAAGAGCTAACTATTGCTATTACTGAGATAGACTATAAATGGATAAAACGACAATATACTGCAAGCAATTTCAAAATTTCTAAAATGTTATGTTTTAAACGCGGTAAAATGCCCGACTGGCTAAAAGCTGAGATAATGCAATACTTTACAAACAAGTGCACATTAAAACACTCCGAGCCCGTCTTGTATGCCAAGAGTAAAAATTTGCTCAACGGTATTTATGGGATGACCGCGACTAGCATAATTAGAGAACAATACAAAATAAATCTCGACAACGGTATCATTAAACGCTTTATTGCCGACGATATCGACAAACAAGACCGAGCCGACCTCGATCGTTATTACCGCTCACATAATAGCTTTATGCCGTACCAATACTCGTTATTTACTACGAGTTGGGCGCGCGACGCCTTAATGACCATGATAGAGACGGTCGGATATGATAACTTTTTATATTGCGACACCGACTCGGTATTTTATATCGAAACGCCCGAAAATAGAGAGCGAATGGCAATATACGAAAAGGAATGTATTGAAAAGGCAATTAAGGGCGGGGCGTTTGTCGGTAACAACTATCTAGGAGCGCCAACGGATGAGCCCGAACTTAGAGCATTTAGGGGATTGCACTCTAAATGTTACGCTATGGAAGAGCTCAACGAAAAGAGCGGCAACTACGAGCTAAACGTTGTAATTGCGGGAATACCGAAGAGAGCCGTTAAATGGATTGACGGAAAGCCAGTTATAAAAACCAACTCAGAAGAGCTCGCCAGTATTGATAATTTAAAAGACGGGTTCAAGTTTGTTCATTGCGGCGGGACTCGTTGCGTATATAATGACGAGAGAGCGCCCGTTATAATGGATATCAACGGACATGAAACCGAGCTCGCGACGAGCGCAGTAATTGAGAACATTAGTAAAGAAATCTCCGATACTATGTGGACGTTCGGCTCGGACTATTCTCTACTAAATTATACATTTATAACGCCTTAATTTCGGCAATTTGTATAATTTACAAAATTATGTTATCTATATATCATATTATTGTAGTAATTAATTGCATAACGAAAGGAGCTACAAAATGAGAAGAGTTTTAAGAGGCATTACATTAGCAAGCTATGAACACTTAACGGACGCGTTAACGACCCGCTGGGCTAAAGAGATTAGCGAAAGCGACGGCGAGAGCGATTTATACGATGTGATTATTAGCGATAGCGTTATAATGAAGTCGTATAGCTCTCACGTCAACTTTGACTTGGCGGGCAAGATTGCAACTCTTGAAAATTGCGAGTTTGTATCAATCGAGATTATTTAAGGGGGTTGGCATGGAACTAATTAAAAACAAATGGCTCGAGACTCTCGACCCGTTACACCCGCGGTTATGCGTTCGCTCAGATTTTAAAGAAGAGAGCGGACAATATAATTATCTCGTCGCCCAGTTCGGATGGGTAAGTGATACGGGATTTATAACGAGATATGTAACGCTAACGGCTAAAGAGCTTAGAGAGTTACTCGGAGCTAAAGCAAAAGAAAAAATTATAATAAAGGAGAGTTAACATGATTGAGATTAAATGTGAGATTGGCAAAGGAAAAGCGAAAAACGGCAATAGAATAGCTAATGGCTATTGCAGAGTTGACGGAACAAGAGAGGACATTATCACCGAGCTCCGTATCATATTTATGGAGTTAGAAAAGGGGACTGACGAGAGAGCGTTCGCCAAGGCTCTCGATGACTGGCTAAGAATTGAAAAGGGGTTTAAAGGATGATATACGAAACTGACAATTGCCCGCTTTGCGGTAAAACAGTTAGTTGGCTCGTTAATGGAACTAATAACGATGTTATTAAAATCAAGACTAGACGGCGTACGACCGTTTTAGTACATAAAAATTGCATAGAAAAGGAGAAAAGAAATGGATACAAGCAAAGCTAAGAAGAGCAAGAAATCAGAGAACAAGGAGAGAGAGTTTATCAAAGTAGACTCTCACGAGGTTAGTAACGTAAGAGTAGTAGAGGGCAAGAACGGCGATTTGATATTCTTTACACTAGCTCTCAACGGAGTAACGATTTATAATTGCCGTGTAGCCACTGGCAAGAACGGCGATTTTATATCATTTCCTCAGTACAAAGGCTCTAACGGTACATATTACAACAACGCCTATGCGGCAATTTCCGACGACGACACTAAAGCAATACTCGCGGACGTTCAGAGCGCAATCGACAATATGTAACTAACAACCGAGCCCGCTCTATGCGGGCTCTTTTCTTATAGGAGATAAATTATGGTACTTGATATTAGTAGTTATAATGGAGCTATTGACTGGAATAAAGTAACAAGATTAAATCAGATTGACCGCGTTATTCTTAGAGGTACGACCAAAAACGGCAATCTCGACACCAAGACCGCCGAGAATTATAGAGCCTTAAAAGCGCTCAAAATTCCCGTTGATGTGTACAAGTTTAGCTATGCAACAAGCGCTCAAAGTGCATTTGACGAGTGCGAGAACTTAATTAAAAAGCTCGCGTCAGCTAATGTTGGACTCACGGAGTTATGGCTCGATATTGAAAATATCGACGGTGTTAGTTGGACTAAACAAAGGGCTTTCAACGTCATCTGCGGTTATATGGCGGCGCTTGGCGTTATGGGTCTCGAGATTGACTTTGGTATATATTGTAACGTTGACTACTTGGCTAGAGTAATCCCGACCCAGTTTAAACTAAATCTCGATTTATGGGTCGCTCGATGGACCAGCGGCGCGCTCGGACTAAATCAGCACAATATTAAATTATGGCAATATACGAGCAAGGGAGAAATTGACGGTATTAGCGGCAACGTTGATATTAGTAGAGAGGTATAACATGGACTTTTATCTTGATAATGGTTTTTTAAATATCCCTAGTGTAGCGGCTTACGCCGATAAGCACGGCGTAAACTACATTTTGATAATAGGCAAAAGACAAGTTGGCAAGACTTACGGCGTACTTAAATACGAGCTCGATACTAATAAACATTTTTGTTTAATGCGTAGAACGTCAAAAGAGCTCGGGCTCATTTCTAAGGGTGTCAACTCTCCATTTGAGGCAATACATGGCTACGAGAATAAAGTCTCATTTACCGGCTCGGCGGATGATACTACAATGGTTATGAAAATAACCGACCTGGAGGGCGAAGAGAAAAAGGAGCACGACATCGGGCTCGCTTGCGCGCTCAGTACAATAGCCTCAATTCGAGGCTTTAACGGTCGCCCCTATACCGATTTAGTTTACGACGAGTGCATACCTGAGAGCCATGTTTATAAAATCCCTCACGAGGACGAGGCTTTTCTAAATGCCTATGTAACAATTAACGGTAATAGAGAGCTCGACGGATTGCCCGCTTTACGTTGTTGGCTACTGGCTAACTCTAATAGGCTCGATTGTGCAATATTGAAAGCTCTTAAACTTACCGAGGTAGTCGAGAAAATGAGCCGTAACGGCGAAGAGTTCAGACTACTAAAAGAGAGAGGGATAATGATATTTTTACCCGAAAGCAAGGCTATAACCGAAAAGCACAAAAAGACGGCGCTATTCAGAGCAATAGGGGGCGAGAACGAATTTACTAAAATGGCGCTCGATAACGAATTTTCGCATAATGATTTTACCGATGTAGGACGAGAGCCGCTAGACCAGTATAAACTAATTGCTAACGTTAACGGGGCGGCTCTTATGAGACATAAATCGAGAGCGCAATTATATGTTTGTGAGCTTTATTGTAAAGCTCCCGACCATTTAACTTATGATAACTCGGACTACTCCAAAAATAAGTTTATAAAGGACTTTCCGAACGTTCGAGCATATTTTCTTAGAGGTAAAATCAAATTCGTTAACGCAACTATCAAATACAACTTTCTTGCATATATGAAACTAATTTAATATTATTATCTTGTAGCGTAGTTAATAAAGCGCCAACTCAACGAGCGGAACTCGGGGCGCGCGGGTGGAGACCTATACATTATTAGCTACGCTATTTGTATAAAGTGCACAAAGGGCGCTCCCATTTCGGGGACGATCCAAAATCATAAAACATACAAATTGCACAAAGGAGAAAAGAAATGACAAATGAAGAGGCACTCGAACTTACTAAAAAGGGATTTACCGCAGAAGAGATTAGAGCTCTCGGATGGAAGGCAGAAACCGAACCCGAGCCCAATAACGAGGGGTCGAACGGGGGCGACCAGTCGAATAATGAGAGCAAAGTAGAAACCGAAAAAGCGCCCGAGATTAACACGGACTTTATGGACGCTATAAAGAAAATGAGCGAGACCGTTGACGGGCTGACAAAAACCGTTAAAGCTCTCCAAGAGAACAACCAAAAAACCGCTACAATTCCCGATAATGACAACGTACCGAAGTCGGCGGACGAGGTTATTAAGGGTTTTATAGAAAATATGTAAAGGGGGTGATTGCATGGATTGGGTCGGCTTGGCAAACGCCGCTCAAAATGTGGCATTTCCTATTATTGTATGTATTTATCTCTTTTATCAAAACGGAAAGCTCGCCGATACTGTTAGCGAACTTAAAGACGTTATTAGAGACAATACTACAAGTCTTAACGACTTAAAAGAATTTTTCAAAATTTACATGAGAGACCATGAAAGGAGTGAAAAAGAATGAGTGTAAATTCTCTTACTTTTGAACAGTCAGCCGCTTTTCTTATGGATATGTATAAAGAGGCGACTGGTAAAAATTCAACTATCAACGTTGTTGATACTGGAACTTTTACAACCGTAGCAACAACTCTTTTGCAGATGGGCTACGACCCCATCATTAACGCAATTACTCAGGTGCTCGACAAGTCTATCTATTCAATACGCCCCTACTCCATGAAATTTAGGAGCATTAATGTAGACGAGTCTAAATGGGGCGCGGTAGTCCGTAAGATTAACTATCTTGATAGCGACCTCGACGCCGCCGACCAGAGATTGACTCTCGAGGATGGCGCGAGCGTAGACCAGTACAAAGTCAAAAAGCCTAAAGTACTTCAGACTAATTTCTACGGCGCTACTCAGTACCAGGACCATATAACCATCTTTAGAGACCAGTTAGACTCAGCTATGAGAGACCCTGCAGAGTTCGGGCGCTTTATGGCGGGAGTTATGCAGAATATGAGCGACAAGCTCACTCAGATTTCAGAGGGTGAGTCTCGCGGCGTTCTTGCTAACTTTATTACAGGAAAGATGGCTAGCGACACAACAAACTGTATCAACGTATTGCAGGAGTACTATAACGCGACTGGCGTAGAGCTTACACCCGCTAATATGTACGCCGCCGAGAATTATAGTCCATTTGTTAGATGGCTTTATTCTTTCGTTAACGACCTCACGGACTTTATGGCTGAGCGTTCTATTAAGTATCATGTTAACTTAGACGGCAAGCCAATTCCAAGGCATACACCCGCTAGTTTCCTTAGAGCGTACATGAGCGGAACTGTTGTAAATAAGACCGCTAGCGAAGTGCTCGCAACGGTATTCAACCCCGACAAGCTCAAGATGATTGACTTTGAAAAAGTTACATACTGGCAGAACATCAACGACCCCTACACCGTAAAGGCTACTCCCAGTTACTTTGACGCTACAAGCGGAGAGGTAGTCGAGGCAGAAGAGGCGATTACAGTCTCTAATCTTATCGGCGTGCTATTCGATGAAGAGGCACTCGGAACTACGAGACGTAGCACTTGGACTGCGCCGAGCCCATTTAATGCGGCGGGCGGTTACTATAATTTGTTCTATCACTTCACTCAGACCACATGGAACGACTTTACGGAGAACGGCGTAGTACTTTACGCGGGCGACGTAGTAACGGCGTAACTACTAAAGAGCTTAGAGCTTTGAGCTCTAGGCTCTTTTATTTAGGAGTGTAAAACATGGAAATTATTGTATATAACGGATTTTCAAAGCGCATAAACTCAACAAAGCGACCTAGCGGCGGAACTACTATAAACGTAACTCTAAAGAGTCCAACTAGCGTTATTACGCCTACGTTTCGGCTTACTGGATTTAATACGGCTTGGAATTATATACAATGGGGCAATAGATATTATTTTGTCGATAATATTGTCATCCTAACAAATGACATTGCCGAGTACTCTTGTAGTCTTGACGTACTGGCTACATATAAAGACACAATCGGAGCAAGCTCTCAGTATGTAGCACGAGCCGCGAGCGCCTACAATCTCAATATTATTGACTCCAAATATCCAACTCTCGCGCCTATTGCGTTATCTGAAAAGACTTTCGACACTTTGCACGCGTCATTTACAAACGGCGGTTCGTTTGTTGTCGCTATTTCTAACGGCGTAGGAGTTGAGAGCGCGGGCGTAACGTACTACGTGCTTAATGATGTTACGATAGCGCGGCTCTTGGAGATAATGTTTAACGGCACTTGGCTAGCTGCATCGGATATTACCGTCGAACTACAAAAAGAGCTCGTAAACCCCATGCAATATATTGACTCTATTAAATGGTATCCGTTCGACATTGCTAACTCGGGCTTAATTGGACTTGGACAAGGCGAGATAAAGTTTGGTTATTGGAGCACGGGAATAATCGTCCCGACAATCAACGTTAATGATTGCATATGTAGCTTTGCCGAGGAAAAAGCGCTCGATAACCATCCGCAATACGCGCGCGGAACTTATCTAAACGGCTCACCGTTTACACAAATGAGTTTACTTTGCTACGGGTTCGGACAAATCCCGATTGATGCGAGCATTTTTATCAATCATTTCTCCATTTTGCTTGGTATCGGTGTCGATGTTGTTACGGGTCTCGGACGGCTCAGACTCAAAACGGGCGGCGCTAACTCTCAGCTATTCTACACCCAGTACGGACAAGTTGGTGTTGATTGTAAGATTTCGCAAATTACACAAGGACTAATTGAAAGTGTTGGCGACGTTGTCGGCGGAGCTTGGTCGATTGGAGCGGGTAATCCTTTGGGATTTACAGCGGGCATCGTTTCGGGTCTCGGGGCTCTCTCGCCTCAGCTCAGAAGTAGTGGCGCGAACGGGTCTAAAATCGCCTTTACAATTCCGCCAACTCTTACAATCAAGAGACAAAGCTTAACTCCCGAGGATAGAGCTCAATTTGGGCGTCCGCTCTGCGAGGTTATGCAGATAGGGCAATTAAACGGCTTTATCCAATGCGAAAACGTTGATGTTGATAGCGTAGGCACGGCAAGCGAAAAAAGAGCTATAATAGAGTATATGGAGGGCGGTTTCTTTTATGAATAATACAGAGACTATCTTTATTATAGGCGTTTTGTTAATGTATGTAGGCGCACTATATATCATTTTAAGGAGAAAGTAATGGGTTGGCACGCTAAACCGAGCGGCGGTTATAATACAAGTAGCGCCGCGGGTCTCGATAATATTTTCGCATTTAAAAACGCGTTTAGTACTTGGAATAATGCAGTTATTGCGGGTATGCTCGGAAACGTCCAAGCCGAGAGCGGGCTCAATCCTTGGAGATGGCAAGGCGACCGCTACGGAACGAGCCGCGGTTATGGGCTATTTCAATTTACACCCGCGAGCGGTTATATCGGTTTGTCGGGCGCTACCCCGAATTTATCCGTAACCGAGATAACAACGGGAGCGACTCCCGAGGATGCCGAGCGACAAATTAGCGCCTTTAGGACTAACGAGCTCGGTAAATGGGTTTCGAGTTGTTGGCGTAACTACTGGAGTACTAGCACTTATGCGAGTCTTTACGCTTACCGTCAAGAGGTTTTAAATACTTGGGGGCACGGCGACGGTATTAGTATAGCCGAGTTCTCGGAGATTACGGACGTTTACGCGGCTACTTTCGTATTTTTGGCTTGCTTTGAGGGCCCGCAAGTACCCAATATTGACACTCGAAACCGTAACGCGCGAGAAATGTACAAAATACTTACGGGCGACTATCCCGAGCCGCCATATATACCGCCCGACCCCGAGCCACCAAGCCCTACACCAACGCCCCAAAACGCTTGGATGTATGCAGTTATGAAGAAAATAACAGAGAAAGGAAATAAAGTTATATGAGAGTAGATATACCCGCTTTTTATGAGGGTCTAAATGGTTACGACATTTATACGGGCTCTCGTTCAACTACTGGATTAGTTGAGAATGATTTAACTACCCGTTATTGTATGCGCTCATTGTATCAACGTATATATGCGGGCTTTATTCCCAAAAATCCTAAATCATGGAATAAACGCTATTTTAAAAATGTAATTTTATCTCTCGGCTATATCGGTATTATCAATACTGATATATACGGCAAAATACCGCAAATATCACAACCTAGCGGCGAGCTTGGTCTATATTTACAACCGACCAAGTTAATCGTTAGTCAGCCACTTGTTAAATTCGAGGGCGTTATCGGTGAGGATTGCGAGCTCATTATGTTAACTCCCGACTGGCAGGGCGTATTGGATATTTGCGAATTTTACGCAAAGCGGCTCTCGATCGCTTTTACATCTTTAGACGTTGCGCTCGTAAATAGCCGCGCCGCCGTTATTGCGGTAGGTAAAAACAAGAGTGCGACCGAGACAATAAAAGCGCTTTATGAGAAATTGTCAGCGGGTCAACCGTTACTCATTCACGACAAACAATTAAAAGACGAGTCACTGGATGGCAAGAGCGAGCCTATTTGGACTTACTCGCTCGACGTAAAACAAAACTATATTGTTACGGATATTCTCGAGGATATTCAAACAATTATAGACCAGTTCGACCGCGAAATTGGTATCGCCGCAATAGGTGAGAAAAAAGAGAGAATGATAACAGACGAGGTTAGCCAGTTGACCGAGGACAGTTGCGCACGTTCGGAGACTTGGTTCGATTGTCTCACGGAAAGCTACGACAAAGTTAACGAGCTCTTCCCAGACCTCAATTTATCATTTACTCTTAAATACGGCGGCGAAATGCACACGTACGGCGAAAAATTAAATGAAAGTGAGGGCACGGCAAATGGCACAAGCTAAGATAACATTACTCGGTATGTACGGCTATTTTCATAACATGGGCGAGGATTTATTCGAGCTATTGAATTTACCCGAGGGCATGGAAAAAGACACATTTACAGATACACTATTTCTCGATTACGGCGAGCGGGGCGTGTTATATACAAATCCCGATTTGTTTAAACGGATGATTGGAGCGTGGTCTAATAAATGGGCTTTAGAGCTTGCCCGTATTGCTAAAACTTTGCTCGATGATTACGAGCCGCTATGGAATATAGACCGATACGAAAAAGTTACCGATAACACGGCAGACGAGGCGACCGAGACCAACGAGAGCACAACCGACGCGACAACCGAAAACAAAACTAGCGCATATAACTCGAGCTCGTACGAGCCCGACAATCACTCGAAATTTGACTCGGGAACTAAAGACGAGAAAAATAACGAGTTTAATCGCGAATACTCACACGACGGGCACTATTACGGTAACGGCGGCGTTACCAGTTCGCAGAGCCTCGTTACTGAAGAAATGAAACTCCGCGAGCAATACAACCTATACCATGAGGCTTGTAAACTATTTGCAGATGATTTACTATTGTATATATACTAAGAGAGGGGGTTTTAATAATGCTATTTGGCGGATTTTTCAACGAATATCCATATAGAGACACCGAGAATATTAATCTCGACTGGCTTTTAAGAAATTACAAGAGAATTCTTGATGACGTAGCCGCTTTAAAGGCTTGGCGCGAAGAGCACATGAGTGATTATGAAGAGGCTATGAGACGGCTTGCGGCGGTAGAAAATGAAATCGCTACATTTGAGGCGGAAATTACAAAACGCTTTGAGGATGAGAAAGCCGCAATCGAGGCGGACTTTGAGGCTCTTACAAACGAAATCAGAAAAGAGCTCGCGGATACTAAAGCCGAAATCGAGGCGGACTTTGACGCCGCTCTCGCTGAGTTTACAAGGCTCTATACCGCTCTTAAAAATGACGTTGAAACGTCTCTCGCTAATATGAAAGCCGAAATAAACGCGCTTACTTATGAATTGAGAGCGGCTATCTCCGATTTTAGAGAGGAAATGGCTAGTTATATTGACGAGCGTTTTGAGCTCTTCATACAGAGCTTACCCGATTATGAAAAGCTAATCGTACATAATCCCGTAAGAGGCTATGATACAACCGTACAAGAGGCGCTCGATGACCTTTACGCTAGTTTTAACGTATTTGGTCTAACCGCGAGGGAGTTTGACTCATTAGAGCTTACTTGCGCAGAGTTTGACGCTAAAGGGCTTACGGCTCACGAGTTCGACTCGCTCGGCTACAAGTTACTTAATTACCCCGACCCGACTTATTGGATGATAGACCCATTTACGGGCGAATGGACGCTCGTTAGTGACGTTGTTATGAAACTATTTGCATTACACGCGCAGACCGTAACCGCGGCATTTTTCGACGCTTTAGAGCTTACTTGCGAAGAGTTCGACGCTAAAGAACTTACCGCTTTCGAGTTCGACTTTAACGGTATTGCCGCATAAAAACTAAATAAACGTGCACCGACTCACGTTTATAATAAAAGAAAAGGAGAAAATTAACATGAGTTCAACAAACAAGACCGTAACTATTGAGCTTAGCCAGTACGTTGGAACTGACAAGCCTACATATTTGAGCGATTATAACGGCGATATGCTCAAGATTGATAATGCTATCGCCGCAGATAGAGACTCTATCGCAACCGCTCAGAATACTGCTGACGGGGCAGACGGCAAGGCGGACGCTAACGCCCGCGCTATTGCTACTATTAGCGACGCCATTAATAACACGTCTAACGGTCTCGCTAAGAGAGTTACCGACGTAGAGGGCGATGTTAACACAATCGAGTCACTTATCGGAAACGGAGAACCTACAACTCAGGATAAGACCATTATCGGAGCTATCAACGAGCTCGCGGCTAACATGCCTAGCCCTACAACTCAGCTCCCCGCTACAAGCGTTAGTTACAATAACGCTAGCTCAGGACTGAGCGCAACAAACGCTCAGGCGGCTATCGACGAGCTCGCGAGCGCTATTCCAAGCGCCGCCTCAGTAGAATTGCAGAGAGGTACTCTTACTGCGGGTCAGACTAGCGTAGTACTTACATTTGCGGCTCAGACTATCGGAGCGTCATCTCTCGTTGATGTTTACGTCGAAGATGGTATTGATTACGACTCAATCGCAACAACCGCAACAACAGTTACGCTCACATTTGCGGCGCAGTCAGCAAATAAAGCCGTAGCGGTTAGAGTGACTAACTAAGGGGGTGAAATTATGGCTTTAATTAGAACATCAAAACGCGGACCATCGGGCGCGATAGAACACGGCACTTATACCGCCGCCAAAACAATGACTTTAAACGGGTCATTTTCTCATATTGAAATTCAACTTAATTGTAATGGCGCCGTTACTGTTGACGGAACAACAGTAAACCTTTCAACATTGGGTCAGGCACATTCGATTTTTGGACTTTTCAATGGTAGCATTGACGGCACATTTAACAACCCTACAATTACACTCGGCACGGTGTCTAATGTTGATACGATGGGCTATGTAATAAGTGCATATTAAATATCGTCACATTGCACAGAAAAGATCGGCTGCAAAGCCGGTCTTTTTTGTTGATATTGCACAAATTTTGCGATATGGGCGCTAAAA
>OCVV011356583.1_pt1 | contig 13624 bp, 12 predicted proteins | sample 1539721 | NCBI WGS metagenome assembly OCVV01 (sample SAMN02144230, study PRJEB22623) | gut metagenome | biome: sheep rumen | host: Ovis aries | place: New Zealand
CCCGCCAGTTCGACGCCATGTGGCTGTCCTCCCTGTGCGATTCCACCGCCCGGGGCAAGCCGGATATCGAGCTGGTGGATATGACCAGCCGCTTCCGCACCCTGGACGATATCATGGAGGTCACCACCAAGCCCATCATCTTCGACGGGGACACCGGCGGCCTCACCGAGCATTTTGTCTATACCGTCCGGTCCCTGGAGCGCATGGGCGTTTCCATGGTCATCATCGAGGACAAGACCGGGCTGAAGAAAAACAGTCTCTTCGGTACCGAAGTAGTTCAGACCCAGGATTCCATCGAGCATTTCAGCGAGAAGATAAAAGCCGGCTGCCGCGCCCGGCGCACCAAGGATTTCATGATCTGCGCCCGTATCGAGTCCCTGATCCTGGAGAAGGGCCAGGAGGATGCCCTCCGCCGGGCGGAGGCCTTTGTGCAGGCCGGCGCCGACAGCATCATGATCCACAGCCGCCGCAAGGACCCGCAGGAGATCATGGATTTCCTGGAGGCCTTCCGGAAGAAGGATCCCTCCACCCCCGTGGTGCTGGTTCCCACCTCCTTCAATTCCGTGAAGGAGGAGGAGTGGAAGCAGCGGGGGGCCAATATCGTCATCTACGCCAACCAGCTCATGCGCGCCGCCGTGCCGGCCATCCAGCGGGCGGCGGAAACCATCCTCACCCATCACCGGGCGGAGGAATGCGACCGGGATCTCATGCCCTTCAAGGACATTATCCGCCTGATCCCGGAGGAATAAGCACACCACCCGGCCTTGCCGGGAACTTCCCTTTCACATTCCAGCAATAGTATTTTTCAATCGGGGCTTGCCAGGCAGAGCCCTTTGAGGGTATACTTTTCGTGAAAATAAGCACAGATCACCGGCGATAAACATACAAAGGAGAGCTTCAGATGAAAACAGCCAACCGGGGAAAAACCATCCTGGCGGCCCTGCTGGCCCTGACAATGGTCCTGCCTGCCGTGGCAGGGATGGCAGAAGGGGAAGCCACAGAAGTGGGCGATGTGGAATGGCTTTCCGCCTATGCATATGAAAGTGGTACATATCTCTATTATGAGGATGAAGCGGGATCTCAAGAACAAGTAGAGGTGCCCTCAGGAACCACCATCACAGCCGGGGATGTCAACAATGAAGACCGGAAAGAAGCAGTACGCGTCGAATCAATTTCCGGGGACGTTTCCGTTACAGCCAATGCCGTCAATTCGGAAACAGATGGTGTAACCATTAACAATATTGGCGGAACGCTTGAACTGGCAGTAGATGAGGTTCAGGCAAAACAGGACGGTTTGTATATTTACAATGGTGGCTCGGGAGAAGGGAATAAACCTCTGGAAACAACTGTCACTGTAGCGAAGGATGTTCATACTGTAGCGGAGGTTCTTGAGCCTGAGGTTGGTGAAGTTTATCCGGAGATCGTCGGCGTTGAGGTTTATGCATCGGGCGGAAAGACTGCCGTGGAAGTTGCCGGAAAGGTATCTGCTGAAGCGACCGCGGCGGAAGGCGAATTGTATGTATATGGTGTGAACGCATCCAAACATGGTGAATCAACAGGAACGAAGACGGAGATAACCGCAGGAGGCGCAAAAGCAACGGCTGCAGTTGAAGGTGGTTCAGTCGGCAATGCCGAAGCCACGGCTGTTCAAGTCTCACCCTGTGCAGGACAAACGATCAAAGTTACCGTGAATGGCTCGGCTGAAGCAGAGGCAACAAACAAAGCCGAAAGAGGAATGGCGGAAGCAACGGCTGTTCAAGCCTCAGCCTGTGCAGGACAAACGATCGAAGTTACCGTGAATGGCTCGGCTGAAGCAGAGGCAACAAACAAAGCCGAAGGAGGAAGGGCGGAAGCCACGGCTGTTGAAGCAACAGCTTCAGGAGAAGGTGCCCAGGTTACAGTTACGGTTTCCGGAGACATAAGTGCGATTGCGAAGGAAACAGCTGAAATCGCAGGTGCCACAGCCAAGGGTGTCAGGCTGAAAGCCACAGAAGGAGGCACGGTGACATTCACCGCGGCAGACAGCAATATTACCGCCACAGCTGAAGCAGCATATTTCGGTGCGGAAGCCGTGAAACTGGACAATGGCGGCGGCGACATTTCAGCGGAGATCGTCGGAAATGTCACGGCATCCGGGGATAATGACAACACAGGTGTGGTTGTACAATCAACTTTCTCCAGTGTGGCAGGCAATACGGACCTGACTGTTACCGGCGATGTTTCTGCAGATATCGGCGTGGAACTGACAATTGATGAGGTGCAGACCGCAAATATCACCGTCGACGGAACCATCGAAGGCGAAACCGCCGGGATCCTCCTGCGGGAGGACACCAAGCTCAGCGATGACATCACCATGACCGTCTGGGAAGTGAAGCCCGACAGCGACGGCGCGGTGGTTGTCCGTGAGGAATGGAAGGATGAGGAAAAAGTCCGCGCCGAGGACGCGGAAGCCGAAAAGCTGATCCAGTACATCATCAAGGTGGAGGACGCCTCGAAGGACTACATCGCCACCAGCGGAACCAAGGCCTTCACCGCCGGCAACGGAAATGAATACCAGGTAGCCCATGAAGGGGATAAGGTGCTGGTGAAGCTGAACATCCCCGAAGGCAAGGAACTGGTAGACGCCTTCTGGGACGCGGCGAAGAGCCAGGCTGGCCGTCTGCTGAAGGATGCCGAAGGCAACTACTACCTGGAAGTGCCCCGGGGCGGCGGCGTGCTGCTGTCCGTGACCCTGAAGGACGCTCCCAAGCCGGAACCCGAACCCCAATCGGAATCAAAGCCGGAACCGCAGCTTGAACCCCAGCCGGAGGAGAAGCAGGAATCGAAGAGCGAGGTCAAGCCTGCTGAAGCAAAGCCCTATCCCTATGTCCAGGCCCCGATCCTGAAGGTCCGGGACCTGAAGGGCAGGGTTGAGATTGAATTTTACAGGGACAAGCGATTCATCGTGAAGCTGAAAAACGGCGTGCAGGAGAAGGGCACCTTCAGGACGGAAGACGGAACCATCATCCTGAAGTGCGCGGATCAAACAGAATTCTCCTTTGACATGAAAGAGGGCGTGGTTGTATACATTACCCGGGAAGGTAGACACGTCCCCTACATCTTCCAGCTGAAGCCGGGGGAGCTGTTGATGCTGCTGGCGCTGAAGTAAACGAAGGCCATCCCCTGATCCCCAAAACAAAAAAAGCTTCCCCGAAACCGGAATTTTGCATCCGGTTTCGGGGCTTATTTTACTTGTTCACCTGGCAGAGGAATATGATTCCGGAGGAATAACCGGAATTCCCGATAAATCACAAAACAAAATTAAAACTCTGGTAACATTCGGAACTTGTCAGATTTATATCGCCGAATGTATACTTCTTGTATACAATAATCACAACGCTGACCGATGCTGAACAAAGGAGAAAATCCAATGAAAACAAGAAATTGGGGAAAATCCATCCTGACGGCCCTGCTGGCCCTGACAATGGTCCTGCCTGCCGTGACAGGGATGGCAGAAGGGGAAGCCACAAAAGTGGGCGATGTGGAATGGCTTTACGCCTATACAGATGAAAGCGGTATCTTTCTCGATTATAAGGATGAATCGGGATCCTACGGATCGGAAGAGGTGCCCTCAGGAACCGTTACAGCCAAAGCCGTCAATTCGGAAGAAGATGGTGTAACCATCTACAATAACGGCGGAACGGTTGAACTGGCAGTAGATGAGGTTCAGGCAAAAGAGGACGGTTTGTGTATTTCCAGTGTTGCCTCGGGAGAAGGGAATAAAACTCCGGAAACAACCGTCACTGTTGCGAAGGATGTTCATACTGTTGCGGAGAACCCTCAACCTGTTGGTGAAGAAGAAGGAGCAATGGTCTCCGGCATTGATGTTAATGCATCGGGCGGAAAGATTGCCGTGGAAGTTGCCGGAGAGGTATCCGCAGAAGCGACTGTGACAGACGTCGGAGTGACCGTACATGGTGTGAGCGCGAATGGATCAGCAGATTCGACAACGAAGATTACCGTGGGAAGCGTGAGTGTAGCGGTAACAAGCGAAAGCAAAGAATATGTAGATGCCGCCGCTGTTTACGGGCTCGCGTCAGGAGAAGGTGCCCAGATCACGAATACTGTTTCCGGGGATATCAGCGCGACTGTTAAGATAACCGGTGAAGAATCATCTGGCTCAGCGATGGGTGTCAGTCTGGAAGTAAAAGACGGAGGTACGGCAATACTCAATGCAACCGACAGTGATATTACTGCCACGGCAGAGGGGAAAGACAGCTCCGCGGTAGCCATGGGGATGACCAATGGCGGTGGAGACATAGCGGTGGATGTTGTCGGAGACGTTATAGCATCCGGAGGAGGGGATACTGTTGGTGTTGTTGTAGAATCGACTCCATCCGAGATGAAGAATAGCATTGATACGGAAGCTGAACCGGTGGAAATCAACCTCGATGATGTTGAGGGCTTCCTGCCGGTTCTCCAGGAGAACACCTACGCAAAGGGCAATACCGATTTAACCATTACCGGTGATGTCAAGGGTGACATCGGCGTGGAGATGGATGTCAATGAGGTGCAGACTGCAAATATCACCGTCGACGGAACCATCGAAGGCGAAACTGCCGGGATTGTTTTGAGCGCCGACACAAAGCTCAGCGAAAACATCACCATGACTGTCTGGGAAGTGAAGCCCAATAAAGACGGCGCAGTCGTTGCTCGTGAGGAATGGAACAAAGAGAAAGATGAGTTGGTTTATACCGAGGACAAGGAAGCTGAAAAGCTGATCCAGTACATCATCAAGGTGGAGGATGCCTCGAAGGACTACATCGCCACCAGCGGCACCAAGGCCTTCACCGCCGGCAACGGCAATGAATACCAGGTAGCCCATGAAGGGGACAAGGTGCTGGTGAAGCTGAACATCCCCGAAGGCAAGGAACTGGTAGACGCCTTCTGGGACGCGGCGAAGAGCCAGGCCGGCCGTCTGCTGAAGGATGCCGAAGGCAACTACTACCTGGAAGTGCCCCGGGGCGGCGGTGTGCTGCTGTCTGTAACCCTGAAGGACGTCCCGAAGCAGGAATCGAAGGGCACGGCCCAGACTGCGGAAGCAAAACCCTATCCCTATGTCCTGGCCCCGATCCTGAAGGTCCGGGACCAGACGGGCATGGTTGAGATTGATTTTTACAGGAACAAGCGATTCATCGTGAAGCTGGAACACGGCGGGCAGGAGGAGGGCACCTTCAGGACGGAAGACGGGATCCTCATCCTGAAGTGCGCGGATGAAACAGAATTCTCCTTTGACATGGGAGAGGGCGAGGTTGTATACATTACCCGGGATAGCACAGGAAAGCACTACACCTTCAAGCTGGAGCCGAAGGAGCTGGATATCCTGCTGAAGCTGAAGTAAAAGGTAGATGGATCACATGCTGCAGTTGAAAATCCGGAAGAGGCCCCTGGCCCTGCTGCTGGCCGCGTCCCTCCTGTTCCTTGCCTGCCTGCCGGCCGCCGGGGCGGCGGAAGCGGACGCCCTGGAGGCGGTCCGCGCCCGGGGGGTGCTGCGGGTCGGCACGGCGGGGGATTATCAGCCCATGTCCTACCTGGATCCGGAGACGAAGTCCTATGTGGGTTTTGACGCGGAGCTGGCGGAAGACCTGGCGGCCGCCCTGGGGGTGGACCTGGTCTGGGTGGAAACCTCCTGGCCCACCCTGATGGAGGATACCCTCGCCGGGAAGTTTGACCTTGCCGTTTGCGGAATCACCGTCACGGACGCCCGGAAGGAGCAGGCCCTGATGTCCGACGGATATCTCGGAAACGGAAAGACGGTTCTGTGCCGGGCAGGGGACGCGGAAAAGTATACAAGCCTGGAAGCTATCAACCGGCCGGAGGTTCGGGTGATGGAGAATCCCGGCGGGCTGAATGAAAAGTTTGCCCGGGAAAACCTGCCGGAGGCCGAGCTTGTGATCCACGAAGTGAACCAGGAGATCCCGGGGCTGGTGGCGTCGGGAGAAGCGGATGTGATGATCACGGAAATCATGGAGGCCGGCTTCTATGCGGGGCAGGACCCGAGGCTGGCGGCCCCCCTGCTCCATGAGCCCTTTACCCGCGGAGAGCTGGGCGTCCTGATGCCCAAAGGATCCGAAACCCTGCTGGCCTTTGTGAACGCCTTCCTGGAGGAGGAAAAAGCCAAGGGCAGGATCCGGGAGCTGGCGGAAAAATATATCTACCGCACCCCGGAGGAGGAGCAGGACGAAGCGGCCTGACCGCCCGGCGGAGGTCCCGGAAAATCCAAAACCAAAAATGCGCCCCGAAACCGGAATTGCATCCGGTTTCGGGGCTTTCGTCACTTATTCACTTTTCTTCCGCTTCCGGCAGTCCGGTCAATGCCAGAAGCACTGCCGTCACAAACCCGAAGCCGCCGGCGGACAGGGCCGCCAGCCAGTTCACATCCCCCAGCACCACCGCGCCGGTCCCGATGTACGCCAGGGCCGCCTCCGCAAAGGTGCGCACGGCCCGGATCAGGGCCGCCCGGCCCCAGGCCTTCCAGTTGGTTTTCATTGCAGTCAAGCCTCCTTTTTCCTTAATTCACTGACTTCGTTCTGCAGGGATTCCACCCGGCTTTCCAGCCGGTACATCCGCTCCACAACGTTGTTGTGCTTATCCACCTTGATTTCCAGCTTTTCCAGCCGGTAGGCCACCAGCGCCGTCTGCCGGCGGTTGCTGGTATATACCCCCAGGAAAGCGAACCCGGCGGTGATCACCGCCGTTATAATGGTTGCCCAGTCCACGTTCACGCCTCCATTTCCTCCGTCCGGATTGTGTCCGGCCAGTCCATCATCAGGGCTTCCGACTCCTCTGCTGTCAGGTGGCGGACGGTAACGGTGTACCGCTTTTTCCCGGGAATTGGCGCCGGGCCAGGAGCAGGTTCCGCTTCCAGCGCCGCCCAGGTCATCGGGCCCACAATGCCGTCGGCCGCAAGGCTGCGGTCCCGCTGGAAGGCTTTCACAGCCGATTCCGTCTTTGCCCCGAACTTGCCGTCGGCGCCGTATGTTCCCAGGTCATATCCCAGGGAAAGCAGCAGGGACTGGCACAGGGAAACCGCGTCCCCTTTGGAACCCCGGCGGATAGTGGGCCGGGCTGGAACAGGATCCGGATCCGGCCCCGGCGCCGGGGGCACCGCCCCGGAAATGCCTTTCGGAACGGCATAGTGGGTCCAGCCGCGGTCCGTGGTCTTCCCTTTCTTCACTTCCCCGGAGCAGTGGATCACCACCCCGCCGCCCACATGCATCCCGGTATGCTCCATAACGGAGCCCTCCTGCATGAAGACGCAGCAGACGGTATCCGGCATGCTGCGGATGTCCCCTTTTTCTGTCCAGTTGGAGGCCTTGTTCCACTGGCTGGTGGCGCCGGCCCCCTCCAGGGAGATCCCCGCCTGCCCCAGCAGCCAGCGGGTGAAGCCCCGGCAGTCAAAGAACCGGGTCTTCTCCCCGGGGTAATAACCGCAGCCCTCGCAACTGCTCCGGCTGCCCTTCAGCACCGGACACCGGTCCCGGATCTTCGCCGCGTCCGCGGCGGGGATGGACCCCCGGGCCATGTACTCCTTCCGGTTTGTGACCGTGCACAGCTGTCCGGAACCTCCCCAGACATATGGCCAGCCCAGGCAGGCCGAGGCCGCCCGGTAGACGATCTCCGCCTTCGGAAGACCCGCGGCCTTCCAGGAGGCAACCTGGGCTTCCACTTCTTTATAGTTGTTCAAAAGAAACCCTCCTTTCATTCAAGTCGAATCACTTTCACTCCCAGGGGTACGGGCAGGAGCTTTTCCGCCGGCAGCGGCAGAAGGCCGGCGGAAACTGTCACCGAATTGTTTCCGTTGTCCCGCAGGGTCTCTTCCGGAAGCAGGAACTCCCCGGCGGTCTCGTTGGTGCCGTCCCAGGACCAGATCCGGAGCTTCCGCAGGAGCACCCTCCGGTAGGTTTCGTCCTCCCAGCCCTCCTGCCGGGGAACCCCGGTGGAGGCTCCCAGGGCGTCCAGCTGGACGCCGGAGGCGGAGGCAAAAGAAAACCCCGACGCCAGCTGGGGCATCAGGGAAACCAGGTCGCAGGCCTGCCGCAGGACAGCGGAGGCCAGGGCCATAAACCGCTCCTTCTCCCGGGAGGCCCCCGGGAAAAGGGAGATGTAAAAGGATAGCGGGTCCGAAAGAGTTCCGTCCCGGGCCATAGGGTCCCTCCTTTTTAATTTGTTCCACAAAAGATTGACTTGTTCCACTGTGAATGGAACAAGCCACGTTAAAGTGAAACAATGGTTATCCGGGAACACTACTGGTTTACCGTCAGTGTAAAGCCATTGAGCACAATCTTCGCGTTCCAGTCCGGAACCAGCTTTTCCCGCTCCATGCCGGAGATGCCGGAGAAATACAGGTCCGTAATGGCGAAGGAGGAGGCGTAATTCCCCGCCGCCTGGTACAGGAGTCCGTAAAGCCGGGGGACCGTCACCGCCTCCCCGATCTCCAGCTCCCGGTTGAAATAATCCGTCAGGGCGGAGGACATGGCCTCCTTCACCGCCGCCTCGTCAAAGCCGTCATAGGCACGGACCGTTGCCGTTCCGTAAACCACCACCAGGGTCGGCCGGGAAAAAGAAATAGGCACCGTGTTTCCCCGGCCGTCGTCCACCTGCCGGGTCAGGGATCCCCAGGTCCCGATGCCCGGGGGCTTTTTCCGGAAAATGGCTTCCGCGATCTTCCCGGCGTTTCCGTTGTTGACATAGGCCGCAAGGGTGTGGGCGGGGATGCCGCCCTCGGCTTCGTCCCCGCTGTTCACCCGGATCAGCACATGGGTCACCCCGGGAATGGAGCGGATGGCTGCCTCCATGGCCTCCGTGGAAAAGGCCCCCCGCTGGGAAAGGGCCAGGAACATCCGGCTCCGGGCGGAGGCATCCGATTCCCCACTCTCCCGGGTGAGCCCGTACTGGGGCAGCAGCAGGTCCAGGGCACCGCCGGAGGCATAGGCCGGGTTCCGGCTGTTGTACAGCGAAACCGCCAGGGCGGAGGCGTCATCCAGCGCCCGGGCGAAGACGGAAAGCAGCTGGTAATCCGGAACCTCCGGGGAAAGCTCCGCTTCCGCGCCAAAGATGGATCGGTAAGCGGAGATCAGGTCCTCCAGCCGGTCCTCGTAGGTCGGAAGATGCAATCCGGTAGCATCGATATAGGGAGCGAAGTACGCGATAGCAATCACCTCGTCAAAAAAAGGAACCCGGTGCTGCCGGATTCCTTACAGGATTTACAGGTTGCTTTGCTGCTTATTTGGAGATATGGAGCAGGATGGCGACATCCTTTTCTTCGAGTTCAAAGGTGTAACTGTCCGTGACGCCGACCTTTTCCGCAAAGTGGAAGAGCAGTTCATACAGGTTGGTTTCCGTGTTGTGCGTGATCTTCATGCCGTCCTCTTCGGTTTCCCCGTTGTTGATCAGCACGATTCCGCCATCCACAGCCTTGAACCGGCCGGTGCAGGCCTTGCTGCTGTCCTCCAGGAGGCGGGCATGGAAGGTGCCGTTGGAGTAGAAAATAATCTGGGTCGTTTCGGCCTTGTCCCGGATCCGGAACAGCTCCTGAACCGGTGCCTGGGCGGGTGCGGCTTTTCCGAGCTTCACGGACAGCTCCACGCCGCCGCCCCGGGGAACCACCAGGTAATAGTTGCCGTTGGCATCCCGGAGCAGGGAGACATTCTGTCCCACATCACCGTAGGCGCCGATGATTTCATAGCCGGCGGGAATGTTCAGCTTCAAGGTAACTGTATCCCCTTCGTGCGCGACATCGTATCCGTTGTAATCCTTGGTACCGCCGGCGGTAATGATGTCCGTCTGCTCCGGGTTGATCCGGATGATGTACTGGATGGCCTTCTCGGCTTCAGCGTCCCCTGTGATTTTGTATTTCTGCTCTTCGTTATCCCAGGTTTCCCGGGAAACGATGTTGTTATCCTTGTCCGGAATTACCTCCCAGACGGTCAGGGTCAGGTTTTCCCCGACAATGGTTTCCTTTGAGGTCAGGACGATGCTGGTATTCTTGCCTTCCAAAGTGCCGTCGATCAGCACGTCTGCTTTCTGTTCCTTCGCCAATCCTATATTCATACCGACATCATTGCTGGTGACGTCGCCGGTCACGGACAGGTTCGTTTCGTTTACCTTTCCGCTGGTATATTCTTCCTCCACAGGCTCATATACCTGCATTGTGGTTCCGTTATAAACAACCTCCCCGCCGTCCTCAAGAATCCTCATAAAGAGTTCATTTCCGTCATCGTCCGTTCCCCAAGGCATATCATCTTTTTTCTTTTCAGCAATCTTTGCTCCTTCAACAGGTTTCAGGATGGTGCTGGTGTCAAAATTCCAGATCGATACAGCGCGGGCATCCCCGGCACCGTTCACATCGATATTACCGATAATATCAATATTGACAATTCCACTGTTGTTGATTATCTGGATGCCATCAGCTGTTGAACGGTTGATGTCATCCCAATCGTCTTTGTATTCTTTCTCCGTAGTTTTTGCTGAGAGATCGCCGACCACAGAAACGGAAAGGGTGCTTTCAGTATTGTCAGAATAGACTGCTATGGCAGCCGCACCTTTTTTTGACTCTACGGACATGTTTCCGTTCACAGAAATTTGGGTATTGGCTTTCTTTTCGTCAGAAGCGTGTGTAATCTTCTCTGCGTTTACAAATGTTTGGTTACCATTGGGCACAGTTTTGCTTATGATGGTTTTCGTCTCATCACCATCTGTATATTCATATACCCTGTAGACAATTTCTTCCTGATCGTCATACCCTACTTCTATTAAAGTCATATCAGCAGGATCCGGATGGGTATCGTCTTCAAACGTCTCTTCACCTTCCAGGGGAGCGGTCATTAAATAATTGTAAACATCATCACACTGAGTTTCCTCATTAAAGGAAGAATCGTAATACCTATACTCCACGTTAATTGTATTTTTCTCATTATCCCAGACTACAGAAGGAGTTTTACTCAACCAGGGGTCGTTATGAGGGAGCTCATCCTCTTTGATTTCCGTCCGGATTTCTTTTTCGACTTTGCCCTGCTGGATTCTTATTCCCAGATCATCTGTGGACTTGATGTCGCCGGTAACATCAACCTTTACATCTGCGCCAAAATTATCTATATCCAAAGTGCCTATGGTGTCTGCCTCGATGCCTCCATCCTTGACTGCCACAGTAACAGAAGCTTCATCTTTCGCATTAACAGATACGGAGCCTTTCACTTCTTTACTGGATTCAAAAGAAACGGAGCCGCCAGCAACTGCTTCCAATTGGACGTCACCGTCAACCCCTTCACCGGATTCAAAAGAGACAGAAGCACCTTCCCAGCCGCGCAAGTGTACATCGCCGGTAGTTTCTCCGGTGACCTCAACATCTGTGCTGCTGCCTTTTCCGTCTGCACTGGCTTCCACTGCAATACTTTGGTTGTTGTATCCTTCGGTTCCGCTCGAAGCTGCACTGGCATTTCCGTCAACTTTCACTTCAACGGTCGCTCCGGCAGAGCTGCTTGCATTTATCGTTTCAACATAAGCCCCGCCGTTTTCAGATTCAGCCGTTGCGGTTATGTCTCCGACCATGTCCACGCTTGCGGTTGATCCTTCACCGTATGCTTCAACTTTGGCGCCGGTTGAACGTGAATATTCTTCGCTGGTGGAAGTCACGTCCACAGGTCCTTCAATGGACAGCTGGGAAGTTATTCCTTGCTCTGCCGTGTTGAGGATGCCCAAAGCACTGCCGTCTTCATTGGTAACAGTCACTGTGCCTTTGAACGCCAGTTCAGAATCGTCTGTTGCGCTGGACATTTCAATTCCCGCGATCCCGAACTCACTCAGTATATCCGCAGATACCGCGGCGGGATCAACCTCCTCCCTGGTTCCATCTTCGTACAGAATGGTCGCTACGCCGTCATAGACATAGACCTGAACGACCGCTTTCTCCTCTGCCAAAGCACAGAAGCAGGAGGAAAACGCCAGCGTGAAAGCCAGCGTCAATGAAAACAACGTGCGGAAAACCTTTTTCGTACTCATATTGTTTCCTCATTTCACTTTTTTTCGCTCCGCAGGAGCTTTTGTGAGGACATGGTAACAACTGTAAACCGCACTGTCAATAAAGCAGAGCAATTTGTAGACATTTGTTAATACTTTTGTCTAAAAATACACATCGCGCGGAGAAAAATGCGCCTGGAGAGCGAAGTGCACGATAACGATCACATCGTTAAAAGGCCGGCTGCCAGACAAAAAGCCCTTCGCCGGCGGCAAGCTGCCGGAGGAGCTCCAGCAGCGGCGCGTCCGGATTGAAAACCGTCAGGTGGGTGTCATCCGGTTCGGAAAGGATCATGGCATCACCCGTCCGAATATAAAGAAACCTTTTCTTCATTTCTTCGGCAACGTGCTCCGGCGGCGGATTGACCGCCGCTTCATCGTGGATGGAAAGATCCCTGTAGCAGTTGAGCTTCAGGACCAGGTTGATGTGCTTTTGCTTGATTTCTTCCAGCCGGCTGCCCTGCAGGAAATACTTCTCAACGGAAAAGTACTGCCCGGGACTGCCGGCGGGCACCTGTGACGGCAGGATATCAATGATCCAGTACGGGCACTGAAGCAGTTCTTCCACGGTTTTCTTCATTCTCATGCCTTCCTCCTGCCCGTATTTTCAGGGCAGGTTTTCCAGGGTAGTTGTCAGGGGCGGTACGATGTTTTCCTTCCGGGAGGGCACGGGATTCAGAGCTGCGCCTCGTAGCGGAGGGATTCCGTTCCCTCCTCCGTCCGCACCAGGCAGGAATAGGTGAACTGCCTCCCGGAGACGGAGAACCGCACGTCCTCCGCTTCCCGGACCCCTGGGGTTTCCCGGATATAAGCGGTTATCAGGTTCCCAAGGGCATCCGGATCCTCGGCCGGAAGGCGGCCCTCCTGCATCCGGGCAAGGAGGGGAAAGCCTTTTTCAGGGTTCTCCCACCATTCCCCTGTATACGTTGTCAGCCGGTATTCCGCCAGCCGGGCCGCGGCTGCAGGACCAGATAGCATTTCTTTCCGGGACAACACCGGCAGAATATCCCCGTTTGCGTCCACCGGCCGCAGGATCATGGCAGCGCCTCCTTAACTATTATATACGATGCAAGGGATCAGATGACAGATTAAATCCAATGAAAGCAAATCCGTCGGACAGGGAATGCCGGCGGAGGGAGCGGGGGGATTCTTCCCCGGCGGGGGCCAGCAGGCTTTCCGTTTCCGTGTCCGCGAACATCACCAGCGCCATCTCTCCGGGAGTCACCTCAAAGGGCACCGGCATGAAGACCGGCACATCTGTAAGCAGAGGAAAGGGAGTTCCGCCGCGGACCGGAATCCGGACGGACACCGTCTGCTTTTCCGGATCGTAGGATTCCACAATCCCCGGCAGGGCGCAGTGCAGGGAGCAGAAGATTTCCTTCTTCAATCCGTCCCGCTCTTCCGGGGTCAGGTATACGCTCATAGATCTCCTCCGTTCTGTCTGTGCACTTCCACCAGGAGCTCGCACCGCCAGGGGCCGTCCCCGGTGTCCGCCTCCGTCATCCGCTCCAGGATCAGGCCCCGGAAGGACTGCCCGTTATAGCGGAGGGTCATTTCCTCCCCCGGCTGG
>OCVV011355453.1_pt1 | contig 13622 bp, 12 predicted proteins | sample 1539721 | NCBI WGS metagenome assembly OCVV01 (sample SAMN02144230, study PRJEB22623) | gut metagenome | biome: sheep rumen | host: Ovis aries | place: New Zealand
AACAACGGGGAGGACGGCACCGAGGGCGCACGCTATAAAAATGTCTTCGGCACTTACAGCCATGGGCCGCTGCTGCCGAAGAACCCGGAGCTCTGCGATTACCTGCTCCTTACCGCGCTGCGCCGCAAATACGGCACAGCGGAGCTGGAGCCGCTGGACGACCGGGCGGAGCTCGCCGCGCACGACGAAATGTGCGAAAGAATTCAGAAATAACAGAGAAAGAAACGTTCATGAGAGAGATCGACCTGCATGTTCATACCACCGAATCGGATGGGACTTCCCGTCCGGAGGAGGTTGTCGGGCTGGCGAAGGAACTCGGTCTGCGCGCCATCGCCATTACGGACCACGACACGGCGGCAGGCTATCCGGCCGCCGCGGCGGAGGGGAAGCGCCTGGGCCTCGAGGTCGTGCCCGGTATTGAGATCAGCACCACCTACCGCGGCCCGGTACACATCCTGGGCTACTATGTGGACCCGGAATCGGAGGAACTCGCGCCTGTGCTTGAGTGGGTCGTGCGCGACCGGGACGAGCGCAACCGGAAGATCGCGCGGCATATGGCGGCCGACGGTCTGCGCGTCGATTACGACGCGATGCGGGAGCGCTTTGGCGCTGTGATCGGGCGACCCCATTTTGCGGAGCTGCTGGTGGAGCTCGGTCTTGCCCGGGACGTAAAGGACGCCTTCGCCCGCTATGTGGAGAAGGGACAGAAGTATTACGAGCCCCGGCATTTTCTCTCGCTCGAACGCTCGATCTGGATCATTCGCCGCTCCGGCGGCGTGCCGGTGCTGGCGCACCCGTTTCAGTATCGGCTGGATGACGCGGGGCTGCGCGATTTGATCGAGCACGCCATCGTCTATGGCCTGGAGGGGATGGAGTGCCGCTATTCCGGCTACGGTCCGGAGCAGACGGCGTATCTGCAGGCTCTGGCCGAGGAGTATGGGCTGCTCCCCACGGGCGGCAGCGATTATCACGGTACGGTCAAACCGCATATCGCACTCGGCACCGGCACGGGAGATCTCGAGGTCCCCTACGCCTGGCTGGAGAACTTAAAAGAACGGAGAGGGAAGTGAATCCCTCTCCGTTTTTAGAAAGCGCTGCCCTCGCTGTCGACCGCCTCCCCGGCGGCGCGCCGCTTTATCGCCTATACCCGTGCGGCGCTGAGCCGCAGAGAAAGGAACAGCCCCACTGCCGTTGGCAGCGGGGCACGGGTCAGGCTGTTCAGTTTGTATCGTACGCGGCGGCGTGACGCTTGATGGCATCAAAGGTTTCCTGGCTGATAACGTGCTCGATCCGGCACGCGTCCTCCGTGGCTGTCTCTTCGCTGACGCCGAGGGCGATGAACAGACGGGAGAGAACCTGATGCCTTTCGTAGATGCGCTCGGCTACCTCCCGACCGGCCTCGGTCAGGGAGAGGTAGCTGTCCTTGTCCATGGTGACGTAACCGCCGGTGCGCAGAAGGCTCATCGCACGGCTGACGCTTGGCTTGGTGTAGCCGAGGTATTCCCCGACATCGATCGAGCGGACGGGCTTCCCGCGCTGAGATAAAACCAGAATGGCTTCCAGGTACATTTCGCCGGATTCCTGCAACTGCATGTGAATCCCTCCATTCCTTCAAGTGTTTGAATCATATCACAGCCCGGGAACAAAGGCAATAGATTAGCTTTTCCTAACTTTGGAAATGACGGGAAAAACAGATTCGGCGACGCAGACGATATTTTTCTTGTATTTTCGCAAAGAGCATTGTATAATCAAATGGTTCAAGATTTGAAAATATCGGAGGAGTTGCTATGGCCAGTACAAGGCGCCGCATGGGCGACCGGAAGGACGGGCGTCTGATCCGTTCGCTGAATCCTTTCAGTAAGTTTATCCCCTATATCATGCCGTCTCGTGTCGACCGCCTGATCTCGTACGAGGAGAGTTTTGAGGTCACGAAGCTGGACCGCTGGCTCCGCGGTCTGCGCGTGAACGGCTATAAGGGTATCGGTATCCTGCATTTCCTGATCGCGACCCACATCCGCACGGCGTCGATGCTCCCGGGCGTGAACCGCTTCATCGCGGGCCGCCGTGTCTATGCGCATAACGATATCACCGTGGTCATGACTGTCAAGCACAGCCTATCCATCGACGCGACGGAGACCACGATCAAGGTCCACTTCCAGCCGACAGATACGATCTTTGACGTCTATCGCAAGATGAATGAAAAGATCGAGGAGATCAAGACCGCCGAGGAGGACAACAACACCGAAGAGGTCGCGGGCTTTTTCGCAAAGTTTCCCCGCTTCCTGGTGCGCTTTGCGCTCGCGGTGGTGCGCGCGCTGGATTATTTCGGCTGGCTGCCGGAGTCGATCATGGAGGCAAGCCCCTTCCACGGCTCCATGATCATCACCGATCTCGGCTCTCTGCGGATCGGCCCGGTTTATCACCACATCTACAATTTCGGCACGCTGCCGGTGTTCATTGCCTTCGGCGCGAAGTACCACAAGTATGAGATCAGCAGAAAGCGCGAGCTTGTGGAGAGCAAGTACATCGACACCAAGATGGTCATTGACGAGGGGATTGTGGACGGACACTATTATGCCCAGCTTGTCCAGGCCTACCGCTACATGTTCCAGCATCCGGAGATTCTGGAGAACCCGCCGACCAAGGTGGTCGAGGATATTTTCTGAGATACGCCCGGCAAAAACGCAGCCGCGCCGTCCGTGACGGCGCGGCTGCGTTTTATCCTTTTTTCAGCCTTCGGATGTCCTGGCCGAGGAATGGCAGCTTCTGGAACTCCCCGGCGAGCCGGGAACAGATCTGGGGGGAATACTTTTTCTGCAGTTCTTCATCGCTGAGATTGGTGCTGAGGATGGTCCTTCGCCCGGCGACGAGCCGGGTGTTCAGGAGCGTGTAGAGCGCGCTCACCGAAAGCGAGGTGATCATCTCGGTCCCGAGATCGTCCAGGATCATCAGGTCACAGGAGAGCATGCGCCGTACGCGGCTGTCGGCGGCCTCGGCCTCAGCGGGATCGCGGGAGAACTTCTGGCGCTCAAAGGCGTCGAGCGCGGACACGGCGGTATCGTAGCAGACGGAGCAGCCTTTTTCCGCGACCACGCGCGCGATACAGGCGGAGAGATAGGTCTTGCCGAGACCGGTGCCGCCCTGCATCAGAAGGTTCGAGGAGACCTGGGGGAAGGCCTCGGCGAAGCGCCGGCAGATGGCGAGGTTGAGCGACATGATCGAGCGCGGCGAGATGCCGCGTACGGGATCGGGCTGATCGCTGTACAGGGAAAGATCGAAGCTCTCGAAGCGTTCGTCCCCGTGGCGCAGCAGCCCGCTGAGTTCCTTCGTCAGTTCCTGGTTGTAGAGCCGGTCAACACAGCTGCAGAAGCTGCCGTCCGGGAGCAGGCCGCTGTCGCGGCAGCGGGGACAGGAGACGATTTCGTCGAGCCAGGTCTCGGGCCAGCCCTGAGCCTTCAGCAGCTCCTTGCGCCGGGTCTGCAGTTCCAGATTCTCTACGCGGAGATCCTCAATCTTCTCCGCGCTGTCGCTGCGATGGGAGAGCGTGAGGCTGATCAGCTGCGCCATCTGCGCGCGCATTGCGGCGTCAATCTCCCGGATTTCCGGGACACGGGCATAGGCGCGCTCGAGACGCCGCCGCTGCTCCTCCCGGTTTTCCTGCCGCTGCCGCTCCAGGCGCTCCCGGGCGCGGGCCAGCAGCTTACCGTCGTAGGCCATGCTTCTCCCTCCCTCACAGTTTGTTCAGAAAATCCTTGAGTTGAGCGACGTCGATGGGGGCGCTCCCCTGAGAAACAGGGGCCTTGCCGCCGTGTGAGCCTTCCTTTTCCTCCACAGCCCTGCGGTCGTGAAGACCGGCCTCGTGCCAGCGCTTCAGGATGGCGTTCATGTAGGGCCATTTGAAGGCATGGGTCTTATACACCGTGCGCTCGTAAGCGAGCTCGATCGCATCGTCGGCAAAGCCCATGTCGAGCCAGTCGTCGATGTGCCGACGCTCCGGTGCGGTGAGAGCGCGGCCCTGCAGTCCGAGGATCGACTGGATCCGGCCGACGGCGCTGCTGCGCTCGCGCTGGTTGGCGATGTACTCCTCCGCCTGCTCAAAGGTCAGAATCTCCAGATTAGCCCAGTGAAAGGCCTCCTGTTGGATCATGCGAAAGCCGGGGCGGCTGCCGGGACGCTGGGCTTCCGCCCGGGCCCGGCAGAAGTTGAGCAGCTCCAGGATCACATCCGTCGGAAGGGCGAGATGATTGTGAATCCCGGCGAGGATGCCGAGCTCGTTGGTGGTGAGCTGCTTGCCCTTGATGCGCTCGGCCTCGGCGCAGATTTCCGTGAAATCCCGGGAAGCGGCTGCAAGGCGTGAGATGTCCTGTGCCGTATACTGCGGCAGCTCGTCCGCGGGCGGCAGATAGCGCGGCGCCTTGCCGCCGTTACCGGACGGCGCCGATGTGTCGTCCTCCGCCCAGAGCCCGAGCCGGACCAGCTTTTCCTGGGCGGCGCGCAGCTCCTGCATCGTACGGCAGAGGTCCCGCGCGGCCCGCTCGAGATCGCGGCAGCCGGTGTGCTGCCGATAGATGTACAATAGCGCCACGTCCCCGTCGTGCGCGCGAATCAGCCGGTCAGCCGCTGTGGAATTGTCGATGCGTGTGTCCTGCATGGCGCCCTCGTTTCCCAAAACTTCATAAAGAATTTACATTGATTTGTATTATACCATCAAAATTGACTTGTCGCAAGAGGGGGAACTGTGGTATAATACCTTAATGTATTGACTTTGATCAGCAGGAGCGCTTTTATGATTGAACTGCTTTCTCCCGCCGGTTCCCCCGAGGCCGTCATCGCCGCGGTGCAGAACGGAGCGGATGCCATATACCTGGGGCTCGAGGGCTTCAACGCCCGGCGCGGCGCCAAGAACTTCAGCCCCGACGAATTTGAAAAGGCCATGCGTTACTGCCGCATCCGCGGCTGCAAGGTCTATGTCACCCTCAACACGCTCGTAAACGACCGCGAGATCGAGGACGCGCTGGCCTCAGCGCGGCTGGCCTCCGATCTCGGGGCGGATGGGATCATCATCCAGGATCTGGGGCTCATCAAGGTGATCCGCTCCGCGCTGCCGGATATTCCGCTGCACGGCAGCACACAGATGACGATCCACAATCTCGCCGGCGTCGAGGCGGCGGCGCAGCTCGGGCTCACCCGGGCGGTGCTCGCCCGGGAGCTGAGCTTTGAGCAGATCCGCTTTATCACGAAAAACGCCTCGATCGAGACGGAGGTCTTCGTCCACGGCGCGCTCTGCTTCTGCCACTCCGGACAGTGCTATATGTCGGCACTGATCGGGCGGCGCAGCGGCAACCGCGGCATGTGCGCCCAGCCCTGCCGGATGCAGTACAGTCTGGGCGGGCGGATGGACGACTATCCGCTCTCGCTGAAGGATCAGTGCCTGGCCGATCGGCTGCAGGAGCTTGAGGAGGCGGGCGTCGCCAGCCTCAAGATCGAAGGGCGTATGAAGCGGCCGGAGTATACCGGCATCGTGACCGGCGTCTATGCCAAGGTGCTGCGCGAACACCGCAAGCCCACGGCCGAGGAGATGGATCTGCTGGAGCAGGCCTTCTCCCGCCAGGGCTTCACCCAGGGCTATTATACCGGCGACAAGAAGGACATGTTCGGGACCCGCAGCGCCGCCGAGCGGCCCGACGAGGCGATCTTCACCCGCGCGCGCAGGGACTACGGCGACAGGGAAGTGCGGCGTGTGCCGGTGCATTTCTACACGGTGGTGGAGAAGGGCGTGCCCGCCCGCGCCATCGCCTTTGACGACGAGGGCCACCGCGCCATGAGTTACGGCCCCGTGCCCGAGCGCGCGAAGCGTCAGGGCCTGACGCGTGAGTATCTGACCGAGCAGATGTACAAGACCGGCGGCACGCCTTACAGCTGTGTCGAGAACCAGGCAAAGACCGATCCCGGCCTGTACCTGCCCGCCGCGGCGATCAACGAGCTGCGCCGCCGCCTGATCAACGAGCTGTCGGAGAATCGGGCGAAGCCGCCTCGGCGCCGTGTGCTGACGGTGCCGCCCATGCCGAAGAACCTTGTCCAGCCCGCCGAACCGAAGATCATCTTCCAGGTCCGTACGGCGGAGCAGCTCACCAGGGAACTGGCCGAGCTCAAACCGGACTACCTCTACGCCCCGGCGCTTGAGCTGGCGGAGAACCCGGAGCTGCTGCTGCCCTGGCAGGAAAACGGGGTCACACCGGTCGCGGTGCTCCCGCGCATCCTGACCGATACGGAGATCGACCCGGTGCGCGCGGCGCTCGAGAAGCTCTTTGATGCGGGGGTAAACGAGGCCCTGGTCGGCAACCTCGGCCATGTATACCTCGCGCGCAGCGCGGGGATGAAGCTGCGCGGCGATTTCGGACTCAATGCCTTCAATGCCCAGACGCTGGACGTGCTGAAGCAGGCGGGCTTCCTCTCGGCCACGGCTTCCTTTGAGCTGCGGCTGAGCCAGATCAAGGATATGCCGAAGCCCCTCGATACCGAGGCGATCGTCTACGGCCGACTGCCGGTCATGGTATCGGACCAGTGCGTGATCCGTCACAGCGCGGGCCACTGCAATTGTCAGACGCCCGCCCAGATGGCGGACCGTATGGGCTCGGTGTTCCCGGTGGTCAAGGAATACGGCTGCCGCAATGTGATCTACAACGCACACAAGCTCTATCTCGCGGACAAGAAGGACGACCTGTATTCCGCCGGGCTCTGGGCGCTGCGCCTGCTGTTTACGACCGAGAGCCCACGCGAGTGCGCCGAGGTCGCACGCGGGCACCTGGGCCTGTCCGATTACCGGCCCAACGTCCTGACGCGGGGGCTATACTACAGGGGAGTCGAATGACGGCTCTGAAGAAGAGGAAAGCATGAACATTGTACTGGCGTCCTCGTCTCCGCGGCGCAGAGAGCTGATGGAGATGCTGGACGTGGAAAATCTGATCATCCTGCCCGCCCGCGGGGAGGAGGTCCCGCCGGAGCACGCCTCCGGCCCTGAGCTGGTGAAGGCGCTGGCCCTTGCCAAGGCACGGGAGGTCGCCGCGTCCTGTTCGGAGGAGGACTTCGTCATCGGAGCGGATACCATCGTCTGGGTGGACGGCCATCCTTTCGGAAAGCCCCACAGCGAGGAGGAGGCCGCGCGGATGCTGCGCCGACTCTCCGGGGACCGCCACACGGTCTATACCGGCGTCGCCGTGCTGCACGGGGGACGTGAGGACGTGGAGTTCGAAGAGAGCCGGGTCTGGTTCCGGGAACTCTCGGAGGAGGAGATCGCCCGCTACATCGCCACGGGCGAGCCGATGGACAAGGCCGGGGCCTACGGGGCCCAGGGGCGGGGTGCGCTCTTTGTGCGCGCCATCGAGGGGGACTTCTTCAACGTCATGGGGCTGCCCCTCTGCCGACTGGGACAAATGCTCAAAAAACAGGGAGTGGAACTTCTTTGAAAGATTATCTGAAGAAAAACGGGATACGCATCGCCGTCATCGTTCTGGCTGCGGCGCTGCTGATCGGCCTGGGCAACGCGGCCCGGGACGGCAGGATCAGCGCGGTGCAGAATGTGACCGGTATCCTGACGGCGCCGATGCAGAAGGTTCTCTCCTCCACGGTCAACTGGTTCAATACCATCTACGGCTATCTCTACGAGTACGATTCGCTGCTGGCGGAGAACGAATCCCTGCGGGCGCAGCTGGCTGAAGCGCAGCAATCCGCGCGCGACGGCATCGAAGCCTCGGAGGAGAACAAGCGCCTGCGGGAACTGCTGTATCTGCGCGAGAAGCACACCGATTACCTGATGGAGTCGGCCAAGGTGGTGCTCTGGTCCGCGTCGAACTGGTCGAGCTCCTTTACGATCAGCAAGGGCCTGACCTCCGGCATTGAGCTCAACGACCCGGTCGTGACGGAGGAGGGCATCCTCGTCGGGCAGGTGACGGAGCTGGGCACCAACTGGGCGACGGTCTCCACACTGATCGACGTCGATATGAGCGTCGGCGCCTTCGTGGGCACGACGGGCAGCTCCGGTATGGTCGTGGGAGAGTTTGGACTGATGAAGAACAAGACCGCGAAGCTCACCTTCCTGGCCGACGGTGCGCAGATCTTTGTCGGGGACGAGGTGCTGACCTCCGGCTCCGGCGGCGCTTTCCCGGCCGGGCTCGTGATCGGCACGATCACACATGTGCAGAACGAAGCCGGCGGCCAGATCGAATACGGCATCGTCGAACCGCGCTGCGATCTGGACTCTCTGGTTCAGGTGTTTATTATTAAGGATTATCACGTCGTCGAATGACTGCTTTGAAAGCTGCCGCTTTCAAAGCAAAACAGCTGCAGCCTGCTGTGCGCACCCGCTTCCGTGAGGCGCTCGCACACCGGCAGGCTGAGAGATGATTTTTCACCTGCGGGCGAAAAATCAGAGGGGTTTCCCCTCTGAACTCCCCGGGATTCCGGGTTATATAAGGATTTTCTATGGATCGTTTTTCCAATGCAATTGAACGGCTGATCCTCTCGCGCATCAAGACAAAGCGCGTGCTGCATTACGCCCTGTTCATGTTCCTCTCGCTGCTGGCGCAGACCATGGTGCTCAACCGCTTTCGCATCCTCGGCATCTGTCCGCTGGTCCTGCCGGCGGTGGCCGTTGCGGTCGGCATGTTCGAGGGGGCGACCTGGGGCGCGGTCTTCAGCCTGATCATGGGCATCTTTGCGGACATGGCCTTCATCGAGAATACCGTCACCTTTACGGTGCTCTTCCCGGCGCTGGCCTTTGTCTCCGGCTTTGTGTCCCAGTTCTTCATCAATCGCCGCTTTTTTGCGTTTATGGGCGTGGCGCTCGGTGCACTGCTCGCAACAGGACTGGTGCAGATGCTGCGCACCGCGGCGATGGACGCTTTCGCGCTCTCAATGATCCCGACGGCGCTGCTGCAGACGCTCTGGTCGCTGCCCTTTGCGGTGCTGGCCTATCTGCCGCCGTCTCGCTGGATCGAATGATCATCCGTTTCCCAAAACGAGGTACCTGAATGAACAGACTGGTTTCTCCCGGGCGTGTGGCGGCCATGGTCGGCATCATGTCCCTTATCCTTGCCATCTACATGTACTTCCTCTACGACCTGCAGATCATACAGGGCGAGGAGTACTACAGCCTCTCCGAGCGTATCACGAGTGAGGAGACGGTCATCACCGCTGCGCGCGGCAACATTCTCGACCGCTACGGGCGCCTGCTCGTGAGCAACAAGGAATGCTATAACCTCAAGGTCGACAACGTCAAGCTCTTCTCCAACGACGATCCCAACGAGGTCATCCTCGAACTGGTGCGCATGGTACAGAGCTTCGGCGACGACTATAATGACGACCTGCCCGTCAGCGCGTCGCCCCCCTTCGAATACGACCCGGATATGACCGATATCGAGAAGACCATGCTCGAGGCCTATTTTGCCGATAAGTCCGACAGTCTCCCGGCCAATCCCACCGCGGTCGAGCTGCTGAGCTATATGCGCACCCGCTACAACATCGACAACAGCTACACGGCCGAGGAGATGCGCATCATCGCCGGCGTGCGCTATTCGATCAACGTGCGCTACGCCGTCAACACCGCCGACTACCTCTTCGTTGAAGATGCGAGCATGGGCCTGATCAGCTCGATCATGGAGAACAAGCTTGCCGGCATCGAGGTCGAGCGCGCTTATGTCCGTGACTACGGCACGGAGTACGCGGCGCATCTGCTCGGCTACGTCGGCCTCATGACACAGGAGGAGTTCGAGCGTTATTCGCTTCTGAACTACGCCAACGACGCCATGGTCGGCAAGGACGGCGTGGAGTACACGTTTGAGACCTACCTGCACGGCAAGGACGGCAAGGCCACCGTGACGCGCAGCCCAACCGGCACCATCCTCGCCACCGTCTACGAGGAGGAACCGGAGCCCGGCAATCACATCTATCTGACCATCGACCTTGCGCTGCAGGAGCAGGTGGAGAAGATCCTCGGCCACGGCATGGAGATCATGGTCTCCGACCGTACGCAGGAGCGTCTGGAGGGCATTGCCCGCGGCGACTACAACCCCGACATGAAGGACGAGATCACGGGCGCCGCGATCGTGGTCGTGAACGTGCAGAACGGCGAGCCGCTTGCCATTGCGAGCTGGCCGACCTTTGACGTGCGCACGATCATCGAGGACTATGCCGAATACCTGGCGACGCCGAACGCGCCTCTGTTCAACCGGGCCCTGATGGGCACCTACGCCCCCGGCTCCACCTTCAAACCCTGCGTGGCGATCGCCGCGCTCGACTCCGGCATGATCAACACCGAGTTCAAGGTCAAGTGCCAGGGTGTCTTCACCAAGTACGCCGACCAGGGCTACGCGCCTGAGTGCTGGATCTGGCGCGCGAGCAAGAACCCCAACGAGCATCTCACCCACGGCGAGAACAACGTGACGGACGCGCTGCGCGACTCCTGCAACTATTTCTTCTACACCATCGGCGAGCAGCTCGGCGTTGACACAATGGGCGAATACGCCCACGCGCTCGGCCTCGGCGTCTCGACCGGCATCGAGCTGGTAGAGGCCACCGGCAATATGTCCAACCGCTGGAACCACGCCGATTACACCGGTACCGAGTGGCGAATCGGTGATACGATGCAGGCTGCCATCGGTCAGTCCGACTCCGTGTTCACTCCTCTGCAGATCGCGGAGTACTGCGCCACGGTCGCAAACGGCGGCAAGCGCTATTCCGCTTCAATCCTCAAGAGCGTGCGCAGCTTTGACTACAGCGAGAAGGTCTATGAACGCGACGCCGAGATCCTCTCCGAAATCGACTCGGCCGAGTACAACTGGGTCGCGATCCATAACGGCATGTTCAAGGTGCTGCACGACTGGTCCGTCAATGAGGCCAACGCCAAGTGGTGGGCCGACTGCGCCTGGGATGTCGCGGGCAAGACCGGAACCGCCCAGAAGGGCGAGGGCATTACGAACGACGGTATTTTTATGTGCTATGCGCCCTTTGACAATCCCGAGGTCGCCATCGCGGTCGTCGTGGAGCGAGGCGGCGCCGGTGCCAATACGCAGTTCATGGCCCGCCAGGTCATGGATGCCTACATCAACATCCGCGGTTACAGCGACACTTCGGAGGAGACGATGACTCTGCTCAAGTAAGTGCGTGTGCACTTCTTGTTAAAAAATTTTAAATGTTGCAGTTTCACGCGGGAACGATTATAATAATTCTGTTAATAATGTATGAATGACAGAAAATGGAACGGAGAATGGTATGAACATCGCATTAATGGCTCATGACCGCAAGAAGGAACTGATGGTTCAGTTCTGCATCGCCTATTGCGGCATATTATCGGAACACAATCTCTGCGCCACGCATGTGACGGGGAAGCTCGTATCGGAGGCTACGGGCCTGCCGATCACGCTGTACCTGCATGCGGATCAGGGCGGCGCACAGCAGATCGGCGCGCGCATCTCCTTCAACGAGATCGACCTTGTGCTCTTCTTCTGCGACCCGGCCAATCCCAAGGGCTTTGACGATATCAACAAGGTGGAGCGCCTGTGCGACCAGTATCAGATCCCCTTTGCCACCAACGCCGCCACGGCGGAGGTACTGGTGCAGGGCCTGCGCCGCGGCGATCTGGACTGGCGCAATATCGTCAATCCGCAGAAGCGCTGAGTTTCGGAACAAGAGAATACGGCGGCGCGGCAGCAACTGCCGCGCCACGTTGCTGTTTAAATAAGGAGAAAAACCTATGGCTAAAGTGAATCCCCGCACGCTCTCCGGCTTTATGGAGCTGGCTCCGCGGGAGCAGATGAAGCTGGAAAAGATGATGGAGATCCTGCGCCGCAGCTATTCGCTGTATGGCTTCACCCCGCTCGACACCCCGGTGATCGAGGCGGCGGAGGTGCTGCTCGCGAAAGGCGGCGGTGAGACCGAAAAGCAGATCTACCGTTTTACCAAAGGGGAGAGCGACCTCGCCCTCCGCTTTGACCTGACCGTGCCGTTGGCCAAATATGTCGCCGCGCACTATGCGGAGCTCAGCTTTCCCTTCCGCCGCTATCAGATCGGCAAGGTCTACCGCGGGGAGCGCGCGCAGCGCGGACGCTTCCGCGAGTTCTATCAGGCGGACATCGACATCATCGGCGACGGGAAGCTCGACATCCTGAACGAGGCGGAGATCCCGGCGATCATCTACAGCACCTTTACCGAGCTTGGGCTCAAAAACTTCCGCATCAAGGTCAACAACCGCAAGCTCCTCAACGGCTTCTACGCCATGAACGGCATGAGCGAGAAGGCCGGGGAGATCATGCGCACGGTCGACAAGCTTGACAAGATCGGACCGCAGAAGGTGAAGGAGCTGCTCATCGACGAGGTGAAGATGCTCCCGGATAAGAGCGAGAACGTGCTCGACTTCATGGCCATCCAGGGGGACAACGCTTACGTGATCTCCCGCCTGGAGGACTACCGTGGCATGGATCCGACCTTCGACGAGGGCCTGGACGAGCTCATCACGGTCACACGCTATCTCAGCGACTTCGGCGTGCCGGAGGAGAACTTCGCCGTCGACCTCACGATCGCACGCGGGCTCGATTACTATACCGGCACCGTCTACGAGACGGAGATGACGAAGCACCCCGAGATCGGCTCGGTCTGCTCGGGCGGGCGCTACGACAACCTGGCCGAGTATTATACCGACCGTCAGCTGCCCGGCGTGGGCATCTCGATCGGTTTGACGCGCCTGTTCTATGTGCTGAATGAGCAGGGCCTGCTCTCCGAGGAGATCCCGACCGCGCCCTGCGACGCGCTGGTCCTGCCGATGACGGAGGAACTCGGCCCCGCTGTCGCCGCCGCCACGGCGCTGCGCCGCGCGGGCGTGCGCACGCAGCTCTACGGGGAGAAGCGCAAGTTCAAGGCCAAGATGAGCTATGCCGACAAGCTCGGCGTTCCCTTCGTCGTCCTGATGGGCGAGGATGAGATCCGCGAGGGCGTGCTGTCGGTGAAGGACATGCGCTCCGGCGAGCAGCAGAAGCTTACGGCGGAGGCGGCGGCCGCTTTCATCCGCAGCGCCGTGGAGGAGAGAAGCCGCGGCGCACTGATCCTGGATTAAACAAAATTCAAATAGAAAGCAGGGGAAGCCTTATGTTTCAGTCCCGAACCCATACCTGCGGCGAGCTCCGTCTGGAGCACGTCGGGCAGAAAGTCAAGATTGTCGGCTGGATGGAGAACGTCCGCGAGGTCGGCAGCAATTTCGCCTTCGTCGTCGTGCGCGACTTCTACGGCACGACGCAGGTGGTCGTCGAGACGGCCGAGATGATGGCGGCCTTCAAGGCCATCAACAAGGAATCCACGATCTCGGTCGAAGGCGTGGTGCGCGAGCGTGCGAGCAAGAACCCGAAGCTGCCCACCGGCGATATCGAGATCGTGCCCGAGAAGGTCGAGGTCCTCGGCCGCTGCCGCTATAACGAGCTGCCCTTCGAGATCAACCGCAGCCGCGAGGCCGATGAGGCCCAGCGCCTGAAGTACCGCTATCTCGATCTGCGCAACCCCGCCGTGAAGAAGAACATCATCCTGCGCTGCAACGTGGTTTCCGCGCTGCGCCGTGCGATGACCGACCACGGCTTCCT
>OCVV010000585.1_pt1 | contig 13619 bp, 16 predicted proteins | sample 1539721 | NCBI WGS metagenome assembly OCVV01 (sample SAMN02144230, study PRJEB22623) | gut metagenome | biome: sheep rumen | host: Ovis aries | place: New Zealand
CCCGGGGCCGCGCAATGCGGCGCTTGTTGTTCTGCCTTTGGTTCTGCCTTTGGTCCGCCTGCCCGGGGCCGCGCAATGCGGCGCTTGTTGCAGTTTTTGGGCAAATATGAGATGATAAATGAAACCCCGGGATTGAAAAATATCGTCAATACGATATGGAGGAAGATATAAATGGTAAAACTGCAGATCGATATACCTGAGGATTTTCTGAAAGAGGAAGTGCGCTGCGGATACAGGATTTCCGCGGAGATGAAAAAGGTCTGGGCGGTAGAACTGGATCTGCTCCACCTGCTCGACAAGGTCTGCAGCAGGTACGGACTCAAGTACTACGCGGACAGCGGGACTCTGATCGGGGCTGTCCGCCACCACGGCTTTATTCCCTGGGACGACGACATCGATGTGGTCATGTTCCGGCACGACTACGAACTGCTCAAAAAAGTCGCCGCCAAGGAGTTTCAGCACCCCTATTTTTTCCAGACGCTCTACACTGACACCAAGCTGATCCGGGAACATGCCCAGATCCGCAACAGCCTGACCACCGGCTACATGCCCAAAGAGAAGGACCGCCCCTACAACAAGGGAATCTTTCTGGATATATTCCCCCTGGACGTAGTGCCGGACCCGGGCCGGGTCTACAAGGCTCACGTGGCAAAGATCCGCCTTCTGTGGCGGACGATCGAGTACGGCGGCTATATAAAGGATTATCCGCATGAGTTAAAGGGCAAGATCTTCCTGCAGATGACCAAGGCCCTCTACAAGGTGACGGATTACAAAAAACTCTTCCGCATGTACGAGAAGCTCTGTGCCAAATACAACGACAGCGATTACCAGCGTGTCAGCTTCATCGCCTATTCCCGCGGCAAGGACAATCACATGTTCCAGAAGGAGTGGTGGGACGAGACGGTCCGCCTGCCCTTCGAGTTTACGACGATCCCTGCACCGGCAGGATATGACGCCCGGCTGACCAAGGAGTACGGGGATTACATGACGATCAAACAGGTCCCCTCCACCCACGGCGGCACCATTCTGGATGCGGATCACGCCTACAACGAACAGCAGGCAGACGGGACGTAAGGAAGGCGGAATAAAGGCTCCGGCACACCAAGATCTGCCGGAAGCACCGCGTGCGGGTCCTGAAAACAGTTTTGAAGAACCTTTGAAGGACCGGCAGGACCGGTAGAAGAGCTTGCGCGGGAATCTGCTGCGCAGGAAGGAGATCAACCATGAAGAAAAAGTATCATGTCGGCTATACCTGCGGTGTCTTCGATGTTTTTCATGTGGGGCACCTCAACCTGCTGGAACGCTGCAAGTCGATGTGTGACATCCTGATCGTCGGCGTGTGCGACGATACCTATGTGCGTGAGTACAAACACAAAGAACCCGTCTATCCCGAGGACCAGCGGGTGCGGATCCTGAAGGCCCTCAAGGTCGTGGACGACGCGGTGCTGGTCGACATCGAGACGACCAATGACAAGATGCTGGCCCTGGAAAAGTTCCACTTCGATGTCCTTTTTTCAGGAGATGACTGGAAAGGATCGGAGCGGTATCAGAAGACTGAAAAACAGTTTGCGGAGCTCGGCGCCTCGATTGAATACTTCCCTTATACCCAGGGAATCAGTACGACGCAGATTAAGGAACAGATTGCCGGAGAAGAGAAGGCGCACTGAGAAGAAAGTCCGGATGAATAACCAGGCGCTTCGATACGGAGGAAGGCAGGAATGGTAAAATTACAGATTGAAATACCCGAGGATTTTCTGAAAGAGGAAGTGCGCTGCGGCTACACGATTTCCGCGGAGATGAAAAAGGTCTGGGCAGTGGAACTGGACATGCTCCACCTGCTCGACACAGTTTGCAAAAAATACGGCCTGCGCTATTTTGCGGACAGCGGAACCCTTCTGGGTGCTGTGCGCCATCACGGCTTTATCCCCTGGGACGACGATATCGACGTCGTTATGTTCCGTGAAGATTACGAAAAGCTCAAAAAGGTTGCGGAAAAGGAGTTCCGGCATCCCTATTTTTTCCAGACTCTCTACAACGACGAAAAGCTGATCCGCGAGCACGCCCAGATCCGCAACAGCGAGACGACAGGCTACCTTCCAAACGAGGAGAACCGCCCCTACAACAAGGGCCTCTTCCTGGATATTTTCCCGCTTGATATCCTGCCCGACGACGGCCTCAGGTACAAGATCCACATGGCCAAGATCAAGCTCCTCTGGCGTACCATTGAGTACGGCGGCTATGTCAAGGACGCCCCCCACAAGCTCAGGGGCAGAGCCTTCCTGCAGGGGACAAAGCTCCTGTATAAGTTTACGGACTACAAAAAACTGTTCAGAAAATATGAAAAGCTCTGCGCAAAATACAACAACAGCAAGTATGAGCGCATCAGCTATGTCTGTTTCTCACGCGGCAAAGAAAAGAATATGTTCCGCAAAGAGTGGTGGGACGAGACCATCGACATGCCCTTCGAATTCACGACGATCCCCTGCCCGGCGGGCTATGACGGCCGCCTGACTCAGGAATACAAGGACTACATGACCATCAAAAATATTCCGTCCACCCACAGCGGCGCCTTCGGCGGAACCATCCAGAGTGCCGAAAAGCCCTACACCGAATTCATCCGCGAAAAACAGGCTGCGGAGGTAGAAAAGCAGAAGATGTAAAGACGGAAGCTGTAAAAGCTGAAAGTGCAAAAGCGCAAAGGTACAAAAGCGCAAGGAACAAAAGCGCAGAGGTGCAAAAGCGTAAAGGCGCACATGCGCAAAGGACGACAGGCAAAGGAGGCACTGCATGGAAATGAAAAAAGACGATTTTGTGATCGGCGTACTCGGAGGTATGGGGACCTATGCCACGATCCACCTTTTCAGACAGTATGCGGACCTGTTTCCGGCGGAAAAAGAATGGGACCGTCCCCGCATCATCATCGACAACCGCTGCACCATGCCCAGCCGGGTGCTGGCATTTCTGCGGGGGATCAAAAAGGAAGAGCTGATCGAGCAGATGAGCGATTCCATGCGCCATCTTGTGGAGGCGGGCTCGTCCAGGATCATCCTCGCCTGCAACACCTCCCACCTCTTCCTGCCCGGGATCTATGAGAAGGTCCCCGGGGTACAGGACAGGGTCATCCACATCATCCGTGCCTGCGTGGACAGGATCAGGGCAGACGGGTGCAGGCGCGTCTTCCTGCTGGGCTCCGAAGGAACCATTGACTCCCATATCTACCAGGATGCTCTGCAGGCAGAGGGGATCGAGTGCCTCGTCCCTGCGCCGGAGGAATATGCCGACCTGCGCGAGTGCATCGAGGCGGTCAAGCAGGATAAATATACCGAAGAGGCCAGAAAACTCTTCCTGGGCCTGGTCAACCGATACGACGCCTGCATTCTGGGCTGCACAGAGCTGCCCATTCTGTATGAAAAATATGCGGATCAGGTGACCTGCGCCAGGATCTACGATCCTCTGTTCATCGCCCTCGAACAGCTGAAGGCGGAGTACGATGCGGCCGACTGAGCCCCAACCGGATGCCTGGCTCCAATCTGACGGTATCAGCCCTTCTGCCATGAAATGATTCTACAAGGAGTGTATATTCATATGAAAAAGATACTTACCTTCGGCGTTTACGATTATTTCCATATCGGCCATCTCCGCCTGTTCATGCAGTGCAGACAATATGCGGATTATCTGATCGTTGCGGTCCAGGACGGCGATTATATCCTCAAGTTCAAGCCCGACGCTCATATCCTCTATTCCACAGAAGAGCGCGTGGAGATCCTCCGGGCCCTTCGTCCCGTCGACGAAGTCGTTGTTTATCAGACTGTCGGCGTGGAAGCTCTCGAAAAGATCGATTTTGATATCCTTGCCCTGGGGGAGGACCACCGGGGCGGGCGCTTCGACGAGTGCGTGAAGTGGTGCGAGGAGCACGGCAAATCCGTTGTGCGGCTCAAGAGGACACCCAACATCTGCTCCTCGGACCTCAAGAAGGAGCTTGGAAGAGGGTAAAAAGAGACCATAAAAAGTACCGCAAAAAAGACCATAAAAAACTTGCGCAGGAAAAGTTTTTCTTCTTGCGCAGTGTTTTTTTTTATGCTATTATAGTCATCCGTGGGATTTATCCCGGAATCATTTTTCCTTGCTCCTGTGATGCGCGAAACCGGATCACTGTTTTGAGGGAGAAGATCGTCCTGTTTTATACTTTATACAGGAGAGCGGTCTGTCCCCAGGCAGAGGCTGTTTTGCGGCGGAAGCGGGGGCCAGAGACCAAAAGGAGGTAAACAGAATGGGTAAATACGAGTTAGCCGTTGTTGTGAATGCGCAGATCGATGATGAAGCGAGGACAGCGGTTGTCGACAGATGCAAAGAGCTGNATCACCCGTTTCGGCGGTACAGTCGGCGAAGTCGATGACTGGGGCAAGAAGAAACTTGCTTATGAGATCCAGAAGATGAACGAAGGTTACTATTACTTCATCAAGTTCGAAGCTGAAGGCTCCGCGATCGCCGAGATCGAGAGCTTCATGCGCATCATGGATAACGTCCTCAGATATCTGTGCGTAAAACAGGAAGCGGCCTGATAAACAGAAAGAAGAGGTCATCATGAATAAAGTCATACTTATGGGTCGCCTGACCAGGGATCCTGAAGTCAGATATACACAGGGAGACAATTCTCTCTGCATCGCAAATTTCTCTATTGCGGTGGACAGACGCTACAACCGCAACAGCCAGGACGGTGCCACAGCTGATTTCATCAACTGTGTGGCCTTCGGCAAGCTTGCGGAGCACGTCGAGAAGTATTACCGCAAGGGACTGAAGACGGCGCTGACCGGCCGTATTCAGACACGCAACTACACAAACCGCGACGGCCAGAAGGTCTATGTGACCGAAGTTGTTGTGGAAGAGCTTGAGTTCGCGGAGAGCAAGAACGCATCGGCCGCAGGTAACGGCGGCAATTCTTACGGCGGCGGTTACAGCGGTTCCGGAAACGGAAATTACGGCGGCGGCTACGGCGGAAACAACGGCGGAAGCTACGGCAATGCCGGCGGTTACAGCGCACCTGCCCAGAACACCGCGCCTGCATCTGACGCACTGGATGGATTTATGAATATCCCTGACGGCATCGACGAGGAGCTTCCTTTCAGCTGATCAGCTGTACGATGCGTACCCATAGGGAGTATACAGGAGGATAGAAATGGCTTTTAACAGAGAGAATCGTTCGGATGCACCTTTCAGAAAGAGAGGCGGCTTCCATAGAAAGAGAAAAGTTTGCGTGTTCTGCGGCAAGGACAACGCCATTGATTACAAGGATGTCGCAAAGCTTCGCAAGTATGTCTCCGAGAGCGGCAAGATCCTTCCCAGAAGGATCACCGGCACATGCGCAACTCACCAGAGAGCACTCACCAGTGCAATCAAGAGAGCGCGTCATCTCGCTCTGATGCCTTACACCGAGCGCTGATCGCTCCGCAGGCCTTCGGATGATCCATCCGTATCCCGGCCTCAAGGTGAAGACATGCCAGAGACAGACCGTTTGATCTGATCTTTTGATCCCCCTGCAGGCAGTTTTGCCTGCAGGGGTGATTTCAATCATTTATATTTTGCCGGCGTGTCGGAATGGCAGACGAGGCAGACTCAAAATCTGCTGTCCGAGAGGGCGTGTGGGTTCGAGTCCCACCGCCGGCACGAATACAAGCTGCGGGTTTACAGTTTTTGATTTAAAACTGTCAAAGCCGTGGCTTTTTTCTTGCGCTGTTTTTTCTTTCGAACTATAATGTTGAATTGACATACTGCACATGCGTGGACGTTTCTGCGCAGAATCTGCTGACACAGCCAAGGCTCTTTTTCCGAATTTTTACGGAGGACAAACATATATCATGGATCCCACCATTCTGATTCTGATCGCAATCATCGTTCTGATCATCATTCTGATTTTCTATCTCAAAAAATCCAAAAAAGAAACTGCTGCAAAAGATACAAAACCGGTGATCCCCAAGGACGCCAGAACGCCGCCGGAGCCCCCTGCTGTGCCCCCCTCGGACCCCGGGCAGCCGGCTCCTCCCGTCAAGATGTCGGGAGCTCTGTATATCCCGCCGGAAATGCTGGGTGACCGCAGAAACGAGGAGGTTCGGCGCAAGGTCGATGAGACCATCCGGAATTTCGATTGGGATGCTGACGGAGGCAGAAGCGAATTCCTCTACACCCTGCAGCTCAATAAATCCGGCTGGATCTGTCCCTACTGCGAGGGGGAAAATGACAATGAAGATCCGCTCTGCATGATCTGCGGGACCAAGATCGGCGCATGATTGTGCAGGTGCTCTGCACTTGCGCAGAGACCCGGGCAGAAAAACAGTATCCTCAGTGAATAGTTAGCCATTAGACCCAAGGAGTGAAAGATGTTCTGTAAAAACTGCGGACGTGAAATAGACCAGAAGACATTGAAAAAACTGATGGAACAGAAGGACGGCTCTGTTGTATGCAGTAAGTGCAGACAGCCGCTGGACAATGCGGAAATGTGCGGAGGCTTCTGGGGACTGATCGCTGCCAGTGAAGAAAAAGAGGCGGCGGAGGCAGAAACAGTCAATATGACCGTAATGCTGGATGAGAACGGGAAACCTGTGCAGATGAATCCCCGCATGCAGAACAGGTCCTCGTCTGCTATTCCCGATGCAAATCTTCGCATGTCCGCAAATGACTATTCTTCACAGAATTCACGTCAGTCATCAGGCCCTGTGATGTACGACTCTGCTCCCTATGAGCAGAAAGCACCGGAGACCATAATACGCCGTTCCGGCGCGCGCAAGGATACGGAGCTCTGGATCACCAGAGCGATCGCAGTTCTCCTCGGCATTGCCCTCATCATCTCCCTGGTCACCAGATGCGGCAAGTCCGATCAGCCGCAGGATGAAATGACGGAGTCCACTGAAATTTCTGACGTTCCGGATAACAACAGTGATGCGGCTGTCACGCCTGCCGATGAGTCGGAAAAATCTCAAGGTGCTCTGGATGAAGAACCTCCGTCTAACAGCAAATTTGAGAAAGAGGATTCTCCTGCTAAATCATCCTCGGGCACAACTGAACCGAGCAGTGTTGAATCCCCATCAGGAGCAGCCGCAAGCACTGGCTCGGGCTCAGAAAAAATGTCTGATGCTGCAAACGATGGGACATCTACTCAGAATTCAGCTTCGGAGGAGAAGAGTGGGTATACTAGTGTAACCCGTACGATTATTGTTGGTGAGAATGAATATAACATAGAGTCCGAAATAAGAAGCAATGATGAAACAATAGCCTTGAAAAGACAAGTTAAGGGAACCGGACAGCTGATTTCTGAGATTCCCGCTATCAATAATGAAACGGTTTTGGAAGAAAATTTATCCGGAACGACATATTATACCTATGAGAATGGGCTCCTCAAGACCAAGCAGGATGATAAAAACGGAGGCATTGAATATTACAGGGATCCATCACAGCCCTTAGTGGTCACCGAAATATATGATAAGGTACAAACAGTAAGAGAACCGGGGGGTCAGAAAAGGCATTATCGCTCTGTCAAAAAGACTTATAAAACCGACAGTAGTAATTCTTTTTACCTGGACCAAATAGAATACTATGGTGATAGGAAGTCAGAAACAGACTCGTTTTTGAAGATTCAATATGATGTCGATCAACATACTGTGGACGATGACGGAGATGGTTATGAAGAAACATCCATCAAAACCGAGAAATACAAATTGGCTGATGGTACATTTGCTACAATGCGCGGAAAAGGTAAAAACGAATACGAATACGATGAAATCCGTTATACGTATAAAGTACCGAATGGACAGGAGTATTTTCGACTCTCTGAAATGGCATACTATCTAGCTGGAAAACGTGCAATGGGTCCTAATGGATTCTCATATTTCCTTTGTGACTACACGAATGAATCTACCAGAACTGATACTTTCTATACAGTAGATGGTCAAAAGGCCAATGTAAGAGCTGCTGATCCGTTCCTGTCCAGTGCAGTAATTCCTGCATTCTATTCGTTTGAGTACCCTTATCTGACCGGCATACCGAATCCGGATACGGGTACGGCCGGTGAGGCCGGCCCGAATGCCACTGCAGGACCCGGACAACCAACAGAAAACCAGGCAGGTACCCAGCAGAATGGTACCAGTCCGACATCGATCCTCAACTCAGAACAAGTTGTTCAGCCTGAACCGGAAAATAATGAGTGAGGGGATTATGACCCATATTAATTATTATTGAAAGAGATCCGGTCTGTAAACGCTGTACTTGAACATTCATAACAGGCAATCAAAATAAATATCAAAATTGACGAAGGGAGATATCATGGGATCAAACCAGCGCAGTATTTCTTATGGAGTAGATGTTGTTTTCTGTATTGACGCGACAGAGAGTATGTATCCTTTTCTCGGTGTTGTAAAGGAGAATGCCCTGCATTTTTATCAGGATTTCATGCGTGTCATGGAACAGAAGAAAAAGAAGGTGGAGAAGCTGCGTGTCCGCGTCGTGGCATTCCGCGACTATCTGGCGGACGGCCGTGAGGCAATGCTTGTGACCAATTTCTTTGATCTGCCCGCACAGTCCAAGGAGCTGGAGATGTGCATCCGCAGTATTGAGGCAAAGGGCGGCGGAGATGATCCCGAGGACGGTCTGGAGGCACTGGCCTATGCCATCAAGTCCGACTGGAACAACAGCCCCGGCAGAAAGCGCCATGTAATCGCCCTCTGGTCGGATGATGCCACCCATGATCTGGGATTTGGCAAGTCTGCCAAGAATTATCCCCGCGGCATGGCCGAGAACTTTGAGCAGCTGACAGAGTGGTGGGGCAGCAAATATGCGCCGGGCATCATGGATGAGTCCGCCAAGCGCCTGATCCTGTACACCCCCAGCAAGGAGTCCTGGACGACCATCCGCAATAACTGGAACAACGTCATCCACTATGAGTCCGAGGCAGGACAGGGTATTGCAGGATTTGACTATGACCAGATTCTCAACGCAATCTCTTCTTCCATCTGATCTGTTTCGGGCAGGTCAATTTTGTCGATCATCGCCCGGCAGCACCGTAGGTGTTGTACCGGATGCACCGCGCATGCGCTGCTGCAGCTGCTGCAGATGATGCCCTCAGGGGCATCACGCGTACGGAGCGCAGGACCTGCGGGCGGGTTTTGAATTGTTTTGAGAGCGGCGGCCTTCAGTGCCGCCCGCTTCAAAAAAGACGTGAGGAAAAAGACGTAAGGAAAACGCGGCATGAAGACTTTTGCACAAAAACTGGATTTCAGGATACTGGTGGCCGGTGAGATGGTCCAGGACCACGGTGAGGACAATTTTTACTCTGTCATGGGTGAAAACTGTGCGGTCGCTGCTGTTTTTGACGGCAGCGGAGGCATCGGTTCGCGCAAATATCCCAAATATATGGACCACACGGGTGCCTACATGGCATCCCGGGCTGTCAGCGGGGCGCTGCATGACTGGTTTCATGAATCAATGGAAAAAGGCAGCAGTCTTGCCAGGGGCAGGGAAGCAGCCGCGCAGATGAAGGAGTATATGCTTCGGGCCATACGTGTTATGGGGAAGTACGGAGGGGAGACCTCCCGTATTTTCGGAACCATGGTCAAGGATTTTCCCACGACCGCCGCAATTGCAGTGGTAAGGGACACCGAGGACGGAACGGAGCTCCAGTGCTTCTGGGCGGGAGATTCCCGCGTCTATCTGCTTGACAGGAACGGCCTGGCTCAGCTCACAGAGGATGACCTGGAAGGCAAAAATGCCATGAGCAATCTGCAGTCTGACGGTGCGCTCACAAATGTCGTTTCGCTGGACAGCAGTTTTGAGATCCATTATTCAAGGCCCCTGCGCTTCCGTGAGGCAGAGGCATATTCGGTCTTTGCAGCGTCTGACGGCTGTTTCGGGTATGTTCCCACACCCATGGATTTTGAAGATCTGCTCCTGGGTACGCTGGAGGAATCCCAGTCGGTCAACACCTTCGAGCGGAAACTGGATGAAAATATCCGCAGTATTGCCGGGGATGATTATTCACTTGCCTGGATCAGCTTCGGATACGGTGACTATCCGCAGCTGAAAGAGGTCCTGAGAGCAAGGCGGCAGCTTCTGCAGAAGGATTATATCCAGCCCATGGTGGAGGATTCGTCTCTGGAACTGCAGGAACAGCTCTGGACAAAGTACCGCGTCAGCTATGAGCGCTTTATGTCGCCTGCCGGACCGGCGCCGAACAGGCCGGAGGCAGCTGACAGACAGAACCAGTCGGGGAGGTAAGGACACTTGGGAGAGATAATTAACGGTTTTGATCTGATCGAACCATTACAAAGCAAAAATGCCGGTTTTTCCAGGTGGACTTTTGCAAAAAGAGGCGACCGCGTCTTTTTCCTGAAGGAATTCCTGGATCCGGTCTATCCTGTAGATGCCGTGATCGGCGAGAAGCAGATGAAGGCTCGTGTTATGGCCTGCAGGGATTTTGAGAAAAAGTGCATGGACCGCTATCAGGCCCTCAACGATGCCTCTGACGGAAATGCGGTGAGAGTGGAGGCTTTTTTCCGGAGCGGATCGCATTATTATGTCGCTATGGAGCGTGTAGAGGCCGAAAGGCTCGGCGTCCAGGAAATCTCCCGTCTGCCCTATGAGATGAAGGTAAATCTGTGCCGTATCATTGCCCACAGCTTTATGATGCTGCACAAAAACCACATCGTCCACGCGGATGTCAAGGAGCAGAATATCCTGGTCAAGAAGACCAAAAAGAACTCGCTCACGGCGAAGATCGTAGATTTTGACTGCAGCTTTGTGGAGAAACGCCCTCCCGAGACCGAGGATGAGCTCAACGGAGATCAGGTTTATTTTTCTCCGGAGGCCTGCCTGTTCCTCTGCGGAGAAGAGGCCAGACTGACCAGCAAACTGGACGTCTTTGCCCTGGGAATCCTCTTCCATCAGTACCTGACAGGAGAACTGCCGGGGTTCGATAGTTCGCAGTACGACTATCTGCACGAAGCTGTGCTGGACGACCAGCCTGCGCGCATTTCTCCCCAGATCATGGAACCTTTCCGCACGATGATCACGAAGATGCTGCTGGTTGATCCCGACGAGAGATGCTCGATGGAGGAAGTGTGGGAGGTCCTGATGCCTCTGCCCTGCAAGGAATATATAGAGGCCAGGAACCGAAGGCCTTACGGTTCCGATTCGGAACCGACTGAGATAACCCGGGGCGGATTTATGTACGCAGGAGATTCTGCGTTCATGTAAGGAGACTAATGCAGATATATTTTGCCCCTCTGGAGGGAATTACAGGATTTGCCTATCGGAATGTCCACAGACAGTTCTTCGGAGATGCTGTCTGCAAATACTTCTCCCCTTTTGCAGCACCCAACTACACACACCATTTCAAGACCCGGGAGAGAGAGGACATCGATCCCGCGAATAATGCGGATCTCTGCCTTGTTCCTCAGATCCTGACCAACAGGGCGGGAGATTTCCTGTGGGCGGCAGAGGAAATGTATGCCATGGGCTACCGGGAGATCAATCTGAATCTCGGCTGTCCCATGCCGACCGTGGTCAAAAAAGGACGGGGATCAGGCCAGCTTGGAGACCTGGAGGCCCTGGACCTCTTCCTGGAGGAGATCTGCCGGGGCATGGAACAGATTCCCGCAAAGATCTGCCGTGGCATGGAGCAGATTCCCGCAAAGGTCTGCCGTGGCATGGAGCAGATTCCTGCAAGGACCTGTCCGCAGGCAGACAGTATCCCGGAGAAAATCCGCTTTACCGTAAAGACCAGGATCGGTCTGGAAAGTGCCGGCAATGCTGGAAGGCTTGTAGAAATCTATAACCGCTATCCGATCGCCGAGCTCACGGTTCATCCCAGGACACAGCGTGATCTGTACGGCGGAAAACCGGACCTGGAGACCTTCTCCATGTTTCTGGAGGAGAGCAGGCATCCGGTCGTCTATAACGGCGACATCTTTTCACTTGCGGACTTCGAGAAGATCCGCTCCCGCTTTCCTGACTGCGGCGCCTTCATGCTGGGGCGGGGGCTGATCGCCGATCCCGCGCTGGCAAGAGAACTCTGCGGGGGTGCCCCCCTTCAGAAGGAGGAGCTTCGACGCTTTCACGATGCGGTCTTTCAGAGCCTGAAGGCAAGCCTTCCGGGACAGGCACCTCTGATGGGAAAGATGAAGGAACTGTGGTTCTACATGGGAAGAAACTTTTCCGGTGCGGACCGCTTTCTAAAAGAGATCAAAAAGGCAAAGAACGAGATCCAATACCAGTCCGCAGTCCGTGCCCTGTTTGCCAACTGCTCCTTTTCACGTTGACAGATGTAGTTTGTTGCGTTAAACTAAATGTGCTGCACAAATGGCAGCACATTTTTTTGATTGTTGGTTAGTTATATCTAATATCCGGCTGATGCCGGATCTTCTGTAGCACAGAGCAGGATTACATCAGAGAGTAAAGGACAGCACAGATGGACAAATCTGATCTCCATTCTGCGGCAGCAGCACGCGTGGAACCATATACGGATTCTGTATATCCTGCCGGGGACGTGATCATAGAGGGCAGTGAGAAAGCAGAGACAGGTCCGGAGGCCGATCCGCATCCGGAAGAGGGCCTTCAGGATCAAACCGATTATACTGCCGCGCAGAAAGAGGTGGCAGACAGGGCCCATGAGATCATCATGACCAATCTTGAGCGCCATATCACGATCGCGGAATTTGCCCGGATTCTCCATGCGTCACCGACACAGATCAAGGTCTGTTTTCAAAAAGTCTACGGACAGCCCATCTACAGCTATGCGCGTTCACAGCGCATGGAGGCTGCTTCCAGGCTTCTCACGGAGACAGATGAATCCGTTCTGGAGATCGCGGGAAAATTCGGCTATGAAAACGGCAGCAAATTTGCCAGGGCCTTCCGGACTGTCATCGGACTGTCCCCGAGCGAGTACCGCAGAAGAGTATTGTGGGAAAGAGAGAATCAGACCTTCGGCAGTTCGTCCGATTGGAGCCAAAAGAGTTACGACTAACCGGATTATTGTGACTTTTTGGAGTCGATTGAGCGAAAACTAACTCACTATCATATTTTGTATAAGGTACGGAGATACCTGAAAAAAAGCAAAATACAGATTCGTCAGAGAATCTGCTTTTGAGTGAAAGATTGGAGGTAGATTATGGATTGGCATTGGAAATCTCTCAGAGTTCTCGGGGCAGGCGTTCTGCTCGGCTCCTACGGCATTCGTCTTCTGACCAGCAGAGATGCAAAGAAAGTATATACCTGCGGCACAGCCGCGGTTATGCGCATGAAAGACGAGGTTCTCAAGGATGTATCCCTCATTCGCGAGAACTGCAATGATATAGCTGCAGACGCTAAGGAAATCAACGAGCAGCGTCAGGCGGAGCTCGATGCACAGCAGATCGAGGATGCGAAAATACTCCTTGCTGCAGCGGGAGCGGATGAGCAGGCAGCAGAGGCCTGATCAGAATACAAGGGCTTTAAAAAGTTTCGGATCTGAATATTTGTGCCCCGCCGTGACCGGCGGGGTATTTTGGTTTTGTCCTCTCATGTCGGAGTGCCTTTGTTGAGCTCCATGATTGAGCGTCCTGGCTGACCATCTTGGTTGAGCGCCTTGACTGAGCTCC
>OCVV011229999.1_pt1 | contig 13617 bp, 13 predicted proteins | sample 1539721 | NCBI WGS metagenome assembly OCVV01 (sample SAMN02144230, study PRJEB22623) | gut metagenome | biome: sheep rumen | host: Ovis aries | place: New Zealand
ATACCTAACTTCTTATACAATTTTTATTTTTAATATAAGCTTTTAACCATTTCAAAAATTCTTGTTGGATTTTTTCCACAATTTAAAGTTTTATATATTCCTTCCAATTATTATCTAAACCCATTTCATTTAATATCATTTCAAAAATATCATCATTAACTTCTTTCGATAATTTTGTTAGAATACTATTAAATTGAGTTTTAAATAAATTATAATCATTTTTTGATAATATCAATTTAAAAATGATTATTATAGAAAGAAAATCATTAATTCCTTTTTCATATCTTCCTGTAATTTTATTTAACTTTATACCGATTTTTTCATATTCTTGTTTAACATTTTTTACTTTTTGAGGTAATGAATTAATACTTTTATATCGATACAATACATCATTGTGTGCACATATATTTCTAAATAAATTTATATGAATTAAATATGATGATAAATAATCAAATGGTAAATTATACTTTTTAGCAATCGCTATCTTATCAGCATTTTTTAATTTAGAATAAATTTTGCTCATTGATCCCAAAGTTAATACATTTGCAATTACCCAAAAAGGATAAAAACCATAATTGTTTTTATACCAAACAATTGATGGATGATTATTCTTTATTTGTTTTTCTATATTTTGCATAATATGATTTTTCATTTCGTTAAATTTATAATCCTCGCTATCTACTTCGAAGTTATTCGGATTTAAATATACCTTATCATCAATACCATATTTAGATGATATTAAATCTGAAATGTATGCTTTAATATGTATTTCAATAGTAGTTAATAATTCAAAAACAATTGATTTAATTTCCTATCAAATTCGTATAGATTGTATAAATCTTCAAAATATACATTATTTAAATATTCTCTTTTACCATTCACTGTATGCATAAATGGAATTTTATATGCATTAATGAGTTTATAATATCCGATAGTTTGTAATACTATTCTAGCTTTTTTCTCATCTTTGAAATTTAATTTTTTTGTCTTTAATAATTCAATCTGTTCATCAATATTTAAATACTTCACTAGTTTTCTCCTCAAATAAAAAGAAAAACCCCGGCCCCTAAGGAATCCGGAGTATGATCCATAAATTACCTATTTTTATAGGCATATATATTATAACAATTTGAAATCATTTTTGTCAAATATTATTTTACGTTAACTTAGCGGATATTAATTGTAAAATTTAAATTGACAGTAATACACAAAAGGTTATGGATGAATGTTTCCCCCCAATAAGCGTTATTCTTAAACCCTCAAGGGTTCGCCCATTCAAAAATAAAAAAGACATATCATAAGCACCTTCTTTAGCTTATGATAACATAAAAAGAGTAGCGATTGCACCTGCGTAGATACAATGCTACCCCCCTTTTTTAAACTGTCTACTTTTTTAGAGCCAGTTCACACAGCCTTATTTTTTATATTGATTTGTTGCAAAGCTCAACGAAGCTCTCTGGCTTAAGTGAAGCTCCACCTACTAAGCCACCATCTACATTTGGTTGTTGCATATATTCAGCTATATTAGATTCTTTTACAGAACCACCATATAGGATTCTGATTTCTTCTGCAACCTCTTTTGAATAGATTTTAGCTAAAACTTGACGAATGAAACCACATGCATCTTCAGCAGTTTTACTATCAGCACTCTTACCAGTACCAATAGCCCAAATTGGTTCATATGCAATCACAACATCCTCTGGATTATCAATTTTGATATCCTTAAATGCTTTAGTAATTTGTGTTTCTAATAATGAATTAGTTAATCCAGCCTCACGCTCTTCAAGCTTTTCACCAACACATACGATTGGTTTTAAGCCTACTTCAAGGGCTTTTTTAATTTTCTCATTAATCTTTTCATCTGTTTCGTTATAGTATGCTCTTCTTTCACTATGGCCAAGAATAACATATTCAACTCCAGTATCCTTAAGCATAAGTGGAGATATTTCTCCAGTATAGGCACCAAAATCATTTTCATTCATATTTTGTGCTCCTATATGCAAATTATCAGGACTTCTCTTAACTAAATCTCTTAAATAAATTGCTGGTGCACAAACTATGCATTCCACTCCCATTGGTAGTCTATTTGTTACTGCAAGAGTGAATTGAATAATATCATCTCTTGTTTTATTCATCTTCCAGTTTCCTGCAAGAATTGGCTTTCTCATATTAATTAACCTCTTTCTAATTTTTAAAAATTAGTACGAAGGATTTTAATATAATTATTCTAGAATTGATGCTATATCTTCAATAGCTGCTTCAGCTTGATCTCCCGTTGCCTCAATTACTACGTTTTCGCCACTAGGAATAGCTAAAGACATTAAACCAAGGATAGATTTAACATCAATTGTTTTTGTCTTATAATGCAAAAATATGTCTACAGAATAATTAGATGCTGCTTGTACAATCTTAGCTGCAAGGCTAGCATGTAATCCTACAGTACTTTTTACTACAATTGTCTTCTCCATAAATAATTCCTCCAAAAATTTCTTAGTAGCAAACGAATTCTCTTACTTTTCGTCTACACAAGCGATGCCTGGTAATACTTTACCTTCAAGATATTCTAGTGATGCTCCACCACCAGTTGAAATGTGTGATACTTTTGATGCATAACCTAATTGTTCTGCAGCTGCTGCTGAATCACCACCACCAATGATTGTTGAAGCACCTTCAGTTGTAAGCTTAGCTAATAGGTCACATACACCAACTGTACCTGCTGCATAATTCTTCATTTCGAATACACCCATAGGTCCATTCCATACAACAGTCTTAGCACCAGCTAATTCCTTAGCGAATAATTCTAATGTCTTAGGACCAATATCTAGACCCATATCATCAGCTGCAAATGCATCAACAGCCTTTGCAACACCCTTAGTATCTTCGAATGCTTTATTAACTACTGCATCTACTGGTAAAACAATCTTACCATTTGCTTTAGCAAGTAGATTCTTAGCTAAATCAACAAATTCTTGATCTTCGCAACGAGATGCACCAACGTTGTATCCCTTTGCCTTTAAGAATGTGAACATCATAGCACCACCAACTAAAACCTTATCAGCCTTAGCGATTAATGCTTCGATAACACCAATCTTATCAGAAACCTTAGAACCACCTAAGATTGCAACATATGGTCTCTTTGGATTATCAACTGCACCACCGATGAAGTTGATTTCTTTTTCTAGTAAGAAACCAGCTGCTGTTTCTTTAACATTTGATGCGATACCAACATTTGAAGCTGCTGCACGGTGAGCAGTACCAAATGCATCATTTACAAATACATCACCAAGAGATGCCCAGTATTTACCTAATTCAGGGTCATTCTTAGATTCTTTCTTTGTTTCTTTGTTAGCTGCAACATCAAAATCCTCATAACGAGTATTTTGGAACATTAAGATTTCACCATCTTTTAATGCCTTAGCTGCTGCTTCAAGTTCAGCACCCTTAGTTGCATTAACGAATTTAACAGGCTTGCCAATTAATTCTTCTAATCTCTTAGCTACTGGTGCAATATCATTCTTTGCGATATCTTCAGCAGCCTTAACTCTACCTAAGTGAGAGAATACGATTGCTCTACCACCATTATCAATTACATATTTAATAGTAGGTAATGCAGCCTTAACTCTAGTGTCATCAGTGATAACACCATTTTTCATAGGGACATTAAAGTCAACACGAATAAGAACTTTCTTTCCCTTTACATTTAAATCACTAACTATTTTTTTAGCCATTTCAATAATCCTCCGTCGTTTTAAATAGTTATTTAACGATTAAATTATATCATAAATATTAAAAATTAAACACAATTAATAGCGTGTGAAACGTTTACATAAAAAAGCTTTTATATAGCGAATTATTTTGACAAATCACATTCGTTATACTATAATAGTATTAAAGAAACGTTTACAACAATATAAATATATTAAATTTAATAAAGGGGGACATCTATATGGATGCTAAATTCAAGAAATTTCTAGGCGATAAGCGTGCGTATATTTTCGACCTAGATGGAACAATCGCAGATACAGAAAGGATTCACTGGCAAGCACATAACATGGTTCTTAAAAAAAGATTCGGTATTGAGGTAGATTTACCACATATCTATTCTTATTTAGGAACTCCAGAAAGTGTATTCTTAAAACAAATTGAAAAAGACTACAATATTGATATCGGTGGTCCAAAGGGTAAAGGATACGAAAAATATATTAAGGAAAGAAATAAAGTTGCTGAAAAGCTTATTTTAAAGACTTCAAGACCTTTCCCATTTATGCAAGAATTATTAGATGATACTTTTGGTATCTCAATTTTCCTAGTATCAGCTCAAAATAGAAGCTTAATTCACAAAATGCTTGGTTCTTGGGGCTTATTAGGAACATTTACAGATGTAAATACATTCATCGTTGATGGTAACGAAAAAACAAAACCATACTACTATGATTTCATTTTTGAAAAGATCCTAAAGAATGCAAAGCCTGAAGAGGTTGTATTATTTGAGGATGTTAATAAATACTTAGACGAAGGTAAAAAGCGTGGATTCGTTACTGTAGGTATCAGTAATGGATTTGGTAAAGAGGAAGTTCATGGTGACTTCACTATCGACGCTACCAAGAAAAATTAATTTGCTTCTTCCATAATTAATTATAAAAGGGAAAAGAGCACGGAAAACCGTGCTCTTTTTCTTCTTCTATTTTATTTTTAAAGCTCTAATTGCATTTAAAATACAAATAATTAATACTCCGACATCACCAAATATTGCAAACCACATAGGAATTTTAAATCCATTCATAAATGGTAAATTAGAAATAATTGCTAGAATTAATATAATTACCTTAATACCAATTGATATCACAATATTTTCATATACTATTCTCTTTGTTTTCTTTGCAATCTTTAATAAAACTGGTAATGATTTTAAATTATCATTTAATATAACAACGTCTGAAGCTTCAATTGCTGCATCTGATCCAACCTGACCCATTGATATACCAATATCAGCTAATGCTAATACTGGAGCATCGTTTATTCCATCACCAACGAAGGCTACCTTATTAGGTTTTGAATCATCAATTAGCTTTTCTACCTTACTAACCTTATCGTTTGGTAATAGAGCTCCATGATATTCTCTTATACCTACTCTTTTTGATAATGATTCAACTGATAAATTAGTATCACCAGATAATAGCATAACCTTTTTATCCATATTATGAAGCATATCAATTGCTTCTTTTGCTTCATCCTTTTCGATATCCTCTAATAGAATTGCACCTATATATGAACCATTTTTAGCTAGATATAATATACTTCCTACTTCTTCAACTTTATCAATAATGATATTGTTATTATCCATTAATTTTTTAGAACCAATTAAATAAATATCATTATTTCTAATACCTTTAATTCCATATCCTGGTGTTTCTTCGATATCGAATTCATAATAATCACCTGGATAATTATTGATTGCTAGAGCTAATGGGTGAGTAGAATTTTTTTCTAGGCCCTTAGCTATTTTTATTATTTCATCATCACCTATAATCTTAGTAATTTCAAATTTTCCTTTAGTTAATGTTCCTGTCTTATCCATTGCGATATAACTTACATTAGCTAATGAATCTAGATATGTTGCGCCCTTAATAACAATCTTTCTTTTAGCTGCAGCACCGATTCCCGCAAAATAAGTTAATGGTACTGATACTACAAGCGCACAAGGACAAGATACAACTAAGCATAATAAAGCTACATATAAATATTCTTTAAATACTGTAGCGCTAAAGCCATTAATTAAACCTAAGATAACTGGTGGTACAATTGCTAAAATCAACGCAATTGATACAACTATTGGTGTATAGACATGGGCAAATTTTGAAATGATTTTTTCACTCTTTGCCTTTCTCATAGTTGCATTTTCAACCATATCTAATATTTTAGTTGCTGTTGAGTCCTCATATTTTTTCTTTACCTCTAATGTTAATGGCTTATTAGTATTAAGTGATCCAGATAAAACACCATCTCCAACAGATACTGTTACATCTAGTGCTTCACCTGTAAGTGATGCTTGATTAATAATTCCATCTGATGTTGCTATTGAATCAACAGGTACTAATTCACCTGGCTTAACTATTATTTGATCACCGATATTAAGTTTTTCTGGTTCTATATCAGTTCCATCCTTTAGATGACATTTAGTGATTTTCAAGCCCATAGTGTCCATAATTGCGCTCTTGCTTCTCTCGACCGCAATACTTTGGAATAATTCACCTATTTGATAAAAAATCATAACGGCAACAGCTTCTGGATATTCTCTTTCACCTAAAAATCTTATGCAAAAAGCACCTATTGAAGCAATAGCCATTAAGAAATTCTCATCTAATAATTTACCAGTGAATACATTTTTAATTGCTGATATTAATACATCATATCCTGCAATTAAATACGAAACAACGAATATTGATAATAATATAATTTCATTAGTATTAAATGCTTCATTACCCTCTGGTAATTTTAAATTATAGGTTAAGATTAATCCAACAATCCATAAAGTTATCGCAAATATCAATCTTAGGATAGTAATCTTATCCTTTTTTGAAATCATAATAAAATCTCCATCTCAGGTTCTTCCTTTTTACAAAGTTCAATTACCTTTTCTAATAAATCCTCATTATCTAATTCTAATAAGATTTTTCCTGCAACAAATGACATTGTTGCCTCTACTCCTTTAATCTTATTTAATTTTCTTTCTATTTTAGCTGCACAATTAGCACAGCATAATCCTTTAAATTTTACAATCTTTTCCATATTGATACCTCCATACAGTTGAATAACTGTTCAACTATATTATATTACAATTGAATAAATAGTCAACTATTATTTTTAAAAAAGATGTATCATTTTTATAGTGATACATCTCTTATGATTAATTATTAGTATTTCTATCCTTAACTAATACGTCATGTGCTCCACCTTCAACGATAGATACACTTGATACTAATGTTAATTTAGCATTCTTTTGTAATTCAGCGATTGATAATACACCACAATTACAGAATGTATGCTTAATCTTAGATAAAGTTACTTGAACATTATCATGTAATGGTCCTGCATATGGAACATATGAATCAACACCTTCAACGAATGAAAGCTTAGTTGCTCCACCTAGGTCATATCTTTGCCAGTTTCTAGCTCTTGCTGAACCTTCACCCCAATATTCCTTCATATAAGATCCATTAACTAAAATCTTATTAGTTGGAGATTCATCAAATCTAGCAAAATATCTACCTAACATACAGAAATCAGCACCCATAGCTAATGCTAATGTAATATGGTAATCATGAACGATACCACCATCTGAACAAATAGGAATATATACACCTTTTTCTTTATAATATTCATCACGTGCTTTTGCAACCTCAATTACTGCAGTTGCTTGACCACGACCAATACCCTTAGTTTCACGAGTGATACAAATTGAACCTCCACCGATACCAATCTTAATGAAGTCAGCACCAGCGTCAGCTAAGAATCTGAATCCATCTGCATCAACTACGTTACCAGCACCAATTTTTACCTTGTCGCCATATTTTTCTCTAACAAACTTAATTGTTCTTGCTTGCCAAGCTGTATATCCTTCACTTGAGTCAATACATAAAACATCAGCACCTGCTTCAACTAATGCAGGAATTCTTTGTTCATAATCTCTAGTGTTAACACCAGCACCAACAATATAGCTCTTGTTTGCATCTAATAATTCATCTGGATTATCCTTATGAGATGAATAATCTTTTCTAAATACGAATGCTACAAGCTTACCGTTTTTATCAACAATTGGAAGACTGTTTAGCTTATGCTCCCAAATAATATCGTTTGCTTCTTTTAATGTTGTTCCTTCTGGAGCTGTAATTAATTTATCAAGTGGTGTCATGAAAGTCTTAACTTTTGTATCTAATTCCATTCTTGATACTCTATAGTCTCTAGAAGACACAATACCAACAAGCTTACCTGATGGTGTACCATCTACTGTTACCGCAACAGTTGAGTGTCCTGTCTTTTCTTTTAAATTTAAAACATCAGCTAATGTATTTTCTGGTGATAGGTTAGAATCACTAACAACGAAACCAGCCTTATATGTTTTAACCTTTCTTACCATTTCAGCTTGATTTTCAATAGTTTGAGAACCATAAATGAATGATACTCCACCTTCTTTTGCTAATGCGATTGCTAATGTATCATTAGATACAGATTGCATTATTGCTGAAATAAGTGGGATATTCATTGTGATTGCAGGTTCTTCACCCTTTTTAAATTTAACAAGTGGAGTTTTTAAAGAAACTCTTGATGGAATACAGTTTTCATCTGTATATCCAGGTACTAATAAATATTCACTAAATGTATGTGATGGTTCATCATAATAAAATGCCATATTGTCCTCCTAAAAATATACTTTTGTTTATTTTATCACTAGGATTAATATTTTTCAAGTGAAAATATATTTTTATTTTCATTCTTTTATTTCTACTTCAGTTTGTCCTTTTTCTTGTTTTAAATACGATTGTTCAAATACATTAGTATTTATATTACGAAGAAAATAAGAATCTGTAATATTTCAATTCTATCACTATAAAATGATATTTGTGGCTCAGTAATGCTCCTTTATTCTACTATTTGATAAATCTCAACAAAAAGTCTGTTATCCCTATAATAGTAAACCCGTTTAAATCTCTAGTCTCATTAATTGGCTTATTTATAACTATTATTTTTTGTATTTGGTCGTTTAATGAAATATATGGTTTTAGTTCTCTATTTCTTGTTTCTTCATTGCTTATATCTGATGCAGCTTGAATGTAGTACATTCTATTGCCTTTCGTAGCTAGAAAATCAATTTCATAAGTTCTTCGTATACTTTCATTGTTTTTGTTTTTTTCAACCTTATCATATGTACCAACATTCACTGAATATCCATTATAGACTAATTCATTATAAACTACATTTTCAAGCATTTGACCTTCATCTAAAAAGGAAAAATTTAGTCTTGCATTTCTAAGACCTGTATCAATAAAATAATATTTTTTTAATGATGTAATAATTTCTTTTCCTTTTACATCATATCTCGTTGCTTCTCTTATTATATGAGAATCCTTAAACGCATTTATATATGATGTTACTGTTTCAGAATCAATTTTATTTTTTGTCTTACTCTTGTATGTGTTAGAAAGTTTTTCTGAATTTATCAATGTGCCAACGCAGGTTGATAATAATGTGCATAATTCATCCAACGCTTCAATTTTTCTAAATTTATATCTTTCAATAATATCTTTAAAATAGGTTGTTTCAAAAAGTTTAATTAAGTATTCTTTCTTTTCTTCCTCTTTATCTTTTAAAACAGCTAGAGGCATTCCTCCGTATGTTAGATATTCATTTATTGCTCTATATTCTTCTAAGTTAGTGAATTTCATATATTCTTCAAACGAAAGAGGATTAACATTAATATTTGTTGCTTTATCTCTAAATTCTGTTTGAACATCAGTAGAAAGCATTTTTGAATTACTACCTGTTACGTATAAATCTATATTTTTCTTTTTGGATAAACTTAATACTATTTTGGCAAATGTTATTGCATTTTCATCCTCTGGTTTTGCTATCACATGCTTACCGTTTGTAAATACTGGATTAATAATTGGAACAACGTTTTGTATTTCATCAATGAATACATAATTCATTTTATTATCATCACATAACTCAATGACATGATTAGATAGATTAATTGGATCATAATAATCATAATTTTCTTCCTCTTCAAGATCAATAATGATTATATTTTCTTCATTTACTCCATTATTAAGTAAATACTTTTTATATATTTCTTCAAGAAGATATGATTTACCACATCTTCTTATACCAGTAATAACTTTAGGGAAACCATTTTCTTTTGATTCAATAAGTTTATTTAAATAAACATTTCTTTCAATCATTTTAATCGCCTCTTTTGTAGAATTCTACATTTTTGCCGATTACATTATAACAGTTTGTGTCCTTTAAGTCAATATAACTAATCGTATTTTTTGTAGAATTCTACATTTTTGCCGATTACAGAACATTATCATCATAATATTGTTGGACACCATAGACACCATAAAAATAGGCACTATATAGGTGTAAGTGGTCGACTTTTATATTAATTATCTAAATAAAATCGTATAGATTAAATCCATACGATTAATGCTTATATTCTACAGTTATTTCTATCTTTTCATTGTTAATATCATAATATGATAATGTTAATGTATTATTATTCTCAAAATAATATAAATAATTACTATCTACTTCTGATTCATATTTAATAACATTATCTTTATTTAACATAAAGCCAACATTATAAATAGTAGCTACCTTATCATAAAAACCTGAAAATAATTTTTCATATATTTCATATTTCATTTTATCTTCTTTATTTTTACCATAGCCCATAATAAGAAGATTTTTATTTTCAGTTTTATATGTAAATGAATGATTCTTATTCATTCCTTTTGTAATCAAAAAGAAAAATGGTAATAAAAATATCATGAAGAAAAATATTATAGACAATATTATTCCTCTTTTTTTAATAATATAATGAATTAATAAATATACTGCTAAAACAAAAAATATTAATCCAATTATTACATATAATACATTGTTATTACTATTTCCAATACTGATATTACCTATTTTGAAATATAATTGATAACCACATTTTATGTAAATAGACATTAATATCATAAGTATAGCTAAAATAGAAACTATAATTATTGTAAATGTTCTAAATAATTTCATTTTTACATCTCGATTTCTAATTCAACAGGGCAGTGATCACTACCATAAATGTCATTTCTAATCTTTACATCTTTTACATTAGATTTTATTCTATCTGATACAATAAAATAATCGATTCTCCATCCTGCGTTATTAGCTCTAGCGTTAAATCTATAGCTCCACCATGAATATTCGATTTTAGTTGGATATAAATATCTATATGTATCTATGAAACCAGCATTTAATAATTCTGTCATCTTTGTTCTTTCTTCAATTGAGAAGCCTGGGTTTTTAGTATTAGAATCTGGGTTCTTTAAATCTATTCTTTCGTGTGCTACATTTAGATCTCCACAATAGATTACAGGCTTATTTTGATTTAATTCTAATAAATAATTTCTTAAATTATCTTCATAAACCATTCTATAATCTAATCTAGCTAATTCTTCCTTTGAATTAGGTACATATGCATTAACTAAATAAAATTTATCATATTCTAATGTAATTACTCTACCTTCATCATTATATAAATCATGAATACCATAAATAACATTCAATGGCTTATGCTTAGTATATATAATAGTTCCACTATATCCTTTTTTCTCGGCACTAGACATATATCTATAATATCCATCTATATCTATATCTGCTTGACCCTCTTGCATCTTTGATTCTTGAATTGAAAAAAAGTCAGCATTTGAATTATTAAAATAATCATTAAAGCCTTTTGTTATACAAGCTCTAAGCCCGTTAACATTCCAAGTAACAAATTTCATATAAACATCCTCTCAAATACGAATTTATTATAATATACAATTTATTCTTTTTCTATAAGAAAAAAATAAAATCCGTCTTTGAAACGGATTTTATATATTTTTATTCTTCTATGAATTTTTTTAAAGCCTCTAATTGATTTAGGCAATCATTATATCCTAAATAATATATTTCTTTTAGCTTATCTAAATCGCCCTCTAGCATTTTGATATTTATAGGCTTACTAGGAGCTATGACAAATAGCTTCTTTCTTTTTTCTAATTTATCTAATTCATCACATTGAATATTATAATCCTCATCAGTTCTAGATAATAGATATGAAAAATCAGGATAATTTGAATATATTCTCTTAGTTACCATATATCTTCTATCAAAATTAGGCTTTATTCTGAATTTTTTATCTCTTGTTCTTATGACAATTATTTTATCGTATCCATTATTCATTGCCCATTTGAATGGGATTCTATCATCACAGCCCCCATCTAAATATGGATTATTATCAATCATAACAGGACGCGAAAAATAAGGTAAGGTAGCTGAAGCCTTAACACAGTTTAGGATATCTTTTCTTTTATTATTAAAATATTCGGCTTTTCCTGTTTTTAGGTTAGTTGCTACAACGATGAGCTCACGTTTAGTATTTGTTAGCTTATCCATATCTAAATCAGGAACATCAGGTAAGCTTCCAAATGTGAAATCGAAATTAAATAATGATTTACCTTTTGTTTTTAAAAAGGCATTTACACCTAAATATCTTTTATCATGTCTATATCTTATATTAATATGAGCACTTCTTCCGATTTGACGTGTCATATAATTGACACCATTAAGGGCACCAGCTGATACACCAATTACAGTTTCAAAATTGTATCCCTTTTGCATGAGGCAATCTAATACACCCTCTTGATATAATCCTCTAAAGGCACCACCTTCTAATACTAATGTACCTTTAGTTATAGTATCATCTGCATTTTCTAGAGGTATATCTTTTAATATCTCATAAATTTGTTCTTGTCTTTTCATTTAATATACCTCCTCGTATTTATAATTATACTACTTTTTGTATTTTTTCAATTTGCCAATTACAAAACAAATTAAAAACATTATAAAGCTTACAAAAACAATTGAAGATCCAATTGGTAGTCTATCGATTATACATGCGAATAATAAACCAGCTGTAAATGAAATTGCGCTAAATACACATGAAAAGATAGTTACTGATTTAAATGTTTTAAATATTTGTCTTGCTGAAAGGGTAGGGAATATTATTAATGATGTAATTAATAATGCACCCATTACCTTCATTCCAATAACGATTGTTAAAGATGTTAATATTGATATTATAACATTGATTAATGTTGTATTTGTACCTGTAGATTTAGAAAATGTTTCATCAAATGTAACTGTAAATATTTTATTATATAAGACTACATATAATCCAATTACTACAACACATATTGCAGCACTTATAATTACTTCTGTTAAAGATACTCCAAGCAATGAACCATATAAATAGCTTTCAATATTGAAATTAGTTCCTTCACCTAATTCAACTGATGCATATCCAACGGCTAGCGCTAGGGTTGAAAATATGGCAATTGCACTATCGCCAATCTTTTTACTTTTTTCAGCTAACCATAAAATGACAAATGAAGATATTACAACAATTGGTATCGCAAATACTAATGGACTGAATCCAGCACATACCGCTACAGCAACAGCTCCAAATCCAACATGTGATAAACCATCACCTATCATTGAATGCTTTTTTAAAACTAATGAAACGCCAAGTAATGCTCCAGATATTGACATAGTTATACCAACAATAAAGGCATATCTAATATATTCTCTACTTAAAATTCTTAATAAATCCGCTAAAATCATAGACTATTCCTCCACTATTTCTGTAAATTCATAGCCTTTGTCTTTTATTCTTAAAAGCTTATTACCAAGCATTTTATCAATATCAGCATCATGGCTTATCATTATGATTGTTATACCAAGCTCTTTATTTAGCTTCATTAATAATAAATAAAATTCTTCTCTTGATGTATTATCAAGATTATT
>OCVV011355858.1_pt1 | contig 13616 bp, 15 predicted proteins | sample 1539721 | NCBI WGS metagenome assembly OCVV01 (sample SAMN02144230, study PRJEB22623) | gut metagenome | biome: sheep rumen | host: Ovis aries | place: New Zealand
ATTCCTTCCGCTGGGCTCCCGCCCGGGTGCCCTGCAAAAAGGGCGCTTCCAGGTGCGCTCCCAGCACCCTGGCCCCTTTCTCCTCCGGCCGGTCCATCACGGCGCGGATCCCGGCCACGGCCTTCCGGGTGTCCTCCGTTCCCGCGCTCATGGTCGTGGGACAGAAGGCCGCCACTCCCATTTCCGCCAGCTCCCGGCTCATGGCCCGTACCGCCTGCTCTCCCTGCATGGCGTCCCATCCCCGGCACCCGTGAATATGGACATCCACAAAGCCGGGCAGCACATACTCCCCGGCAGCGTCCAGGATTTCCTCCCCCGGACCTGCGGAGACGGCGTCCCCGATTTCGGTAATGATTCCGTCCCGCAGCCGCAGCCCGGGCCCCTGTATAAATTTCCCGTCCAAAAACAGGATTCCGTTCAGAACCAGCACGTTCTTCTTCCTCCGGCCTGCAGGAAAGCCCCGGCAGTGCCGGGGCTTTCCTGTATGTTTTCTGGATTATCCGAGAACAACTTCCACCTTGTGGGTCTTTCCGTCTCCGAAGACCGGAAGCACATTGCCTTCAATCTTCTTCCCGTCCACGCACACTTCCTTCACGCCGCGGCACACATGCTGCGGGTTCCTGATCTCAATGGCGTAGACCGCTCCGCGGAAGCGGCGGCTGACCTGGTATCCGTCCCAGGTGTGGGGCACGCAGGGATCGATCTTCAGGCCGTCCCAGTCGGGCTTGATGCCCAGGATGTAGTTGCTGATCACGTAGAAGTTCCAGGCCGCGGTTCCCGTCAGCCAGCTGTTCTTGGCCTGGCCGAAGTTCTTCGCGTCCTTGCCGGCGATCATCTGGCTGTAGACGTAAGGCTCCAGCTTATGCAGCTCGGAAATCTCCTCCCGCCAGGCCGGAGCGATGCGGCTGTAGAGGTCGAAGGCCCGGTCTCCGTGGCCCACAACGGTCTCCGCGGCGATAATCCACGGATTGTTGTGGCAGAAGATACCGGCGTTTTCCTTGTATCCCGGCGGGTAGGAACTGACCTCGCCCAGCTCCAGGTGATACTCGCTGTAGGCAGGCTGCAGCAGCACGATGCCGTGCTTGGTCTCCAGGTACTTGTGCACGCTCTCCAGCGCCTTTTCGGCCATGCCGTTTTCCACGCCGACGCCGGCCATGACGCAGTAGCCCTGGGATTCGATGTAGATCTTTCCGTCCTCGCATTCCTTGCTGCCGACCTTGCGGCCCATGGCGTCATAGGCGCGGACAAACCATTCTCCGTCCCAGCCGTCCTTCTCGATGGCCTTGGTCATGGCGTCGATGTGCGCCTGGTACTCGTCCGCCTTCGCGTTGTTTCCCCTGCGGCGCTCGATGGCAACCAGCTCCGGTCCGATGGAAACGAACATTCCGGCGATCAGGACGGATTCGGCCACCCGCTCATCCGGCGCGTTGGGATTGGAGAAGGTCTGGAAGCTTTCGTCCGGCGTGTCGGAATAGCAGTTCAGGTTCAGGCAGTCGTTCCAGTCCGCCCGGCCGATCAGCGGCAGGTTGTGAGGCCCGAGGTTGTTCACCACGTGCATGAAGCTGGCTTCCAGGTGCTCCAGCAGGGTGCCGCAGTCCTTGGGATTGCAGTCATAGGGAGTGGCCTCGTCCAGGATTCCGAAATCGCCGGTCTCCTTGATATAGGCCGCGGTGCCGGCAATCAGCCACAGCGGGTCATCGTTGAAGCCGCCGCCGATGTCGTTGTTGCCCTTCTTGGTCAGGGGCTGGTACTGGTGGTAGCATCCGCCGTCCCGGAACTGGGTGGCGGCGATATCCAGGATCCGTTCCCTTGCGCGCTCGGGGATCTGGTGGACAAAGCCCAGCAGGTCCTGGCTGGAGTCGCGGAATCCCATACCGCGGCCGATGCCGCTCTCAAACATGGAGGTGCTCCGGCTCATGTTGAAGGTAACCATGCACTGATAGGGGTTCCAGATGTTCACCATCCGGTTCAGCTTCTCCTCGGAGGAGGTCAGCGTATAGGCGCTCAGCAGGTTGTCCCAGTGGGCCTTCAGCGCGTCAAACGCCTTATCCACCTGCTCGTCGGAGGACAGCTCCGCCAGTATGGCCTTCGCGGGCTTCTTGTTGATGACGCCCTTCTTTTCCCACTTTTCTTCCACCGGCAGTTCCACATAGCCCAGCACGAAGTTGAACTTCCTGGATTCGCCTTTTTCCAGGTGGACCTTGATCTGGTGGGCCGCCATGGGCTGCCAGCCGGAAGCCACGGAATTCCCCATCTTCCCGGTGAATACGGCCTGGGGATTCTCAAATCCGTTGTACATGCCCAGGAAGGTTTCCATGTCGGTGTCAAACCCGTCGATGGGGGTATTTACGGCGTAGAAGGAATAGTGGTTCCGGCGCTCCCGATACTCCGTCTTGTGGTAAACCACGCCGTCCTCCACTTCAACTTCGCCCGTGGAGAAGTTCCGCTGGAAGTTCAGCATGTCATCCTGGGCGTTCCACAGGCAGAACTCCACGAAGCTGGTCAGGATCACGTCCTTGGGGCCGTCGGATTCGTTCGTCAGGGTAACCTGGTGCACCTCCGCGTCGTATCCCATGGGGACGAAGCTCTTCTGGGAGGCCTTCAGGCCGTTCTTTTTGCCGGTGATGATCGTGTAGCCCATGCCGTGGCGGCAGGAATACTCATCCAGCTCCGTCTTCACAGGCTTCCATCCGGGATTCCAGACCGTTCCGTTATCATTGATATAGAAATAGCGCCCGCCGTTGTCAACAGGCATGTTGTTATAGCGGTAACGGGTGATCCGGCGAAGCCGGGCATCCCGGTAAAAGCAATATCCACCTGCTGTATTGCTGATAATTCCGAAGAATTTCTCGCAACCAAGGTAGTTGATCCAGGGGTACGGCGTGCGGGGCGTATCAATCACATATTCGCGCGCTTTGTCATCAAAATGGCCGAATTTCATGAAACAGTCTCCCTTCTCCGGTTTGTATGTCCGTCTAAGGACTTTTTTCTCAGTATAGCATACTTACCTGGTCGGTGCAAACGTTTCCTTTATTTTCTCCAGGTACTCCTCATAGCTGCACAGGTAGTCCGCGATGGTTCCGTCCGGGCGGATTTCGATGATCCTGTCGGCCACGGTGGAGATGAACTGGTGATCCTGGCTGGTGAAAATCACGTTCCCGGGGAAATTGATCAGGCCGTTGTTCACCGCCGTAATGGACTCCAGGTCCAGGTGGTTGGTGGGCTGGTCCAGCATCAGGAAGTTGGCGCCGGAAAGCATCATCCGGCTGAGCATGCAGCGCACCTTCTCACCGCCGGAAAGCACGCTCACCGGCTTGTACACGTCGTCCCCGCTGAACAGCATCCGTCCCAGGAAGCCGCGCATGTAGGTTTCCAGCTGCTCCGGCGAATACTGGGCAAACCACTGCATCATGGTCAGGTTGCATCCGTCGAAGAACTTGCTGTTGTCCTTCGGAAAATAGCTGGTGGAAATGGTGACGCCCCATTTTACGGTTCCGCTGTCCGGCTGGATCTCCCCCGCCAGGATCCGGAACAGCGCCGTCTGCGCCTGCTCGTTGCCCACCAGGGCGATCTTCTGTCCCTTCGTCACCAGGAAGGAAACGTCCTTCAGCAGCTGAACCCCGTCCTGGGTGTAGTTCAGGTCCGTCACCTGCAGGATGTCCTTGCCGGCCTCCCGGTCCGGGGTGAAGGCCACCCAGGGATAGCGGCGGCTGGAGGCGGGCATCTGCTCGATGGTCAGCTGGTCCAGCAGCTTCCTGCGGCTGGTGGCCTGTTTCGCCTTGGACTTGTTGCTGGAGAACCGCTGGATAAAGGCCTGCAGCTCCCGGATCTTGTCCTCCCGGCGCTTCTTCTGGTCGTTCATCAGGGACTGCATGATCTTGCTGGATTCATACCAGAAGTCATAGTTGCCCACGTACATCTTCACCTGGTTGTAGTCGATATCCACGATGTGGGTGCAGACATTGTTCAGGAACCACCGGTCATGGCTCACCACGATGAGGGTTCCGGGGAAATCCATCAGGAATTCCTCCAGCCACGCCACGGACCGGTTGTCCAGGTTGTTGGTGGGCTCGTCCAGCAGCAGGATGTCCGGGTTGCCGAAGAGGGCCTGGGCCAGCAGCACCTTGAACTTGTCGCCGGCCTGGAGCTCGCTCATCTGCTGGGTATGCTCCTCCGTGGGAATGCCCAGCCCCGTCAGCAGGGTCGCCGCGTCGCTTTCGGCATTCCAGCCGTCCATCTCCGCGAACTCCCCTTCCAGCTCCGCCGCCTTCTCCCCGTCCGCCTCGCTGAAATCCGGCTTGGCGTACAGGGCGTCCTTTTCCTTCATGATGTCATAGAGCCGCTGGTTGCCCATAATCACCGTGTCCAGCACGGGATATTCGTCATACATGAACTGGTCCTGCTTCAGGGTGCTCATCCGCTCCGTGGGGGGGATCGTTACGGAGCCCGTCGTGGGCTCCAGCTCTCCGCTGAGGATCTTCAGGAAGGTGGATTTCCCGGCGCCGTTGGCGCCGATAATGCCGTAGCAGTTGCCCGGCAGGAATTTCAGGTCTGCGCCGGAGAACAGCTTCTGTCCGCCGAAGGTCAGGGATACATTGCTTACCGTAATCATTTTCCGTACAACTCCTGTCTTTTATACTCGCGAACAATACTGACTGCCGGAACCGTGTTGATTCCGCGGTATATACGTTCACGTAAGAGCTTTGCCTTCGGCAGATTCTAACGTGAACCAGTATGTTCTCCGGCAAGCCGGATCAGCGCGTTGGCGTAGATCTTTGCGGAAAGGATCAGCTGATCCAGGTCCGCGTACTCGTCGGCCTGGTGGGCCAGCTCCTCTTCCCCCGGGAACAGGGCGCCGAAGGCCACTCCCTGCTTCAGCACCTTGGCGTAGGTGCCTCCGCCCGTGGACATCGGGGCTCCCTCCGTTCCCGTTTCCTCCCGGTAGGCAGCCAGCAGGCTCTGCACCAGCTCGCTGTCGGCGGGCACATGATGCGGCGGCTTCCGGGTTTCCGTCCTCACGTCGAACCCCTTCAGGCGGTCCTCCGCGTTCTTCTTCAGCGCGTCCTGGTCCGCCGTCACCGGGCAGCGCATGTCCAGCGTAGCAAACCATCCGTCCTTCTCCAGCCGCAGGATCCCCAGGTTGCAGGTCAGGTTTCCGGAAACCTCATCCCCGCAGGCGCAGCCCAGGCTTCTCCCGTCGCTTTCCGTCCCCACATGCTCCGCCAGCACGGCAACCGGGCCTTCCGCCCCCAGCTCCCGCAGCAGCAGGAGCATCATTCCGATGGCGTTCCGCCGGCCTTCCGGGTAAGCGCTGTGGCCCGGAATTCCCTCCGTCCGCAGCAGCACGCCCCGCTCCGTCTTCCTGGCGGTGCAGGGCCAGCCGGTTTTTGCCGCGAAGGCCTCCGTCTTCCGGACCAGGTCCTCTCCGCCCTCGGCCAGCGCCAGGCATTCCCCCGGAATCACGTTGACCCGGTCTCCCGTGGAGAGCTCCAGGATCTTCAGCCCCGTTTCCGCCGCCGGGGCCCGGAGCTCCAGCACCAGCATCCCCTTTTCCGTGTTGATCAGCGGAAAGTCCGCGTCCGGGCTGAATCCCGTGTCCGGAATCCGCTCATGGGCGCTGTAGTACTCCATATCCTTCCAGTCGCTTTCCTCATCGCAGCCCAGGATCATCCGGATTCCCTTTTTCAGCGGAACCCCCGTTTCCCGGATCGCCTGCATGGCAAAAAGCGCCGCCAGGGAAGGACCCTTGTCGTCCATGGAGCCGCGGCCGTAGATCCGGCCGTTTTCCTCCGCCGCGCCGAAGGGATCCCGCGTCCATCCGTCCCCGACGGGAACCACGTCCAGGTGGCCCAGCACCGCGATCTTCTCCTCCGCGTCCCCCAGGGTGATGTCGCAGGCGTATCCGTCAAAATCCCGGACCGCGAACCCCATCTCCCGGGCGTCCTTCATGGCCAGGTCCAGCATTTTCCGCACGTCCCCGCCGAAGGGGGCCCCGGGCCGGGGTTCTCCCTTCACCGAAGGGGTCCGGACCCAGCTTTGAAGCATCTCCCGGAAAGCGTCCCGCCTGCTGTCAATCCATTCCGCTGTTCTCTGATTCATAAAGCCTGTCTCCTGCTGTTAAAATGCGTTCCGGGGGTCCTTGCTCTTCTTTTTCGGAGCATCCGGATCGATGTATTCAATCTCCAGCCGTTCAAAGGGAACGGTCTCGAAAAAGGCGTCCGGAAGGAACCGGGTCATGCCGAATTCCTCCCATTCCCGCTCGTTCTTGTCCAGCCAGATCGGTTCCGGAAGATCCAGCTCGTGGCAGGCCTCCCGAAGGGCCTCGTGGGCGTCCTCCCGGGTGCAGGGAACCGTCGCCTGCCGGTCCGCCCGGTGATGCCGGATGGTTTTGACCCACAGTGCTGTCGCCATGATCCTCTCCTCCTCCCGATCCTTTCCATTATGGCAGAAACCGCCGTCTCTTTCAAGCTCTTCCGGTCACGGGATTTCCCGTCCGCTCCACCGGATTACCGCTTCCGCCGCCGTCCGGTTCATCCCCTTCACCGCGGAAAGCGCCTCCAGGTCCGCCTCCCGGATGGCCTTCAGGCTGCCGAAGGCCTTCAGCAGCTCCTTCCTCCGGGCCGGGCCGATGCCGGGAATCTCCTCCAGCTTCGAATGCAGCGCTGCCTTTTCCCTCAGCCCCCGGTGATGGATGATGCCGAAGCGGTGCGCCTCATTCCGCACCCGCTGGGCCAGCTGCAGCTCCGGCGTCCGGTGGTCCAGCACGATGGGCTCCTCCGCGTCCGGCAGCCAGATTTCCTCGTTCTTTTCCGCCAGGCCGAACATGGCGGGAGGCTCGATCCCCAGGTCCGTAATGGCCTGCCGGGCAAAGCGCAGCTGCTGGGGGCCGCCGTCGATGAGGATCAGGTCCGGAAGGTCCGTGAACCTTCCCGTGATCCCTTCTTCCCTTTCCTTCAGGGCGTGGGCGTACCGCCGCTTCAGGGTTTCATACAGGGAGGCGAAGTCGTCCGCCCCCTCCACCGTGCGGATGCGGAAATGACGGTATTCCTTTTTCGCCGGTTCCCCGTTGATGAACACCACCATGGCGGCAACGCTCTGCACGCCCTGGGTGTTGGAGATATCATATCCCTCGATCCGCCGGGGCTCCCGGTCCATCCCCAGGATTTCTCCCAGCTTCCGGGCCGCCCCCACGGTACGCTCCTCATGAACCGCCCTCCGGGCGTTCCGCTTTTCCAGCGCGTCCTCCGCGTTCTTCCGCGCCAGGGCGATCAGCTCGTGCTTTTCGCCCCGCTTCGGCGTCGCGACGGTCACCGCGGAACCCTTCTTCTGCCGCAGCCAGCCTTCCAGCTGCTCCGCCATGCCCTCCGGAAGCGTCTGGCACAGCACATTCCGAGGAATCAGTCCCGCGTCTTCATAGTACTGGATCATAAATCCGGCCAGGACCTCCCCGGGCTCCTCCGCGCCTTCCCTCGGCAGGGAAAAATGATCCCCGCCCAGCATCCGTCCGCCCCGGACATAAAGGATCTGCACCATGGCGTCCAGGCCGTCCTGGGCCACGGCGATCAGGTCCTGCTCGCTGTTGTCGGTCCGAAGGGCGATCTGGCGCTCCATGAGCCCCTGCACGTCCCGGATCTTGTCCCGGATCCGTGCCGCCTTTTCATACCGCATGGCGGCCGCCGCTTCCTCCATGTCCTTCCGGAGCTTCTGCAGCACGCTCTCATAGTCCCCGTTCAGGAAGTTCATCACCCCGGCCATCATTTCGCCGTATTCCTGCTCCGTGCACCTTCCCGCGCAGGGGGCCAGGCACCGTCCGATGTCCGCGTTCATGCAGGGGCGCTTCGGCCTGGACGGCGGAAGCACCTGCCGGCAGGACCGCAGGGGAAACACATCCCGCACCGCCTCGATCACCTGGCGCACGGCGTTGGCCCCGATATAGGGACCGAAGTATTTCGCGCCGTCCTTCTCCATCCGCCGGGTCACTTCCAGCCGCGGGAAGGGCTGCTTCAGGTCCGCCTTCAGGTAGGGATACTGTTTGTCATCCTTCAGCAGGATGTTGTAATAAGGCCGGTAATGCTTGATCAGGTTGCACTCCAGGATGAGCGCTTCCAGGTTTGTTTCACAAAGCAGGATCTCAAAATCGTCAATATGGGAAATCATCGCCGCAACCTTGGGGGTATGGGCCGTATCCCGGAAATAGCTGCGCACCCGGTTCTTCAGGTTCACCGCTTTTCCCACGTAGATCACCTCGGCGTCCCTGTTTTTCATCAGGTAGCATCCCGGTGAATCCGGCAGCATGGCGATTTTTTCTTCCAGTTTTTCTCCCCAGTTGATCATCAGTCCAGCGCGCTCAGGGTCGTCTGCAGCTCCTCCAGGGCGGTCTGCAGGCCGGTCTGGTATTCCCCGGTGTCCATGCCCGTTGTGATATAGGTCAGATACCGGTCCACGGTATTCTGCAGGGAAAGGATCCTTTCCTCCGGAACCAGGATTCCCCCGCCCCGGGCCGCGTTCAGGTCGCTGATAATCCGGATGGCATACAGGTTGCTCCGCACCTTTGCCAGGATTCCCGCGGAATCCGCTCCCGCGTTCCGGCTCAGGGTGGATGTGAGGCGGATCGCCTCGTCACATTCCGCAAGGATCCGCTGGATATAGGCGGTACGCGTGCTGTTCCCCTGCTGCATGGCGGGGATTCCGAAAGCCAGCGAGGCAATCAGCAGCACGGCCAGCAGGATGATCACCAGATCCTTGATGCGGCTTCTCTTCAGCTGAGAAAGGGAGGCGCCGTTCCCGGCCGCCTGGGAATAACGTCTGTACATAGCTGATCCTCCATTTCACCAGCATTTTACCACAGGCGTCATTTTTCGTAAAGAAAAACGCCGGAGAACCATCCCCGGCGTTTCCTTTTTCTGCTTCTCAGCCCTGCTTCTGCTTGTGCTTCGGATTCTCGCAGATCACCATCACGCGGCCTTTGCGCTTGATGATCTTGCACTTTTCACAGATCGGCTTCACAGACGGACGAACCTTCATTGTCGTTCCCTCCTTGTCAGGATCAGTTTTTGCTGCGCCAGGTGATCCGGCCTCTGGTCAGATCATAGGGCGATAGTTCAATCGTTACCTTGTCCCCGGGGTAAATCCGGATGAAGTTCATCCGCATCTTGCCGGAGATGTGTGCCAGAATCTGGTGGCCGTTTTGCAGCTCAACCTGAAACATGGCGTTGGGCAAAGCTTCCACCACTTTGCCTTCCATTTCGATCACGTCGCTCTTGGACAAATGTTTCAGCCCTCCTTGCACAGCGAGCGTCCCACGGCGAATCCGTTTTCCTCCAGTGCCCTTCTCAGGTCGCTGTCCTGTACCTTGCCGCCCTCCGGCCGGATGGCGGACCAGTCAACCAGGACCGGTTTCGCGCGCAGATGTTTCGTCTTCTTCTTCTTCGGGTTGGACAGCCTGTGATGCAGCCCGTCGGCGATCATCACCAGGTCCTCCCCGCACTGCTCCAGAACCAGAAAGGTTTTCCCCTTGTCCCGGCCCTGTGTGCTCTCCACAACGCGCCCTCTTTCGAGGGAAAAGGGTTCCTTCATTCTCATTCCTCCCAAGTGAATCCCGGGAGCGTCAGAATTTCCGGCAGGCCCTCATCGGTAATCGCGATCGTGTGTTCATAATGAGCGCACCAGGAATGATCCTTTGTTCTGGCGCACCATCCGTCGTCATCGATGGAAAGGTGCCAGTCCCCCATGGCGATCATGGGTTCCACCGCCAGCGTCATTCCGCGGCGCAGCCGCAGTCCTCTTCCCGGATCCCCGAAGTTGTACACCGCGGGATCCTCATGCATTTCCCGGCCGATTCCGTGGCCGGTGAACTCCCGGATCACGGAAAATCCGTTGGCCCGTGCATGGCGTTCAATTGCGTATCCCACATCCCCGAGCCTGTTTCCGATCACGCACTCGCGAACGCCCTTCCAGAAGCATTCCTCGGTGACGCGGATCAGCTTTTCCGCTTCCGCGCTGATCGTGCCGACGCCGACCGTAAAGGCGGAATCGGCCTGCCAGCCGTCCAGCATCAGCGTGCAGTCCACGCTGACGATATCGCCTTCATGCAGGATCCGCTTCGCGCTCGGGATTCCGTGGACCACTTCGTCATTGATGCTGGCGCAGATGGTGCAGGGATATCCTTCGTAATGAAGGGAAGTGGGAATCGCGTTGTTCCTGCGGATCAGCTTCTCCGCCAGTTCATCCAGCTCGATGGTCGAGACGCCCGGCTTAACCGCCAGCTTAACCTCGTCCTCAACCTCCCGCAGGATCTTTCCCGCGTCCCGCATTTTGGCAATCTGTCTGGGATTCTTCAGGCTGATCATGCCTTTGCCCCCAGCTCTTTCATGATGGCTGCGAAGGTGTTTTCAAGTCCCTGCGCGCCGTCAACCTTCTTCAGCAGGCCCTTCTTTTCGTAATAACCGATCAGGGGGGCCGTCTGGTTATGGTACACCTGCAGCCGGTTCAGCACCGTCTCAGCCTTGTCATCGTTCCGCTGGACAAGCTCCTCACCGCATTTGGCGCACCGGGTTTCACCCTTCAGCATGCTCAGGTGGTAGGTTGCTCCGCACTTCAGGCATACGCGGCGTCCGCTCAGCCGGTCCACCAGCACCTGATCCGCCACGTCCAGGTCAATGACCGTGTCGATCACGGCAAAGGTGTCCAGCGCTTCCGCCTGGGGTACGGTGCGGGGGAATCCGTCCAGGATATACCCTCCCGCGCAGTCCGCCATCGCCAGCCGCTCCTTCACGATGTCAATGATCACATCGTCCGGAACCAGCTGTCCCGCGTCAATGAAGGCTTTTGCTTTCAGGCCCGTTTCCGTGCCTTCCTTCATGGCCCGGCGGAGAATATCGCCCGTCGAAATCTGGGGAATGTTCAGGGCGTCGCAGATCTTCTGCGCCTGTGTGCCCTTTCCTGCCCCGGGAGGTCCTAAGAAAATAATGTTCATTCAGGTTCCCTCCTTCCCATGCTTTTCCTTCCCGCCCCTCCGGGGAACCGGAGAGGCGGGAGGACAGGGTTTACATAAATCCGATGTTATCCATATCCATATCGATGCCGCGCACGCTCATCTCGCCCTGGATGGTACGGATGGTTTCCAGCGAAACGCTCACAGCGATCAGGATGGAGCTGGCGGCGAAGGGGACGCTGACGCCCGCAAGCCGCAGCAGGAGTGTCGGCACCGCGGCCAGGATGGCCAGGAACAGCGCCGCGAAGAGGTTCAGCCTGCTCACGATGTTCTGCAGGTACTGGCGCACGTTCTTGCCCCGCTGTCCGGGGATCACGGCGCCCTGCTGCTGCAGCTGCTCCGCCTGCTGCTTCGGATCGAAGCTGATGGAGGAGTAGAAGAACGTGAAGGCCACGATCAGCAGCGCGGACACGATCATGTACCAGACGCTGCCGGTATACATGGTCCGGTTCCACCACTGGGTGAATCCGCCGTTGGGAGCGACCAGCTGCGCGATGGTTCCCGGGAAGGCCAGGAAGCTGTACGCGAAGATCAGCGGCAGCACGCCCACGGACACAACCTTCAGGCTCATGTGGGTGTTCTGGCCTCCGTAAACCCGGCGGCCCTTCACCTGCTTGGCAATCTGCAGCGGAATCCGCCGCTCGCCCAGCTCCACGAAGGTCACAATCACCGTCATCAGGATACAGGTGACAATAATGCCGATAACGTTTACCCATCCGCTGGTGGTTCCCTGGGTAACAGCGGTGCTGAAACCGGAAACAATCCCGTTGAACAGGTTGGAGATGATACCGACGAAGATCAGGAGGCTGACGCCGTTGCCGACGCCCTTCTCCGTCACGCGCTCGCCGATCCACATCGCCAGGGCCGTACCGCCGGCCATGCTCACGCCGACCAGCACATAGGCCAGCCAGCCGAACCGGGCCGTGTCAATACCGCTCATGCCGCGGACCAGGCCGATGGCCTGCAGTGCCGCAAGACCGACCGTCACATACCGGGTAATCCGGTTGATCTTCTGGCGTCCGTCTTCTTCCTTGCTGATTCTTTCCAGCGCGGGAATCGCGATGGTCAGCAGCTGCATAATAATGCTGGCATTGATGTAGGGTGTAATACCCATGGCCATCAGTGTCATCTGGCTGAATGCATTACCGGTCATCATGTTGACCAGATCCAGCAGCGGGAGGTTAGCAATTTCCCTGTTGATGTTGGCGACGTTTACGCCGGGAGCGGGAATAACGCTGACCAGGCGGTAGAGCACCAGCATCAGAAAGGTGTAAATGACCTTTCTCCGAAGCTCGGGAATCTTCCACATTTTCCGGATACTTTCAACCATGTCAGATCACCTCGGCCTTTCCGCCGACGGCTTCGATCTTTTCCTTGGCGCTGGCGGTGAACTTCGCCGCCTTCACGGTCAGCTTCCTGGTCAGCTCGCCGCCGCCGAGGATCTTTACACCGTCCAGCTCCTTGCGGATGATCCGGGCCTCCAGCAGCGCGGCGGCATCCACCACAGCGCCGTCTTCAAAGGCTTCCAGACGCTCCACGTTCACTTCGGCATACTCGGTGCCGAAAATGTTATTGAATCCGCGCTTGGGAACCCGGCGGTACAGGGGCATCTGGCCGCCTTCGAAACCGGGCCGCTTGCCGCCGCCGCTGCGGGCCTTGGCACCCTTATGACCTTTACCGGAGGTCTTTCCCAGACCGGATCCGCTGCCGCGGCCCAGGCGCTTCGGGGAAGCGATGGAACCTTCGGCGGGATGCAATTCATGCAGTTTCATGGGTGAAAACCCTCCTTTACTCGTCAACTTCCTCGACCTTCACCATGTGCTTCACGGCAAAGATCTGCCCGCGGACAGCCGGATTGTCCGGCTGCGTTACGGTCTGACCCACCTTGTGCAGGCCCATAGCCGCCACGGTCGCCTTATGCTTGGGCAGGCTGGCGATGGGAGATTTCACCAGAGTGATCTTCAGTTTCATCTCTTCTCTCCTCCTCAGCCCAGAATTTCTTCCACGGTCTTGCCGCGCATCTTGGCGACCTGCTCAGCGCTGCGCACCTGCTTGAGGGCTTCCAGCGTAGCCTTGACCATGTTGATGGGATTGTTGGTCCCGAAGCTCTTGGTCCGGATGTCCTTCACCCCGGCCAGTTCCAGCACCGCGCGGGCGGCACCGCCGGCGATCACGCCCGTTCCTTCGGGAGCGGGGATCAGCACGGATTTGGCGGTGGAATAGTATCCGGTCATTTCATGCGGGATGGTGGTGCCGTCCAGCGGCACGTTCACCAGGTGCTTCTTGGCGTCTTCGTTAGCCTTGCGGATAGCTTCCGGAATTTCGGCAGCCTTTCCCATGCCGGCACCGACGCGGCCGTTCTCGTCGCCCACAACCACCAGGGCGCTGAACCGCATGTTGCGGCCGCCCTTGACGGTCTTGCTGACGCGGTTCACGGCAACCAGACGCTCTTTGAATTCGCTGACCTGTTCAAACCGTTGCATCTTGCGTTGTCCTCCTTATCAGAATTCGAGTCCGGCTTCACGGGCACCGTCGGCAACACTCGCCACACGGCCGGTATACATATACCCGCCGCGGTCGAAAACCACGGTCTTGATGCCGGCCTGGACAGCGCGCTCTGCAA
>OCVV011351857.1_pt1 | contig 13609 bp, 13 predicted proteins | sample 1539721 | NCBI WGS metagenome assembly OCVV01 (sample SAMN02144230, study PRJEB22623) | gut metagenome | biome: sheep rumen | host: Ovis aries | place: New Zealand
GCCCTCAACGGGGACGCAAAGAGGCGCCTTCCGGGAAACGTGAGCTTCTGCTTTGAAGGCATTGAGGGGGAATCCCTCCTGCTGCTGCTGGACGAGAAGGGGATCAGCGCCTCCTCCGGAAGCGCCTGCACCTCCGGCTCCCTGGATCCCAGCCACGTGCTGCTGGCCATCGGCCGGGTGCATGACGTGGCCCACGGATCCCTGCGGCTGACGCTGGGACGGGAAAACACCCCGGAGGACGTGGAAGCAATTATCTCGGCCACAAAGGACGTTGTGGGCTACCTCCGCAGCTTCTCCCCGGTATGGCGGGACCTGCAGAGCGGAAAAACACCCTTTATTCTGTAAATGCGGGAGGGACGCGTATGGCACTGTACAGTGAAAAAGTCATGGATCATTTCCTTCATCCCCGGAACGTGGGCGTCATTGAGGACGCCGACGCCGTGGGCGAAGTTGGAAACGCCAAATGCGGGGACATCATGAAGATGTACCTGAAAATTGAGGACGACACCATCCGGGATGTCAAATTTGAAACCTTCGGCTGCGGAAGCGCCATTGCCTCCAGCTCCATGGCCACGGAGATGATCAAGGGAAAGCCCGTGTCCGAAGCCATGAAGCTGACCAACAAGGCGGTAACGGAGGCGCTGGACGGGCTTCCGGCCCATAAGATCCACTGCTCCGTGCTGGCGGAGGAAGCGATTCAGTCCGCCCTGGAGGATTACCGCCGCCGGCAGGGGCAATCCGGCGAAAAACAATGAGAGTACAAAAACACCTATTGACATAGTAGGTGAATTGGAATAAGATACCGGCAGAAACAGGAAAGGAGGCGCGGACATGGCAGCGGCGAAAAAGGTTCAGGAACGGAAATGGATGTGTCGAATGCTGAACTCCCGGGCAGTAAAAATGGCTGGGGCGTCTGCATACGATTGTTTGCGCCTGAAGATGATTCAATAAGCGTCATCCGAGTCATTCCGCCCGGGAGCTCCTGCAGCTGCCGGGCTTTTTGCGTGGCCCGGAAAAAACCAAAAAAAAAGAAACAGAAAGAAGGAAATGAAAAATGAGCAATTACAAGTTTGAAACCCTGCAGCTTCACGTGGGCCAGGAACAGCCGGATCCGGCCACCGACGCCCGGGCGGTGCCGATCTACCAGACCACTTCCTACGTTTTCCGCAACAGCAAGCACGCGGCGGACCGCTTCGGGCTGGCGGACGCCGGCAACATCTACGGGCGGCTGACCAACAGCACCCAGGAGGTGCTGGAAAAGCGGCTGGCGGCCCTGGAGGGCGGCAGCGCGGCCCTGGCCCTGGCCTCCGGCGCAGCGGCCGTTACCTACACCATTGAAGCCCTGGCCGCCAACGGCGGACATATTGTGGCCCAGAAGACCATCTACGGCGGCAGCTACAACCTGCTGGCCCACACCCTGCCCCAGTACGGGATTGAAACCACCTTTGTGGACGCCCACAACCCGGCGGAGGTGGAAGGAGCCATCCGGGAAAATACCCGGGCGGTTTACCTGGAGACCCTGGGGAATCCCAACAGCGACATCCCGGATATCGACGCCATTGCAGAAATCGCCCACCGGCATGGACTGCCGCTGGTGATTGACAATACCTTCGGAACGCCTTACCTGATCCGGCCCATTGAACACGGCGCGGACATTGTGGTGCATTCCGCCACCAAGTTCATCGGCGGCCACGGCACCACCCTGGGGGGCATCATTGTGGAAAGCGGGAAGTTTGACTGGAAGGCCTCCGGCAAATACCCGAATATCGCCGCACCCAATCCCAGCTATCACGGGGTGTCCTTTTACGACGCGGTGGGCCCGGCGGCCTTCGTGACCTTTATCCGGGCGATCCTGCTGCGGGACACGGGCGCCACGATCTCACCCTTCAACGCCTTCCTCCTGCTGCAGGGGGTGGAAACCCTGAGCCTGCGGCTGGACCGGCACGCGGAAAACACCGCGAAGGTGGTGGAGTACCTGAAGAACCATCCGCTGGTGGAAAAGGTGCACCATCCCTCCCTGCCGGACCATCCGGACCACGCGCTGTACGAGCGGTACTTCCCCCGGGGCGGCGGTTCCATTTTCACCTTTGAGATCCGGGGCGGGAAGGAAGCGGCCTGGGCGTTTATCGACAACCTGAAGATTTTCTCCCTGCTGGCCAACGTGGCGGACGTGAAGAGCCTGGTGATCCACCCCGCCACCACAACCCATTCCCAGCTGTCCGAAGAGGAGCTGGCGGACCAGGGAATCTATCCGGGTACGATCCGGCTCTCCATCGGCACGGAGCACATCGATGATATCCTGGCGGATCTTGAGGCCGGATTTGAGGCGGCCGGGAAGATCTGATCCCCTTTATTCCTCTTCCTCATCCAGCCGCCGCAATCCGGCCACCTGGGAAACGGGAAGGGAGAAGCAGACGGCGCCGGCGCCGCTGTCCGGACCGGCCTTTTCGAGAATCGCCTGCATGATCGCCGCTTTTTTCGCGGTGCTTGCAACGATCAACAGCACTTCGCGTTCCGTGGCCAGGGAAAGGCCACGGAATTTTTCCGTCTGCATCAGCCCCGTGCCCTTGGCGGCGATCACCGTGCCGCTTCCGGCGCCGGCGGGGCGCGCGGCGTCCATTACCTCATCCGTATGACCCTCGTTGAGGATTACAAAAATCAGTTCATATCTGAAATTCATCTCCGGCTTGCCGGCTTCCGTCTGGTTGCTGCCTGTCATGTATTCCAAGGTCTGTATACCTCCGATGCTTTTGATGGGAACGGCGGCCATGATGCCGTTGCCGGGAATGTCGATATTGAGCTTCAGCTTCGTCTGCCGGAAGAGCTCCTTCATGGAATCCCGGCAGGCCGCCGGGGGAGGAAAAGCTGCAGGCAGTGCAAAGCGGCAATTGACTTTCTTCGCGTTTGGTGTATAGTACAATCAAAAAAAGCGGAGGAAACCGCCTTGAAAATGAATCTCAATGACAACTGGAAGATGCTCAGGCAGGGCAGGGAATATCCCTGTGCCGTTCCGTGCTCCATGTATGAAACCCTGATCCGCAGCGGGGAGATTCCCGACCCGTATGTGGGGGAAAACGAATGGGAAGCCACCCGGCTTTCGGACGAGGATACGGTTTTTGAGCGCGCCGTGTCGCTGGCGGAGCCGCCCCGGGAGGGGGAGAAAACCCTGCTGCGGTTCGCCGGGCTGGATACCCTGGCGGAGGTATACTGGGACGGGGAGCTGCTGGGAAAGGCGGACAACATGCACCGCACCTGGGAATTTTCCCTGGACGGGCGGGACGGGGCCGGGGAACACCGGCTGAGGATCCTGTTCCGGTCCCCGTCCGTATATGTTACCGAGGCCCAGAAAAAGCGCCCCCTGTGGTGCGTGGGGCAGGCGATGCCGGGATATCCCCACCTGCGCAAGGCCCACTCCTCCTTCGGATGGGACTGGGGTCCCGTGCTTCCGGACATGGGGATCTGGCGGGATGTGACGCTGGAGCGCTTTGCCGGCGGGAGAATCCTGGATGTGTATTATGAACAGGAGCACGGGGACGGCCGGGTGACGCTGACCGCCCGGATTCACACGGAGGAATGGAAAGAGGGCCTGGAAGCCCGGCTGGAGATTACCGGGCCGGAGGGAAAGACCCTGTCCGTTCCCGCGGAAAAGGGACGGGCGGAGGCGGTGATCGAAAACCCGAAGCTCTGGTGGGTCCGGGGACTGGGGGACCAGCCCCTGTATTCCTGCCGGGCGGTGCTGGAGGACCGGGGCGCGGCCGTGGACGAAAGGACGGAACGGATCGGCCTGCGGACGCTGACGGTTTCCCGGGAGAAGGACGCCTGGGGAGAGGAGTTCACCCTCGTCAACAACGGGGTCCGGTTTTTTGCCATGGGAGCGGATTACATCCCGGAGGACCAGCTGATGCCCCGGTGTACGCCGGAGCGGACCGTACGCCTGCTGGAGGACTGCGCCGCGGCCAACTACAATTTCATCCGGGTCTGGGGAGGCGGCGTGTATCCGGGGGACGCCTTCTATGATTTCTGCGACGAGCACGGGCTGGCGGTCTGGCAGGATTTCATGTTTGCCTGTGCCAGCTATGTGCTGACACCGGACTTTGAGAAAACGGTGCGGGCCGAAATCCGGGACAATGTGGTGAGGCTCCGGAACCACGCCTCCCTGGGCCTGTGGTGCGGAAACAACGAAATTGAATCCGCCTGGACGGACTGGGGCCTTCCGGAGGATCCGGAAGCCCGGGGGGATTACCTGAAGCTGTTCGAAAAAATCATTCCGGAGATCCTTGCGGAAACGGATCCCCGGACCTTCTACTGGCCTTCCTCTCCCTCCTCCGGGGGCGGATTCCGGGAGCCTTCCTCCGACAAGGCCGGGGACATGCACTACTGGGCGGTCTGGCACAACTTCAAACCCATAGAGGCCTTCCGGGAACACTATTACCGGTTCTGCTCCGAGTACGGGTTTGAGAGCCTTCCGGACATCAAAACCGTGCGCTTCTTCGCGGAGGAGAAGGACTGGGACCTGTGCGGGGCGGTGATGGAGGCCCACCAGAAGTGCGACCAGGGAACGGAGAAAATGCTCTATTACCTCGGGCAGATGACGAATTACGCCTATGATTTCCCGAGGCTGGTTTACTGCTCCCAGCTGGTGCAGGCGGACTGCATCCGTTCCAACGTGGAGCATATGCGGAGGGCCCGGGGCCGGTGCATGGGATCCGCTTACTGGCAGGTCAATGACTCGAACCCGGTGATTTCCTGGTCCAGCATTGACTATTTCGGCCGCTGGAAGGCGCTCCACTACGCGGCACGGAGGTTTTACGCGCCGATTCTCCTGTCCTGCGAGGACGCGGATCCGCTGCATCCCGTGCTGCATGTGACCAACGATACCCGGGAGGCACAGACGCTGCGGATCAGCTGCCGGCTGCGGGACGCTTCCGCCCGGGTGCTGCGGGAATATGAAACGGAGGCGGAGGTTCCGGCCCTGACGGCGGCAGCCTGCCTGCCCCTGGACCTGGAGAAGGAACTGGCCTCCCGGGAGGATAGGCGCAGCCGCTACCTGGAATACACGCTGGAGAAGGACGGCCGGGTCATCGGCGCCGGAACCACCCTTTTTGTACGGCCCAAGGCCTTTGCCTTCCGGAAGGCGGAAATCGGCGTCCGGATCGAGGAAACGGAGGACGCGTACCGGCTGACGCTCGCCGCGTCCTGCTTCGCCAAGAGCGTGTGCCTCTCCCTGCGGGAAGGGGACTGCGTGTTCAGCGACAACTGGTTTGACATCCACGGCGGCGAGCCGGTTACGGTGACGGTGGACAAAGCCCGGTGCGGCCTGGGTCCGGAGGAATTCCGGGACCAGCTGGAGATTGCCAGCTACTGAGGGAAAACCGGGACTGCACCTGCCGCGCGCCGCGGGGAAAAGGACGCAGATACGTTATTTTCCGGTTGTCCTTTTGGCGGAACCTCCTGTATAATAAAGAAAAAAGAACGGAAACTGAAAAAAGCGGAGGGTCGTTTATGGCATATTTCAGGGCGGAATACTATTCAAAAGCGCTGTGCAGGGACATCAACTTTGAGGTGCTGATTCCCAATGATCCCCGGGGAGAGGAGGCGGCGGAGGAAAAGCCCATGCGCACCCTTTTCCTGCTTCACGGGTACAGCGGAAAGGCCTGGAACTTCATGCCGGCGGATTTTCCGGAGAGGTACCATACGGCCCTGGTGCTTCCCATCGCGGAAAACTCCTTCTACCTCAACATGCCGGCCAGCGGCCGCGCTTACCAGACCATGGTGGGGGAGGAACTGGTGAAGTATGTCCGGAAGACCTTCAACCTGGCCCGGACGCCGGAGGACACCGCCATTGTCGGGTTCTCCATGGGCGGCTTCGGCGCGCTGCACACGGGACTGGCCTATCCGGAAACCTTCGGGAAAATCGGAGCCATGAGCTCCGCCCTGATCGTGCACGAGGTGGCGCAGATGAAGCCGGGCCAGGGAACCCCCATCGCGAACTATGATTATTACCTGGACATTTTCGGGGATCCTTCGAAGCTGCTGGAAAGCGATAAGAACCCGGAAACCCAGATCCGGAACCTGAAGGCCGCCGGAAAGAAAATCCCGGATATTTACATGACCTGCGGGACGGAGGATTTCCTGATTGAAAACAACCGGGAATTCCACCGGTTCCTGGAAGCGGAGGGCGTGGAGCACCGGTATGTTGAGGCCCCCGGGATCCACAACGGGGAATACTGGATGGAGCACGCCCGGGATATTGTGCGCTGGATGTATGAATAAACCGGAAGGAAAAAGGAGGACACGCCGATGATGACCCACGGAAACCCATTGCAGAAACAGAATACCATCCGTAAAAAATTCATTACCATGGGGGAAATCATGCTGCGGCTGTCCCCGCCGAATTACGAGAAGATCCGCATGGCCAGCTCCTTTGAGGCTTCCTACGGCGGAAGCGAGGCGAACATTGCCCTGGCCCTGGCCAGCCTGGGGGTGGATTCCACCTTCTTCTCCGTGGTGCCCAACAACTCCCTGGGGAAGAGCGCCATCCGTTCCCTGCGCTCCTGCGACGTGCACTGCACGCCGGTGATCCTTTCCTCCCCGGAGGAAACGCCCTCCTTCCGGCTGGGAACCTACTACCTGGAAACCGGTTTCGGCATCCGGGCCAGCAAGGTGATCTATGACCGGAAGCATTCCGCCCTGACGGAATACGATTTCTCCGGCTACGACCTGAAGGCGCTGCTGGACGGCTTTGACTGGCTCCATCTCTCCGGCATCACGCCGGCCCTGTCTCCCTCCTGCGCCGAGCTGATCATGAACCTGCTGAAGACGGCGAAGGAGATGGGACTGACGGTTTCCTTCGACGGGAATTTCCGCTCCGCCCTGTGGAGCTGGGAGGAGGCGCGGGACTTCTGCACCGGCTGCCTGCCCTATGTGGATGTGCTGCTGGGTATCGAGCCTTACCATCTGTGGAAGGATCCGGAAAACCCCGCGGCGGGGGACTGGAAGGACGGCGTTCCGCTGCAGCCGGATTACGAGCAGCAGGATGAGATCTTCCAGCGGTTTGTGGAAAGATGGCCCAACCTGAAGTGCATCGCCCGGCATGTGCGCTACGCCCACTCCGGATCGGAGAACAGCCTGAAGGCTTTTATGTGGTACGACGGGCACACCTTTGAAAGCCGGCAGTTCACCTTCACGATCCTGGACCGGGTGGGCGGCGGGGACGCCTTTGCCTCCGGCCTGATCTACGCCATGCTCTGCGGCGACAAGCCCATGGACATCCTGAACTTCGCCGTGGCTTCCTCGGTGATCAAGCACACCATCCACGGGGACGCGAACATCACCGACGACGCGAAGGTGATCCGGAACCTGATGAATATGAACTATGACATCAAACGGTAAATAACGGGGCTGCTCTTCGGCCTGGGATCCGGGATCGGCTACGGCCTGTACAGCATCCTGGGAACGGTGGCCCTGCGGAAGTATTCTCCCTATACCGTTACGACGTACACGTTCCTGATCGCGGCAGCGGGATCCTGGGCGGTCTGCGGGCCGGGGGACATGATCGGGAAGTTCTCCGCGGTGATCCTCCTCAACAGCGCGGGAGGAGAAAAAACAGCGGAATGAAAACATCCCCTGATCCGGTTGGGATCAGGGGATGTTTTGAAGCTCAGGCCGATCAGACGGGCACGTAGATGTAGTAGCCGCTGGTGATGTCGTTGCGGTTGGGGATCACGCTGCGGTTGATGGACACCAGGTAATCAACGGTGGTGTTGAAGCGCTTGGCGATCTTGGTCAGGTTGTCGCCTTTCACGATCTGGTACACCATGAATCCGGCCTTCTCCCGGGGCTTATGGGCATATCCGCCGAAACCGCCGTTTACATTTTCCATTTCCTGAAGGTTCAGTTCCTCATTATTCATTGTTTATATCCTCCGTTTTCATTCATATTCCGTCGGGCTTTATCGCCCTGACATCTTTTGATACGTGCTTCCCCCGGGTGATGGCAGCGGAAACTGAAAACAAACTGAAAAATATTTTCGTCTGCCGTTTGCCAGAGTAAATGCAGCCTCCGTCCCCCGCTTCCTGTTTTTCTTGCCAAGAAAAGGATAAACAGTGTATAATTATTCCAACACCCGCACGGGAAAAAAGAAAAAGGAGAAAAGAAAGCATGAAGAAACTGATTTCCATGATCCTGATCGTGTGCATGGCATGCATGATGATCCCCGCGATGGCGGAAGAGGACCTGACCGGCGAATGGTACGTAAACACCATGTCTGAGGGGGGGGTGAGCTATGACGCCGCGACTCTTGCGTCCTTTGGCATGACCATGACACTGACGCTGAACGCGGACGGCACCGCCACAATGGTCTCTCCCTCGGAAACAGAACCGATCCAGGGGACCTGGACCAATGACGGCGGAAAGCTGGCCCTGACCTTAATGGATGGATCTTCCGAACAGGGTGAAACCACTGAGTTCACCGTGGCGGACGGCGTGTTGACCATGACTATTGGCGATTCCACCACCATGACTTTTACCCGGGAAACAGCTGCTCCTGCTTACACTCCCGCCGAGAAGAAGACGGATGCCAAACTGGAAGACTACGCCGGCAAATGGACCTTTTCCTACATCGGCATGCAGGACAAGATTATCGATGTGAATGCTTTCATTTCCGTGTTTGCCAGCATGATGGCAGAAGGTGCAGAGGTGCCGGACCTGGCATCCCAGATGTCCCTTGAAATCGAAGGAACGAAGATTATCCTCGGCCGCGGAACCGAAAACGAGCAGAATCTGGAAGCCACTTTTGCCGACGGACAGATGACTGTCAAGCAGGAAGCTGACGGCGCTACCGTCGAAGTTGTGATTTCCATGCTGCAGGACGGTGTGCTGGCCATGGAAGGCTTCGCTGCTGCGGGAGTGAGCGGAACTGTCTACCTGACCCCCGTCACGGCCGCGGAAGAAGTTCCCGCTGCCTGAGTCACGGAAAAGCAAGGATCAAAAAGTATCCGCGGAGAAGATTCTCCGCGGATACTTTTTACAATCCGGAAACTTATTTGATCACTGTCATGCGGCCCTGGGACTCCGCGTAGCGGCTGTCGATCCTGCCGTCCAGTTCGACGGCGATATACTCCATCACCGCTTCGTCCACCGGAATGCCGGTGTCGAAGGTGGAGATGTTGCGGGCAAAGACGTTGTAGGTATCACCGCCGGCCGCGCAGAAGTTGTTGGTCACCACGGCGTAGACGGCTTTCGGATCAAAGGGTTCGCCGTTGATGCTTTCAATGGTGACCCGCTGGATGGAGGCGGGGGCGTAATAGCTGGTTTCCTTGCCGTCCTGTATGTAAAGTTTCCCCTGGTCATAGGCCTTGGTGGTGTCCAGCGTCCAGCGGATACCGGAGGTCTGGGGGAAACCGCCGAGGGCTTCGGGGGTGCAGTAGGTGGAGGCTTCCAGGACTTCGAGCAGCTCGGAGCCGGTGAGATAGACCACGGCTACGGTGTTTCCGAAGGGCAGGACCCTGTTGATGTCCTTCCGGGTGACTTCGCCGGCAGTTATGGGCGCGCGGATACCGCCGCCGTTGACGATGCCGACAACCGCGTTGGGTTCCACCTGCTCAGGGCCGCCTTCCTTCAGGACGGACCAGACGATCCCATCGGCGATCAGGTCGCCCGAGTTGGTTTCCTCAGTCCGGTTGCCGGGAGCCTTTTCACCGTTGAGGTCTACTTCGGAGGTGGCGAAGACAGCGTTGTAGATCCGGTCCACCTCATCCGTAATGGACTGCGCCCTGGCCGTGACTTCCTCATCGGCGGCATTCAGGGTGTGAGTGTAGAGGGAGTCCTCCGTATGCACGGGGAGCAGGAAATGATCCTCGATGGCCTTGGACTCATTGTCAATGACAATGACGCCGATATACTGGAATTTGGTGCCGGTGGATTGGATCATCTCACCGTTTTCACCGACGGTCATGGGGGTATGGCTGTGGCCGTCAATCAGCAGGTCTATGCCGGAAACCCTGTTCCAGAGGTCGACGGAGCGGTAATTGTTCTTCTTGCTTTCAATATCGACGCCCAGGTGAACCAGGCCGATGACCAGGTCCGCTTCCTCCCGGACGGCGTCCACGGCGGCCTGGCCGTCCTCGTACAGCTTTTCAAAGGCGGAGAAGGTAATGTCTCTGAGCAGGACGGGATTGACCTTGGTGACGGTTTCCGGGGTGTCCAGGCCGAAGAAGCCAAGCCTGAGTCCGTCTTTGGTTTCGATGATCTTTGAGGCGGGAAGGATGAGCTCCCCGGTTTCATCCAGGCGGATATCGCCGCAGAGGACGGGGAACTCCGCTTTGCTCAGGTTCTCCTTCAGCTGGGGATACCCGAAGTCAAATTCATGATTTCCCAGGGCGGCAATATCATACCCCGCGGCATTCATCATTTCGATGGCGGCGGTGCCCTTGTTGACGTTGACATAGACATCTCCCTGGCTGAAATCACCGGCGTCCGCCAGCAGGACGGTGGCGCCGGCCTCCTCAAACCGGGTGCGAAGTCCGGCGATCCGGGTATAGCCGTCAATCTGGCCGTGTACATCGTTGGAATGGAGCAGGACGGTCTTGCCGGTGTAGTCATCGGCGATCTTCATGCGGATATCCGCGGCAGCGGTGAAATCCGCGGGGGTCCAGGTATCCTCCGCAAAGGCGGCGGAAAGGCCGAGCACAAGGCAGAGGCACAGGAACAGAGACAGCAGTTTTTTCAATGGGGCATCTCCTTTCTGGCGTATATCTGAGGTTTTTTCCGGACAGGTATATTGTATATGAAGCCCGGCCGCTTCACAAGAAGGAACGGAAAAAAAGATTCGAAAACGGAATCCGTTGTGCGGGGCAGCCTGTTTATGGTAGGATCTGTACAGAGAGAAAAAAAGAAAGCCGGTTCCGGAAGGCCGGACAATGATTCAGCGGTGAAGGGGCCGCTGCGTACCCTGCAGGGCGGCGGCGGTATCGGCAACGGTTTCCCACAGATCCCGGGGGCGGTAGTTAAGCTCCCGGGTTGCTTTTTCGTGGGAGAAGCGGCTGCGGGTCCCCAGGACTTTCAGGGAACACCGGGTAAAGAGGGGACGGGTCCGGGTGAGGCGGGCCGGGAGCGTCGTGAGGGGAAGGGCGGCGCGGGCCAGCCACAGGGGAAGGCAGGGCGGCCGGTGCCTGCGGCCTGCGGCGGCACGCAGGAGATCCAGCAGCTCCGGAACGGTGGCATAGCGGTTGGTCAGCAGATAGCATTCCCCGGCGCGGCCGAGGTCCGCGGCGCTGAGGATTCCTTCCGCCACATCCCGGACATCCACCAGGTCATAGCCGCCCCGTACGCCGAAGGGAAGACGGCCGCGCAGGTACATCCGCAGGAGCTGGTTCAGGTGGTTGGTGCCCGGATCCCCGGGACCGAGAATCCCGGAGGGATGCACGACCACGACATCCAGCCCGTGGCGGCCGGCTTCCAGCACCAGCCGGGTGGCTTCCGCTTTGGTGACGGCATAGGCGCCCTCCACGGCGGAGCCGGAGAAGGAGGAAATCTCCCGGACAACGGCAACCTCCGGTGGTTCGGGAATGGCGTGGACGGAGCTGATATAGACCAGGCGGCGGACCCGGTACTGGAAACACTTTTCCAGGATATGAAGGGTACCGTTCACATTCACGTTCCGGACGGAAGGGGAGACCTCGTCCTGGATGGTGACAATCCCGGCCATATGCAGGACGACGGCCTCCGGTCCGGAAAGGCCCTCAAAGAAGGGAACCAGGGTTTCCGGCCGGGTGACATCCCCCCGGTACCAGGTGATCCTGTCATCAGGGGGAGCCGGTTCGCCCGGGAGAACCAGGCCCCGGATCAGGCAGTCCCGGCGGCGGAGCTTTTCAAGGACGGCGGACCCAAGGTGACCGGCGGCGCCGGTAACCAGATAAACCTGTTTCATGGAAAAACCTCCTTCCGGAAGGACTGAACGGACGGTGCCCGGGACAGGCCTTGACAGGGGGAGATCCGTTCCCTATCATTCTATGTACAGGCTGCAGGGATGGAAACAAACAGAAGGTTTTCATTCGTTTTGTTTCCGACAAAAGACGCGAAACTGTCGGAGAAAAGAGAAAAAATGATTAAATCGGAATCGGAATCACGCAGGGTAAAAATGACAAAACGGCTCCTGAAGGATGCGCTGATGGAGCTGCTGGAAAACAAACCGCTTGCCGCAGTGAGCGTAACGGAGCTCTGCAAAGCGGCGGATGTAAACCGTTCCACTTTTTACAGCTATTATTCGGGCATCCGGGACCTGCTGGAGGAGACGGAGAATGACATCCTCCGGCAGCTTTCCGAGACGGCCGGCCGGGACGGACCGGTAGTGGGCCTGACGGAACGGATGATTGAGGATTTCACCGTATTCTTTTCCTATGTGCGGCATCACGCCAGGGATTTCAGCATATTGCTGGAGATCGGGGACATCCATTTCAGCGACGCGCTGATGGAAGAGGTGATGCAGCGGTTCCCGGGACCGGCGGAGAAACGGAAGACACCCCTCATGTCCCGGTGGGGATACATCTACGCTACGAGCGGGGTCATCGGGCTGATGCGGGACTGGATCAGCCGGGGATTTCCCATAGGCGACCGGGAGTTTGCCGCGACGGTGCTTGAAATGAGCTTCCGGGCAAACAGCTTTGAGGTATAGCAAACAGGAGCCGTCCTCCGGTTCCGCAGGAAAAAACGGGCTCGCCCGGCGAAACCGCGGGGGAGCGGTTGTCAAGGGCTCCCGAAAATGCTACAATCCAAAGTGCCCAGGGATTCTGTTCACAACAAATATGATATCGCAAATGAAGGAGACGCTGAAACATGAATCGGATTGCAAAGTTTTTCCGGGATTATTCGCTTGCGCGGTTTCTTCTTCCGCTGGGGCTGATCCTGCTGGTTGTATCCGTCTTTCTCTGGCGTACGGCGAACGCCAGGCAGGGGTATCCGCAGACCGATGCCGTGGTTTCCCGGGCGGAACTCGAGGAAGAAGCCCACTATGAAGGAAATGAACAGAAGGAAGCTACCTACCGGATCTTTGTGAAATATACGGTGGACGGCCGGGAATATGAGGAGGATTACGGCGTTCATCCGGAAATGAAACCGGGAACGACAGTGCGGATTGACTACAATCCCAAGGATCCCCACGACATAATGCAGCCCATCGCGTCCTGGCTTCCCCTTGCCGTTATGGCTGCGGGCATCGGCTCCCTGGCCGGGTGCGCCGTCAGCATTGTAAACACACGGAAAAAGAACCTGAAGCTGAAAAAACAGGAGGAGGAATGGAAACATGGCAGCTAAAACATATCTGTTTCAGCCGGAAAAGAAGATCCTGAAGCAGGGATCCGTCCTGACGGACGAGGCCGGGAACGTGGTGTATGAAGCGAAGATGCTTAAGATGCCGCTCATCGGCGCGATGGATTTTGACTTCATCAATCATGTGAGCGGGAAAACGGTTTCCCACAAGGTGACCAAGACCATCACCACCGAATCCTCAACCAACGGAATTACGAGTTTCTTTTCCACGAAATCCCGGTTCAAGCTGGACGGTGTGAATGTCTGGGACGCCCTGCACGAGGAAGGCATCCGGATCGATTCC
>OCVV012870272.1_pt1 | contig 13602 bp, 14 predicted proteins | sample 1539721 | NCBI WGS metagenome assembly OCVV01 (sample SAMN02144230, study PRJEB22623) | gut metagenome | biome: sheep rumen | host: Ovis aries | place: New Zealand
ATACAGCGTGATATCCTTCTCCGGGTTCTCGTACTCAAGGAAAATCAGCTGCGCCATGACGTTGTTCGCCACTTCATCGTTGATGGGCGTGCCCAAAAAGATGATGCGCTCCTTGAGGAGGCGGGAGTAGATATCATAGGCGCGTTCACCACGCCCGGTGGTCTCAATGACGGTAGGAATGATCATTAACTAACCTCTTTTACTTGGATTCTTCGGCAGCCGGACGGATACCCACGATAAAGTCGGCAGCCATCTGGAAGCGGAGTTCTTCACGAAGCTGGTTGATACGGCCAGACTGACGGAAATGAGACTTCAGGTCGTCAAATTCGATGTGGTAAGCCTTGGCCATTTCCTGCAGGCGGGCGTCCACCTGGGCCTGTGCCGGGCGGATCTTTTCCTTGTTGGCCACGAACTCCAGAATGCGATGCTTCTTGATTTCGCGGATAGCTTCGGGGGCCAAAGTCTTCATCTGTTCTTCGGTGGGTTCCACCGCATCCTTGGGGTCCTGCACGTTGCGGTTGATGGACCACTTGATGAGGTCTGCCACGCGGGCATTGGGAACCTCGAACGGGTTCTGTTCGATAAGCTTGTCGATGGCTTCGTCAATGGCCTTGGTCTTGGCGGCATCCTGCTTCTGGTTGGCAAGGCTTTCGGCGATATTGCTCTTCAGTTCGGCTTCGTCCTTGACGCCCACCTTCTTGCAGAATTCCTCGTCCAGGGTAGGCGGAACAATCTGGCGCACGTCCGTCACTTCCACCTTGAACTGGGCGGTCTTGCCGCGGTAGCGTTCGTCCTTGTGGTCGTCGGGGTACTTGAAGTTGATTTCCTTGGTTTCGCCAGCGTTGGCACCGGTCAGACCCTCGTCAAAACCGGGGCTGGCGGATTCGCCCAACAGACTACGGAATTCGCGGTTCTCGGGTAGTTCCTGCTTTTCGCCGTCAATCACCACATCCAGGTAGTTGCCCACCACCACGTCGCCCTTCTGGGCTGCGCGGTCCACATGTTCGTCCTTGCTCCACATCTTCATCAGGTGGTCGAATTCGGCCTGGACTTCTTCTTCGTGGACTGCGGTCTGAGGAACGGTCACACCAGTGTCGGCATAGCCCTTGATGTCGATTTCAGGGTCAATTTCCACTTCTACCGTCATGGTAATGGCGGATTCCTTGTCGTCGTTGAACTTTACGACCTTCAACTGGCCTACGGGGATGATGTTCGCCTTCTTGAGTTCGGCATTCAAGACGGCATCTACGGTCTCGTTCACGACCTCATGACGGATAGAATCGCCGAACTGCTTCAAAATCATGGCCTTGGGAACCTGGCCCTGGCGGAAACCCTTCAGCGTCACCTGCTTTTTGTACTGGGACAGCTTCTTTTCAAAAGGAGCCTTCAGGTCCTCCTGGGGGATATTGACTTCGAGGGTACGCAGGGTTGCGCTGGTTTCTTTGATTTCAACGGACATATAGACTCCGGTATTCGTTAGTAGATTAAAATTTCTGCGAGGGGTGGGAGTCGAACCCACACACCGAGGTACCAGATCCTAAGTCTGGCGCGTCTGCCAATTCCGCCACTCTCGCGATTTGAGGACAAAGATACAAAAAAAATGCTCGGAATGTGGGACCTCAAACCAACAACCCATCTTTATACGCCCTATCTCCATTCATTTTTCTCTACAATGTACTATCGCCTTTTTTTTGTTTTTTGTAAAAGGATTGTTCAAACTTTTTACCAAAACGCTTTCTTGCTATATTATCGTAATGGCCTTTCAAGAAAAAAAACGCGATCAGACCTTCGATGTACTCAAGGGACTCCTAATTTTATTTGTCATTGCCGGGCACAGCCATTTCTCTTTCACAGTGGAACACTTTTTCGTCTCTTTCCACATGCCCGCGTTCTTCTTTATTTCGGGATACTTCTACAAAGCAAGGCCCCTAAAGGATGAACTGAGGGTTGATTTTAGGCGCTTAATCGTCCCCTACCTCTTTTCTTGCTTTCTTCTAGTTCTAATCGCCCTTTTAAAGGACATCCTTTGTGGCACTCTGTGGCAGTCCAGCTCGGAGCATGCTCTCACCGCCCTGCTTGGAGGCCCACCGATAATCCCACTGCCCATTTTGAACAAAGTGGTTGAACTAGGCCCCCTATGGTTTCTCACGGCCCTTTTTTTCGTTCGGCTCATAGCGCATTTTCTTTTCCAAAGCAAAATTCCTCACTGGTTCAAGGCGACAACCATATTCTTGCTCAGCATCGCCTGCATGAAAAACTCGGTACGCTTTCACATATTTATTCCGTGGTATATCCCTTCGGCATGCTGCGCCCTCGGGTTCTTCTTCGTAGGAAATCTGCTCAAGTCATTTGGTAACGTTAACGCAAAATACAAGTGGATGCTATTTGCATTCACCGTGCTCTGCTGGGGTTATTGTCTGCTATTCTCCGGCATGTCGGTTAACGCCTGCCTATTCGGAGCGCATTATATCATCGATCTTGCCGGAGCCCTAGGGGGAACACTCGTTTTCTACTTACTGTCACGCAAAATCACCAAGAGCAAACCAACATCCAATTTCTTGGGTTTCATAGGGAAATACAGCCTAGCCATCTTCTGCTTCCATGCTATCGAGTGTCCTTTTTTCCCGTGGGACACCTTTGAGCCGTTCATCCAAAGTTACGGCCAGCTAGCAAGCCTTGCCATTTTCCTGATGCGAGCAGGAATCCTGTTGTTGATAACCCGATGCGTTATCGGCATACCCTTCTTCAAAAAAATTTTCAGTTACAGCTAGACCCTAGTTTCTGGCAAGAACCTGCAAATCACGTTTTGACAAGTATTTTGTAAAGAAGATCACCAAAACTTCCACGACGATTGTCGCAGTCGCAAGCCAAAGTGAAACGTCTCCCGTCTTCCAGAAACAGACAACGCAGGGAATAAGTAAAAGGTGAATATAGAATACCTTCGTAAACTGTCTGCGTTTCTTGGCATCCACAGAGAGGAACAGATAAATAAAAATGCTCAACTCAGAGCAGATTTTTGCAACGGCAGCACCGAAAATTCCGTAAGTAGGAACCAACCACAAATTGAATAGCAGATTTGCACAGCCCGCAATTGCAGCAAGCACAAGGTATTTCTTCTTGGATTGAGAAATAAGCCATTCGCTCCACGGAACCGAAAAAAAAGATACCACCAGCCAGCAGGCAAAAAGAAACATGAGTCTTGATGCCGGGAAATCAACCGATATCGGCACTATTTTTGAAAAGATGAATTCTGAAAACAAGAGCGCAAAAAGAAGGAAACCTGCACTCATCACGCCCAGTATCTTATGACTTGACAACACAAGTCGGTCCGATTCTTGCTCCGCGCTTACTTCTTTTAAGCGAGCTAACTGACGTCGTAGCGGTTCACTCAAAGAACCTCCCAATAAAAAGACAAACAAAGCATAACGATAACAATAGTCGTAAATCCCCACCATAGCATTTCCACCAAAAAACTTCAAGAAAAAGATATCTACGTTCTGGTGCAGCAAAAGCAACGCCGAAGAAACAAATAGAATAAGGGATCCCTGATAACACCGCAACCCTTCTTTCCATTCCCCCTTATTCGGAAGCCCCAGGGAGAAACCCTTCCTAGGACCGACAACCCACAGGGCAATTGTGGCCATCGCCTCTGATCCAACATCCATTACGGCGAAATATTCGATAGAGGGAACATGCACAAAATAAATCAGGGCCAGCAGTAGTCCCTGCCTAAAGAACTGGACCAAGGAATTAATACCCGCAAGGCCTTTCCTTGCAATCAACCAATCAATGTTTACAGGTCTCAGGAAAACCGTCAATAAGTATATCTTCAAAACTGTTCCACAAGTCCAATCTAAAGCAAAATATGCGGCAATCACTACCAACGCAAGTCCAACAACCAAACATCCCCGAATATAGCCCATTGCCGTAAAAATTTTTCTATCTAACACAGTGTCGTCAGGTTTCTCAATCAACGCAAAAGACGACATACCAAAATTCAAGACAAAATTGATGTAGGTAATAAGGGTATAGGCAAAGGCCACCTCTCCCCAGCCCGCAGCACCAAACTTGACAATAGCAATACTAGTTATTATAAAACGGACAAGCCTGCCCAATCCTTGAGCAGTGCCATTTACAGTCGCATTTAAAAGAAGGGAATCTTTTCTCATGAACGTTTCTTCCACTTCTTATATAATTTTTGGCGTAAAAATTCACGAAAATTCCAGAAAGCCCATAAAACTTTTTTGCTAAACATCGGACGATTAAAACGAGGATTCGAACAGCTCGATCTTATTAGCCTCACTAATTTTTCCCCATTCTGTTTCCAGCGAAAACGAGTGTGCACATAGGCGAACATTTTTTCACCGTCGGCTTTCAAAGAATCTCTTGTTGAATTTTTTAAGTAATCACGAAGAGTCTCGTAAGAATCAAAAACGAAGGGCGTCACCTCAGGGTGTGCACAAAGATTCAAAACCAAAGCTGGTTTATGAGCAAATCCAGCTTCAGCAAGAGGCAAATTAAAAAGTTCCCATTGGGAAAAACTTACCAAGGCATCACATTCGGAATAATAAGAAGCTAATTCCTGATCTGTGACAACGCCAGGGGTGTTTATTCCCAAAATATTTAATTTTCGAGCAGAATCTTCATCTCCCCGACCAACAACTGTTATCTGACATATTTTTCCCAGTTCTTTTTTTAAGCGAATAATATGATCTAGCCCCTTATATTTCCACTCCCCCTTACGATAACGAGTTACGGTCAATATCTTTATGGGCCCCTGAACATCGGGACAGATTTTCTTGTAGAGTCTTTCATAGTGATCTGCACCATTATAAATCACACTTGCCTTGGGCCAATTCAAATATTCAGCACCATACCTACTAATTGTCACAATCTGATTTAGAGTCGGGTATATTAACCCCTGACGATTTCCAATTTCTTTAAGCCTTGCTTCCCTTTCTTCAGGCAAGCACAGTTCTACAGGAGGAAAACCATGTTCATACCCTATGGTAAAAGCACCACAATCGTTCTCAGTTAGAAACTGATAAAATGGATCCGTATGAGCTATAATGACATCATATCGACCGGCTATTAATGATTTTCGGAGGCCTTTCAGATGCGTCGGAACACGAACGGCCTGCACCCCTGAACAGAGTAATGCCCGATCCAATTCACACGCATACAAATCTATTTCAAAACCAGCATCCACCAAAAAAGGGAGCTGCGAAGATATTACCCTTGCAACACCAAATTCAGCACAGTATACCGATGTCAAAATCGCAATTCGCATTTTTCTTCAATCTCTTCACCTATACCCGACGTTATCAAGGGCAGCTCGTCCGTTTTTCTGCGTACACCCATGCCACAAAACCAGCAAAAAAACAATATCATATATATCCACAGCCAAAACAACCCTCGCTTAAACCCTTCTACAAACCACCACCAACCAATGTAATATAAAAACAACGAATAAAAGATTATGTTCCGGGGAGTAGCAAATCGACTCATTCTTTCGTACAAATAGCACATAAAAAAAGAAACAAAAAACGGAAACCATACTGTTCCAACAACGCCCCAATCTTTATAAACCTCCCACAAATAACCGGTCGTATTAAATCCAGGCACTTTTTGGACGCTCTTATTAAACATATTATCCCAACCCATCATATCCCTTATCGCCATCGGGAAACGCGTATATTCAAACATCCCATATAAGGCGTCTATACCCATCGTAAACGGGTGAATCATCCGATCCGTTGGCGGATTAATGGCATAATCCAAATTCCAATAGTTATTGGCTATATATTTGTAAGGCATCAACACAATTTGGCGAGATGTCATTCCCTTTATAGAATTGGCACCATATTGCGATCGAAATTGGGCCACAAAAACGAAAAATACCGCCACCAAAACCATTGCTACAACAATGTACTTGACGTTTATTCTCTTTTTCACATAATTATAAATGATTATGGACCATCCTAAGCATAAAAGTACAGTCGAACGATTCGGATAGCACATAAACGCTATCAGGGGCGTTGCCACGGCGCACACTCTTGACACGTTGCGAATCCACCTATACGGATTCAAATTTTTGAACGAAGCCAGAACAAAATAGCAGGTAACAAGAGGAGCTGTTGATTCCAAAATGGGGAAATACCCATAATCAATGTCCGGAGAAACCCAATGACTCGGATCTGACGAAAAAACGATTAAACCACCCGCAACAAAACTTATTCCAGCAACACCACATAAAAAAAACAACAATAAAAAAATAGAGCAGATAAAATGCTTCTTCCAGGAATAGCTATCTAAATGCAAATTCAAAACTTTTTTTACGCTCATAGAGCTATTTTGTGAAGGAGCAAGACAATAATACGTTAGTGCCCCCATCGCAAACGAAACCATTGCCCCCATCCAAACACACCAAGTTAAGGGCTGAAAATCAGTCATTTGCGGCACGACTTTTAAATAGGCAATACCCAAAGTCAAGCATTGCGTGAACACATATATGACTACCGGATGAAAAAAATCTTTTTTACACATCCATGTGTAAAAAAGACAAAAAGCAACCACAAGAAAACATGCCGCGCTTACTGGATTTTGATCAATAAAATCAATCATTTATCAAAGCCTGATGGCAGATTTTAGTTTTTGGATTTCTTGTGCTAAAATCGAGTTTTTTGATTCTTGCTTCAATTTTTCTAAAAGTGAGCTCACAACCAACGCCATCAGGGACGATATCATCATTGTATATAAGAGCATCAAACCACGCTTAGGAAACACTTTCTTATCATTTTCCCATGGGGGCTCCAAAATATGCAAATTGGTCAACATTTTTGATTCCGCCAGCCGCATTTCTTCACTTTGTGCCATCAGCATCTGGTACATAGCTTCAAGAACCTTTATTTCCGACTTATACTGCATATATTCTGCCGCAAGCTCAGAAGATTTTTTCAACGAAACAATACCAACCTCTCCATTTTTCCCGGTCAACGTGCCATTAAGCGCTTTATTTACGCCCTCATAACGTTTATGCAACTGCTCATAACGCTTGCTATTCTCTCCTCGATCATCTCTTTCATATTCCATTTCCAAAGAAAGATCTTCCCGCTTGGCTTGCAATTCATTTAAATATTTGATGGTAGATTCCATCTGGATTTCGGGATCGTAGAAATTATTATCCGATTGGAATTTTGCAAATTTTTTCAAATGACGATTGAGCTCTTTTGTGCAAGAATCTAAACGTTGCTCTAGATATATTCGAGATTGTCTAGCCTGTGCTGTCTTATAGGCGTTGTATGCCGAATCAGCCTTATCCAGCATAAAATCGACCATTTCTGCAGCCAACCGATAATCTTTATCCTCGATAGAGACTTGAAACATATTTTCGTCGTTATAGTCAAAACTAAAATTTTCCCTAAACATTTTCAACATATCAGCCGCATACTTTCCATCGAACTTGTAATGTTTCACCAAATCAAAATGTTCTATAACCTGCAAATGCAGTTCCCAAGAATTAAAAATTGTCCAGACAACATCTGACTCATTTTCAGTAGATAATTTCAACAAAGAACCTAGCATACCTCCGGCATTTTTTTCGGACTTGATAAAATTGCCGATTCCGCTTCCGATGGAACCATCACTGCTAGGGGGAGTGATAATTGCAGACGCCTTATAAACAGGATCAATGACCCACATAACAAGAACAAAAACAGCAATAGTAGGAACAGCAATTATCACCGTGCACAGTTTCAAATGCGCAAGAGCATTATTGAGCAATCGCAGCAGCAACTCCAAAAATGTCAAATTTTCTTGCTTTTCCATATATCACTTTTTATTGTTGTTATATGTCACATAAACAATAAGGGCCGAAGAAATGACCGTCAACAATGAAGCCAAAAACAACGTAAAATCCTTGAAGGACTCATAACGGCTTCTAGGAATCTCTATTAAATCGCCGGGTAAAATTTCGTCCTCAGCAACTTTTACTGAAATTTCTTTTGGTTCGCTTCCGCGCCATACCGACACCTGTCCCCAGCTACCCGTTGTAATATTAATTCCCGCCGCTGAAATGTAATCAATGGCATGCCATGTGGGATCATAGGGGAACTTTCCCATAGCCGTGACGGCGCCACCCACATATACAACCATTTCTTGAATAGAAAACTCCACCTCGGTATTGGGAGCCACCTTTGTCAGTTTCATCTCTGACATAGTTATCCATCTGGTCGACTTGCCGGGTTCCCTAACACAAACAGACTTGTAGCCAAGGTTATCCATCCGACTTCCACCGGCGAGGTTAAAATAATCCTGCAAAGTCCGGCCTTCTTGATAAGCGACGCTCGTCCTGGAATCCGGAAAAATCAATACCACGTTATCACCTACAGCAACAAAGGGAACATAAATTCTATCACCTTGTTCTAGCATAATATCAGCACTGAAATCGCCCCGAGACGACATGGCATTGTAATCTATATGCAGTGTGTCATTCCCTCGTATAACCCAAATGTCCTCTCTATTGGCGTTAGATACAAGACCTCCAATTTGCCTAATGAAATAACTCAATCTTGTCTGAGACTCCACTAAATGCTGCCCGACCTGAGATACTGCCCCCATGGCGTTAATCCTGAATTTTTTCAAGGCCGCCAGCTGAACATAACAATATTCCCGCTTATAGCGTCTTGACACCAAGTCCAAAATTAGCTGGCGGGCCTCAGCAAGGGTCTTGCCACCAACATTGACTGCACCACATTCCTCTATAGCGACAGAGCCATCGGGATAAACTTGTACAGTCACATAGTTATTTTCCAACACCAAGTCTAAAAAATCACCTGGTCCCAACACATAGCTGGAATCTACGGATTGGTCGGCATAAGTCGGATTCAAAGCAATTCCACTTCGATTTGACACCGTTGGAGATGAACTTAATCCGAAAGATCGGTCCCTTTCCGTTGCAAAGGACCCCACCGAAAAGAACAAAATTAAAAGTACGCATGTAACTACATGGTGCATAATACATTACTCAAAAAAAGCTCTAATTAAATATACAAAAAAACACCCCGCTCAGAAAAGCGAGGTGTTTTTAACATTTCTAGAAATTATTCTGCAGCCTTGCTTTCGCCTTCGACCATATTAACGGCTTCGGACTTGGCAGGTTCGGCAACACCCTTCTTGGCCTTCACCACGATTTCGTCTTCCACGAGACCCACGAGGGCCATTTCGGAAGCGTCACCGGGGCGGTTGGGGCCGAGCTTCAGCACGCGGGTGTAACCACCGTTGCGGTTTGCATAGCGCGGGCCGATTGTGGCAAACAGGTCCTGCAGAACCTTGGGATCCATGATGAAGCGGGCAGCTTCACGACGGGCAGAAAGATCGCCCTTCTTGGCATAGGTCACCATGCGGTCTACCACGCCACGGACAAGCTTTGCCTTGTGGAGGGTTGTACGCACATAGCGCTTGCCCTGTTCGGTTTCCATGCCCTTTCCGATGATAGAAGTGGCAAGGGCGCGGAGGATGGCACGCTTGTGCTGGGCGTTAACGCCGAGTTTCTTGTTTTTTACACCGTGTCTCATTTTTAATCCTTCAAGTATTCATCGACATCCATGCCAAAAGAGAGGCCCATGGCTGTCAACACCTCGTTAAGTTCCACCAAGGACTTCCGACCGAAGTTCTTGTATTTGAGCATATCGTTTTCCTTGTTGCGCACAAGTTCACCGACCGTATGGATGTTGGCCATACGCAGGCAGTTGCTGGAGCGAACAGAGAGTTCCAGTTCATCGACGCGAGTGCGGAGCAGTTCCGCGATGCGCTGGTGTTCTTCGTCCTGGCCTTCAGCACCTTCGGTCACCAGGTCACCTTCGAAATTGATGAAGATTTCCAGGTGGTCGACGAGAAGCTTGGCAGCGTAGGCCAAGGCATCTTCGGGGTCGATGGAGCCGTCGGTGGTGATTTCCAGTTCCAGACGGTTGTAGTCTGTCTTCTGGCCCACGCGGGTATCGCTGATGTGCATTGCGACTTTCTGCACCGGGTTGAAGTTCGCGTCCGTAGCGATAACGCCAATCGGAGCGTCCTTGTCCTTCAGTTCGTCGGCACGGACAAAACCGCGGCCACTGGAGATCTTCACGTCCATGGAAAGCGATGCGTTACCGTTCAGAGTAGCGATATGGACATCGGGGGTCAAAACAACCACGCCCGGGTTTTCCATAAAGGACTTGGCAGTAACTTCGCCGTCGCCGGACACGTCCAGGTGCAAAGTTTCGTCGTGATCGGAAAGGAGCTTCACGCGGATGCTCTTGAGATTCAGGATGATATCGGTGACATCTTCCTTGACACCGGGAATCGTCGAAAATTCCTTCTCGACGCCTTCGATTTTCACGGAGACAATGGCCGCACCCTGCAGGGAGGAAAGGAGCGTGCGACGGAGAGCGTTACCGAGGGTGATACCCCAGCCACGTTCCAAGGCCTCTACGACAAACTTTGCATAGCGGCCGTCTTCGCCGGTTTCCACTTTCTGGAAGCTGCGCGGCATTTGAAGTGATTTCCACATCATTGGCGATACCTCTTTGGATTAGACTCTTCTCTTCTTTTTAGGACGGCAACCGTTGTGAGGAATGCCCGTCACGTCCCGAATAGAGAGGACTTCGAGGCCCGCATTCTTGATAGCGCGGACGGCGGATTCACGACCACCACCGGCGCCCTTGACGCGGACATCCACCTTGCGCATGCCGAGATCGAAAGCCTTGTGGGCAGCGGCTTCGGCAGCGAGCTGGGCGGCAAACGGAGTGCTCTTGCGGGAACCCTTGAAACCGGCATTACCGGGAGAGCCCCAAGCGACCACGTTACCGCGAGCATCGGTGATAGAAACGATTGTGTTGTTGAAGGTAGCGTTGACGCAGGCGATACCCTGGATGTCGATACGCTTCTTGCCCTTCTTGACCTTGACTTCTTCAGCGGCAGCAACCGGAGCTTCGGCAGCGGCAGCAGTTTCCTTAATTTCTTCTTCAGCCACGAGGAATCTCCTTACTTCTTCTTGTTAGCCACAGTTTTCTTGGGGCCCTTGCGGGTACGGGCGTTGGTGCGGGAACGCTGACCGCGGACCGGGAGGCCCTTGCGGTGGCGGATGCCGCGATAGCAGCCGATATCCTGCAAACGCTTAATGTTCAAGGTGATTTCTGCGCGGAGCTGACCTTCCACGGAGTATTCGTCTTCCAAGAGATGACGAATCTTACCTTGTTCTTCTTCGGTGAGGTCATCGCACTTTTTATTCTTGTCGATACCCAGCTGGGCACAGACCTTGTTTGCGGTGAACAGACCGACACCATAGATTGCCGTCAGACCGTACTCGACGGTCTTGTTTTTCGGTAAATCGACACCAGCGATACGTGCCATACGATCTCCTTATCCCTGCTTCTGCTTGTGACGGGGGTTCTTCGAACAGATGATACGCAATACACCCTTGCGGCGGATGATCTTGCAGTTTTCACATCTGGGTTTGATGGAGGCTTTGATTTTCATAGGTTTGACCTTTTTTTGAATACCTATTACTTGTAACGGTAAGTGATCCGCCCACGATTGAGGTCGTAGGGGGAAATCTCTACCAACACTTTGTCGTCCGGCAAAATTCGAATGAAATGCCGACGCATCTTTCCTGAAACATGGGCGAGGATCTCGTGACCATTTCCGAGCTGAACACGGAAGAAAGCATTGGGGAGTGCTTCCAACACAACGCCTTCTACTTGTATTCCTTCTTCTTTAGCCACTAGGACGCCATCCTGCCGCGAATGCGGCCATGCTTGAGGAAACCTTCATAGTTCTTGGTATGCAGTTGGGCTTCGAGCTGACGAAGCGTATCCAACGCCACACCGACCACGATCAAGACCGAGGTGCCCCCAATATAGAAACTCATATTGAGTGCGTCTTTCAGGTGAAGCGGTCCCACGCTGATTAAAGCGAGGAACAGGGACCCCGGAAGAGAAATTCGGGTCAAAATGTAGTCAATATACTCTGCAGTTTTCTTGCCAGGACGGATTCCCGGAATAAACCCACCACTTCTCTTGAGGTTTTCGGCAATGTCGTTAGGGTTGTACTGGATTGCCGTGTAGAAGTAGGTGAAGAATATAATCAGGAGACCGTAAATCACGCTGTAGGTGATGTGTCCCGGAATGAAAGCGGCAGCGAAAGCCTGCATCGCAGACACGTTCGGGAACCAAGAAGCGATCATGGCCGGAATGAACATGATGCAGCTTGCGAAAATCACGGGAATCACGCCAGCGGTGTTCACCTTGAAGGGCAAATAGCTGGACTGACCGCCCATGACCTTGTTTCCGATGGTCCGGCGAGGACTTTGGAGTGGAATGCGACGGTTCGCCTGCTCCACGAAAACGATGAATCCGATAATCACAACCACCACGGCCAAGATGAAGATCTCGATGGCGAGGGGCTGGATACCTTCTTTCAGCATTTCCAGTTCGGCAAGGACGGCTCGCGGGAAGCCGCCGACGATACCGGCGAAGATAATAAGAGAAATACCGTTACCTACACCGTGCGAGGTAATCTGCTCGCCCAGGTACATCACGAAGATGGTACCGGCAGTGAAGGTCAGGGTAGCAAGTAAACGGAAACCGATGTTACCGAGTCCCGAAGAGAAATCATCGGCCAGCACAGAAACGCCTGTTCCTGTGGCGGTGGTCACCTTCAGGGAGGAAAGCCATACCGAAATACCCCATCCCTGCAGGGCGGCAAGCGCCACCGTAAAGTAACGGGTGTATTGGTTCAGCCTGGCGCGACCCTCCTGACCCTCCTTCTGGAGCATCTGGATGGCCGGAATCACGGAGCCCATCAACTGGATAATGATGGACGCACTGATGTAAGGCATGATACCCAGGGCAAAGACCGTCGCTTTCGCGAAGGCACCGCCCGTGAAGGAGTCATACAGGCCGAACAAATTATTCGAGTTACGGAAGAACTCCGCCAGCACGGCAGAATTCACTCCGGGGATGGTGATGTGGGCGCCAATGCGGTAGATGATCAGAATACCCAGCGTAAAAAGCAACTTCTTACGCAGGTCTTCGATCTTGAAGGCATTGACGAACGCATCAATAGCTTTCTTGAGAGCTTCCATTAGACGATCTCGACTTTTCCGCCAGCAGCTTCGATGGCAGCCTTGGCCTTTTCGCTGATGGCGTTAACCTTAACATTGATAGCCTTGTCAATTGTGCCGAAGGCAAGAACCTTGACCGGACGGTCCATGTCCTTGATGAAACCCTGGTCGAACAGAGCCTGGGCGTCGAACTCGGTCACGCTCACCGCAGCGAGCTTCTTGAGGTTAACAATCTGGAATTCAACACCGACGTGCTTGAAGCCACGCTTCGGGATACGGCGGTGAATCGGCATCTGGCCGCCTTCGAAGGCGACACGGCCGGCCTTGGCGCTCTTACGGGCACCGGCACCCTTCTGGCCACGGCCAGCGGTAGTGCCGAAACCGGAACCAGGACCGCGGCCGATACGGCGGCGGCTCTTGCCCTTGGCAGCCTTGCCAGGATTGAGAGTATTGAGTTCCATCTTAGATCTCCTCGACCTTCACCATGTCAGCCACGGCAT
>OCVV011360718.1_pt1 | contig 13600 bp, 16 predicted proteins | sample 1539721 | NCBI WGS metagenome assembly OCVV01 (sample SAMN02144230, study PRJEB22623) | gut metagenome | biome: sheep rumen | host: Ovis aries | place: New Zealand
GGTCTTAAAATTGACACATAGATGCATTTTTATTGGACAGGCCTTATAATTATATATCCTAAGATAGAAAATGCAAATTTGGGACTGTTTTGTGATCCTGGAGGCTATATATGAAATAAACCCTGAGGCTAATTATACTTGGTTGACCGCTTTTACCAGGAGCAAGACCTTTGGGAGCTCTTCGCTAGGTATCCATCGAATCTCTTGTACAGCGATATAAGTATATAGCACACAGGGTGTTATTATTATATTATCACATTGCCTAGTGGTTGCTAGGATGTGTTAATACCTATTTAGTTTTAAGTAGCTTCATTTTAGCTGCGAATGATGCTTGGCTTATTAGGTCTGCATATAGGAATGCTCTTGCATCATACATATCAAATATGTTCTTTACAATCTCAGGGAAGAAGTCTACATCTAAATGTCGAATCATAGCTATATAATTTGACTTTTTAACTGATTCTTTCTTATATAGTCTTATAATATTATCATCATAGACTGAAAACCAATCTGAAGGCGATTTTGAGAACATAATTACTCTTGTAACTCTATTTAATCTATGATTCTTAGGCATTATAGTTTCTAAGTCTCTCTTAACTACGTTAGTATAGTTAGGATCATTCTCATAATCAAATACATCTGAGGTATAAGACTTTTTTCTTTTCTCAATATAAGCTTCACTATTTGGTACATTTCATATTATACAATGTTTTCTGGTAAGCTTTTTAATTCCGAAGTCACCAGGAGTTGGAATATAATTGAATAATTGTCCTAACCAAGGTGCACATTCTGATACTGCATTGGCAAGATAGAAACATCTTACAGCATCATAATCTAATCTCTCTTGGTCTCTTAGAATTGATTCAAGATAAATCTTATATTGTGCTACTGGATCTCCGACAGTTTTTCTTTCAACTCCTTCTGCCATTAAGAACTCATCTACTATAACAAATATAAATCTCTTTATAGGTTTACCATTTTTACCTAAAGGTCTATTATTTAAGAAATTAGCATCATATAGGTTAACACCTTTACCAACCTTGGCAGCTGATACTAAGGGATAGAATTCAATTAATGGTTTACCACCATCATATAATATGTTATTCTTAGTTGTAACATCTAAGTTATATTTAGCCATTAATATAGGGTCAATGGCTTTAGCGCCCTTATTTGCGAGCATTGCTTTAACAGAAGCATCAGATACTCTAAAATAGAATATTTTAACATTATCATAGCCATACTTTCTTTTATAAGATATGGCAGCATCTAAACTAAAGACCGATTTGCCTCTTCCACGAGAGCCAACTACTACGAAATGAGTTATATCATGATAGCCCATTATCGCATGTGGAGTAAGATATAAACCTAGCTTAGATTCTTTTTTGTATCTATTTAGTTTAGCAGTATTTTTTATAGCAGCATCTATAGCTTTTTTATTCTTTTCATAAAATTCTATTCTATCTTCTACATTGTCCATTTTCTTTTACCTGTAGCTAATACGCCATTAATTAAAATTACTTTTTGTTTATATCCTTGAGAATAATAAAGGTCTATAGTACTAATACCAGAAATATATCTAGCTTTTCTAGTGAATTCTACTTCATTCTTATCTTTATCTTTTAATATAATTTTAGCTTCTTTATTCTCTAAATATCTCATTCTATTAAAGCTTAAAGATAGTTTTTGTTTATATATTACTGCCTTCTCACCAGGTGTTAAATCTTCAATTAATCTATCATGATACCAGATAGCCTGTCCTTTTTTTGGGTCTGCTGTATATTGTCTTGCATTTAATACTTCTTTAGCAGCTGCTGGAATTGACTTACCATCTTTTGCTTTTTGTCTAACTTGTACTTCAAATAATTCATAAGCATTCATACCAGTTTTATCCATACCTGGATCGGTATCATTAATTAATGATTTATTTTTATTATAGATTAATCTGATTTGTCTATCACTTGTGTTAACATTATTCCAATAATCAGATTTCTTTGTATATTTTCTTTTAGGCATTTTTAATTTTCTAGACATTTTTAATCTCCTTAATTATCCATTTATTATTTTCTTTATAAACTGTATATTTAGGTTTTGATATAGTTCCACGCTTGACAGTCTTTTTCTTACCATCATCACGTTCAAAATAATAATCAACACCTAATAAAGTTATTTTACCATGTTCTTGTTTAAACATTCCGATATCATGTCCTATATTTAATTTAGTTGAAATATCTTTTATACTATAAATACAATCTGTATTAACTAATACCCAATCTGAGTCTTTTCTAAGCTCTTTAATTAAATCATTACATGATTCTACAATATATGCTCTTAACCAAATATTAGTATATTGCATATATCCAACGCTATACGTAAGACATGCTTTAGCATCTTGCTTTTCTTTATCATCTTTTGGATGCTCCTTCTTTTGATACCAGCGATGTAAGAAGTCTTTAATAGACTTAGGCGTATCTACTAATGTAAAACATACATCAGCATAACCTTCTGTAACTAATGTTAGAGTTCTACCTACTATAAAGCCTATTTCATTTTCTTTTAATACTCTATAGTAACCAGCTGCTACTCTAGTATACGGCATCTTATTATATATAGTAGCTGCGTATGCTGAGTTAATATCAAAGGCATATACTTCTAATTCTTTATGTAGATATTGTGGTTCATATTCTAATATACCTGATTGTGTATTTAAATACTTACCATCTACACATGGAATATATTTATTAGTAAATTCAGTTAACTCACTATCCATCTCACCAAATCTAATATCTGGAATATATTCTCTTGCATCTTTACAATGTCTTATATATGAATAAAAGTCAGCACCAGTTAGCATACATTTATCTTTATCATCTAATGCTAAGTAAGCATATACTGCTTTCTTCCAAGCATTATACTTGCTAAGTAGGATAACCCATTTTGGACCGATGAATAAGAAACTGTATAGTTTAAGACCAAAACGTTGAATATAATCAGCAAACTCTTTTTTAGTTTCAACTTGTAATATTATTGAATTGTTTTGTGCTTCATTTAATAAATGTTCAAATAGTTCTGCATCAACTGATACTTTTCTTATTCTGTAGCCCATAAATTATACCTCATTTAATATATATTATATATTCTTTGTTTTTTCTAAAATTTCTTGAGCTGAAACGTAGCAATAATGATCATAATATGAATCTTGACAATCTTCAAAACGATAATATATTTTGCTTCCAATTCTTTTTTTACCAACACAAACCACAAATGTTCCAGAAGTCATATCTTCAATAACTTTATTAATCTTATCTTTTAATTTCATAGTATATCTCCTTTATTTTTTTTACTTTAATATAAATTTCTTTTCATAAGCTTTACCATAGATTTGTTTCTTAGTCCATTTAATCATGTGGATACAAGCCATTATTTCATAGCGTAATTCTTCTTTTGCTTCAGCGCTATCTGTTTCGTGTAATTCTTTCTCAAGATAACACATTTTCTTCTCAAAATATTCTTTAATAGCATACATATGCTCTCTAGTTGTGTACATAGTTATTCTCCTAATCATCCAGGATAGCCTAGATTTCATTTTTATTTTTTAGATGTATATTTTATTGTCCGAATGATTTAAATGCATCCTGGGCCATTTTAAACAATCTTAGCAATATTTCTTGCTGGTCGTCTGTATAATTATTTAAGAAGTCACATATTCTGTGCCATGCTTCCTTGTCAGTAGGACGGTTAAACTTAATATTCCATAGTCTTACTACTTTAATCATTTTAATTCTATCTTTATATTCTTCTGTATACTTTTTAACGTATACCTTCTTTTTTATACCTAAGTCAGCTCTAATCTCTTCTATAGTTATTGGTATAAATTTATTATCTTTAATTGCATTGATACCTGCAGTTGTTTTAATGAATCCGTCTAACTTATGTTTTTCTTTATACGCTTCTAACATCGGACTTAGCTCTTTTGAAAAATAATCTTTATTAACTATATATTCTTTACCTGTCCATAAATATCTTTCTAAATGAACTCTTTCATGACAACTTCTACATAAACAAATTAAATTCTCTTGTTTATTATTAGTCTCATCTAAATCTATATGATGAGCGTCTAGACCTTCTCTACCACAAATCTGACATATATAATTATATCTTTTTCTACATTCTCTCTTTGCTTTATTACATTCGCCTTTATTACTATTTTTTTGTTTAGTTTTATAGTCTCTATTTGACTTGTAGCCATGTGCATATGCTAATTTTTTCATTTTATTCTCCTTTTTCTATACTTAATTGGTCTAATATTCATTCATAATCTGCTAAGCCTTCATATTCTGCTAAGCCGTCATAATAATCTATTCTATTCTCAATAACATCTAACATTGCGTCATAGTCATTTCGAACAAAATAATATCTCAACTTTCCATAAAGTCCTGGATAGCTATCGCGTGGCTCTAAGAGATATTCAATAATTTTTTCCATCTTATCTACTTTATCCATAAATACACCTCCTTTCCGAATGAGCGTAGTAGCACCCACTCAATTTATCTTACAATATATTATACAATATTTTTTTTCTTTTTTTACCTTTCAATTAATTATAGCAAATAATTTTTAACAATTTTTTAAAAAAATAAAAAAGAGAGAAATTAATCTCTCTTTATTTGGCTCTTTTTAACTTTGACAATCTTCTTGTCTTTAAGAGCTTTGTTTAACTTTCTTTTATCCATGTTACTACCTCGCTTGGTACATCTTGATTATATTCATTCTCTAGAACCACTTTTCCACCTGATTCTACTTCTAATAATGGAGCGTTCTCTGTAATGTTAGTTTCTACTGGTGTTTCTAGTTTGTAATACAAATAAGCATCATTTATTGCTTCTTGTGCTTCTTCTATTGTTGCACCTGCAGGTAAACATAAATAATTATTAGAATTACTTATATTTGAAATAATTTTATTTTGTAATGATGCATCTTTAAGGTTTCCATATTGTTGAACAACCTCATATTTATTACATAAATAATTTGTACTATATGAACTATCAGTAATAGCCATTCCTGTAGGTTTTGCAAAACTGTAAAATGAATTAACTTCATTACTTACACCACTTAAACTATCAATGTTTATATTTTGCTGTTTACCTATTTTCTTAGTATATTTACCACTAGCAAAGTCTACATTGTTATAAATTGTGCTATTAATACCTTGACCATAGCCTTCTAATGATTTAATCGCAGTTGGTACTGTGTAAGTATCAATTAAGCCTCTATAAGGTGTATAAGGTAAGGCTGTTGAACCTAGATTTATCATTAAATTTTCAAATACTTCTTCATAGTAATTTGCAAATTGATTTGTAACTAATAAATAATTTGTAGTTGCAGTAAATGTATAACTATAACCAGCAGCAATTTGTCTAGTATTTCCACTATTATCTATGTTATTAGTTTGACCTATATAAATAGATTTTGTAGTGTTAATAGTATAAGTTTGTCCTATTGTTAGATTAAATACCTTTAGAGCAAAACCAGTATAACTATATGTATTTTGATTAGAATTATTAAATGTTTTAGCTACTAATTCAGTATTAGCATTATCAAATAAGTTCGCACCATAACTCTTTACTGCTATTACTGCACTATCACGAATACCTGTGAAACCTTCTTTAAATACAGTTGGAGCTGTAGTACCTGTAACTAACATAGGTGTAATAGTTGTATTAACAGATGTTCCTCTTACGTGAATATATAATCTTATTCTTTGAACAGTTATATCTTCTGTTAAATTGTGTAACGCTGTTCCTGATGTTGGTTGATTAAAATTTATATAATTTGTTACTCCTGAACCAAAACTATTATATGAATAACTATTTCCTGCACGTAAAGTCAATGGATTAGCAATTCTTACAAATACACTCCAATAATCTATTGTTGTAGTTCCACTTAAAGTTATTGAATTATTTTGATTATAAGTTATTGTTACACCATTAAAAGTTGTGCCTGACGGTAAATCAGTTCCACCACCATCATTAATATTATTCCATGTAATTAAGTTTTCACTCTTATAACTCATACCACCAATAGAATCAATTCTACAAGCTGGGTATACTAAGTTACCTGGAACTATCTTTTCTTGACTAATATCGTCATCATCGAATTCAATAATTTCTAATTCATTAAAGAAGTCTCGTAAATACTTAGGAACTACTACTTGTGTATAATTTTCTGGTTGACTACCACCTAAGTTTTTATATAACTCTTTAAGCTTAGCTATAAACTGTCTTGTAACCATGACTCTTGTAAAGTCTAATGGTTTATTTCCTGTGTATGAATTTTCTAAAAATTTGATTAAATAAGTTGGCATTAATCTCTTACTCATTTTAATTCTCCTTATAATATAATATCTTTAACTTTGAAGTTAGTTAAATCAATTGTTTCAGTTCCACTGTCGAAGTTTTCATCAACTTCAAAATATTCTGCATCTAATATATAATCTGTATTACTTCTTGTATAAAGGTTATATATTAATTCTTTGTATCCATTGTTACTGTGTTGAAAATAACCATTACCACCTATAAACTTGCCCTCGCCATATGCTGCAATAAGAGCATTATATACTTGACCAGCTGTAGTATAAGGTGTTGAAACATTATTTTTAATATTTAATATTAAGAAACAATGTAAACCACTACTAGCATAATTATCATTATATAATGTTATTTGATGGATATAGTCTTTTTTAGCATACTCACTCATACCTTCAATAGTCTGAAATTTCTCGTCAGCTTCAGTCTTAGTATATACGTTTTCTACATTAGTCTCTAGAGCATCTACTGCGTTTGACATGTCTAATAATTGTTTTTGGAAGCATGCTTTTCTGTCGATATTACTCATCGTCTTTCTCCTTTTTTGTTAATTCATCAATTAAATCTTCACACTCGTCTTTTGTAATCTTACCATCTTTTTTAGCTTTTTTATACCACTTTCAAAGAGTATAGCATAAACCTACAAAGGCAGTAACACAAGTTAGAATGACTTGAATTAATCGAAATACTTCGTTTGTTTGAGTAATTGTTAGTATTGCATCAAACACTACATTACCTCAAATAATTCCATTTTCTGTCATGATTAATTCTCCTCTTCGTAATAATATCCAAATCCAAACGGATTAACAAATGCTGAGAATAGACTACCGAATTTATTAATGAATATTTCTGTAACGTCTGTAACAATCATGTCCCAAGCTTCAGCATATGCCTTTATTTCATCTTTTTTATAATTAGTAGTATTCTGCTCATTGATAAATGGAAGTTCTTCTAAAGTGTCTGTAGAAGGCTCTGTAGATGGATTAAATGCATGGTTGTAAATTACTTTAGATCCGTCTAAGAAGTTTTCTGAATCGATTAGTTCTCTTACCTTATCTTGAATCTTTAATCTTGCTTCCCATGTTGGTCCATACTGGAATATAATTGAGAATAAAGCTGTCTTAAACTTTTCTAGAGTCATTGATTTAATCTCTGTTAATCCATATCTTCCATATAATAACATATAAACTATTTTTAAATTATTATCTGTTATTGGTTTATCTGTATCAAAATATTCATCGTAATCGTCTTTAAAATCTTGATATGTTGGATAAATTTCATGGAATGTTTCTGTTAATCCATGATTATATGGTCTAATTGTCCATGCCATCGTTCTTTACCTCCTGACTATGATTATCTGTTTGATCGTCAAATGCGACTCCATTATTATCTAAGTCTGCCATTACTATATTTTCTGAAGGTAAGCAGTCGATACCAATACCCCAGATAGATGCGACTATATTACAGAATTCATCTCTTCTAGTATATTTATCTTGTAGAACTAGCGCTGCATCGATTGATCCTGCATTTAAGCTTACTTGTGGTTTAGAAACATATTGGCTCTTGTCATAAACCCCTGAAGCTGGAAGTCCGTTTAATGTCATTCTTAAATTATGAATTGCTTGAGCTGCTTGTAAGAACTCTTGAGTATTTCCGTTTGACTGAACTAACTCTTGTAAGTCTACTGTTTTAGATACTATTGGAACATATTTTTGAGCTGTCTTAGCTGCATGTACTAAAGCTACATTTGCTTTTAATACTTCTTGCTCTTCATCTTGTCCGTTTACTTTAATACCAGTAACTCCTGTAGCATTGATTAAGTTAGTTCTCATGAATGTATATATTTCAGCTTCATATTCTATTAATGCTTTATTCATGATAGCTTGAGGAGTAACATATCCTGAAAGATCTGGAGTTCTATCTCTTAATATTACTGCTGAGTTTTCTAGATCTTCTAGAGTAACTTCTGTCTTAATTGTATTGACAACTCTAAATTTCTTATTAGCAAAGAAGTCATGCACTGGCTTAGATACTTTCTTAGCATCATCGTCTGTAAAGTATGGAATTAATCGGATATACTTTGGGCGTCCGTAGAAATCCAAATTTGATACACTAGTAAAGGGTAATAATACGAACTCATCCATTTCTTTAATATAAGCAAATGCTAATTGTCCATTATAATATAATAATCTATTAATATCTTGACTAGTTAAATCTAATTGAGTATTAGCCCAGTCCCATAGATTGACATTCCAGTCTTTATCTTGATCTCTTAATTTAATAGTAAGATCATAGTTTGTCATATTTCTTAGACCAGCAGATACTTTTGCAGGAAGACCTGTTTTACCGTCTAATCCGATTTGAGCATTTATGGATTTCATTGTAATAATTGGATCAGTCATTATTCGATCTCCTTTGTAATACCACGAGCTTTAACTCTTGCGACTGCAGCATCATGGTCATAGCGTAATTTATTTGTAACAGCAATTCTTTCATTGACTTCTTCTTGTCTCTTATAAGATCTTTGTAAGTGGTTACGATATTCGTCCTCAGCTTGGTAAGCTAAGTTTTTCTCTAATTGACTAGCTGTAGGATCATTCTCTACTTCTACTCTATTTTGCATTGCTGCAGCATAATCTTCTCCAGCGATTTCAACTGTTTTATCTCTATTTTGCTTTAATATTTCTCTTAAACCAGTTAGATCTTTATTTTCTAGCTTCTTATCGAAATCTGTTACAAATTTTTTATATTCTTCAGAGTCTTCAGTTAGATTATTATTAGTTCTATATTCATCTAACGTATTTTGTCTGTGGGCCTTTATTGCTATTAGTGCTTGATTTTCATCATTTGCAATAGCAGTATTTAAATTCTTTATTTGCTCTAAATCAGCAGCATTATCTGCTTTTAATTGGACTTCTTGCTGTTTGAGATGCTTATTCATTGCTAAAGCACCTGCAACCGTACCAATTGAAGTATTTATATTTTGTTGTATTGACATTAGAAGTACACTCCTCTCATAATTTCTTTATTTATTTCATCAATCTCTTCTGGAGATATTGCTATATCTTCTAACCAGATAAGAGATCCTTTAAAGAATGTTCGTTGATTAGTATCGATATAATCTTTAAGTAATCCAACAACATTTAAAGACATACCGTTTACATAGATATATGATTGATATGACCAATATTCTTCATCAGATGCTCCATATAATTCAATTACTGGGAAGACTTTATTATTTGGTGTAAATGGATTTACTTTAGATAATCCTACTGGTAATGCTTTTACATTTCCTAGATTATATTTCCATAAGTCTATAGTAAGGTCTCTATTCTCTCCCATTCGCATAGCAGTAAGACCGATATCTGCTGCGCCACCGATAGTTGAAAGAGCACCACCTACGAGACCACCTCCCATAGCACCCATACCGCTATAAGATCCTGCTAATGCTCCGCCTGCAGCTCCTTGAATTACTCCTGTAGTTGCATTAACCATAGTTTCAACCATATTTAAATTATTATTAAAATCTAATGATTCTAATTGTCTCTTGAATATGTTTTGATAATTCTTATTATTTATTTCATATTCTGACCATTTATCTACAAATATAGGTAATGAGAAATCACCCATACATACAAGACCTGTAGGACTATTATAATCAGCTCCGTATAAACCAGTTGATTTAAAGTTTGGATTTAAATGGATATATGGATTATATGCTTTATAGGCTACATCTATATTAATAAATTCTACGCCTTGATTCTTCCAAGGAGAGAAGTCGAATGAATTAGAATAGTTTGGAGAGCATATTCTATAGAATTTAGTCTCATTATCAACTTTATTATTTATTGAATAGTCTGACATAGGTATTGAGAATGGAATATCTAAAGAGAAGTTAGAAGTTGATGTATAGAAGCATATTGCTTTACCAACATTATCTTTTCTAAAGACTTCATACTGAGCTGCATCCATGCTATTTATTTGAATTAAATTACTATAGATATGACTAGATATACTTGTAGGAACGTAAGGTAATAATTGTACATCAAATACTATGCTATTAGTATATTTTTGAGCTATTGCTCTTACTATATCAAACTGTAATTCTTTACGAATATTAAATGTCTCACTACCACTAGTAACTTGACCATCTGCGTATGGGAATAACATAATATTACATTCGTTATCGTTTGTAGTTTGTTTATTAGTAAATGTAGGAGTTACTGTCATTGTTACATTTTCAATAGGAACAGCTGTAACACTATATCTATCATAAAGAGTTTTAAGAGTCATTATTGAAACAATACTAGGATAATCAGAATCATTATAATCTGAATATTCATTTAAGAGATATGTTTTAGCTACTAAGTATGGTTCTGATTCTTTACGTAAATTTTCTGTATGCTCCATTGTTTGTTTAGTAGCAGATACTCTATAATATTGATTATTACTTGTCTTTACAATTTGACTACCTTTATTTATTAAATCATCTAATAATTGTTTATCATTATTACTTACTCTTCCAGTATATGATTGATTATTTTTATTCATAATACTAATAGAATGAGCTCTAGAGAATATTCTATTTAATGGTCCACTTATTATTGATTCTGCTCCTGAAGGAAAGTGTCTTTCAGTTAGTATAGGACCAAAGGCTGAATCTTGTCTTTGGACTATTTGGTTATAAGCACCATTAATATCTCCTGTTTGATAATATCTTTCTCCTGTCCATTCATTAGCATAAACTTGGAATCTAAAATCTATATTAACATTATAATCTAAGCTATTATATGTGCCTGTATTATAAATGGAATTTTCTAAAGTAGTATTTATTGTAATGTCTGGAGACTGTTCGTTTAAATCAATATTTACACTTGCTGGACTTGGAGATGTAAATTCTTTAGCCCAATACATTACTAAGAAAGGCATGCTATTATGATTATCTTTTAATAACCATTCATTCTTTTTAATTTGATTAAAGCTAAATCCTTCTGGATTATATAGTAATGGAGAAGTAGGATCTTTAATCCAGCCTTTATTAATTACAAAGTTTGTATTCATTAAAGCATCATAATTATCTGCAATTAAGTCTCTTTTATATTCTGCTTTATACTGTTTAGCTCTGGTTCTTTTCCAGCCAGTAATAAACCATCTACTAAGAATATTATCATTACTGTCTACTTCAAAGACATAATCTGGCTTCCATGTTTGATTCCAGTTAACTATTTTCTCTGTTGTTATGTCATCGTTTGGATTCCAGTTAACATCATTTTCAACATTAACATCAAATCCTATAGGCAATGTATCTGACTTAATTACTCTTCTATTAAAATAATTATTAAAATTTTTATAATATTTTAAGATTGACATTTCTATCTCCTTATAAAAGAAGAGCAGTTTTAAATCATGCTCAGGATTGTTTAAAGGAGGTATCTATGACTATAAGCGGAATGGCTACAATCCGCGAATAGCTTAGTTAGAGAAGACTAAGCTGTCTTCTTTACAAGAGTGATATATGGATATGCGTCTAATGCTGTTGGCTTAGATTCTGTCCATACTAAGAAGTTAGTATCAGTTAAACCACGGCTATTATGGAATGTTTCAGAAGCAGTCCAACCTTGTAAGTAGATTAATGGTTTAATGTATACTTTACCAATGATATTTGCATTTGTTGTATAAGATGTTCCTGCTGGAGCTGTATCAGTAGACTTGATTAAATCACCAGGTTTATAATGAGTTGTAGTTCCACCAGTTGTAATATCTTGCTCAACTAATGATCTTACAGTAGTACCGTTACCAGCTGTAGCTGTAGCATTTACATCTCCGAAATACATAGCATTCATTTCGTTATCGATATCTGTAAAGATCTTCTTTAATGGTTCGTTATTGAATATGCTAGGTAGGTTCACATACTTCGCGTCTGTAACATAATCTTCATTGAATGTAATTTTAATATCTGCTGGATTATATCTACGTAAGTAACCGAAAGAGTTATAATCTGTAGTATAGTTATTCATTTTCTTGATTAACTTTGCTACTTCTTTAGCAATTGTTGTAGAGAAGTCTTCACCATCAACTGGTTCGATTTCAACTGTGTTTACTGCTTGGTTAGTCTTAGAAACTGTACCTAGAGCACATCTATAAGTTAATTCTGAGTGAATTTCTTTAGAAGTTGATACAAAATCTTTCATTAAAGCAATATATGCACTGAATGCGCCTTCTCCTAGGAAAACTTTTTTAGATTCATATTGATCTGTAGTAGTAAAACTCATAAATTTTTGATCGATTACTACTTCTTCTTCCTTTAATTGCTTATTGTAGTTAGTTGCTAAAAGCTTAGCTGATTCAGCTTCATGACCTTCCCATGCTTGAACTGATTGAGGATTTGAGCTGATAAATAATTCTCGATCTCCATATTGACCACATTTTCTAGCGCCTTTTGTATACATTAATTCGCCAGAGAAGTTATCAGTTAATACTGACATATCAAGAATCATATTAAATAATGTTGTAAGTGTTGAATTATTTGCTAATTGACCGTTAAAAAGTCCCATATTTTAATCTCCTATTTAAAATTTCTATTATATTCTAGTTTAAAATCTGAATCGCTTTCTGAATTATCTAAGCACTCTTTGATTGATTCTGCCCAAGCGTCTGCATCTGCGTAATCAGAAGCTGATGGAGGATTCTTTGGATTATTATTAACGAATGGATCTATTTTAGATTCCTTAATTCTAGCTTCTCTATACTCTAAAGCTAGCTCCATAGATTTACGCATATCGTCTTGTCCTGCGGCTTGTAAGAATTCTTCTGCGATATCCTTAGCTGATCTAAGATCAACTGTGTTATTTGTTTGCGTTGCATAGTCGTTATTCATCAACGCTTTAGCGAGTTCTGTTTCTCGCTTCTTTGAGTTTTTCAACTCTGCTTGAAGATTATCAATAGTAGCTTTGTTAGCCTGTAATACATCTGCTACTGAGTAGTCTTCTTCTTTCATTTCATTTTCATTAACATTAACATTTTCCTGCATAAATAATCTCCTTGTATAGTTAGTGTAAGAAAAGAGCCTTGCAGTCTGTTCTTTGCTTACCTATTTATTTTAGCAGATAGTTTGATCATCTACTGTTATATTATACAATATTTATTTCAAACAGTCCCAAATTTGCATTTTCTATCTTAGGATATATAATTATAAGGCCTGTCCAATAAAAATGCATCTATGTGTCAATTTTAAGACC
>OCVV011163584.1_pt1 | contig 13598 bp, 10 predicted proteins | sample 1539721 | NCBI WGS metagenome assembly OCVV01 (sample SAMN02144230, study PRJEB22623) | gut metagenome | biome: sheep rumen | host: Ovis aries | place: New Zealand
AGGTCAAAAATGAGTTCACCTGCGCTGAATTCACGTTCGCTTCCGGCAACGGGGAAAGCATATGCCATAAATTGTCTTCTCTCGTTTCCAAAGAGAAAATGGTCTCTCCACTCTTCTGAATGGCAGTTTCTGTGATTTCTGTCTCACTTACTGGCACAAGATAGGGGTCTTTCAAGTATGCTGTGCCTCCTGCTAAAACTTCCCCTGTGTCATAATCAATTCCATATACCTTGTCATTCAGCATTACATAATAATATTCCTGCGTTGCGGATGCATCCCCTAAATACAAAGTGTATGAATTGATTCCGTCTGAACAGGTCAAAACAGTCGGGTTTTCTAATCCATAGGCGGAAAGTGAATTTTCTCCAATGTCAATTTTCTTTAATGCTGTCAGTTCACTCATGTAACTGCAAATACTATTCAGATAATAGGAATTTACCAGAAATTCATGTGTATAGTTCGTTTCTGTGATGTTCCATGTACCGTCACTGGAAAGCTCTAATGAATAATTCACTTCCTCATTTGAAAAATCAATCTTCGAAATGCTGTCAGAATTGAAATTGAAAAGCCTGAGTTCTGCGTTTTCCTGTGCAAGTTTGTTTTCCTCTGCTGTCTTCGATTTGTCAACGGCAATATAGCCCCCTATCGCTCCTACCAGCAGTAATGCCATAATGATGGTGATGATTCTCGTTTTCTTCGTGTTCAAGAATAACGCCTCCTCAACCATACACCTGCCCCAACAAAGGCTACTACAAACGGCAATACCATGAATATTACTGATGTTGTGTTTGCTTCCTTTTCGGAATTCATTACCATCGTGTCATAACTGCGCTCTTTGTCTGCTATGCCCATGTCCATATCCACATCACTATCATACATCCATGAAAATACTGAAAGCATCAGATTCACCGGAATAATCATATAGTCCTGCGCTACGTTTACATCATCAATAAATTCTGCGTTTCCCATTACCATTACTTTGGCATCATTTTTCAGGGTGCTTGTTGCATACATGGCAAGGTCAAGCACTTGTCCGCTGATTTCTTCCGCTAAAGGGTCATCTCCGCCATAGGGTTCACCGATTGCGGTGGATGTGTCGTTTCCAAGGGCATCTTGTGTCCCTACTGTCTGCAATAATGAGCCGGTCACTACTGAGGTATCCTCTGCGCCCATCTTCGCATAAAAACTGCGTGACTTACTCATAAAGGGTATCGCTCCGGCATCTACAATATCAATTACTCCAGAGGTCAAATCCAGCTCATCTTCTGAGGCTACTACATTTACCCTGTAGGTGTAGGGGTCGCCCGAAATGTGCAGGCTCGAATCTGTCTCCGATACAATGTCGTAATCCATTGCAAGAGAAAATTCGTCCAGAATCGATTCAATGTTCTTGTAACGCATTTCTGCATCGTTCGGACTCATCCAGAAACACACGTTTCCGCCAGTTTCTAAATATTCATCCAGCATCCGCTTTTCGTCGTTCGAAATGTCCGACTGAGGAGCTGGAAAAATCACTACAGCTGCATCTTCCGGAACTGCTCCGGCGGTGGAAAGTACTAATTCCTGTGCGAGATAGTTTCGGTTCTGGAGATTTGCATTCAGGGTGGTGTAATCATTTTCAAGGGTTTTTTCTCCGTGACCTGTCACAAAATATATGATGGTATCACGTCCGCTTACTACGGCATCTATCGCACCTGTAATGTAATTTTCTCCGGTAAAATAGGCTTCCTCTACAACGGTGTTTCCGCTGTCGTTGGTGGATGTCTTGAATTGATACATGTTGACTCCCTGAATGTGCTTGCTTCGCCCTTCACATTCAATTACCATGTCCCCACGGGAAAGACGGTAACCATCATCCTGCAATTTTTTTGTCAGTTCGGGGTCACTGTCCGGCTCGAAATCAATGAAATTGATATTGTCGTAAGAGGCATACTGCTCTAATGAGTGATAAAGTGCCATACTGTTATCATCTGTGGAAAGTACGTCCATATCCATCAGGAAATAAAAATTCACCTGCTTGTCCAGTCCATTCAGGAAATTTCTGGTTGTGTCCGAAAGTTCATATAATCCTGTTGGGGTCATGTCCCATACGATATTTAAACGGCTTGCCAGTAAATTCAGGGGTATTGCAATCGCTAATGCCAATGCTCCCATAATTGTGGCATAGGTGGAAAATTTACGGCTCTTTTGTCCGGCTGTGGTTGTTTTCTGTTCCATCGTGAAAGCCCCTCCCTTATCGATGACTCCAACGGCGTTTTTCAATGCTCAAAATATTCCAGCATATTACGACCGCCGCCGCACTCAAGAAAAATATCAGGTCTTCCAGCCGGAACATTCCCTGCGAAAAATATACAAATCTCCTCTGCATCGAAAACCAGCCTACAACAGAATTGAATTTCGGATAGGACTGCACTAAGGCTGAACCTGCAAACGTATCCAAGAATAATAATCCTTCCATAACGATTTCTCCCAGAACCGCTGCAATGATGGCATTCCCTGTCAGGGATGACAGCAATAACCCTGCTGCAATGCACACTAACCCCCACAAGAAAAAGCCTATGTACACACATATCAGTGATGACCACATTACCTGCCCACTGAATGATGCATATATCGGGAAAAATAACGTCGTCAACATCATGAATAAAAACACTGTTACTACTGACAAGAATTTTGCAAGTACTATTTTCGTCACGCTTAACGGGCTTGTCAATAATAATACTTCCGTTCCGCCTTTCCGCTCGTCTGCAAAGGAACGCATTGTTAAAATCGGTATGATAAAGATAAAGTAAAAGAAATTATTATAGAAAATATTCGGAAATGAGAATTTCAATGTGTTGCTTCCTAAGTCGGAAATGGAACTTACAAAGCTGATGGAGAAAATAAACATAAACAACGCTGCCAGTACGTACGCAAACGGCGAATAAAAAAAGGATTGTAATTCTTTCTTATATAATGCAAACATATCTCATACCCTCCTCTATTCTGCATCATATGGGTTTTCCGGTGCTTCCGGCGTCTCGTCAAGCAAATCCTGCAAGGATGAACGCTTTTTGCCGGAATTTTCCGTCACTTTCAAGAATACCTGCTCTAAACTCAGCTTCGCCATTGACATTTCTACAATTCCTAACTGATTCGCTACCAGTGCCGACATGATTTCATTTCTCACAGGTTCACTTTCCAACTCTACCTGATAATGGTAACGATTCTCTCCAATGGCTTCCGGTTCGGAAACTTTCGTCACTCCACGAACATCTTTCAGAATACGTATCGTCTTTGTGGTGTCGCCGTCTACGGTCAAATCTAAAATGGTATTTGCTGTCATACTTCTTTCCAAATTTTCAATGGTATCAATTGCTTTGATTTCGCCTTTGTTGATGATGACAACTCTTTCACATACTGCACTTACTTCTGCTAAAATATGGGAGCTGAATATAATCGAATGGTCTTTTTTCAGGTCAAGTATCAGTTTCCGGACTTCGCTCACCTGCGCCGGGTCAAGTCCTACTGTCGGTTCGTCCAGAATCAATAATTTCGGATTGCCCAATAACGCTTGCGCAAATCCTACACGCTGTTTATAGCCCTTTGAAAGATTGCGTATCAGTCTCCGGCGCATATCTGAAATGTGCAAGCGTTCCATTGCACTCTCTACCTGTGCGGAAACTTCCCCACGCCTGACCCCTTTCAGTCCGGCTACAAATTTCATGTACTCTTCCACTCGCATATCTGGATAAACCGGCGGAATTTCCGGAAGATAGCCTATGCTTTTTTTCGCTTCGGATGCCTGCTCTGTGATGTCAAATCCGTTGACAGTCACAGTTCCTTCCGTGGATGGCAGGTATCCGGCAATGATATTCATGGTCGTGGATTTGCCTGCTCCGTTAGGTCCAAGAAAGCCCAAAATTTCATTATCTCGGATTTCAAAGCTGATGTTTCTGACTGCAATATTTTTTCCATAGTGCTTTGTCAGATTTTTGATTTCAACCATGATGTCACTCCTTTCCTCTTTTGTATTGTAAATTCAATTAAAATGCATTTGTCTGTGTCCCTCTCATACAGACATATACACTTTATTATCTCATAAATTTGTGAATAAGATATGTATAAAATATGTACATTTTTTGAAAACATATCCTAAACTGAAAAAAGAAATTCTGATTGTCTGGAATTTGTGCCAATACAAGCGATTTCCCCTATTTGAGTGTACTGTAAATGCGTGAAAGCCTTGTGAAAATTTTCAGGTAATCGGCTGAAATATGAAATGAGTGTGAAGAGAAACGGATTTTCCATCTGGCAAATTTCACAAATCTGACATATTCGTTGTGTTCAAAGTGACGAAAAAATTCAAAACAGTTAAAGTATTTTCGTGAAAGGCTTGACAAAGAAAATAATATTCGGTATAATAAAATGTGAAAAGCCTTATTCTAGCTGTGTTTCGTTGCACTGCGGAAAACGGTTTCGAAAGGCGATTCGGCAAACGTGAACAAGCAGACAAGATGTCTGCAAAAATCCTATTTCTACATATTTTATTGAGAGGGGAAATTGACAATGCATTTTAAAAAGAGTAAGGCTGTAGTTGCAGCTATTCTGACCGCTGCAATGGCAGCTAATGCACTGACAGCTACAATCTCTGCTTCTGCTGCTGGCACAAGAACCAAGGCTGAGGCTTTCGGTGATTCTACCTATGCAGAGAGATTCCTGTCACTGTATGACGACGTTGTTACAAATGGTCAGGCTAATGGCTATCTGTCCCAGAATACTAACGGCGGTGATTCTTTTGGTATTCCGTTCCACGCAGTAGAAGAAGTTATTATTGAAGCTCCTGACTATGGTCATGAGACAACTTCTGAGGCTATGTCCTACCTTGTATGGGTTGCTGCTATGCGTGATAACATCGCTAAGAATCACGCTGGTGATGTAAGCACCGGCAACGTTCAGTACACTGGCGACCTCGCTAAGGCTTGGAAGACTCTGGAAGCTATGGTTCCTACTGTACAGGACAACTTCTGGACTGCTGGTCAGGTAAGTGCACAGTACTGCGGTGAGTATGATACTCCCGACCAGTGCCCGAGTGCATGGGCTGGTGAAGCTGACAAGACCGCTTCTAACCCGATTTATGGCTATTTCACATCTGCTTATTCCGGTGACAAGGGTCTGTACCTCCTGCACTGGCTGGCTGACGTTGAAAACTGGTATGGTTATGGACAGGGAACAAACTTCACTTTCATTAACACATTCCAGCGTGGTGAGCAGGAATCCTGCTGGGAAACTGTTCCCCATCCGTGCGTTGATGAAAAGAAGTATGGTAACTCTCAGAGAGGTCTGAAGGGTATCTTCAACAGAGATGAAAATGTAACTCCTCAGTACGCTTATACAAACGCTCCTGACGCTGAAGACCGTGCTATTCAGGGTGTTTATGATGCTAATATGTGGGGCGTTGGTGATTCTAACGTTACTACACTGGCTGGTAAGATGGGTGACGAACTGCGTAACAATATGTATGATAAGTACTATCGTACAATTGGTACATCCAACAATGTAAACAGCTGGCAGAACGGCAGTGAGGCTAACTGCGCTCACTACCTGATGAACTGGTATACATCCTGGGGCGGTGCTCTGTCTTCTTCTGGTCAAAACTGGTGCTGGCAGATTGGCTGCTCTCACTGCCATGAATTCTATCAGAACCCGCTGGCTGCTTATGCTCTGATTCAGGAAGATGGCTTGAAGGGTGCAATGAAGGCTCAGGGTGCTGTTGAAGACTATAAGACATCCCTCGAAAGACAGGTTGAATTCTATCTGTGGTTGCAGTCTGCTAATGGTCCTATCGCTGGTGGTGCTACTAACTCCTATAAGGGTCGTTATGAGGCTTATCCGTCTGGTGCTTCTACCTTCAATGGTATGATGTACATCGAACACCCTGTATATGCTGACCCCGGTTCTAACCACTGGATTGGTAACCAAGTATGGGCTGTTCAGCGTCTGGCTGAATTGTATTACTGGGCTAGCAAGAACGACACCACAGGCGTTAAACCTGGTGGAATGCCTCTGACTGCTGCTCTGGAACAGATTCTGGACAAGTGGGTTGTTTGGTTCGTTAATAATACTGCTCTGACTTCTGACGGCGATTACTGCATCCCTGCAAGCCTGAACTGGAGCGGTCAGCCTGACAACTGGAGTGGTTCTGCAACTGCTAACAGCGGTCTGACTTGCGAAATCACTGCTTATGGTAATGCTGACTTCGGTTGCGTTGCTTCTCTGGCTAATACTTTGATTTACTATGCAAAGACCAAGGGCGTTACTGCTTCTGATATTGCTGGCTTCGACGAAACTAAGGTCGGCGGTTCTTACAGTGGCGGCATGGCTGGCATTACTGGTGCTGGTACTACTACTTATAGCGTTGGCGACAAGGACGTTCCGGCTGCTGGTCTGTATCTGGCACAGCAACTCCTTGACCGTGTATGGGAAATCGGTCGTGATGACATCGGTCTGACAAGAACTGACCATAATGGTTCTCTGGCTCGTATGTTCTCTCAGAGCGTATTTGTTCCTACTAACTACAGCGGTACAATGCCTAACGGCGATAAGATTGAGAATGGTGCAACCTTCCTGAGCCTGCGTACCATGTATGAAGGCAACTTCGGCAACAAGGAAGGCGTTAAGACTACTCAGGAAGCTCTTGACCTCGTTCAGAAGCTCCATGCTGCTTATGATGCTGACGTTGCTGCTGGTGCACACTGGGCTGACAGAGACCAGCTCTCCGCTTCCAGTTCTGACGGCGGTGCTGCTCTCGGCGAATTCAAGAACGTTGCTTCTATCGACCTCCAGTATCACAGATTCTGGCACGCTGGTGATGCTCTGATGGCTCTGGGTACTATGGCTGAACTGTATCCGGACATCAAGCCCACAAGTGAGAACGATACTCCTGAAGTGCCGACTGATGCTCTCTATGGTGACGTTGACTGCAACGGCGTTGTTGACATCGTTGACGTTCTGACTCTCAACCAGTATTTGACTGGTATCGCTGAGTACCTGACTCCTAACGGTGAGAAGGAAGCTCAGGGCAAGATTAACGCTAACGTTGACCTCGACGACAAGATTGACGATGCTGATGCTATGAATATCTTGAAGTCCCTCGTTAAGCTGGTATCTCTGCCGGTTCAGAAGTAATTCCAAAAGATTGACTTCTTCAATTAAAAAAATTAACGGAGCTGTTCCAAACAGCTCCGTTTTTTTTGCAATTCAGCTCTGCGACAGATAATTTTTCAGCTCTTCAATGTATCTTTCTCCCATTTTACTCAAAATCACATTCTTTTTCGTGATGTAGCCAATTTCCATGATGCTGTTGTCTTCGGCAATCGGAACGGCGGTATAATCTGAACCATTCAAATCATCACAGATAATCCCTGAACAAAATGTGTATCCGTCTAAACCTTTCATCAGATTGAGCATGGTCGAACGGTCACAGGCTTTAATTACCCTCGCATAATCATTGGTGCTGAAAATTTCCTCTGCAAAATAAAATGAGCTTTTGTCGCCTTGCTCAAATGTCAGACATGGGAATTCTTTCAGCTCCCCAAATGTCACACTCTCATTCTTCGCTAAAGGATGATTTTTACTTAAATAGGCATAAATTCCACATTCAATCAGTGTATGAAATTCCAGCGACTGCATCTGGAAAATTCGTGTCATTGTCTGACGGTTGAAATCACTTAAATATAATATCCCGATTTCACTTTTCATTGTGACAACATCCTCAATCACTTCCGAAGTTTTTGTTTCACGAATGGCGAATTCATAGTCGCAGGTGTTGAACTGCTTCACCATTTCCACAAACGCCTGCACTGCAAATGAGTAATGCTGTGCGGATACTCCAAATTTTTTCTTGATGTTGTGCGTGTATCTTTCCTGCAAAATTTCGTACTGCTGGTAAACCTGCCGTGCATAGGAAATGAATTCCACTCCGTCCGCTGTGAGAGTGACTCCCTTTCCGCTTCGGTTGAAAATCGTTATGGCGGTTTCCTTTTCCAGTTCCTTGATGGCACTGGTCAACGAGGGCTGTGCAATATAAAGAATTTCGGCTGCCTTGTTCATTGAACCGCTTTCGGAAATCACAATGGCATAATGTAACTGCTGTAATGTCATGCTATTCACTCCTTTCTTCACTTATTATATCATGAAATTTTGTCAAAGTCAATCCTATTTTACATATTTAATTAGTAGTTTTTAAAATTTCACGAAAACCGGAATGCTTCATTCCGGTTCTGGATGACTGTATAAATATAGCTGTTTTCCGCCTGAATCGTCTACAAAAAGATACTGTTCCCATGAATAATATAATTCTGCTGAAATTTTGTAGTCCTTCGAAATAGCCTCAATGTGCAAAATTTCCAGAGGGTTCGAAAATGTGTGAATATGTACCTCACGTAATTCAATGATTGTTTCTGCGATTCCTTCCGTACAATCAGGAAGTTGCATCAATTGTTCCTTGGTGGCGGTGTTCAGGTTGATATAAAGATTTTCCGGCGGTTCATATGCTTGGGGCGGTTCAGGGGCGGGAGGTTCTGTCGGGATTGGGTCGGGGACTGTTTCGGGCTGGGGCTGTTCTATGGGCTGTTCGTTTTCTATCATCAATAATGGGGCTATTGCTGAATAACGATGTTCCCCAATTCCAGATATTTCCATCAGCTGTTCACGATTCACAAATCCCCCGATTTCATCCCGATAATTCAATATCGCCTGCGCTAATGCTTCCCCGATTTCCGGCAAAGTACAAAGCTCCTCAAAAGTTGCTGTGTTCAGGTTCAATGGGTAGGTTACTGTCCATTCTGTTTCAGGCTGTTCGTTTTGTACCGATTCAGGCGGTTCGGTGACGGCTTCTGAAATTGAAGGCGTTTCTGAAACTCCGGCACTTGTGGGAATTGGGTCTGTTTGGGGAATTTGTTCGGGTTCTGTCATTGCATTTGTTTCTGTGGGCGGTGAGGTTAAATTCTCTGCAATGGTCTCAAAATTCGCCTGTATGGTGAGGACTTCCGTTTCTAAAATGGTTTCTGTCGGCTGGGTTTCCATTGTGTGAGAATAGGGGATAATCTTATCAAAGGATTTTTGATAATTATGGTACTGATATGCTCCGAAACTCGTCACAATTGCCCCATAAAGCCCAAATATTAGGAATATTCCGGCTTTTTTCACTGGTACTTATACACTGTCACACCTTCGAAACCGTCAAGAAGGTTGTTGATTTTCTGGAATGCTATTCCTGTTCCCTTCGCTACGCAGTGAATCGCATCTTTCGCCATCACACAATTGACACTCAATGTCCTGTGTATTAACTCCCGCAGTCCGCCTAATAATGCCCCTCCTCCGGTCAATAAAATGCCGTTTTCCGAAATGTCTCCGACTAGTTCCGGCGGTGTCTCCTCTAATACTTTCTTGATTCCCTCTATGATTGCAAAAATTTCATCCTCTACTGCGTTGAATAACTCCATTTCATTCAATTCGACTGCGTCCGGCAATCCTCTCATTACACTCCGCCCCTTGACTGTGGCGGTGATGTCCTCTCTGGGGTCGTAAAGATTGGTCAGTTTCATTTTTACCTGTTCGGCGGTCTGCTCGCCTATCAGTAACTTGTACCGCCTTAACATGTATCTCTGGATTGCATGGTCAATCTGCGTTCCGGCACTCTTGATGGAATGTGAGGTCACAATGCCGTTCATGGAAATAATTGCTACGTCCGTTGTTCCGCCGCCAATGTCTACTACCATGTGCCCTTTGGCTTTCCCGATGTTGATTCCTGCCCCTAACATGGCGGCAATTGGTTCGTCAATTAAATACGCTTTCCGACATCCTGACGAAATAATACAGTCTCCGACTGCCCTCTTTTCCAGCTCCGTGATAAAGGACGGCACACAAATAATGATTCTCGGCTTGACTAACTGCCTTCCGCATACCTTCTGCAAAAATTCACGTATCATGCATTGTGCAAGCAAATCATCTGAAATTACTCCGTTTGCAAGCGGGTGCACTACTTCTATGTATGCTGGTGTCTTGCCTATCATCTGGTATGCTTCTTTTCCTACTGCAAGTATACGCTGGGTGCATTTGTTATAGGCTATCACTGACGGTTCAGACAATACTACCCCTTTCTTTCCGTAGGTCATGACAATATTCGTCGTGCCTAAATCTATTCCAATATCTGGTGTACTCATTTTGAATTTTCCTCCTTGGTCTGATGCTGTGGGTTTTTCCAGTCTTTCGGGGGCGTTGTCGAGGCGGCGGCAATTGTCACCGTTTCTGCGCCTTTCGATTTCAACAGCTCCGCACAACGGCTTAATGTGCTCCCTGTCGTCAATACGTCATCACATAACAGGATGTTCATTCCCTCCAGCGATATTTCGTCATGTATCCCGAAACTGAATGCATTCAACCGCCGTTCTTCTGCGCTTAACTGGTGCTGTGCGTAACGTGTGGCATTTTTATAAAGCACGTCCTCACGCCATTCCAATTGTAACCGCTCTGCGATTGCTTTCGCTATCAATGTTGCCTGATTATAGCCCCTCTTTCGCTGTTTTGCGGGATGCATCGGAACTGGTATTACACAGTCATATTTTCCGTAATATATCAGGCTGTTTCTGATTCGCTCCGCCATTACTTGTCCGCTGAATACTGCAAAATTTGTATTTCTCGATTCTTTCATGTGAATAATTGCCGGTATGGTCTCGTCTGCATAGGCGGAACATACTACCGCTTTATCGTAGAAAAGCGAACGTTCTTCACAGATACAGCGCACTTTTCCGCATACATGACAGAAACTTTCAAAATCCAATAAAATTTTCTCTCCGCATTCTTCACATAATAACTCGTCCGGCAATATCACTTCACTGCACACCGGACAACGATTCGGAAACCAAAAATTCAACAAGTGCTCTTTCCAGTTCAAACAATTTCACCTGTGCTTTTTCTCAACATATCCAATAAACAGGAATAACGGTTGATTCTGCGGTTGTTCTCCGTCATTTCCTGTATCTTCTGCGGTGTTCCTATGATAATCAATAACTTCTTTGCCCTCGTTACTGCTGTGTATAACAAGTTCCGGTAACTCAATTTTTCATACTTTCCTATTAACGGCATCACAACTGCTTCAAATTCACTGCCCTGACTCTTGTGCACTGTGATGGCATAGGCAAGAGATAACTGCTCCATCATTGATATGGTGTAAACTGCAATTCGCCCCTCAAAATCAATGATGATTTCATCCTGCTTTTTATGGATAGCCAGAATTTCGCCTATGTCTCCGTTGAAAATGCCCTCGCCGTTTTCGTCATCCTTAGACCATGTAATGTCGTAATTATTCCGTGTCTGCATCACCTTGTCCCCCTCCCGAAATGTGTATTCTACTGATTTTACCTGCGCTTTTCCGGCTGTCGGGGGGTTCAGTCTCGCCTGCAATGCCTTGTTTAATTCCAATACTCCTACCGTTCCTACTCTTGAGGGGGCTATTACCTGAATGTCCTTGGTCGGAGAATAATGATAGGCTTTCGGCAACCGCCTGCATACAAGGTCAAGCAGTAACTGCATTGTCTGGGCATACTCTGTCCGGTGAAAGAAAAAGAAATCACTGTCTTTCCGTGTGATGTCGGGGAGATAGCCATTCACAATTCTGTGTGCATTCATCACAATACAACTCTGCTGTGCCTGTCGGAAAATTTCTGTCAAGGTCACTACCGGCATACATCCGCTTTGAATCAAATGCGCCAATAATTTCCCTGCTCCTACTGACGGGAGCTGGTCACTGTCTCCTACTAAAATCATTCTGCATCCCGTCTTTAATGCCCTCAATAAATTTGAGAATAACATTACATCTACCATCGACATTTCATCTACAATTAACACATCACACATGAGGGGGTTGCTTTCGTTCCGGCTGAATGTCGCCTGCCCTGTCGGGGTCATCTTGCATTCTAACAGGCGGTGTATGGTCTTCGCTTCGTATCCGGTCAAATCTGATATGCGCTTTGCGGCTCTTCCGGTCGGGGCGGATATCATCACACTGAAATTCTGCTTCCGGAAACAGTCAATGATGGCATTCAATGTGGTGGTCTTGCCTGTTCCGGGACCTCCGGTCAATATCAGCATTCCTTCTGACAATGCCGAACGTATCGCCATTTTCTGCATTTCTGCGTAGGTGATATTTTTCTCCTGACTTGATTCTTCTATCAGGCTTTCAAAATCCGTTTCCCCTGCTTTCGGGTATTCCCTCATCAATGCTATTTTATCAGCAATGTATTTTTCCGCCTTGTAATAGTTTTCAGGATAGATAAACGCTCTTTCCCCTTTGCAGTATTCTATCAAATGTTCCTCTTTGATTTCTGCGTTGTAAGCGTCGTAAAATGCCTTTTCATTGATTTTCAGAAATTCCAAAGTGCTCTTTTCCAATCGCTCTAATGGTAAACAAGTATGACCGTTTGTATTCTGATTGTGTGCCAAAATGTATTGAATTCCTGCACTCACCCGACATATGGCGGTATCTTCTATCCCCAACATGTGGGCGAATGCATCCGCTTTCTGAAATGACATTCCGATTTCTTCCCCACATAATAAATAGGGGTTCTGTTCTACCTTCTTTCGGGCACTGTCCCCCAGTACCCGATATACACGCATTGCATACCTTGATTTCACTCCGTAGCCCTCAAAATAGGCTATCATGCTACGCAGTGAAAATATGTGCCCTGCTTCTCTGGCGATTTCTTCACATTTTGCTTTTGTCATGCCCCTGACTTCCATCAGCCTCATGGGTTCATGTTCCATCACATCAAAAGTTTTCGTTCCGAATGTGTCGACAATTTTATTCGCCAATGCTTTCCCGATTCCTTTCATCACTCCTGATGCAAGATAACGGCGGATGTTTTCTGTCGTGTCGGGGAGTTTTCTCTCACAATTTTCCGCTTCGAACTGCTCCCCATAATGCGGATGTTCTGTGATTTTGCCTGTGAGAGTTAAAATTTCCCCTTCCTCTACGTCGCCTAATTCTCCGGTCACGGTGACAGGTGCATCTTCTGTATACAACTCTAATACTACATATCCGTTTTCTGCATTACGGAACATGATTTTTTCTACTGTTCCTTCTATTTTTAATAACTCTGACATTCCTACACCTCCATGAGCCAGATACTCTATACTATTATACCGCATTTTTCCGGAAAATGCAACACTTTTCAAGGAATTTCCAGAGTTTGCATTGTTCTTTTGTCAAGCAATTCATGCATTTCTGTCAGTGACTGTGCATTATAGACAGAATATTCCCTCGCCATTTCCTGACATAATTCCTTGATTCCTTTGTCTTCCGGCGGATATACCAGCACGACACAACGCAGTACTTCGGCATCCATCCAGACCAATTGTGAGGCTAAATGCCTTAAAAATGCCTGTGTTGAGGGCTTTGCATCCGGTATCGGCAGTATCGCAAACGGTATCAGCTTTTCTTTCCTCTCCCTGTCCGGAACAGATAACAGTATTACCAGTATCACCCCTGACAAAATTAAAATTATCACTGTGCCTACTACTGAAAGTGCATCCATTTCCATCCACCTCCGAATTTCAGA
>OCVV011298622.1_pt1 | contig 13595 bp, 12 predicted proteins | sample 1539721 | NCBI WGS metagenome assembly OCVV01 (sample SAMN02144230, study PRJEB22623) | gut metagenome | biome: sheep rumen | host: Ovis aries | place: New Zealand
CGGGGCCTCTGCCGTTATTGCCGTAATTACCGATATCTCCGCTTACCCTCGGGAACAGATGCCAGTGCAGGTGTGCATCACCCATACCAAGCAGCTCATAATTTATCTTCTCCGCACCGAAAGCCTTAGACACAGCCTCGGCAACGATAGTCATTTCATCAAGGAATTTTGCACGCTCAGTCGGGTCGAGGTGGAAAAGCTCGGTCTTGTCTCCGTGGTGCTTGTAAAGGAAAATCGTATAGCCACGGAAATGCTGATTATCGCCTATCACAACATATCCTGTTTCAAGCTCCTTGACGAAATATGAGTTTGTTCCGTTTTGTATCATTTTTATCCTGTCGCATATCAGGCACATTTTAAGACCTCCTACTAATTCTCTTACGGCTTTCGCAAAATATCAAACACATGGTTCTTCTCAAAATCACCGATGATCGCTTTCGGCAAAAGCTCCCTGCACTTTGCTTCATCTGCCCATACATAAGCCTGATGCTCAAAGCTGACCGCAACATTCTCGGTCGCAGTTTCGCACAGGTAAACAATCAGCAGATCGGGAAGCTCACCTTTCAGAACACTGACATAAGCTATCTTTTTTATCTCAATATCCGTGATGCCTGTTTCCTCTTTGACCTCTCTGAACACCGCATCTTCGGGCGTTTCTTCGTCCTCGATATTGCCGCCTGCGTTCTCCCATGTGTTCGCACCTGTATGGTCATTTTCCCATCTCTGCACCAAAAGAAATCGGTTCAGCACCCTGTTGTATATGATACATTTCACGATGATCTTTGCTGTCATTTTTGGTCACTCCTTTTTAATATGCTCTTTTATCAGCAGCAATAATCGATCCATAACTATCTCCGAAGTATCATTCCTATATACTTTACCTATTCTACTCTAACATATGAACCTTAATTATAGCTTAAAGTACATGATATTATAGAACGTGGCCAGTATTGGAGCGTTTTGTATTCAAAATAAATATAAAATTTCTGTAAAATCGAAAATATGTTCGATTTTTTATTGACTATGGGATTTGATTGTGGTATAATGAATAAAAGGAGATAGCGAGGTGATAACATGGACAAGGTGTATGTTGCGATAGATCTGAAATCATTCTATGCATCGGTTGAATGTGCTAAGCACGGTCTTGACCCGCTTGATACCAATCTGGTGGTAGCTGATACAAGCCGTACCGAGAAGACAATATGCCTTGCTGTGTCACCCGGATTGAAAAGCTTTGGTATTTCAGGCAGAGCAAGACTGTTTGAGGTCATACAAAGGGTTAAAGAGGTAAATATTGAGCGCAGAAACAGCGCTCCGAACAGAGAATCTAATGGCAAGAGCTATTTGTATTCTGAGCTGATAGCAGATCCTTCGCTGGAGCTTGAATATCTGGTTGCAACTCCGCATATGGCCGAGTATATGAAGGTAAGTTCGCAGATATACGGGATATATCTTAAATATGTTGCTCCCGAGGATATTTTCGCTTATTCTGTTGATGAGGTTTTTATAGATGCGACAGGATATCTCGGAATATATAAGCAGAGTGCTCATGAGTTTGTCAGAATGCTTATACAAGACGTTCTGGATAATACAGGTATTACTGCTACTGCCGGAATAGGCACAAATATGTATCTCTGCAAGGTCGCTATGGATGTTGTGGCTAAGCATATACCTGCCGATAAAGATGGTGTACGTATTGCTGAACTGAATGAGGATATTTATAAAGAGAAGCTTTGGGGACATACTCCTATAACTGATTTCTGGAGAGTCGGAGCAGGTACAGCTAAAAAGCTGGAAAAGCTTGGTATCTATACAATGGGAGATGTTGCAAGGCATTCTCTTGACTGTGTTCATACAGGTCAGTTATACAAGCTGTTCGGAAAAAACACTGAACTTCTGATTGATCATGCATGGGGAATTGAGCCGACAACTGTAGCGGATGTAAAAGCATATAAGCCTGAAAATAACAGTATTACATCGGGGCAGGTGCTTCAGGAGCCGACTGATTATGAGCATACTAAGCTTATAGTCTGGGAAATGGCAGATATGTTATCGCTTGATCTTGTAGATAAGGGCTTGGTCACAGATCAGATTGTTCTGACTGTAGGCTATGACCGTAAGAGCCTCTCTTTCGGAAGCTATAAAGGCGAGATAGTTTCAGACTGGTATGGCAGAGCAGTGCCGAAGCATGCTCACGGGACTTATAACCTTGATAAGCACACATCATCAACTCGCCAAATGATAGATGCGGTAATGACTTTGTTTGAACGCATTGTTGATAAAAATTTGCTTTCACGCAGGATAACTCTTGTTGCCTGCAATGTTGTACGAGAAGAAAATATTCAGGAGAATGATGGATATGAGCAGCTTTCTTTGTTCGGAGCAGATGAAAATCAGGATTATGATGAAGTCTGTAAAATCAATATAGTAAAAGAAAAGGCATTGCAGGAGGCGGTGCTCAGAATTAAGCATAGGTACGGTAAAAATTCAGTTCTGAAGGGAAAGAATTTTACAGAAGGCGCTACAGCTAAAGAGCGTAACCGCCAGATCGGCGGACATAAGGCATGAAAGAGGATTGATATGAATTATAATTATAATGATATTAAACAGCTTAAAAGGCCGTATTTTGACGGTCGGCAACCAATGTCAATACATGACCGTGCTGCACAGTTTGCGCCGTTTGCGGCACTGACAGGATTTGATAATGTAATTGCAGAGACAGCAAGAGCAGTTGAAAGCAAAATAGAGCTTACAGAAGACGAGGTAAATAAGCTTAATACTGATCTGAACAGGTTGTATAATAGTCTTGATGAATATCCCGAGATAAAGCTTACCTATTTTATAGCCGATAAATGGAAGCGAGGCGGTATATACACAGATAAAGTCGGTGTTGTAAGGATATTTGATATGTTTAACAGATGTCTTGTATTTACAGACGGTGAAAGAATACCAATTGATGACCTTTATGAAATTGAATATAACATATAGAGCAAGGCAAAAGGTCTTGCTCTTTTTTATTATAATAATAAGATAACGTTGCCGGAAAAGAGCGCTTTTTTTATAAAAAATAAAGCTTGTACATCGGTATATCGGGTTGAAACCTGTTGAATACGGCCGATAAATCATCAGTGCTGCTAACGTTGTCACGTAAATTTATTGACCATAAAGACTTTTTGGTATAAACTAAACCTATCGGAACAATACTTCATTATTCAATAAAATGATAACGAAAGGAATGGTAATTATGTCAGAACTTAAATTTGACACCAAGAAGATCAGAGCAGGCTATGATCCTGCACAGAACAATCAGTCGGTGCTGCCTCCTGTATATCAGACTGCGGCATTTGACTTCAAAAACACTGAGCACGCACAAAATCTTTTCACTTATAAGGAAGCGGGTTACTTGTATACAAGAGTCGGAAACCCGACAGTGACATTTTTTGCTGAAAGAGTAAAGGCTCTTGACGGTGCTAAAAACGCAGTTGCAGTGGGCTCAGGAATGGCAGCGATCTCATATACGCTTCTGAATCTTGCCTCTAAAGGCGGCACGATACTTGTATCGCCCTATCTGTACGGCGGAACTATAGATGCTTTTGACAGGCTTTTTCCTGAACTCGGAGTAAAGATCAAGCTTACAGATGCAGTTCTTGATCCGAAAAAGCTGGAGGCTGAGCTCACCGATGATGTCAAAGGTATATATGTTGAATCGATAAGCAATCCTAATGCGTATCTGCTTGATATAGATGCAATTTCTGAGGTTGCTCATAAACATGGTGTTCCGGTAGTTGTTGACAATACACTTGCAACTCCATACCTTTACAGACCTTTTGAGCATGGTGCGGACATAGTTGTATATTCAGCAACAAAGGCATTGACCGGACACGGAAATATAATTGCCGGTCTTATCCTTGACAACGGTGATATGAGCCTTTATACCAAGGAACGTTATCCGCAGTTCTATGAACCTATAGTTATGCTTAAAGGAAAATCACCTGTGGACATTTTCCCCGATAACTTCTTTATTTTTCGAGCAACACTTGTTTATCTTAATCTTTTGGGAGCAGCACTCTCTCCGCAGGATGCGTATCTTGCTATTCTTGGTCTTGAAACACTTTCCGAGCGTGTAGATAAACAGTCAAAAAATGCTGCGAAAATCGCTGCATTCTTAGAGTCTTCGCCGGCTGTTGAGTGGGTCAGACACCCAAGCGTAAAGAATTATAAGTTCCGAGAACTTGCCGATAAGCATCTCACTAATGGCGGAGGAGGAGTTCTTTCTTTTGGAATCAAGGGAACAGCAGAACAGGAGTCTGAATTTATTAATAATATCAAGCTTTTCAGATATCATGTAAATCTTGGAGATGCGAGATCTCTTATTGTAGATTCTCCAAACACTACACACAGCGAATTAAGTGAAGAGGAACTTGCTCTCGCAGATATTCCGCATAATCTAATTCGCATTTCAGCAGGTCTTGAAGATGCAGATGATCTTATTGCTGACCTTGAACAAGCATTTAAGGCTGCAGGTCTTTTGTGATTCTAAAAAAATTAACATATTTAGTATTGACATATCATCGCCTAACTGCTATAATTCATATTATTATGATATGAATTATATGTTTAGGCGGTGTTTTTATGTCCCTAAAAGAAATATCAGAGCTTACAGGAGTATCAATTTCAACAGTAGGTCGGATTCTTCGTGATCCAAGGCACAAATGTCCTGCTGATGTGAGAAAAAAGGTTCTCGAAGCAGCGCGCTCAACAGGTTATGTACCTAACAGCGCAGCAAAGAGCCTGCGCTCAGGAAAAGATACAGGTGAAAAGCTGTACTCAGTGGATATTTTTCTTACACGTTCCGATACTGAATCGGCAGACCCGTTTTATGATGAGCTGCTTATGCTGACTGAAAGAGAACTTCGTGCAAAGGGTTGTGTAATAGCTGGTGTGAGGCAGTTTTCAGAGTTTTCTTCGGATAGCGCAGCAGCAAATATGGACAAGAGAATTGATACCTATTTTTCTGAAAGGGATACGCACTTTGACGGGGTTGTTGTAATCGGCAAATGCAGTGTAAGAGCGTTAAAGCTCCTAAGGAATCATACCAAAAACATTGTTGTTATCAGCCGTGATTCTTCTGTGCGGGATTCGGATGTGGTTATCTGTGACGGAAAAAAGCTTGCAGAGTCAGCGGTTGAACATCTGACAAGTCTGGGACACACTAAAATAGGTTATGTTGGCAATTGTCATAATGAATCAAGATTTGCTGGATATCAGTCGGCTATGCTGAAGGCTGGGCTTGTACCTGATATTGACCATATTTATGATACATCTCCGAATGAGCAGAATGGTATACTTGCTGCTGAGTATTTTACTAAGCTTTCCGAACCGCCTACAGGGATATACTGTGCGAATGACATAATAGCGGTAGGATTCCTCAGATTTTTACAAAAAAGGCGTGTAAAGATATGGGAGCCCTCTGTTATTTCCTGTGATGATATTGAGCAGGCACAATTTACAACTCCAATGCTGACAACAATGGCATTACCTAAAGAAGAAATGGCTCATTTTGCAATAATGCTTCTGCTTGACAGAATTAATGGTGGTCATAAGCTTTTTTCTGGACTGGAGCTTGAAGGAACGATGATGATACGCTCAAGCTGTAAACCTCTTTATGAACTGAATGAGCCTGAATATTATATATAATTGCTTGCTTTATATTGTATTTACTGTGTTGACAACGTTGTCAGCAAAACAATTATAATCGCTTTTCATGTAACATTTTCTTAATATAGAATGTCTGTTTCAAACAGATTATAAAGCTTAATTGGGCGCTGAGCACAACTAATGACAACGTTGTCAGGCGTTACGGTTGACTATAACCTACTAATCGGATATAATATTTTCAGAAAGCATATTAAACCGATATGCAAAGTATGAAAGGACTGATTAGATGAGTTATAAAAGTATTGATACAGCCTTGATACATGGCGGTATCTCAATAGATGAAAGAACAGGTGCTGTAAATGTTCCTATTTATCAGACATCAACGTTCAAACAAGACGGTCTTGGAAAGATGAGGGGCTATGAGTATTCAAGAACAGGAAATCCCACTAGGGAAGCACTTGAAGCGCTGATAGCAGAGCTCGAAGGCGGATATGCTGGATTTGCATTTGCAAGCGGTCTTGCTGCTGAAACTGCTGTTCTGAGTCTTCTTCATTCGGGTGACAGGGTTTTAATTTCGTCAAATGTTTACGGCGGAACGTTCAGACTTCTGAATCAGGTGTTTGATCATTTTAGTATCAATTATACTATTTCAGATACAGAAGACCCAAAGTCGTTTGAAAAAGACATTGCAGATGATGTGAAAGCAGTTCTTATTGAGAGCCCTGCAAATCCGCTGATGACAGTAACAGATATCAGGGCAATTGCTGAGATCGCTCATAAGCACGGCCTGCTTGTAATTGTAGATAACACCTTTATGACCCCATATCTGCAAAGACCTCTGGAGCTTGGTGCTGATATAGTTGTACATTCTGCAACGAAGTATCTCGGCGGTCACAGCGATGTTGTTGCAGGTCTTGCTGTAGTTAAGACAAAAGAGCTTGCTGAGCAGATCGCATTTATCCAGAATTCTACAGGCGGAGTACTTCCTCCGTTTGACAGCTTTCTGCTTATCAGGGGAATTAAAACACTTGGAGTAAGGCTTGACAGACACGTTTCAAATGCACTTACAGCAGCTCAGGTGCTTTCGGGGCACCCTGCAATAAAGAGTGTTCACTACCCGGGTCTTACAACAGATAAAGGGTATGAAGTCAATAAGAAGCAAGCAAAAAACGGCGGAGTGATGATCTCCTTTGAGCTTAAAGACGGCTACGATATAAATGTATTTTTCGAGAGTCTTAAACTTATTACACTTGCCGAGAGCTTAGGCGGAGTTGAATCACTTGTATGTCATCCATCGAGCATGACTCATGCGTCAATTCCTGAGGATATACGCAAAAAGGTCGGTATTACTGACGGCTTGATAAGGCTGTCTATCGGCATAGAGGACATAAATGACATACTTGATGATCTTGAACAGGCGATAGCAGCCGCTAAAGAATAATAGAGGTGCTTAAAATGCTTTATAATAATATTCATGAGCTTGTAGGACATACGCCTCTTCTGAGGCTCAACAATATGGGGGTCTCCCCCGAATTAAAAATTTATGCAAAACTGGAAATGTATAATCCCTCCGGCAGTGTAAAAGACAGGGTAGGCGAGTATATGATCGCAGCTGCTGAACGAGAGGGAAGACTAAAAAAAGGAAGTACGATTATTGATGCGACTGCCGGAAACACAGGCTTGGGAATTGCATTCGCAGCCCTCGGAAAGGGCTACAGAGTGATATTCACTGTTCCGACTAAGTTTTCTGCTGAAAAGCAGGCACTGCTCAGAGCGCTTGGAGCCGAGGTCATAAATACACCTCGTGAGGAGGGAATGCTTGGAGCTGTAAGAAAGGCTGATGAGCTGAGAAATCAGATAGCGGACTCAATATCGCTTGAGCAGTTTAAGAATCCCAATAATCCTCTTGCTCATTATGAGACAACCGGCAAGGAGATTTGGGAAGATACAGAAGGCCGTGTGACGCATCTGGTTGCAGGTGCAGGCAGCGGAGGAACATACACCGGAATAGTAAAGTATCTGAAAGAACATAACAGCAAGATACAAGGCGTTCTTGCTGACCCTGAGGGCTCTACTATAGGCGGCGGTGAGCATTTCGATTACAATATAGAAGGCATTGGTAATGACTTTATCCCTGACACAATGGATATCAAGCTTGTTGATGAGGTCATAAAAATGAATGACGAGGAGGCCTTTTCAATGGTAAAAGAGCTTGCTCTCAAAGAAGGACTGATCGTTGGATCGTCATCGGGTGCAGCAATGGCTGCTGCTTTGAAGCTGGCAAAGAAGCTTCAAAAAGGTGTAATAGTTGTGGTATTTCCTGACAGGGGTGACAGGTATTTTAGTACAGGTCTTTTTGAATAAGGTGATAAAATGATCTACAGAGTGGCAATCGCAAGCAGTGACGGAGAGAATGTGAATGAACATTTCGGAAGAGCCGAACGTTTTTTCATCGGAGAGCTTGACACAGATAAAGAGGATTTCGAGCTTATCGGACAAAGAGAGGTTAAACCCTCCTGTCACGGAGGTGCGCACTTAGTCAGCGGCTTTGATGCGGCACTTGAAATTCTTTCGGACGTTTCGGCAGTGATAGCTCAGCGAGCAGGCCCGGGAGCAAAAAACTATATAGAGGAGCATGGTATCAAGGTATATCAGATACCGCTCTCTATTGAGCAGGCTATCTGTCTGCTTATGGAAGAAAAACAATGGGAGGCAGACAAATGGCAGTATCATACGAAGAACTGACGACTAAGCACCCTTGCTTTGCAAAGGGTCCGAACAGCGGCAACGGCAGGATACATTTGCCTATAAGCCCGAGCTGCAATATAGAGTGCCGTTTCTGTGAAAGAAGCTTTAACACTTACGAAAAACGCCCCGGAGTAACCTCGACAGTTATCAGTCCGCAGGACGCGATGGTGGCCATCGGAAAAGCACTGGAGGTCTGTCCCGCTATTCATGTTGCAGGTATTGCAGGACCCGGAGATACACTCGCAAGCCCGTATGCTCTGGAAACATTCAGGCTGATAGGGAAGGAGTTTCCGCAGCTTATAAAATGTATGAGTACTAATGGGCTTCTTCTTGCTGAAAAGGCACAGGAGGTCATAGATGCAGGAGTTGACTCACTTACTGTGACAGTCAATGCCGTTGACCCCGAGATAGAAGCTCAGCTTAATGACGGTGTAGTATGGCACGGAAAGCACTACACAGGCGTTGAAGCTGCTAAGATACTGATAGAGCAGCAATTAAAAGGAATTGAACTTATAAGCGGCTCGGGAATAACGCTAAAAATCAATACGGTGCTTGTTCCCGACATAAATACGGAGCATATTGAAACAATAGCAAAAACAGTCGCAGAGCTTGGGGCAGATATGTATAATATCATTCCGCTTATCCCGAATCATAAGCTTAAAGACTGTCGTGAGCCCGACTGCATGGAGATAGAGCGTGCAATTCTCAGAGCCTCAAAGCATATTGATGTTTTCAGGCACTGTCAGAGATGCCGTGCTGATGCGGTTGGCATACCTGGCGGAGAGGACTATGGAAGTATGATTTATCTGAACCTTCAGAGGCTCTCGCGCAAGGATACATTCTCGCATGGTTAAAAAAGTATTATATTAAAAAGTGAGGTAAATAAAAATGGGAAAAGAACTCAGACAGATTGCGATATACGGTAAAGGCGGTATCGGAAAGTCAACTACAACACAGAATCTGACAGCAGGTCTTGTGGAGAGAGGAAATCACGTTATGGTGGTAGGCTGTGACCCAAAGGCAGATTCTACAAGACTTCTCCTTGGAGGTCTGCATCAGAAAACAGTGCTTGATACGCTAAGAGATCAGGGCGAGGAAGAGATAGAGCTTGATTCGATCCTTAAAGAAGGATTCATGGGTACAAAGTGTGTAGAGTCAGGCGGTCCTGAGCCGGGTGTCGGCTGTGCAGGCCGAGGAATTATCACATCTATTGGTTTGTTGGAGCGTCTCGGAGCTTACACAGATGATCTTGACTATGTTTTCTATGATGTTCTCGGAGACGTTGTCTGCGGAGGCTTCGCAATGCCTATCAGAGAGGGAAAGGCTAAGGAGATATACATAGTTGCTTCCGGTGAGATGATGGCTCTTTATGCAGCTAATAATATCTCAAAGGGTATAGCAAGATATGCTCGTCAGGGCGGTGTGCGTCTTGGCGGTATTATCTGCAACAGCCGTAATGTTGACCGTGAAGCAGAGCTTGTACGTGCTTTTGCCGAGGAGCTCGGTACTCAGATGATACACTTTGTTCCCCGTGATAATGATGTTCAGAGGGCAGAGATACGCAAAAAGACGGTTATTCAGCATTTTCCTCAGTCAAAGCAGGCTGATGAATACAGAGAGCTTGCAAAAAAGATCGAAGAAAACGAGATGTTCGTAATCCCGAAGCCGATGACTCAGGAAAGACTTGAAGAAATTCTTGTCGAGTACGGCCTTATGGATGATCTTAAAGATGACTACCGTATATAAAAGGAGGAGCTTATGAGCAAAGTAAGTCTTGATATACCTGAGGTCGAGATACGAGAGATACGTCTGAACTCGATAACAGGCTTTCAGGGAACAGCACAGGAGCTTGTTAACGCCTGCTCGGGCTGCGGCAAGCTGAAGGATAAAAACCGCTCGTTCAGTCAGTGTCTTGGCTGCGGCACATCAAATGCTGCCTGTACGCTGACACTCATTCAGGACGCAGCGATTATCAGTCACGGTCCTGTTGGCTGTTCAACCTGTCTGCATGAGTTTGCCTTCACCTACCGAGTAAATGCATATCTCAGGCAGCTTGACCACCCTACACAGAGAAAGATATTCTCAACAAATTTAGAGGAAAAGGACACCATTTATGGCGGCGGCAAAAAGCTTGAAGCCGCTATCCGTGATGTATATAAAAGAGCAAAGCCGAAGGCTATTTTTGTTATAACAACCTGTGCGGCAGGAATAATCGGTGATGACGTTGAGAGCGTTACCAATGCTGCTGAAAAGGAGCTCGGTATTCCTGTGGTTGCAGTTTTCTGCGAGGGCTTCCGTTCAAAGATGTGGACCTCTGGCTTTGATGCAGGATACCACGGTATTGCAAGAAAGATCATCAAGCCTGCAAGGCAGAAGAGAAATATCATAAATGTAATTAACTTCTGGGGAAGTGACATTTTCCGTGAGTGGTTTGCTGAGTTTGGTTATGAGCCAAATTACATAACACCATTTGCAACAGTTGACTCTCTCAGCTATTCAAGTGAGGCTGCTCTGACTATTCAGGCTTGCTCAACACTTGGTTCTTATCTGGGTGCCGCTTTGGAACAGAGCTTCGGGGTACCCGAGATCAGAAACTCGCCTCCTTACGGAATAGCACAGACAGACCGCTGGTTCAGAGAGCTGGGTGAACATCTTGGAAAGGAAAAGGAGGTCGAGGACTTCCTTGCACGAAAGAAAGCGGAGTATATGCCGAAGATAGAGGCACTCCGTGAAAAGCTTAAAGGCAAGACTGCCTATGTTACAGCAGGAGCATCACATGGTCATTCGCTGCTTGCACTCTTAAAAGAGCTCGGCATGGAGCCGCAGGGAGCAGCTATCTTCCACCATGACCCTAAGTACGATAATGAAGATGAGCGTTCCGATACCTTGAAGCACACTGTTGAGGATTACGGTGATGTGCCCAATTATAACGTCTGCAACAAGCAGGAGTTCGAGCTTGTTAATGTGCTTAATCGTATCAAGCCTGATATTCTCCTTGCACGTCACGGCGGAATGACCCTGTGGGGGGCAAAGCTTGGAATACCATCACTTCTGGTTGGTGATGAACATTTCGGAATGGGCTATGAGGGCTTGGTAAACTATGGCGAGAGAATACTTGAAACTATTGAGAATGATGAGTTTGTAAAGAATCTTGCCAAGCATTCTGTAAATCCGTATACAAAATGGTGGCTTGAGCAGGAGCCCTATACATTTTTGGGAAAGTAAAGGTGAAATAATATGGCAGGATTAATTGAACAAGAGCGCTACACCTGTGCGATAGGAGCACTGCAGACTGTAGTGGCTATCCCCCGAGCTGTCCCGATACTCCATTCAGGACCTGGTTGCGGAGTTATGATAAAGGGCTTTTTCGAGCGTTCGGCAGGATATGCAGGCGGAGAGACCGCACCATGTACCAATTTCAGTGAAAAGGAAGTAGTGTTCGGCGGAACTGACAGGCTGAGAAACATTATAAAGAATACATATAAGGTTCTTGATACAGATCTGCAGGTGGTTGTAACAGGTTGTACTGCAGGCATTGTCGGAGATGATGTAGCAAGTGTAACAGATGAGTTCCTGTACGAAGAGGACAGACCTATAGTTCATGTTGAGACTTCAGGCTTTAAGTCGAATAATTATGTTTCGCACTCGGCTGTCGTAAATGCTATAATTGATCAGTATGTAAGCCGTTTTGAGGACGATAACCCCTCACGCTCGGATAAAAACCTTGTAAATGTGATCGCCTCTATCCCTTATCAGGACCAGTTCTGGAAGGGTAATCTAAAAGAATACAAGAGATTGCTTGAGGGCTTGGGGCTTAAAGTTAATATCCTTTTTGGGCCGCATTCGGGCGGTGTAAAGGAGTGGCAGACTATACCAAAGGCAAACTTCAATGTGTTTGTATCACCGTGGTACGGCGAGCCGATAGTTAAAAATCTTGAGAGAAGATACGGTCAGCCTTATTATCAGTTCGGATATCTGCCGATAGGCGCTAATGAGACTACAAAGTTTCTTAATGGCGTGCTGGATTTTGCGCTGGAGCAGGGAGCAGAGCTTGATGAAAAGAAGGCAAGAAAGTTCATCGAGGAGGAAGAAAAGGCATACTATGAGGAGCTGGATAATCTGGCAACCTTCCTGCTTGAATTCCGCTACGGTCTGCCGAGTTATGTTCACATACTTCACGATTCGGGCTATGTAACAGGGCTTACACGTTTTCTTCTGCATGAGACAGGGCTTGTTCCGAAGGAGCAGTTCATAGTGGATAATGTTCCAAAAAAATATCAGGAGAGGATTGAAGCTGATATAAAGTCCACCTCAGACAAGCGTGATATACCGGTGTACTTTGACCCTGATGCAGGTGCAATGCAGGATATTATCAGAGGTCTTTCACACAAGGGCAAAGGGCTTATTCTCGGAAGCGGCTGGGATAAGGAGCTTGCAGCCGAGATAGATGCAGACTTTCTCTCAATTGCTTGTCCGACACCATACCGTATAGTACTGACAACCAATTATGTTGGTTATACAGGCGGTTTAAGGGTGATCGAGGACATTTATAACACAGCACTTGCAGCATATAAATAAGGAGCGATACTATGGCACTGATAGCAGTTGCAACAACTGACGGCTTCACTGTAAATGAGCATTTCGGTCATGCTAAATTTTTCAACATCTACAAGCTTGGAACTGATAATTATGAACCTTTGGAGGTTCGAGATGCAGTTGCAGTCTGTCAGCAAACACTTGGTCATAATACAACTCGTTTTGATAAAATCATAGAGCTTCTTTCGGACTGTGATGCAGTCCTGGTACAGAAAATCGGAGAGGGAGCAGCGGCATATCTTATCAGCCGTGGAGTTCGGGTGTTTGAAGTTAGCGGAAGTATAGACCTTGTATTAAAAAAGTTTATAGCTGATAAGCTTATATAGATAATAAAGCTCTGTTCGTGTGAACGGAGCTTTATTTCTTGACAAGGACGCAATGGTGTGTTAAAATAGATTAAGGCAACACTGCACGACCCGCGGCTAACGCCTTTGCACATCATCTGCCGTGTCAAGCCTGCTTGACGACCCGCTTATCCGTCATATTACCCAAATTCTCCTTGACGTTGCATAAAGCGAAGTGAACTTCGCTTGCAAGCCTGCGTCGAATTTAGGCAATCTGACGAAAATCTGGACGGCGCATCTGATGCACAG
>OCVV011350312.1_pt1 | contig 13594 bp, 8 predicted proteins | sample 1539721 | NCBI WGS metagenome assembly OCVV01 (sample SAMN02144230, study PRJEB22623) | gut metagenome | biome: sheep rumen | host: Ovis aries | place: New Zealand
GGCCCCCGCCCGCTGGCCCCGCTGCTGCGGTTGCCGCACCTCCCGTCCTCATTTTCGGCCGTTTTTGAGGATGGACCGTCGTTTTTCGTCCTCCCATCCTCATTTAACGCCCATTTTGAGGATGGGAAACGCCGTCGTCCTATTCGCCCTTTCGCTGTCCCCCGGCCAAAAAGAGCCGACCGCCCTCGTCGGGCGGCTGGCTCCCAAAGCCGAAGGTCGGACAGATATACCTTTAAGAAAGGTTCACTACACTCGCTTAGCGTCCCCTAACGCAACGAAGTGTGATCGGACCCTTTCAATCTTGCCCCGGCGCCGACGTTTATAGGCTTTGACCCGGACAAGTTTAGGGGATCTGTACTTTTTGTACAGAAACACAACAACGTGAATAATCCTTTTCATACATAAGAGTTTGAGTCTTGTAAAAGGATTCAGGAGGTTGGGCGAAGTACTCCTTCGGCTTTTGTCGTAGATTTCAGAAAAGGCATTTCAGTAGGGGCTGAAATGCCTTAATTGGTACAAGACTCTTACGCACAAAGGCGTCTCTTATGTAATCAGTGCAAAGATAAGCATGAAAATCCAAACAGCTTTGACAAAAAAGCAATTTATGCGGTTTCGAACGGATTTTTTTGCGGGGAAAGGCTTTTGGGTGCGGAGTGTCAGGCGGCAACGAGACGGTTCCCAGCATTCCGTTGTGGCCAAAAGAGCCGGCCGCCAGCGCCTGGCAGCCGGCTCCCCGCCGGGCATCGGACAGTATCACAATGGTTCGTTCACGGCGCTGCCCCTACTTCAGTGGCGGCGGTATCGCCACCTGCAGGCGCACGCACCGCCTCGCTACCGACAACGCCAGTAACCGCGAACGAACACTTTTCTGCCGTTTCGCCTGCGCCAGTGTGCACGGACGAATACGGGATTGCCATACGTACCTCGTACATAAAAGGCAATTGTCACCTTTGCTTTAAGATTCATAGTAAACGATTTTAAAGTGAAAAGGAAAGGGAGGATTGTCATTTAGTACCTGCCCGACGTATGGAACAAGAAAAGAGAGCATCGGCTCGTCTTTATCCGGGTTCCGATGCTCTCCTGCACATATTCGGTCAGGTAATGACCGGATCCTTTAAAATCGTTTACTGATTGCAAAGATAAGGAAGAAAAACCAAACAGCTTTGACAAAAAAGCAATTTATGGGGTTTCGAACGGATTTTTTTGCGGGGAAAGGCTTTTGGGTGCGGAGTGTCGATGCGGCAACGAGACGCTTCCCGGCATTCCGTTGTGGCCAAAAAGAGCCGACCGCCAGTAATCGGCGGCCGGCTCCCCGCCGGGCATCGGACAGTATCACAATGGCTTGTTCACGGCGCTGCTCCTACTTCAGTGGCGGCGGTATCACCACCTGCAGGCGCACGCACCGCCTCGCTACCGACAACGCCAGTAGCCGCGAACGAACACTTTTCTGCCGTTTCGCCTGCGCCAGTGGGCACGGACGAATACGGGATTGCCATACGTACCTCGTACGATGAAGACAATCATTATCTTTACGCTCATTATTGTTATTGTTATGGTAGTGGTGTAAACGAAAGAAGGATTCTCCTCAAGTACTTGCCCGACTATATCAAACAATAAGAGCACCTTCAGCCTATGGCATCCGGTGCTCTTTACCACTACCATTGATCTGGTTATGACCGGATCTTTAATAACAGTGCAAAGATAAGCATGAAAATCCAAACAGCTCTGACAAAAAAGCAATTTATGCAAATGAAGCGAAAGATTTTTCGGGGCAGGGCAGAGCCTATGGGTGCCAGAGCGGCATGATGTGTGGCGAGGCTGCCAGGGATGGGGATATACCCGGGATGTGGATATACCAGAGAAGTGGATATACCCGGGAGGTGGTTATACTGGAAGGGGAACTGGACATAGAATGTGTGAAACGTGCTGCAGGCGCATTCTATGGCCACAGTGCGCGAGATTTGGCGGGTTTTATGGCCATGGAATGCGTCTAGACGGCGAAAAATGCATTCTGTGTCCGCGGTGCAGCCGCGAAGCAGCCGCAGCGCGGCCGCGGGCAGCTGCAGTGCAGCCGCGGGGCCGCCGCAGCGACCGTCCCGCGGCGACCGTGCCGCGGCGACCTGTCCGCGGCGACCGTAGTGGATGGAGGCCGTCGGTGACGGGATGGCGGCCGTCGGGAGCGAGCAGCGGAATCAGCGGATTTCGAGCCAGGCGCGGGGGATGGCGGCGCGGGTGAAGAGGGAGTCGAGGAGGGAGACGACGACGTAGTTTTTGCCCTGAAGTTCGAGGATGCGGCCCTCGACGCCTTCGAGCGGCCCTTTCATCACGCGGACCTTTTCGCCTTGCTGCAGCGGGCGGTCGATGAGGCCGCCTTCGTCGGTCGAGAGGTCGAGGACCCGCCGGAAGTCGTCCATCGCCTTGTCCGGCACCACCATCAGGCGATGGGTGGCGCAGTCGAAAAGATAGTCGGCTTTCAGGCCGCGTTCGTGGATCAGCGCCAGCGCTTCGGCCTGGGTTGCACGGATGAAAAGGAGGCAGTTGATCACGGGTTTTTCGACCGTGTGGCCCCGCCAGCCCCGCGTCCTGGTGGTCGGCACGAAATGCTCGACTTCCAGCGCTGCGAGCCGGTTGCGGACACCCAGTTCCGCCCCGTGGTTCGTCCGTGCCACGAACCAGCGTTTCTCGTCAGGGGCAGCATCCTTCATCGAGGGCGGTTTCTAAAGCGGTTTCTCAGAATTTCCGTCCGACCACGATACTCAGGAAGGTCAGGCCGAGGACCTTGAGATCGAACCAGACCGAGCGGTTGCGCAGGTAGTAGAGGTCGAGGTCCAGCCGCTTGAGCATCTTCTCGAGGGTGTCGGTGTAGCCGTTGTAGAGCGTGGCGTAGCTCGTCACGCCGGGCCGGATCTGGTAGAGGTAGCGGTAGCGCGGATTGCGTTCCATGATCTGGCCGATGTAGTAGGCCCGTTCGGGCCGGTAGCCGATCAGCGACATGTCGCCCCGCAGGACATTCCACAGCTGGGGCAGTTCGTCGAGGTGGTGCGCCCGCAGGAAGCGGCCCACGCGCGTAAGCCGCGGGTCTTCTTCGCCGGAGTAGAGCTGCGGGCTGTCCACGGCTTCGGCGTCTTCCCGCATCGAGCGGAATTTGTAGATATGGAACGGGCGGCCGTGGAGGCCGATGCGCTCCTGGGCGTAGATCACCCGTCCGCCGTCCTCAAGCTTCACCGCCGTGGCACACAGGGCGATCAGCGGTGAGAACAACAGGAGCAGCAGCGCCGAGGCGACCGCGTCGAAACTCCGCTTCAACGCCCGCCCCGCCGCGTTCATCCCGTCGTGCTGCGGGTGGTCCGCAATCGTACTCCTCGAGAGACGGCCGTCATCTTCCGCCCCGTCGCCTTCCGGCTCGTTGGGGAAAAGGATCGCGTCGATGCCGCCCAGCCGCCACTGCAGCGAATCCACTTCGTGGAAACTCTCGCACCAGTAAACGATGCGGTCGTGGATCACGCGCCCTTCCATCTCCCTGTTTCGCGAGAGGAGCCCTACGACATTGTATATGTCGCCGCTGTCCGCCTCGTCAGCCAGGGCCAGCGACGCTTCGCCCGTGCCTGCCACCAGCACATTCTTCTTGCCTACCACGGCATTGACCTCGTCGTCACCTTTCGTGGAGAAAAGACGGGCCGCGACGCGGATGTAGAGCAGGAAAACGCAGGTCAGCAGGAAATCAGCCAGCAGCAGCGAAAGCGCCATCATGGCCGAGGCCGCGGGCACGAAACGCAACAGAAGCAAGACCGCCAGGACCGCTTCCTTCACGACGATGGCCAGTACGACATGCCCCAGCGAACGGATCGTCGCATAGCGCCGCACGTAGCGGTAGCAGCCCGTGGCGAAATACCCCGCCAGCGAGGCCACGAGCGAGCAGCCGATCCATCGGAGGACGATCGTCACGAATCCCGGTACTTCTCCCGTAAGCCAGCGAAGCAGCAGAATCGACAGCAGCGATGCCAATACGGAAAGGATGCTGTCTTGCAGCAGCACCCTTCTTGAATCGTTATATTTTGTCTGTTCGGGCATTCGCACAGTATTGAATAAACGTACAAAGTTATATAAATCTGTGAATAATTGAATAAAAAACCGAAACGGATTCGTGGTTCAGGCCGTCCGGCCGCTCCTGGGTGCGCAGCAGGCAAGTGGTTGAGGCGTCAAGTTTTAAGACAAAGAATTAAATTGAAAAAAAATTTGTCGTATGAAAAAAAAACGCCATCTTTGCACAATATATTGCCTTGTCGCGAAGAGGCATTTGTTACGAATATGGCAAATACAGATATGAAACGGAAAATATGCTATGCACCGCCGGCGGTATTGAAGACGGTCTCCATCCATACGGAGGGAGAGATTATGGCCGGCTCGGTGGTGGACCATGCAGACATAACTTCTGTCGGACAGAAGGTAACAGATTATGATTTTAGCGAGGGGAACACCCAGGACTTCAATCACACTTGGGAGGACTGACACGTATGAAGAGACAAAGTACAATCCTGTTGTTCGTGCTTGCCTGTGCAGCCATGCTCCTGACAAGCTGTGAGACGACGCTGACCCCGCAGAAAGGCCAGAAAGTCCGGTTCTCGGTTTCCTCGAAGAACGGCGTAAAGACCAAAACCCAGTATTCGGGTGAGCTGGACGAGAATAAGTATGAGCGCATTAACTGGCAAGTTAATGACAAGGTCCGCATCGTCAGTTCCAATAAATCCAAAGTTTCGACGCCGGCAGGGGACGATTCTTACGATTATACCATCAGCGCAGTTTCTGCCCGGGGGCGCTACAGCGATGCCTCATTGTCCGACACGCCCGGTACCAACGGCCTGACATGGAGCGGCAGCGAAGTGCAGGAAGTGACGTTTTACGGTAGTTACCCTCTTGTCGATTACGGTTTCCCGCCGGAGGGCTCGAAGGCTCCTATTTTCAAGAATATGAGCATCTCTGACAGCCCGTCGTTGTCTTGGAACGGAAACACCGGAAGTCCGGATATGTCGCACGCCTACATGTTGGCCGCCCCTGCAAGATACAATGGGGATAACGGAAAGATCCACCTGGATTTCTACCCCGTCTTCAACGCTTTCGAGATTGACCTGGCGAGCCAGGACGGCTCAATCGCACTGAAAAAGCTTCAGCTTATTTCCACGAGTTCCAATCTGGCGGGGACTTTCCTGTTCGACGGCAGCGACAATGCCGGTGGCTCCAACTGGACGTCGGACGGTCCTGTCCTCGGCGGTATAAAGACGACCGGAACGGTCTTTTCCAAGACCATCACCGTCGATCTGAGCGGAAAGACCATCACCAGCTCGTCGGACGGACACGTTCATTTTACCATTCTTGCACTTCCCGGCGAACTGACTGACATTACACTGGCCGTCACTTACGTCGATCCCCAAGACGCTACGAAGGAAAAGACGCGCAAGCTCAAATTGCAGCAGAACGGCAGTTTCATTTCTTTCCCTGCCTTCGGGAAGGCCCGCATCAACGGCCTGGCTCTTGACGCAGGTTCCCGGTGGAAGTTGACAATCCAGACGGAGGTGCAGGACTGGACGTTCTACTCGAAAGAACTCTCCTCGCTGGACCAGATCAACGTGGCACCTATCGAAATCGGTCAGCCTGCCACCGTCAAGGTGACGGGTGCTATCCAGACGACAGCCGAGTGGAGGAGTGCACACGGTGGTTCATCGAACGATGAGATTGAAGCCAACGGCTATGCCCGCTACTATCAGGTCCGCACGCTGAACTGGAACCTTCCAGTTGACAAGCAGTTCATCGAAATGTCCTTTACGCCGACGGCACCCATCGGCGGATACTGGGAAATGATTCCCGAATTCCTCGGAACCAACAGCGACAAGCATTTCAGCTTTAAAGTTAAGATCCAGGGCGTGAGCGACTGGGAGGATCAGGAGGCACCGCACGGACAGATTCTTTCCAGCAAGAAGGTGTTTATCCGGATTTATCCCAAGGACTATGCTCAGGACGACATCAATGTCTATGAAATGATCCTGAAATGCTACTTCAGTCCGAACTCCAGTTTCGATCCGACCTATAGCGCGGACTCCGAGTTGCAGGATATTCATGGAGACGGCCGCTTCAGCTACTGGCGTTTCCGTCTTGACAAGGCCACTGGCTCCGGAACCTATACACCTGGCAGTCCGGAACACGATTCCGATAAATTATAATTGACAATGATTCTTATGAAAAGGATATCGGCATATTTCTTCTTGTTGTGCATGGCGCTGACGGTTGTTTCTTGCGTCGAGCCGCTTGCGCCCCAGCCGGGGCTGCGTGACGGAGCCTTCGGCATCAACTTGTCTGTCGTTTGCAAGTCACCCGACACGAAAGCCACCAAGCCTGGTGAGGACCAATATAATGAGAATGCGCTCAACCGGATAGACTGGTTCGTGTTCAAGGAAGGGACAGAAGCGGCTATTGCCCACGGCCGCATTATCGGCAGCAATGGTGTTGTAGAGAGTACGACAGTCTCCCTGGACGAATTCGCTGATCCCGCCAGCGGAATCTCCGGCAAGGTGTATGTAATTGCGAACCTGCCGGCGACACGGTTCAAGCACGACGACGCCAAGGGCATCCTCCAATCGACCGATGGCGGTACGACCTGGGGTACGGACGGCGCCCTGACCCGAAGTGCACTGGAGAAATTGGAGGTCGTCGCCTCCTTTGACGCGCTGGATGCCGGCAAGTTCAAGAAGCAGGACGAGTTTGTCATGCGCGGAGAAACACCGTTTGCTCTCACCCCTGCGGCCACTACCCAGACGGTTACCGCCCCTCTTGATCGCCTTGCAGCCAAGGTGACCATGCAGCTCTCTGTTGTCCCGGCCATTGATGAAATCATCACCATGCCGAACGGTGATTACCTTTACACGAAGACCTGGTATCCGGAACTGGATAAGATCAACGTGTACCTTTCTTATGCGGACAAACACGCGACGATAGCTGCCACCCCTGAGGACAGCGAAGTCAGCCAGGCGCAGTCTTCCGGTTTCTTCACGTATAATCGTTATGCTTATAAGACGTTGTACAGTTATACGGGTGCGGCATCATCGCCTTCCGCGACGTTCCCTTCGACGGTTACGCCACATTGGGACGAAGACTGGTTCTGGCAGGTGACGGGTTCTCCGTTCTACACCTATCCCATCGAGTGGAAAACATCGTCCTCCACGGCACCGTTCATCAAGGTCATCCTGCCGTGGACTTCGTACGATGAAAGCGCTGGGATTGTTGCACCAGATGGGCATTTCGTCCGCGCCGGCCGCGCGAAAGACAGTTCAAAAAAAGGGAAAACGCAGGAGTTTTATTACAAGATTGCGCTTCCTTCCGAAAATACCACGGATGACAAAAAGTTGCAGCTTAAATGCAATGAGTGGTATGACCTGATTCTCGACGTGTCCATCCTGGGCGGTCCTTCCGATGACCTGCCGCTGGAACTGGCCGGTCAGTATTATGTTGTCGACTGGAGCAATCCCGACTTCACGGCCGGCGGCGCCCTCAAACAGGGACGCTACCTCGCTACGGCTCGCGACACCTACTATATCTATGGCGGCAACTCCATCGAGATTCCGGTACAGTCGAGCCACGATATCACTGTTGGCAACACGGCTACGCGAGTCACTGCGGCAGCTTGGACCGACTTTTATAATAATGGAAGCAATAATCCCAAAGATTACAGTGGCACTGCAGGATTGAACGCATTGACACATGCTCCCTCGATAACAGCGGATGGGAGAGTTTCTATCACGTTCACCCACGAGATGATGACAGACATTTCGCAAGCTACGGTTAACAATAAACCAGATGTGTCGGAATACACATTTAGTGTAACAATCGCAAACTCCGCCGGCTTGACAAAAAAGATCACCATTATTCAGCAACCGCCGTTGATGATTACACGTGAACTGAATACGCGCACTCAAGGGGGTTATGTCATTGTTAATTATAATACGAGGCCCACTGATTCTTGGGATTCTGTGAATGGTAGCCTTGACAATTATGGTGATAACAACAACCCTAATATGTATGTTATTACAACTTCAGTTGTTCCGTCTTCTTATATTATTGCGGATCCAAGGTCGGTAACAACCGATAATATCAACGGAGGTAACTGGTCATCTGATAGGGGGTACCGGATTGATACAGGATCATCTGGAAGGATTGCGCATTATCACCCTACGCTTGCGGATGAAAACGGAAAATCAAGGATTGCTCCCAAAATTCGGGTGGCCTCTTCATTCGGTAAAACGAAACCGGGCACATTTGATCAAATGAGGCAACGTTGTGCATCCTATCAGGAATTTGGCTATCCTGCTGGGAGATGGAGAATTCCGACTAAAGCGGAAATAGAGTTTATGATTACCCTTTCCAATGCACATGTCATCCCCTCCCTGTTTACTGCAACTAATTTGTGGAATTATCCATATTACCCAAACTATGCTGAGGGTGGGTATTATACCGCTGATGGCGGTGTTTTGTATCCATTTAAAAATGGTAATGAAAATCTCTTGTATTATTTGAGTAAAGATGAGCTGGCTGCTCATAGTAACTCGTATAACGCTGAATATGCTCGTTCAACCAATTGGGTCCGTTGTGTTTATGATGAATGGTTCTGGGGAAGTGAGAAAATAAATAATCCGTCCACCTTTACTTGGGGAGATATTGCTTACTAATGGTTATGAAAAAATTATTGTTTTATATCGTCTTCTCCGCTATTCTTCTTGGCGCAGCCTCCTGCACGGACTTGCTTGATCCGAGCCTGCGCAACGGCGGGGTGGAGCAGATTCCTGAAGATGCGAAGGTGACCCTGTATTTCGGGACGCCTGCGGAACTTTCCACCAAGGCAGACATGGCCAGTGAACCGACCATCGAGTCGATGCACGTCTTCGTGTTCAACAAGGAGGGCCTTCTGGTCGAAACGGCGGAGGCTGACAAGTTCGGCAAGGTGACCGCCAATGGACCGGCCCATTCCCAGCATTGGTCTGTGACGCTGACGATGGCGGGGGAAGAACGCCGCCTGCATTTCATCGCCAACTTGCCGAAGAAGGACGGAAAATACCTGATTCCGGAAGCCGGTTCCGAAGCCACCGTCTTCCAGAACCTGGCCAGCACCTATCCCGAAGCCTCGTATTGGCAGCGGAGAGTGCTGAATCTGGGCATCAAGGCCTATCAGTATGACGGTAGCGGGACCTACGAATATGTCGATGATAATGGTGTCTTCCAGAAGAATGTGCGTGTTACTACAGGGACTATCAATCCGGACGGCAGCTATACGGACAGCAATGGTTTTATTGTCAATAAGGACGATTATATCGACCGGAATGCCTGCAAGATTGTCACGGGTACAGGCTTCTATGCCGTTTCCGAAGTCGTCGAGAAGATTCCGATGGTCCGCAATTTCGCCCGAATCCGTGTGAAAAGCACCTGGAGCCGGACCGTCAGCGGCAGCACGCAGACCTTCACGCTGACCCAGGCTGCGCTGGTCAACAAGCCTGCCGCCGGTTTTGTGGCCGCCTACGACAATGTGGCCGGGGCTTTTGTCCCCGAGTACATCGGGCTCAGCGGAGACGCAAAGCCTGCCTTAGCCAATCTCTCCTCGTATTCCATCAATCTGCCCTCCGCAGGCATCGATACGGAAGAGCCGACGCGTTTCGCTACGGAAAAGGATTCGGACGGCTACCTCGTCCTGTTCTCCTATGAGCGCAGCAGACCTTCGGCTGACCCTCTCTGCCTGCTGGTCGCCGGCAAATGGAACAACACGGGCAATGACATCTGGTATAAAATCGAGTTGACAGACCAGAACGGTGCTTATTTCCCCATTTACCGCGATTTCACTTATAATGTCGATATCACGGGTATCGAGGGGGACGAAGGACATGGATCCGCTTCGGCGGCATTCAAAGCCGGCGCCGTGGCTGACATCTCCAATTCTCCGGAGACGGCTACGCTCGATCAGATCAGTGACGACAAGGGCTTGACGCTGTGGGTAAGCTATATCGACAAGGTTGTCATTGATGCGGACATTCCAGCTGAGGAAAGTGCCGACGGCCGCTATGTCACCCTTCTGTACACATGCTACCGCCAAAAGGGGAACAACACGCTTTATTTCAATGATCTGGTTTCGTTCAAACGGCAGAAGCATCCTGATTATGAAACACTTCCCTATGCTACGTTTGACGAGGAAGCAATTACTTTGAAACGGCCTGTGCAGGCAACCGACGGCGTCACGGTCCCCGATGCGAGTCTCACGTGGTATATCGCCAAAGTCAAGTTGAACAAGATTGCAGAGGGCCAGGGATACCTGCGTTCTCAGATTCACGTGGAGGCGAATGTTCCTGCCTCCCGGAACAAGTTCAATGATGAGACGGCCGGTTATGACAAGACACTGTCACGCAATGTCACCTATACCGTTATGCCCAAGCAGGACATGACGCTGTCCACGAAAGGTATCTCTGATAGTCCTGGCCAGGAGGTTACCCTGACCATCACGTTGCCGACAATCCTGACACCATCGTTCTTTCCCCTGACGCTGGCAATCGAAGCGGAGAACAACTGCCTGACCCCTGTTGACAACCTGACGGTAGGAACCGGAAAATCTGTTTTCAGCACCACTACTACCTCAAGGAATTCATTCTACTTCCTGAAGACGATTTCTTACAGCGAATACTACGACCAAGCGACGAAGCAAGTGACGAATACCTTCACTTGCCTGTTCAAGACGACGAAGGATAGCGGAAATGTTCCAACCAATATCCGGGTCACCGACGACAGGAAATACTTCAATCTCGCCGGTGTGGCGTTGGCAGCGACCGCATCCACGGGTGGTACGCTGACCAATCCGTAGGAGTGCTAAATGGTGCGTTGGAGATTTCCCCGGATCAGATTCCAGATGCGGGCGAAGGTTTCGCGGGGGGCGTAGCGGAGTGAGAAGGGGAGGCGGCGCAGGAAGCGGCGTAAGGTGTCGCGTTTGCGCAGGCGCGCGCCGGCGCCCAGGGCAAGCTGACGCGCTGCCGCGTAGTGGCCGAAATTGCCGCCTTCCAGAATGATTTGCAGCAGGGGCGCTGCGGAAACCCGCTCCCCGGCAAAGAGTCCGCCGTTCGCGAACAGGGAATCTTCCATTCCGAGCCGGTCGGCCAGGAAAGAGAAGAGAAGCCGGTTCCAGCGAAGCGTGCCGGTCCGGCGGAAAATCGTTCTAAGCTTGGCGGAATCGACGTTCCCTTTCAGGGCTTGATAAGCGGCAGCTATGTCGCAAAGTTGCCGGACCCCGACCCCCGTGCCGATGGCATGCTTGAGGATATGCGCCGAAAGCATCAGCAGCGTCGCTTCCGGCGTGCCGGGCTCCGGCAATACGCGTGTTGGACAGTGCAGGTCGAAATAGCGGTCGTGCAGGTCGATGTCCACGCCGCTTTCTTTGCCGTGCACGCTCCCTTCCGGATCCGGCTGGGGCGCAGTCAGGCACGCTGCGGCTGTCTTCAGTTGCTCCGGCGGGAAGTAGAAGTCGATATCGCCCGATTCCCGGAGTTCCGGCCGTCGATAAAAGGCTGCGACGGTCGCGCCCTTCATCACCAGCGGCGTAAGCCCTTTCTCTGCAAAGCGGGCCATCAGCTGCGACGTAACCGCAGCCTTGATCCGGTTGCGGTAGGCAATTTCTTCGGAGCGGGCCATCAGCGCGAGTACGGCGTCGCCCGGAACGGGAATTTCGCGGGGCAGCAGGGTGAATGCCTGGTAGATCAGGCCGGGGACCGCCTGCTTGCGCGCAAGGCGGACCATCGCCATCCAGTCGGCCGCTGAAAGCGAGGCGGCCAGCGCCAGCTCGTCGTCCGACAGGGGCCGCTCATAAAAACCGCTCCGCAGCAGGGCAAAGAATGCGTTCAGTTGCGGAGCGATGTCGGTGTCGTGCGATCGGCGGCTCATCGTCGGAACAGTTTGAAGCGGCTCCTGGACCGGGCTTTGTGCTTTTCTTCGCGAACGCCCGTCACGATCTCGTGAATCGTACCCCAGTCGGGCAGGCCCCCGAGGTTCCGGTCGTCAATATACACGTCAGCCACCACTTTACAGGAGCGGCCGGCCTGCTGCTTGAAGAGTGCGCCGGGCGGATAATTGCTGTTCACGGCATAGAACTCCAGGCCGCGTTCCCGGCAGAAGGCAAGTGCTTCCTCGAGCAGTTCTCCGTCGCGGGAAGTCCATAGGATCAACTTGTTCCCTTCTGCTGCGAGCGACTTGAGTGTCTCGACGGCAAAAGGAATCTCCTTGCCGATCCTGGGATACTTGTGCTCGACGATCGTACCGTCGAAATCGACTGCAATGGTCATGCGCTACCTTTTTTTCTTGTGCCGGCCCTTCTTCTCTTCGCCGTAGCCATAACCGTAGCCATAGCCGTATCCGTAACCGTATCCATAACCGTGACCGTATCCATAGAGGCCTTTGTAATCCGTGTCGTTGAGTACGATGCACGGGTTGTGGAGCTGATTCTTCTCATAGATCTCATCAAGCGAAGGCAAGTTGCGCCGGTCGATCTGGCCGCTCCGGATCACGAAGAGATTCATATCCACCAACCGCTGGATGACCATCATATCAGCGACAGCTGTGTAGGGCACGCCGTCAAGCAGGATGTAATCGTATTTCTGGCGCAACTCAGTAATCAGGCTGTCGAAGCGCTGGCGACTGAGCAGGGATGCCGGGTTCGGCGGAATATGGCCGGCCGGAATGAAGTCCACGCCGTCGAGCACATCCTTGTGGATGACGTCCTGAAGCGTGAGGGTTTCGTCGTTGATGTAGTTGCTCAGGCCGATTGTACTGTGCTTCAGCCCGAAATGGCCGGAAATCGTCCGTTTGCGCAAGTCCAGGTCGAGCAAAGCGACTTTCTTTTTGGCATCTGCCAGGCAGGCGGCCGTATTGGTCGTTACGAAAGTTTTCCCGGCCGAGGTATTGAACGATGTAGTAGCAATGACCGGGATGTTGCAGCCCTCAGGCCTCATGAAGTCCAAATTTGTGACCATCAGACGCATCGCTTCGGTGAAGGACTTCTGGCTTGAATTCGCGTAGGCCGTCCGTTTCGGATCATCCTTTTCCCCCTTCTTCGCTTTCTTCATCTTGGATTTGGGAAGTTCGGCCAGGAACGGGATACGGGTACTGTCTTCGAGGTCTTTCCGGCTGCGGATCTTCTGGTCGATGAAGATGCGGGCTACCAGAACGACGCCCGGAATCAGCAGGCCGATGAGAATGGCGGTCAGCAACATCTTGTTGCGCGAAGGATAAATCGGTACCGTGGAACCGGCGGCGCTGTCAATCATCCGGGCGTTGTTGTCCACCATCGCCTGGGTCAAGGCGTTTTCCTCCCGTTTGTTGAGCAGGTAGAGATACAGGCTTTCCTTGATTTTCTGCTGTCGCTCGATAGAAAGGAGTTGCCGGGCTTTTGCCGGCATCGCGGTGAATTTGCGGAGGGACTCCTGTTCCAGGCTTGACAGGTCGTTGCGTCTTACATTGAGGGATGTCAAAAGGTTATTGATGGACCCCAGGATATTCTGTCTCAACGGAAGCAGGGTGTTTTCGA
>OCVV012858464.1_pt1 | contig 13592 bp, 21 predicted proteins | sample 1539721 | NCBI WGS metagenome assembly OCVV01 (sample SAMN02144230, study PRJEB22623) | gut metagenome | biome: sheep rumen | host: Ovis aries | place: New Zealand
GCAAATGCTGATTCTCTTAAATTATTTCTAATATTAAGATTTTCTTCAGTTTTATCATTAATATATTGACCGTATTCATCTCTTAATAAAGCAAGTCTTTCAACTCTCTCTTGTTCAGTTAAAGCTGTGTCAGTTAATATTTCTTTATATTCTTCTTGGAAATCTTTCCAAGCCTGAAGCATATCATTTAAATTAGATTGATAACGCTCTTTATCAAAATTATATAAATCATTTTGTGCTTGCGCTAAATTAGAACGAGCTTCATCTATAGAGCCATCATCTGCCGCATACTCATAAGTATAATTACCTTGAGCATTTCTCTTTAATCTTAAAGAAGTTTTTGCAGATTGCGCCTCTTCAAGCGCGATTCTGGCTCTTTCTACTTCTAACAGCTTCTCCGCCCTATCAATATCATATTGAGTAACTTTCTATTTATTCTTTAAAATATCAAGTTGTTCATTCATTAATTTCTTTAAGGCTTGTTGATTTTTAATACTCTTAGTATCATCTAATGCTTTTCTAAATTTATCTTCAGTCTCTTGAATTGCAAATGCGGTATTAATAGTATCAAGATATTCGTCTGCATTTTTATTCATTAACTACCATTGTGTATTTAAATAATCAGTTCCATGACCATTAGATAATTTCTTATCTAATTCATCAAATATTTTATCAATAGCATTAACATACTTATCTTGTAAAGTTTCTGCAGATTCTTGAATTAAAGAATTAAGATTTTTGATAGTTTCCTTATAATTTTCTTTAAATTTTTCTGCGGCGTTCGTGTCTCCACGAGCAACTGCCGCATCCCACTGTTCTTTCCAGAATTGTCTTTGTTGTTTTAATGAATCAAGTTGTCTTACATTATTTCTTTGTAACATATCATAATAATTTTGCATAGCATTATAATTCTTTTCACCATACATAATTTCTAATAAATCCATATTAGATTCAATTAAGTCATTGATGTATTCATAATCTTCAATCTGCTTATCAAATTGGTCTTGAACATCATCAATAGTATCAAGATATGCTTCATCAATATTATTAATTAGTTCTTCAACTTCTTCCATTTGATCCATTAATTCTTTAAGATCATTCTGTAAATCCTACATAGCTTGCGCTTTATTGTCACCATAAATATCAGATGTACCAGTGGCATTAATAGCGTCAATCTGCGCTTTTGTCGCTAATAGTTGGTCAGTAAGAGTCTATATAGTTCCTTTGCTTCCGTGAACATCAAAATAAGAATTTAAATCTGTAGCGTCTTTTGCGGCGTCCTTAAAAATCTTCTCAAATTCAGTACCTTTAAGAACATCAGTGCCTTCAAGGACTTCTCTGCGGAACTTATTCCAATCTCGTTCAGCCTATCCCATATCTAATCTGATTTCAAGTTCCATTCTAAACTTCTTAATATTTAATTCAATTTGCTTTTGAGTTTCTTCTTCAATCTCATCAACTAAATCTTCCATATCTTCACGAAGTTTATCATAGTTTTTAATTTTCTTTTCAAGGTCTTTGTATTCGTCTTCCGCTTTTTTAATTTCTTTATTTATAGCTTCAGCTTGGTCAGCAATAGCTTTTTTAGCATCTTTATTAGTTGATTTATTATATTGTTCAATTAAAGCATTATAATCTTTTGTTCTGGCATTAATCTCAAGTTGTTTATTACCAAGAACACTCATATAATTGGCAATATTACCATACTCATCAAACATAACGCCGAGATTTTTAAGATTTTTTTGTTGATTCTTTAAATCTTCTTTTTGAAGTTCTTGTTTTTCTTTAAGTTTCTTTTTATGAGCTTCTAAAATCGCGGTTTGTTTATTTAAATTATCAATGAGGTCTTTACCATATAATCTCTATTGAACTTTCTATGTTCTTTCAAGCTATCTATTAATCTGCTCTAATTCAATATTAATATCATGATAAATATCTCGCTAATCCTTCATTTCCTTTTTAGGATCTTTTTTAGAAGTATCTGGTTGTGCGGATTTACCTTTTCCGCCTCCACCTTTTTTACCTCCGCCACCTTTTTTTCCGGAGCCAGCTCTACGTTTCGCACCTTTAGAACCTCCACCATTTGAAGCGTTTCTAAATTTAAAACCACCACCAGAAGATTTATGAGCTGAAATAACTTTTAAACTAAAAGACTTATTTTCTTTTGTAGTTGTTATAGTAGATGGATCAGGGACATATTCGACTCCTTGAACATATCCTTCTCCGTCCATTGTATCTACTAAAAATCCATTACCAAAAGGAATTTTATAAGGTAAAGGGATTGGTTCTGTTGCCTTTGGATAGAAGGACGCTACTTCAGTAGTTTCTGTTGCATCGTTATCTTGTTCAATAACCTCTGCATCAACACCCATAGAAGCAAGATAATCTGTAGCTTGTTGAGCCGTCATTCCTGCGGCTTTAACCATTTCAGTTAATCCATTTAAAAAATCTTCATTATTTAATGAAGCTCCTATCTACATATCTTCAAGAGATTGCCCCTAATAATACAAATCCATTAAATGATCAAAACCAGCATCAAATTCATCTGTATTTAAATGGACCTGAGCAGCAATATCTTGTTGAGCATTTTCCATTAATTGGTCATACGCATCAGTATTTCCATCAATAGCTGCTTTCATTAATTGAAGATTCTATGTATCTTTTAGAAAATCATTAGATAAAGAATCTCCATCTAAATCAAGTAAATCAGAATAAGCATCTTTTAATCCTTCTACCGCTTCTGCTTGTTCTTGAACAGAACCATTAGCTAAAGCACCCATCCAATCATCATAATTATCAACAACATTCTGAATTGCATCATCAAATCTTAAAATAGATTCAGCAACATCATCTGCCGCACGCTAATCTACCTCTAAACTATCTGCTAATTCATCTGAAGAATCAGCCATATCTTGAAGAGTGTCAGATAAAGATTGAAGTGCTTTTGAATCAACATCTTCATCAAGAGGAAACATAGCATCATGAATAGCTTGTTCTAACTATTTGGCTGCTTTCTCATTTTCCCCTAAAGCGTTATTAAGGTCACCAAGATCTTTTACTCTTTCTAATGCTTGATAAATTTCATCATAAGTTTCCTTAGTTGCTCTACCTTCTTGAATTTGCTATCTCCACATATCAACAGATTCTTTATTGGTTGCATCAACCGCCTATAAATAATCTAATTGCTTTTGAACTAATTCATCATTAATTCCAATAGCCTGATCAGGTCCTCCAGGGATAGACTGTACTGACTAATAATTTTTTTGCATTACATCTTCATAATCCACCCCAGTTGCTTTTAAAGTTTTTATTTTATCAATTTGGTCATAAGCAGTACTTAAAGCAGTTCCAAAATCAGCAACTTTTTCTTTATCAATCGCATTATAAAATTCTTGAGCAGATTCTTTTAATTCATATGTTCCATTTATTGCTTGTTTAAAATAATCTGTTAAATCAGGAGCTAAAGAACCTAAATTTTGAAATTCAGTTTTAGTTAAATTTTTTCCACTTTTAACTTTATCTTCAACCTATTGTAAAGAACTATATTTCTAAGAAGCCATTTCTTGAAAAGCCGATAAATTATCTGGATTAATCGCCAAATCAGAAACTTCTTTTTTGGAAACCTTATCAATAAGAGATAATATATCTTCCCAAGTCTTCCCAATAGAAGGATTTAAATCAAGTAATTGAATTAAATATTCCAATTGATTTGGGTTTAATTTATCTAATTCTTGTTGAATTTTATCAGTATCTTTTCCAAATTTTTCAGTTAATTCATCAATAAATTTTCCAGCCTTACCATAATCCGCATATAATTCTCCAAATTTAGAAGATAACTGTTTATCAACTAATTCTGCTGCTAATCCCTCTTGTTCTATTCCTTGCTATTTTAATTCCTATTCTACTTGTTTGATAGCTTCTGCTCTGTTAATTAAATAATTATTTACGCCCTAAATAGAATTATTCATAAAATCAGGAATATTTACTAATACAGTATTTACAGTAGCTTGCTATATAGCTTCTAAAGAAGTTTTATAATCTGCTGTTCCTTCCTATAATTTAGTTAAGAAACCATTAAGTTGAGTATATAGAGGACTGTTATATAAAGCAGTTTTTTCCTCACTTGTTGTAGCTTCACTTTCTAATTCATTTATTTTTGTTTTTATCTCTTCAATTTGTTTAAAACGCTCATAAACAGAATCACTCATTTTAAGTTCAAGAGATATAATTCCGCTTCCGTCTATACTTGATTCTATCCCTTGAATTTGAGAAAGTTTATCTGCTATATCTCTATCTCCACTTTCAGACATTCTTCCAGTAAATACTCTCTGATGTCCACCTTCAAATAAGTTTGAATCAGTATAATGATCAGCCATTTTATTGAATTTACCACCAGCAGCATTAAATTCCTCTTGAGCAGCATTAAATTCTGTTTTTGCTGCCTACTGACGAGCCTAAATGATACCTTGTTTTAAATCTGTATAATTTTTACGAAGTTTTTCAGCAGCTTCTCCTTCAAGACCATATTCATTAATTAATTCTTCAATTTTAGTTCTTAACTAATGTCTTGTCATAATATGATCTTGTTGCTATTCATTTAATTTCTCTAATGCATCATATAAACCTTCATAAGATTCAGCTTCCTATCGAATTGCTCTGTTAGTTTCAATAGCGGCATCATAGGCTTTAATTTCATTCTAATATATTTGTTTTTGATATTCAGAGATTGCAGTAAAAACCGCTATTATCGCTGTAATGGCTATTATAACAGGTCCTGCCATCGCCTAACTTACTCCAAAAAATGTAACTGCCGCTTCTTTAGCTTGTTGAAATCCCTTTGTCAACATTGGAATAGCAAAAGATAATCCAGTAATTATTTGTGTAAATTTTTCTCCTGCTGTCAAATTGTCATTAAAAAAAGTTTTTACTATTTGACCTGTTTGAGCTATTCCTCTTGCTAAACTTGCAACTCCACCAACTGTTTTGACTAAACTTTCTGTGTTAATTCTATTCTAAGTAGTATTTACAAGAGCTTGTCTATCTTTCTAAATGTCTGCTAATAATTTTTCTAATTCTTGTCTTCGTTGAAGTAATTCTTTATATTTTGCCTAATCTGTGCCTTTAATAACTTCCATTTCAGCATTAATTTCTGCTATTGATGTTTTTACTCCTGCAGATAAATTTCCAAAAATTGCTAAAGTTTGTTCTTTAATACTGTCTGCAGAACCACTTAAATCAATTTTATTAAATTCAAGTTGTGCTGCATATATAGCTTTTTTTGCTGCATCTGGAATATCTTGAAAAATTCCTCCCGCACCAACTTTTGTCTTTAAGTTAGTTAATATTGTTTGTAATTGTCCAAAATAAGTATTAATATCATTAGTATTTCCTTGTTCTAAAGCATTACTAAAATCTTTCCAAGTTGATGCAAAATTTTTTAATTCTTTTTGGACTCCAAAAAGGGATACTTTTTGCTTCTAAAGATGTTTTTCTACTTCATCACTACTACTAAAACGCTATTCACTTTCCATTAACTAATAAACAGCTATTCTGGCTCTTTCAATTGCTTCAATATCCTCATCATTAATTAATATTTTTCCGCTAATATCTCCTTGCTTCTGTAAAAGTTGTTGAGCTTGCGAAAATTCTTCTTGTGTCAATAAACGAGAATTATCTCCGAAAAATTGATATTTATCAACTATATCTTTAGTATAATCTAAATTTGCATTAAAAGGATCTGCAGAACGTCTTTTTTCTAACTAAGCTGAAATATCTGCTGCTGCTTGAATAGATTGTTTTAAAGCCTAAGCATTTCTTTCTGCGGCTTGAAAATTTTCTATTGAAATTGCTAAACCTCGCGCTAATTGAGTTTGAAAAACTTGAAGAGCAACTGTTCCTAAAGTCTGTAAAACTCCAATTCCACCGCCTAATCCTTGAGTAACTTGGGCTATTAAATCAGCAACACCAGACAATCCATCTACTAAATCTTTTATTCCATCCGTTGCCTATTCATCAAATAAACTATTAAAAATACCTTCAGTAGATGCTTTTAATTGCTTTAAATGCGCTGCCATACTATCCATATATATATCTTGTTGTTCTTGTAGTGTGCCAGCTGCATTTTGAGCTGTAGTCAAAGATTTATTATATTGTTCAAAATTATCAAATAATGCAATTAAATTTGAATATTGTCTTTGACCAGCCATAGTTTGTGCAAGAGAAATTTGTTGTTCACGAGTTAAATCGCCCCAACGATTACCAATTTCTTCCATAACTTCGCCCATATCACGAAGTTTACCATTCATATCAAGAACGTTGAAACCTAATTCTGCCATCTTTCCAGAATAGTTACCAAGAGAAACCCCTTCTTCATCAATTCCGGCCTGTATATCTGAAATACGTGCATAAACAGTTCTTAAGGCAGTACCAACTGATTCTGGTGCTTGACGAGTAGCGGAAATAATAGTTGATAATTGCGCGGCAAGCTGTTCTTCACTAACACCCATCGCATTTGCGGCGCTCGCGACCTTACTCATCGCAGTACTAAGTTCTTGAAGGTCAGAAGCGGTTGTTGCCGCAACAGCCGCTAATCTATCTACATAAACTTCAGCTTCATCTGCATTTACTTTATAACCATTCCAAACTGCAGTTAATTCTTCAGATACTTTATCCGTAGATTGCCCAGTAACATTAGCAGTCTTTAAAGTTATTTCGGTTCTTTTTGCAATTTCTTCATCACTTAAACCCTGTTGAGCATAGATTAAAGCCGCGTTAGTATAATCAGTTGTAGTTTTACCAAGAGCTTTTGCAGTCTCATTAGCCTAAACCGCAAATCTTGCCATTTCATTTGCTGAATTACCAGTAACAATTCTAATATCATTTAAAGAAGAATCTAATGCTTTTGTATATCCCCATGCTTCTTGGATTGAACGAGAGAAATTATTAACAATAGAAGATGAAATGGTCCACTTTATTGTATTTGCAAATGTATTTGCAACTTTATCTAAAAATTCATGTGATTTTCTTAATTCAGTATTAACACTTAATAAACTTGTTGTTAAATTTCTAAAAGAAGCCTATCCTCTTGCACCAGCTTTACTAAAAGTTGTATATACTTGCTAAAGAGTCAACTAATTCTGTTTTAATTTACTATTAAAAGCATCTATGTTAACTGTATTTAATTTTTTATTAAATGCACTTTCCATAGCTGTTTCAACAACTTTAATAGTTTTCTAAACTTCAGCAAAATCTTTTCTGGCTTCTTTTATACTTGAATTATTAATCTTCATAAAATCGCCATACGTCATTTTACGTATGCTTTCTAATGAAGCCTTTAAATCATTTAAACTTTGTTTTTGGACATCAAATCCAATCGTATATTTAATTTCGCCTGATGCTTGTGCCATATCCTTTTATCTCCTTTACGATTTTTGTTAATTAATATACAAAATCAACAAGAGTATCTGAATCTGCTCCATTCGGGAAAATTAAACGATATACATCAACAACATTATCCAATTCATAAATGCCTGTTTTACCAATTTTAATGGTTGCTTTATTAATTTTTACTTCAGTACCCTCTGCCGCCTGAATACCTAATTTATAAATAATAGGTCTTGAAGTTTCAGGTGTATACGCACCAATAGGAGCATCACTATCTAATAAATCTACTCCTGCTTCAAATGGGCCAACTACTTGCCCTACTCTTCCATTTAACATAATATTTTTCCTCCATTTTATAAAAACAATAAGAAACCTCAATAGTTTCATTTAAAAATTTTCTTTCCATACTTATATTAAAAATTTATTTATTTTAATTATTATATCTTGACCACAAAGAATTTTTTGATATTTTATAAAAATTTTGTTATAATTTTTATAGAAATGAGAAATAAAAATATTTAAAAGTTAAAAAACAAAAGGAGAGTGATATTATGAGAGACCCTAATAGATTAGATACTTTTTATGAAACATTAAAAGAAATTCATAGAACCTATTTTCCTGACTGGCGGTTTGGACAATTTATCATAAATTTCCAAGGTTGGTATTATGACAAATATCATAGAGATGTATTCTATATTGAGGATGAATTTATTTTAGACGATATAAAAGATTTTGCTAAATCTCTTTATTTCTTAAAGGAGGTAATGAATACATCTAATGAGTAATTTTACAATTTCAAAAATGTATTGCTGTAACTGCGGAAAAGAGGGATTACCAATCTGTAGAAAAAAATCCCATTCCCGCGAGGATGGACATTTAAAAAAACTTTATTGTGTATATTGTGGGAAACTTTGGAATCACGCTGAAGTAAAGCCTTATTCAAATTATACTTATGAAGATTTTAAATATGAAATGGAGCATCATAATTTTGATAAAGATGGCAATAGAATAAAACCTTTAAAAACTCTTAGAAAGGAAAATTATAATGGCTAACTTATACTTAATGTGTGGTTGTCCTGGCGCAGGAAAATCAACTTTTATTGAAGAAAATTTTAATCAAGCTGTTTCAGTAATTTCTCGTGATAAAATTCGTTTTTCTTTAGTATCACCTGATGAGGATTATTTTTCACGGGAAGATGAAGTTACTAAAGAATTTTGGAAACAGATTAATGATAATCTTGCTAAAGGAAATCATGTTGTAGCAGATCAGACATCTCTTACTCCAAGATCCAGAAAATGGTTCATTCAACACGTTACAGGATATGCTAAACTCAATATTGTTCTTATTGATGAAGATCTTGAAACTTGTTTAGAGAGAAATGAAAAACGCAAAGGAACTCGCGCATATGTCCCCAGAGGCACTATTCGCCGTATGTTTACTCAGCTTGTTGAACCTTCTTTTAAAGAAGGCTTTGATAACATCTTTAAATACAATAGTAAAGAAGGACTGCGGATGATGGTGGATTTTGGACAAAAATGAATAATTATATACTTCTATTTTTTATATTCCTTAGAGAATCAAATCTCTAAGGAATGTTTTTTTATTGTTGAATGGAGGTATATATATGAATCTAAAAGTCAGATTTAGAAATCCTGTTTTTATTGTTCAACTTATCCTTGCTATCTTAACTCCAATTCTCGCATATGCGGGATTAACTCTTCAAGATCTTACAACTTGGGGAGCACTTGGCAACCTTTTAATGGGAGCTTTAAGTAATCCCTATGTGCTTGGTTTAATTGCTGTATCAGTATGGAACGCACTTAATGACCCTACAACAGCAGGAGTTACTGATAGTGCCCAGGCTATGACATATCAAAAGCCTAAAAAATAAAAACAAACTGTATAGGTATTTTAATAGCTAAAGCTATTAAAATACCTATTTTTTTGTCTCTATTTGACAAAAATAAGATTTTATTATATAATATACTATAAAAATATCAAGGAGATTATAATATGTTATATATTTATATAGATGGTTCTTGTCGCGGGAATGGTAAAAATAATTCAAAGGGCGGCTATGGTATAATAATATTTGATGAAAACCGCAATTTAATTGATGCTTATTCTGAACAATTTGATAATGTAACAAATAATCAAATGGAATTAAAAGCATTTCTAAAAACATTTGAATTATTAAATTCTAAATATAAAAATGAACAAGCTACAATTTATTCTGATTCTGCATATTGTATAAATATCCTCACTTCTTGGATTTATTCTTGGAGTCAAAATGACTGGAAGAATAGCAAAAACAAAACTGTAAAAAATCTGGATATTATATTATCCCTATATGAATATTATAATATAAAATTTTTCATTAATCAAATTTATATTGTCAAAGTTGAAGGACATAAAGGAATTATAGGGAATGAATTGGCTGATGCTCTTGCCGCGGCAGACAAGCAAAAATTTTCAAATCTTATATTAAAGAACCATATTCAGATTAAGCTCTCGTAAAAAATTTGCTAAAATTAAAAAAATTTGTTATAATATTATTATATAATAAAAAATGAAAGGTAAAAAATATGAACGATAAACATTTATATACAGAAGAGAGTATTGAAAGTTTAAGTCCTCTTGAATTTACAAGACTTCGTCCTCAAGTATATGCCGGTGATTGTACATATTCAACTCAGTTGTTAGTTGAAATTATTTCTAATGCAGTTGATGAATATCGACTTGGACATGGAAATAAAATTGATGTAACAATAATTGGAGATATGGTTGCAGTCCGAGATTATGGACAAGGTTTTATTCCAAATTCATTTAGAGAAGATGGAAAAACTATTCTTGAAGCAGCTTTCAGTGTATTAAATACATCAGGTAAATATCGAGAAGATGGAACTTATGAAGGAACTTCATTAGGTTCTTTTGGTATTGGTTCTAAAATTACTACTTTTCTTTCTCATTGGTTAAGAGTTAAAACAATGAGAGATTCACAATGGGAAGAAGTATATTTTGAAGAAGGTGTTTTTTCTAATAGAACAACTGGTGCGGGAGGTGTTTCTGGTACTCTTGTTGAATGGAAACCTTCAGGAGAATTTTTTACACATACAGAAGTCGAAATAAATAAAATTAAAGATTTATTTCAAACTATTGTAAGTTTATGCCCTGGATTAACTATCAATTTACAATATAATAATGAAGCACCAATCATTTTTGTTTCTGTAAATGGTATCCATGACTTAATAAATAATGTTGTAAATAAAAATGCAGAACTTCTTGATAATCGTTTTTCAATGAATTTTTCAGAAGGTAAAAATAAACTTGATATGGCTTTCACATATACAAGCAATTATTCTTCTACTATTGTTCCCTATGTCAATACAGGCTTGACTGAATCTGGACCACATATCACTCAGATTAAAACTGTTATTACAAGGGAATTTAATAAATTCTTTAAAGAGAAAAAATGGTTAAAAGAAAAAGATGCAAATTTAACTGGTGATGATATTCAAGAGGGAATGTATGTAGTATTTAATATTACAGCCCCAAATGTAGGATATGATGCCCAGGTCAAAAGCAGAGTTACAAAAATTGATATGACTCCTTTTACTTCTGCATTAAGCACAAATTTAAATATTTGGTTTAATAATAATGAAAAAGAAATAAAATTAATTTTTGAGAAGGCGGCTGCCGCACGTAAAGCACGAGACGCCGCGAAGAAAGCAAGAGATAAAGCAAGAGAACAGAATAAAAAGAAACAAAAAGCACTTAAATTTGACACTAAACTTGCGGATTGTTATTCTGAAAGAAGAGATAAATGTGAAGTTTATGTCGTTGAGGGAGATAGTGCGGCAGGTATGTTAAAACTTGCTCGTGATAATGAATTTCAGGCAGTTATTCCTGTTCGTGGTAAAATCCTTAATACACAGAAAGCTACTTTTGCACAAATTCAAAAAAATGCAGAAATTATGACAATGTGTGATGCTTTCTTTGGACCTGGAGACTGGTCTATTGATCCTAAAACTTTAAAAGTAAATTATCATCAAGTCCGATATGGTAAGATAATTATTATGTCAGATGCAGATGTTGACGGAGCACATATTAAAAATCTTTTCTATACGTTTATATGGAATTTTTGTCCAGATTTAGTTAAAGATGGATATGTTTATGCAGGCGTTCCCCCTCTTTATAAAGTTACTCTTGCTGCAAATAAAGGCTATAAATATCTTAAAAATGATGAAGCATTAGCTGAGTTTCAAAAAGAAAATAGGGGAAAAACAAGTCAGATTGGTCGTATGAAAGGTCTTGGTGAAATGGACGTTGAAGAGATTGAAGAAACTCTTACAGATCCAAATAACAGAATTATTAAACAAATTACTGTTGAAGATGTTACAGCGGCTAATAAACTTTTTAATGATTTAATGGGTAATTTAGTTATGCCAAGAAAAAGATATATTAAAGAACATAGTGCGGAGGCTACATATAATGCAGAATAAAACAATAAAAGTAAAATTTAATATTCCATTAGATTATGTTTTTGGGTATTTACGTTATGGACATAAAGAAGGTATTTTAGAATTAACAGAAGAGGAACTTCAAAGATTAAAAGAAAATTCTATGAAATTTCTTGATGAAGAAGATCTTTTATGCGATTTAGATTTAATTATAGATGATTATAGGATAGAAGATTGGGGTGCTCCTTTAGAAGTAAATTATGAGGTTATAAATGATGCAGAATGATTTAACAAAAGAATTAGGAACAAATTTTATAGAATATGCGGTTGCCGTGAATACTGACCGTGCTATACCTAATGCTAAAGATGGTCTTAAACCAGTTGCTAAACGCATTTTATGGGGAGCTGAAGATAAAACTAAATGTGTATCAAAAAAACCTCATGTAAAAGCAGCTAAACTTGTGGGTGATATTATGGGTACATATCATCCACATGGAGATTCATCTATCTATGGCGCGTTAGTGCGGTTATCACAAAATTGGATTATGCGTTATCCATTAATTGATTTTCATGGGAATAATGGTAATATTATTGGCGATGGACCTGCTCACATGCGTTATACTGAATGTCGATTGAGTAAACTTGCTGAAGATGGATTACTTCAAGGTATAAAGAAAAATAATGTTGATTTCCTTCCAAACTATGATGAAACAACAGAAGAACCAATTTCATTACCAAGCATCTTCCCAAATTTACTTTGTAATCCTAACAGCGGAATTGGTGTGGCTATGGCTTGCTCATGGGCACCCCATAATTTAAATGAAGTAGCTGCCGCAATTAATCAATATTTAGCGGGAGAAGAACCGATGCTTCCTGGACCAGATTTTCCTACGGGTGGAATTATTATTAATTCAAAAGATATTCCAACTATTATGAGAACTGGCCATGGAAGTGTAAAAGTCCGCGGTAAGTATGAAATTGATAAACGAAAAATTATCTTTACTGAGATTCCTTATGGAACTACTGTTGAAGGATTAATGGCAGAAATTGGCGAAGTTGCTGATTCAAAAGAAATTGAAGGAATTGAGAATATTCGTGACGAATCTAATAAAAAAGGTATTAGAATTGTTATTGAATGTGATAAAAAAATTAATCCCATCAGTATCGTAAATAAGTTATTTTCAAAAACAAATCTTCAAAGTTCATTTAGTTATAATCAAGTTGCTCTTATTGATAAAGTACCAACTGAACTAAATCTTAAAGATTGTATCAAAGTTTATGTTGATTTTAATATTAATTGTATTGTAAGAGAAATTCAATTTGATTTAAACAAAGCTATTGATAGACTTGAAATTGTTAATGGTTTACTGCGGGCACTCGAAGATATTGACAACATCATAGCGCTGATTAAAAGTTCTGAAAGTGCGGCTGCCGCAAAAGAAGCATTAATTAAAAAATATCAGTTCACAGAAAATCAAGCTAAAGCAATTTTAGCTATGAGACTTTCTTCTCTTGCAAAACTTGAAAAAGTTGAATTAGAAAAAGAAGCCGAAGATTTAAAAGATAAAATTTTTATGCTTAATCAGATTTTAGATAGTCGAGATGAGCAAATCGGAATTCTTAAAGTACGGCTTCAAGGACTGGTTAACAAATATGGAGATGCTCGCCGCACTGAATTAACTCATATTGACATCAAACCTGAAGAGAAAAAAATTGAAGAAGTTGTTCCAGAAGATTGCGTTGTTATA
>OCVV011181974.1_pt1 | contig 13586 bp, 14 predicted proteins | sample 1539721 | NCBI WGS metagenome assembly OCVV01 (sample SAMN02144230, study PRJEB22623) | gut metagenome | biome: sheep rumen | host: Ovis aries | place: New Zealand
TACAAGCATATTGGGAAATAGGACAGGAAATATATAAGGCTTGTGGAGAAAATGATCGAGCTGGATATGGAAAAAAACTATTAGAATATTTATCAGAAAAATTAACAAAAGAATTTGGAAAAGGATTTACTGTAGCTAATTTAAAAAATATGAGACAATTTTACCGTACGTTTCCAATTCGCCAGACAGTGTCTAGCGAATTGAGCTGGTCACATTATACATTATTAATGAGAATAGAAGATGAGAAGTCTAGAAATTTTTATGCTAATGAATGTAAAAAGGCTAATTGGAGTGTAAGACAATTAAAAAGACAAATTGGAACTTTTTATTATGAAAGACTATTAGCAAGTCAAGATAAAGAAGCTGTAGCTAAAGAAATTGAATTACCAGGTAAAGTAGACCCTAAGGATATTATAAGAGATCCTTATGTATTAGAGTTTTTAGGTTTAGAAGGCAATACTAGCTTTTATGAAAAAGATTTGGAACAAGCCATTATTGATCATTTGCAGAAGTTTTTATTGGAATTAGGAAGAGGTTTTTCGTTTGTTGCAAGACAACAAAAAATAACTTTTGATGGTAGACATTTTTTCATAGATTTAGTGTTTTATAATTACATATTAAAATGTTTTGTAATAATTGATTTAAAGCTAGGGGATTTAACTCACCAGGATTTAGGTCAGATGCAAATGTATGTTAATTATTATACACGAGAGATGATGAATGAAGGAGATAATCCACCAATTGGAATTGTACTTTGCGCAGATAAAAGTGAACAAGTTGTTAAATACACATTGCCGGAAGAAAATAATCAAGTTTTTGCATCAAAATATAAGTTATACATGCCAACAGAAGATGAATTCAAGAAAGCCTTGGATATAGAAAACTATGTTAAAAAGGACGAAAAATAGAAAAAGGGAATCTATATAGGAAATAATACAAAATACAAGAAATTAATTAACAATAATCTCTGTTATTGAAATATGAAAAAAGTATTAAAGGTGTCAAAAAAAGTCGATAAGTTTTATAATGAATAAACGATATTTGTTTGACATATAATATAATTGATGTTATAATACTATTAGCGAAAGCGTTAGGTCAAATGAATTCATAGGAACACGAAAAAGAGCTATGTTGGTCACATAGCTCTTTTTCATTTTTAATAAAAAAGAGCAGCTGGTCAGACTGCTCTTTGATTAGTTATGTACTAATCTTTTGTGTTTTCTTCCTTCTTATCGGCATTTTTGTCTAGCAAAAGGACAACTAAGAAGAAAATTAGATCAAATGAACTCATTGGTTCACCTCCTTTCACAAAGATTTCCCTTATGAAAAGGATGCGTATATTATATCATTTTGGACAGGCCAAAACAATATTTTACAGTACTATTTCGTACGACAAAATCCGACAAATTATTAAAAAACTATTAGGAATTATCTAATAGTTTTTTTTAGATTTTTTATTAATAATCTCTTTTTTTCAATAAACAGTTATGATATAATCCAATAAAATTCATATAAATACATAACAATTGCAGTAGACAGAGAACTAGATGATGATAGAACATGGCTCGAAGAAGGATGGGGGGAAATACATTTTATGTACTGAAACAATTAAGAGAAAAACATCTAGATGATAGATTAAGACAGGCTGTAGAAATATGATGATTATGGAGGGAAAATATAATGAATAATAACTATTTTATAATACATGGAAGTTTTGGAAGTCCATTTGGAAATTGGTTTAGTTGGTTATATGATATTATTTCTGAAGATGGTAAACAGGTATATGTACCACAATTTCCAATAGGTGTTGGATACCAAAATTATGATAACTGGAGTAGATTGTTAAAATATTATTTAGAGTTAGGTTTAATAAATGAAAATACAACGATAATAGCCCATAGTATAGCTCCTGTGTTTGTATCTAAATTTTTAACAGAAAATAATATTAAAGTAAATAAACTTATATTTGTATGTGGCTTTAATAACTATTTAGGAATAAATGAAGAATATGATACTGTAAATAAAACAATGTATTTTGACAATTTAAAAGATGTAAAACAACTTGCAAATGAAATAATATGTTTTTATTCAGATAATGATCCATATGTAAAATATGAAGTTGAAAAAGAATTTGCAGACACTATTGGAACAGAGCAAATTTGTATTCCAAATGCAGGGCATATAAATAATGAAAGTGGATATGACACATTTGAAGAAATAGTAAATTATTTATAAATTAGTGTAAGGAATGTTTTCGACTAGCGAAAAAAACTCATGCAAATGATTTACATAAATTGATTTTTATACTTAAATTTGTTATAATAATTATAAGCTAGACAGATGTCTGGCAAATACTAATTTCATAAATGGACAGTCAATACGACTTGTCAAGTCCGAAAGGGCGGAAAGGGTTATACCATGAAAGAGTTCAAGAAAGCATCTTATGTTATCCGCGCCGAGAAGGTTTCCTCTGGAACCGAACTCTACAACTACTTGGAAGACGCCCATTACACCACAACTGATGTCAAGTGTATTAAGCTCACTGGTACAGTGGACGAGGTGTGGCCTGTTACAATCGATAAGCTGGCAAAGACTTATACACATATTGATGGCACTCCAATTACTCCAGAAAACATTCCGGATGGTGAATTTGAGGTCGCTACAATTGTAGATGAGAACGCAGCTACGATTTTTGCAGAGCAGGTAACTGATGAGGTTCAGGTGGCAACAAGTTGGGGAGAGATTCTTACAGCTAACCGCAAGGGCGTTCCTCATGGCGAAGGCGATTTCATCGCATATGCAAACAAGCAAGGTCAGCCTAACCCGGATGATAGATGGGTGATTAACGGTATGGTCTTTGCTAAGACCTACGAAGAAGTTTAATCAACTATCTGTCACATAATCACAAGAGCTAACGGAAGGAAAATTCCGTTGGCTTTTTATAATTTTGAAAAGAATTATAAGTTGATTATCTTGAAAAAAATGCTAAGTTTTGTTAATATAGAGATGAATAATAATTTTAAATTATTAAAGTAAAAAACGAAGGAGAAATATGAACAAAATATTAATAGGAAATATAATTGCACTTATAGCATCAATCCTAATGGTGTTTGCTGGTTTTCAAAAGAAGAAGAAAAAAATATTGTTTATACAAATAATTCAAATAGCCTTATCTGTTGTAAGTAATTTAATATTGGGAGGCTATACAGGAGCTATAATAAATGCTTTAAGCTGTGTTAGAGATATATTATGCTATAAAGATAAAATGGGAACAAAAGAGAAGATAATCATAATAATACTAGCGGTTGGTTTATCACTTGCATTTAACAATTTAGGTTGGATAGGGCTATTACCACTTGTTGCAACGGTAGTATATATTTCGTTTATGAGTACAAAAGATGTAGTAAAATTCAAATTATTAATCATATTTTCAATGGTAATGTGGTTAATATATGATTTGTACATAAAATCTTATGCATCAGGGGTATTTGATTTTATGAGTGTAATTGCTAATATTGTTGCAATTTGGCAAATAAGAAGAATGTAACAACAAGCAAAATAATAAATGAAAACAAGAAAGTGAGTAAAAAATAATGGAATTAAAAGAATTAGAAGAAGAAATACTTAAAATTAAAGAAAGAAATAAAAAGGTAGAATTAGACAAAGCTTGGGAAACAAGTTGGGTTAGAAAAATATGTATAATGGTATTAACTTATATTGTAGTAATAATATACTCTTATGTAATAAAAGAATTTGATAATATATTTTTAAGTTCTCTAGTGCCAGTAATAGGTTTCACATTATCTACATTATCATTAAGATTAGTTAGAAAAATATGGGAGAAAGGTAAATAATCTTGAATAGATACAAAATAGAAATAATACAGAATACAAACTGTGCTGAGTATTATGAATTAAAAAAACTAATTAAAGAGTTCGCAATCAATGTTTTTATAGCACAGAATATTAATTTAAAAGGTCAAACAAAATCAGAAAAAGTAATAGCTGTAAAAAAATATAAAAATTATGTATCAAAAGAAGAATTAAATAAACTTAATTTAGATATATCGAATAGAATTGCTTTGGCTAAAAAATTAATTAATGAAGATGTTAAAGATAAAACGACAAGATTTTATATTGTAAAAGCTGAGCAAGAAGTAATAGGTTTTCAAACTGCACAGATTAGAATAAATCAAGATAAAGTTGAAGGTTGGAGAAATTATGCATATATAAAACAAAAATATGTAGGTAGAATAGAAGACATAGAAGATACCTATGGAGAAATAAAAAGAGGAAATATTTCCAATGTAGTGTATGAAAACATAACACAATGGTTTAAAGAAAATGCTGTAACTATTGAAAGAACCGCAACAGGAAAGAATATGTACAAAAATATATTGGCTTATATTGTTGTAAAGGGCTTTATTCCAGAAAAAACAGATAATGAAAGGGTATATTTAATAAAAGAATATAGCAATTTAAAATCAAGAAAAGAGTTAAAAAGTATTTATAAAGAGTATATCGAAAAGGGGCTTTTATAGATGATTAAAAATATAGTATTTGATTTAGGAAACGTATTACTAAAAGGTAGTCCATCGATTGTTTTAGATAATCTAGACATACCAGATGAAATTCGTCATAATATAAAAGATAAATTCTTCAATAATTGGAATTATTTAGATTTGGGAGAAGAAACAATAAAACAACATTTTGATAATTGTAAATTTGATTTCGATACTGAGGAAAGTATACAAGAGATATTATTGAAATATTATAAATATAGACCTTTCAATAATGAAATGATTGAGTTAATGAATAAATTAAGACATAATAACTATAAGATTTTTATATTGTCAAACAATAATAAGGAAGCTTATGAATATTTAAAACAATTGCCTGTGTTTGAGCGTATAGATGGATGGGTTGTGTCTTGTGACCATCACATTATAAAACCTAATAAAGAAATATATATGAAATTATTTGAATCTTTTAATATCAAGCCAGAAGAATGTTATTTTATAGATGACAACAAGGAAAATATTGAAACAGGTAAAATACTTGGAATGAAAGGCTTTGTACTAAATAACAACATTGAGGAATTAATAAGTAGTATGAAAGAAAATAATATAACTTTATAATAATCCAGAAGCATAAATTAAAGAATTAAATACAAGTATTGTTGTTGAAAGAAGAGGATTGGAATGGCTTGTTTCAAAAGAGAACGACTGGTATAACATTTCTTTAGATACATAAAAGTAAAATTAGGTTAGATATAAAACAACAATGTATAGTTTTGTATTGAGTTGTATAAAAAAGTTCGGATGTGGAAGGAGAAATATAAATGAAGAAAAAAATCTTTTTTACAATATCAGCAATATTACAAATAATATTAGCAATATTCATAATAATAAATGCACAGCAAATAGTTCAAAATCAAATAGATGCACTAAATTCGTCAAGCTCAAATGCAACAATAAGTAACACTATTTCTATGTTACAAAGCAAAGGCAAACAAATAGCAATCGTAGAATCCATAATCATAGTAGGATTAAATATCTTCATGCTAGAAACAGCACTAAAAAATAAAATCCTACCACGAAAAGGTTTAATGATTGCATTCACAGCAATAAGTTTCTTTTTATCAAATCATACGTTTATAAATTTATTGTGTGTAGCAGGATTTATAATTTTAATATGTTCAGAAAGAAAGAATCCAGAAGATTTTCCAGCTAAGAAAAAGGAAATACCTAAATTAGAATATCAAAAATCGACACTAAAAGAAAAAGTAAGTGCCATTATATTAGCATTAATATATTTTTCACAACTAGTGATCGGAAGAATTATTCCTGAAAATACGTCTAATAACGTGAGATTTATAATTGTTGTAGCCTACTATTTAATAGTGCTTATTGCAACTATACTATGTTTTAAAAACACATTTAAGAGAGATATAAAACTGTTTAAAGAAAACTTTGGTGCGTATGTAAGATTCGTAATTCCTAAGTATGGATTAGCTATATTGATGCTGATTGTTACAAATGCAATTTGTTTGCGAATAACAAATCAAGAAACATCAGTAAATCAATCTGCAATTAATTCAATGCCATTATGGTTTTCAGCACCATTAGCAATAATATGGGCTCCAATAGTAGAAGAATCTGTGTTTAGAGGAACAATAAGAAGATTTATAAAAAATGATGTTGTGTTCATACTAGTTTCAGCTATTGTATTTGGAGCAATACATACATTACACGAATCAACTATATTAAACAAGATTATTATGACGATACCGTATGCTACATTAGGCGGATTTTTAGCGTATATGTATGCTAAATCAAAAAATATAATGACTAATATATTTGCACATTTTCTACAAAATACAATTGCAACAGTAATAAATGCAATGATAATGCTATCACTTTTTATTGTGTAATAGTTAATTTAAAAATGTAAAAATAAAGTGTTTCATACATAACCGAATTGTATGGAACACTTTATTTTTTATGCATTATTAACTTGTCATAAATGTATCGATAATATCTTATTGTTTTTTATTATATTGTTTCCGTTATTATAATATCTCTGTTATTAATATTTTTTTCAATAATACTTTCTTTTCTTTGAGAGACTACTCTATATTCGTTTTTATTATCAAATTGAATTTCAATAGACTTAGAATAATTATTGTTAGTTACTTCGTTTATAGTAATACTGCCGTTGCATGATTTTACTGTTTCAAATGTCGTTATAAAACCTATACCAGTGCCACCTTCATTAAGATGAGTAGAGGCAGGGGATAAACCTAAGTTTAGCAAAGTATCAATTTCAAAAGGAATGCCACTATCTAAAACGCACAATTCATAAATTGAATTCTTAATGCCGAATATGACCATTATACTTCTATAATTATTTGTACTATGATTAACAGCTATAATAGAATTTCTGATTAGATCTCCGAGTAATGTTTCTAATTGACTTGTTGAAATGAAATTGTTAATTATGTGGTTAATGTCGCAATCGATTCTTAAAGTAAATTCAATATTGTTTTTATCACACTCTGATTTCATGTATGATAACATATCATCAATTTCATCGATGTTTGATTTTGGTAATGTAGTAGAGAAGTTGGTCTTTGCTACATATTCGTCAGACATTTTGTTTAATCTATCTGAAATGTTTCCGAGTTCTTCGGCAAATTCGGTATTGTAATTGTTAGAATATTGTAGTGCTAAATCGTCTAATTTCTTCTTTATAGCTTCTTGTCTGTGGTAGAATTCGTGGTTTGATTTTATTAATGTTTGTTTTTCTGCTTGGGCTGTTTGTAGTTTTTGTTGTGTTTCGGCTAGTTGGGTTTCGTAGTCTTTTAGGGTTTGAGTTTGTAGTTTTTGCTTTTGATAGAGTATGAAAGTTTTTTGTATTAAAATTACAGATATCCAAAATAAAATAAATATCCCAATTCCAATGTGTCTAAATGATAGATGATGATAATTTTCTGTTATAAAATAAAGGAAAATTGTAATAGCATTAATCGAAATTATAAAAATATCTATGTACGGATTTTGAAGATTTCTTTTAATAAATACAAATCCATCTTTAAGACGGTTGAGTTTAAACATCAAATATATAAAAACGAATGTAAATGTGACTATTAACATACTAAAGATAGGAGAGATATAATTACATTTAAAGATTACAGCAAAGCTATAGATTATAAATGCTGAAATATTTAAAAGAGTAGATGAAATTGCTAAACTCATTGTTGTAATTATAATTGATATACCTAACTTTATTTTTTCAAATTTAGAAAAAAATGTTGCAATAATAATATATTGGATAATTATTCGTAAAAAATTTGATGTATAAGGTTGAATCCATACTTCCAAAGCTGCGGTAATTAAGCATATAAATAATATGATGAATTTTTTTATAGTCTTAAGTTTATCTAATCCTAAAATTTTGTAGTATGTAAAACAGGTACATATATGTATTCCTAATAATTTTATTACTATATTAATAATATCGTTGTTCATAAATACTCCTTTCTAGTTTAGATTATACAATAAAAGAAAAGAGTAATCAAATAATATAATTAAATAAACCATATTATTGATTACTCTATGAATGAGATGCTATGAGATTAATTAGAGGGTCATAAACCATTCCATGGCTTCCCAAACTTTATCCCACCAAGACATATATCTCACTCCTTTTCAATAAATTAGCACCCAAAAGTACTAATTTAAGAATAAAGTGAAAACGCCAAAATCAGCTGAACTCTAAGAATGCAAAGCAAATAGATAAAATGACAAAAAGTGATAAAATATAAAAAAATATGACAAAATCAAAAGAAAACAAAAAAAGACCTATAAAAATAGGTCTCCACAAAATAAAAGAAAGCACTCTACCTAAGTGCTTTTTTAATCTTATCCGCATAAAAATAAATAAACTCCGTCGGAGTAGGTACGCCAGTCTCGTAATTAATCTTAGCAGTATAATAAGTTTCTAAATCTTCCAAACTAGAAAATCTCCAAGCATGAAGAATTGCGTTTTGCATATTTCTGCTGATAGTGCTGCTTGCACGTTTGTATTTGTTAATAAGGTATTGAACAGCGCTAACATTTTCGCTTTCTTCTTTATGAGTAATTAAATACAAAATTGCATCATGAAGATATTTTCTTCCTTGCATGTGTAAGCTAACTCCAATTAGATTAAGTTCATCATTAATCATATTAGAAATTTTCTCTTCATTTTCTTCTGTATTTTCAATAACAATGTTTCCAGTCAAAGAAGGGTCTTCGCTATATCCACTTATCAAAACTAATGTATTAATAACATTTTCAACGCTGTAATTTTTCTGCTTTTTATAAATAATAATATCAACGCCTTTATCATGTAAATAATCGTAAATAGTAGATGATGATACAACTGTATTAACTATAATTTTTGGCTTCTTAGATATTTTTAACTTTTGAAGCTTTTCTACCAAGTTCAAACTATTAGCATTGCCAGATCCTTCGTGCAATTCAATATCTAATATTATTGCATCAGGCAATAGCTTCTGAATCAATTCTAATGCTTCAATGTCTGAATCGGTTGTCGCAACAAGATTTACGTCATCTCTATTCTTAATATATCTTTCGAATTTAGAACATTCAGTTTTATCGTCTTCAATTAAAATAACATTTACTACTTTTTTATTCATAATAAAATCTCCCCTTAAATATTTTAAATTGATAATAGCATATTCAAAATGAAAATTCTACAAAAAAATGCATTTATTGTCAAAAAATGTCAATGGCAAGCATAGTAGAATTAATATTGATAAACAGGTTTATTTGAAAAATATATTTAAAGATAAGAAAGGAATTATGTAATATGAGAAGAGATTTAGATTTGTTTAAGGAAATAGGAGAAAGAATTAGAAATATTAGGAATTCATTAAAAATGAATAAAGAAGAGCTTGCAAAGAAATTAGGTGTAACAGGTCAATTTCTTGGAGTTGTTGAAAACGGTCAAAGTTCTATGGGGTATGATAAATTAAAAAAGCTATGCGATATTAGTGGATATTCTGCTGATTATATATTGTTTGGTAGAAATGCAAATGTTATTAAAGAAACTAATGATATATTAGCTGATTATAGTCAAGAAGAGATAGAAGAAATATGTGAAATCATAAAGAATATTGCTGTTATGATAAAAAAGAAAGATGAAGATAGTTTGCTTCAAACAGATGATAAAATAAGCTAAAAAAATTTTCCAAATTATTCTAAAATAAATTTTGTGTAAACTATTGACGAAAAAAATAAGTAAATATATAATGAGAGTAGAGAAATAATTGTGGGAATGATACTAAAGATAAAGAAAAGTCTAAATTTGGCTTGAAATAAAGAAAAAAGTCTAAATAGCAAAATGTAAAAGTCATATAAATAATAGTATCCTTCTAAGTTAGAAAATAACTCATGAAGGATTTTTTTATTGAAAATGATGGTGAAAGGGGGTGTCTAAAATATCCCGTAAAAAAATTGTTTTGTTAGGAGTAGTGTGTGCATTTGTTATGTGTATTTCAGGAATATATGCATTTTCGAATACATCTATCCTTTCAATAAAAAATGATATTAATACAGGTGCTGTAAATATCGAGTTACAAGAGTACACAATTAGCAATGGAAAAGAAGTCGTATACGACGAAGGCGAAGAACAAAGTGTTGTACCAGGACAAGTTATTTCTCTTATACCAAGAGTTACCAATTCAGGAGATTCTAGTTACATCAGAACTAAAATTAAATATGAAGCTGAAGATAATTTAACAAAATCTGTAGCTGAAAGTAATATAGATAATTCTAGTGGTAATTGGGTAAAGCGTGGCGAATATTGGTATTATAAAAATGCTTTGAAGCCAGCTGAAACAGTAGACTTATTTAAGGAATTGACAATTCCAAATGATATTTCAAATAACCGTCAAGGTGAGATTTTACAATTAAATATAACTGTAGAAGCAATTCAAGCTGATAATTTTAATCCGGATTTTGATTTAGATTTACCATGGCGTGGAGTTGAAATTGAAAAGGCAACTGATAATTCATACAAAATGGATAAAGTGCAATTAAATTCAAATGTTAAGATTGAATACGAGAACAATGCAGAATTGTATATGAGTGTGCCAGACGATTTCTTTGCAAAATTAGGACATGTAGTGCCAGGTGATTCAATAACTCAAGAAGTAACTATAAATAATAAAACATCTGATGAAGTAGAATATTTTGTATCAACAAATAAAAGTGACGGATTGTCAGATAAAGAAATTGAGTTATTAAAAAAATTAGAATTGGTTATTAAAAATGACAATACAACAATTTATACAGGTAGTGTTTATCCTTTGGATAAGGTATCAATAGGAAAATATAAGTCTAAGGCTTTAACAAATGTTAAATTCACAATTACAGTACCTAGTGAATTAGGAAACGAGTATTCAGCTTTGAATACTGCAATGAATTGGCGTTTCACTATTAGTGGAAAGGATAAGGTGATTCCGGATGAACCTAAAAAAGAGGTTCCAAGTCCACAAACTGGTGATACAATGGTTCAATTTGCATTCATACTGTTCTTTACATCAGCAATAGGATTAATGATAATTGTATATGCTGAGAAAAGATATAAAAAAAATTAATAATATAACAAAAGAAATGTTATAAAATTTAGGAGGAAAAAGAAATGAGTAGAAAAAAATTAATTATTACAGCTATTATATTAGCTTTAGTTGTTGCAATTGGAGGAATTTTAGCATATTTCACAGACGTGCAAACAAAAACAAACAGATTTAAAATGGGAGATGTTAACATTTTAGTAGACGAACCAAATTGGCCTGGTGATCCAGACGATCCAAACGATGAAGTACCAGTAGTTCCAAATCAAGAAACACCAAAGGATCCACAAATTACAAACCAAGGTGATGGAGAAGTTTATGCATTTGTTAAAGTAACTGTTCCAGTTGCAAGTGTTAAAGTTGGCGATGCACCAACAGCAGCTCCAACAGAATTATTCACATTCCGTCATATTACAACACCAGCTCAAGGAACTACACCTGCAGTTACAGCTGATGGAATTAACAGTGGATGGACATTAGTTTCTAAAACACCAACAACACTTAGTGCAACAACTACATCAGTTACATACGTATATGCTTATGGTTCAGCAACAGAATTAACAGCTTTACAAAAAAATCAAACAACAACACCTATATTTGATGCTGTTAAATTTGCTGATGTTACAGAAACAGAACATACAACAACAGGTGTTCAAGGAAAATCTTATGAAGTTGTAGTTAAAGGTTATGGAATCCAAGCTGATGGTTTAGGAAGCAATGTTCCAGCAACAGTATGGCCTTTAGTTGAAGCTGAATAATTTATTTATATTTTATAATAATTAGGATTTAAGAATATGAAAACATTTATAAAAATAACAAAAATAATTTTAAATATTATCACAACGTTGATAATAATATTAGGAATAATATTTATAGGTTTATTCTGTTTTGGAATTCAACCGTATGTTGTTGAATCTGGTTCAATGGAACCAACAATAGAAACAGGAAGCGTGTGTTTTATTAATAAAAGAGCAAATTACGAAGATATGAAAGTTGGAGACATAATAGCTTTTAGTCTTGATACTGGAAAATTTGCAACTCACAGAGTTAATGCAATAACAGAGGAAGGAATTGAGACTAAAGGTGATGCCAATAAAGTGGCTGATAATGTTATAACTACAAAAGATAATTTTATTGGAAAAAATATTGTGTCTATTCCAAAAGCTGGATATTTCGTTAAATATATGCAGACCACAAAGGGAAGAATAATTTTAGGAACATTTATTGTTGTTATATTATTGGCTGCAATTTTATTAGGAAAACCTGCTGAAAAAGCTAAACATTAAAAAAATGGGGACACCCTTAAAAAATTGGGGACACCCTCGAAAAATTTGGGGACACCCTTAAAATTTACATTGACTTTCAATGTAAATTTTAAGGGTGTCCCCAAATTTTTCGAGGGTGTCCCCAAATTTTTTAAGGGTGTCCCCCAATTTTCCAAAGCTTTCCCAAAAATCTTTCTGAATCTTTTGTAAAAAATAACGATAACCCCTTGCAAATCTAATAAAAATATGATAAAATAAACGCGTTGCAAATGCAATATACCTTATACTTGGTTATAGGTTAAACACCGCTATAACTCAGTTTAAGGCAAATTAATAAATATAGGAGGTGCTATAACAATGACAAAGGAAAGAAAACAAGAAATCATTAATACTTATAAAAGAGAAGAAAACGATACTGGTTCTCCAGAAGTTCAAGTAGCTCTTTTAACAGAAAGAATTAACGAATTAACAGAACATCTTAAAGTTCATAAAAAAGATAACCACTCTAGAAGAGGTCTTTTAAAAATGGTAGGTGCAAGAAGAAACTTATTAAACTACTTAGCTAAAAAAGATGTTCAAAGATACAGAGATATCGTTGAAAAACTTGGATTAAGAAAATAATAATCATCGGACGTTTTGCTCTTCTTTAGCTAAACGTCCTTTCTTTATATTTATTAAAGTCTATAAAAGGTGTTTAAATTAAATGCAATTATTTGTTAGAAGTAGCTTGGAAGAAAGATTTTGAATAATCTCCATATCAAATAAAAAATCCTTCTTCGAGGTTACACTATCAAGTATATTGCAAATATAAAATAAAAGGAGAGAAATATATGTTTAAAGTTTATGAAACAGAACTAGCTGGAAGAAAGCTATCAATTGAATCTGGAAAGATTGCAGGACTCGCAAATGGAAGCGTAATGGTTAGATATGGTGACACAGTTGTAATGGTAAATGTTACAGCATCTAAAGAACCAAAAGATGGAATTGATTTCTTCCCATTATCAGTAGATTATGAAGAAAAATTGTATTCAGTAGGAAAAATCCCAGGAGGATTCTTAAAAAGAGAAGGTAAGCCATCAGATAAAGCAATATTAACATCAAGAGCAATAGATAGACCTTTACGTCCATTGTTCCCAAAAGATTTTAGAAATGACGTTGTAGTTGTAGCAACTGTTTTAT
>OCVV011164175.1_pt1 | contig 13584 bp, 10 predicted proteins | sample 1539721 | NCBI WGS metagenome assembly OCVV01 (sample SAMN02144230, study PRJEB22623) | gut metagenome | biome: sheep rumen | host: Ovis aries | place: New Zealand
AAACACGCTGCGCGAGTTTTATCTCGCTATCGCGACGCTCGCCGCACACGAATACTTCGCATTCGGCTGCGGCTCACTGTTCGCGTAAATCAAAATTTTCATTTGAATCATGCCTGATCTGATGATTCTCCCTGAAATCTTCCGGCGATAAAAGGCCAATTTATATCTAAATATATCATCGACCCCTAACTATTTCAACTAACGCGGTATGGCGATTTCATGCGCCCATATGATAAGTCGTGCCACACACTGTATAAGTCCCCGCGTCACGAAAGCTGCTCGCGGCAGATTGTAAGCTTTCCTTGTTTGTGGTATCATAAATGAACATGTAAAGAGCCATAGACAGTCTTGTCCGCATCATTTCGCTGCTTAGGAGATTCCGAATGATCACCCACTTATATTTGCATGATCTTTATGATTCGAGCTTTCAAGAACTGATAAATTCGAATTTTGTCGATAATCGGACACTGAAGGTACATATCACCAGAACAGCCACAATCATTCCATGCACAACAACAGGACCATCTGCGCGTGGAGGAGTAATCGATGAGAGTGGAAACTATATCGGGTTTTCCGGGTTCGATACTCTTTCAGATGTTGACAGATATAATTTCCCGGATGATTCAGACCTCCAGAACGCTGCCAGAGATACATCCCTGGACAATGCCATTTATTTAGGATTTGTACGCAGACACTGGGGTCATTTTTTAATTGATTCGCTATCAAGGTTATGGTATGCAATAAAAGAAAATTCCTCTGCCCCGTTATTATATTTTGGTGAAAAAATTCCGGACAACGGAACAGATGCTGACTTATTGAGACTGATCGGTGTTGACTTAAACCGCCTGATTTATATTGATCATCCGGTAACGGTCAGTCATTTATGCATTCCGGAACCTTCGTTAATCCCGGGAAGATATGTCACACCGGAATTTTTGTCAGTATTTAACCTTGCTGTGGACAATGCGATTAATAAGGCCGATACAGGAAGAACATGGCCGTCAAAAATATATTTGTCGCGATGCCGTCTTCCATCCCATCTGACATCGGAATTTGGGGAAGATCCAATAGAGGATATCTATCGCAGGAATAACTATTCCATAATATATCCGGAAACGCTTCCTCTTACAGAACAGATCTGCTATTTATCCCATGCCTCAAAGATCGCTTTTGTCAGTGGAACACTGGGGCATACGCTGTTATTCGCAAAGGAAGAAACTGACGTAACCATATTGCGGAAATCAGCGAAGCAAAATTATCGGCAGATCATGGTGAATCAGATCAAAAATCTGAAGGTAACCTATGTTGATATCTATGTTCAGTTGGCATCTGTTGATGCATCAGGACCATTTTGTATCGTCGTCAATAATCATTTCTTTGATTACTGCAGGGACAATGGGATGCATCTGTCAGAGAAATCCGTCTACGCCAGGACAAATAAATCTGCTATATTTCAATACAGGAAACAGCTGCTGCTCAGAATATTGAAAAGATATGCAAAAAGACAGGGCAAGATGGAAAATTATCTGTTTTCTGAACAGCATCAATTCGACTTGAAGGTATCCGATAAATTACTCAGAAAATATTTCAAAATAAGCTCTTCGAAAACGCAGACAGGATCGTCACACGCGAAGCGTGTGTAAGAGACTGTATGCGATTTCGAAGGCAACAGGTATGAGCACAAGGTGACGCGCAAGCGGCACGGAAGTGCGAATGCCTGTAGGATTGCGAGAGTGCGAAGCACGGAGCAATCCGAAGCTTATACAGTATGTGGCACGACTTATCGTATGGCCGTTACTGTATAAGCTCTTCGAAAACGCGTACAGAATTGTCACACGCGAGTCGTATGTAGCCGACCGGATGCGATTTCGAAGACAACAGGTATGAGGAGATGAAGCGCGAAGTGAATCAGCAGACAATCAGTGTAATCACACCTTTTTACAGAGGAAATAAATATATGCACTCGCTTGCAGATATTCTGGAATCCAACGCGGAAAGAATATCTGCCGCGATCCAGTGGCTCATCGTCAATGACAGTCCGGACTGCCCTGTGGATATGATGAACATAACCCGTAATGCCTATCCTCTCCTCGAAACAGAGGTGATCCGGCTTCCGGAAAATGGCGGAATTCATCACGCAAGAATCGAGGGGCTCAAAAGAGCATCCGGTGATTTTGTTCTCTTTATTGATCAGGATGACCAGATATCGCCGGATTTTTTAAGAATCATGAGCCGTCTGATGACAGAGGATGTTGACATAGCGGTCTGCAACGCCTGGCTGGAACAGGAGGATGGCTCCATGTTTCCGGCTTTTCTCAAAAAAACCGATCTGGATGATGTACGTAATCTTGCTATATATATCAGAGTCAGGAACCCCATTCGTTCTCCCGGACAATGCCTGATCCGGCGTTCTTCTATCCCGGAGGCATGGCTCCTTCATCCAATGAAAAAAAACGGCTCCGATGATCTTCTTCTCTGGATTCTAATGCTCTGCAGAAAAGCAGTTTTTGCAGTTACGCCCGACTGCCTATATACGCATAAATATACCGGTTCTAACCTGTCGGATTCTTCTGCTCAGATAAAGACATCGTCTATGGAAGTTGTCGATGTACTGCAGTCAACCGGTGCTTTAACGTCCAGACAGTTAAAGGATCTCGAGCTTTCTGTGGAATGGGCTGCCCTTCGCTCCGCAGGACAGAAGCCTCTTTTTCCCCTGAAATTTACGAGAATTCTTTTTACCAGGATCTCCTGTAAATTCAGACACCTTGTCTCACCCCGCATCAATATAACATCCGACTAATAGACACAATAGATAAGCAGCCTGATCTTTTTTGCTGCAGGATCGGCCCAAAATATATTTAAAAACCCGGAATATATTTAAAAAGGAGTATTTATGAATTCAAATTATGATCTTTCTTCCATAAAAATCGCGGTTGCCGGAACAGGCTATGTCGGCCTCTCCATTGCCACCCTGCTTGCACAGCATCATCATGTCGTTGCCACAGATATTCTTCAGAAAAAAGTAGACCTGATCAATGCGCGCAAGTCTCCCATACAGGATGAATATATCGAGAAATATCTGGCCGAAAAAGATCTCGATTTAACCGCAACCACCGACGCGGAAAAAGCATATTCCGATGCTGATTTTATTGTAATTGCCACCCCGACGAACTATGACAGTGTGAAAAATTATTTTGATACCTCTGCTGTAGAATCAGTGATCGAGCTCGTATTAAAGGTGAATCCAAAGGCAATCATGGTTATTAAATCCACCATTCCGGTCGGATATACCAGACATGTTCGCGAGAAATATCATACGCAGAATATCATCTTCAGCCCTGAATTTCTTCGTGAGTCGAAGGCTCTGTATGATAACCTCTATCCCAGCAGAATCATTGTGTCTACTGACCCGTCAAATCCGGAAACGGTAAAGGCATCTCACACCTTTGCTTCTCTCCTACAGGAGGGGGCCCTGAAGGAAAACATTGATACTTTGTTTATGGGATTCACGGAAGCGGAAGCCGTTAAGCTCTTTTCCAATACTTATCTTGCGCTGCGCGTTTCCTTCTTCAATGAGCTGGACACCTACGCGGAAATGAAGGGTCTGAATACAAAGGAAATTATTGACGGCGTGTGTCTCGATCCCAGAATCGGCACGCACTACAACAACCCAAGCTTTGGTTACGGCGGATACTGCCTGCCTAAGGATACAAAACAGCTGCTGGCAAACTATGCTGATGTCCCTGAGAACCTGATTCATGCGATCGTGGAAAGCAACCGGACACGGAAGGATTTCATCGCTGACCGTGTACTAAGTAAGGCCGGATACTACGACTATTATCACAACGGAGACTACAATGCCGCTGAAGAGAAAAAATGCACCATCGGTGTCTACCGCCTGACCATGAAATCAAACTCCGATAATTTCAGACACTCCTCTATTCAGGGCGTAATGAAGAGAATCAAGGCAAAAGGCGCCACCGTGATCATCTACGAACCCTCGCTGGAAAACGGCAGTACCTTCTTTGGATCAGAGGTTGTCAATGATCTGTCCTCTTTCAAGTCAAAAAGCGACTGTATTCTCGCAAACCGCTACAACCACGATCTTGACGATGTCAGGGATAAAGTTTATACACGTGATTTATTCATGCGTGACTGAACAGATCGCCCCACCGCTCACACAAAGTGTGAACCGGTGGGGCGAACGCCGTTTATTTTACGCGAACAGTGAGCCGCAGCCGAATGCGAAGTATTCGTGTGCGGTGAGCGTCGCGATAAGCGAGATAAAACTCGCGCAGCATGTTTTTTCTCGTTGCATGCTCATATATTACATGGTCATATATTGAATATCCGCTTACTTACCGGGATATTCAATCTGCGGATAAAACTTTTTTCCCTTTTCCACCGCTTCATCCATCAACTGTATTCTTCTCTTTTTTTCATCGTCCGGAAGAGAAGATTTTCGAATCCTTTTTTTATGCATCTCTCTTCGAATCCAGAAAAGTATTCTTCCCTTTATTCCCTCCCGACGGTATAAAACCGTTTCGTTCCGATACATATAGCTGAAGCGTTCCAGCAGCCCCTCATCCGCAGTTTCAATCGCAGGTCCGTCATTATTTTTTGATTTGTGCACCACAATGCTCTTCGCGGAATAATAGCATGGATATTTCAATGAGATCCGACGTGTGTATTCCCAGTCATCCGTCCAGATCACGAATTCTTTATACGGCAGACCCACATTCTTCACTACAGATGCAGGAACGAAAAGAGAGACAAAGGTAGCCAGAACAATCTTCTGACAATCCTTCTCTGGTTCCTTCAGTTTCTTAACCAGCGAAATTTTCTGCTGGTTCATCCGACATGGTGTTCCATCCTTCCAGAGAACCCGGCTGGACAGAAACCCGTAATTGCCCTGCAGGGAATTTCCAAGCTTCAGTAATTCCTTCAGTGAATTTTCTTTTACGATGCAGTCGTCATCCATAAGCCATAAATAATCATAGCCCATCTCACAGGCTTTCCTTATCCCGTAGCAAAAGCCTCCGGCGCCTCCAAGATTAGAACCTGTGTTATCATAATGCACCCTGGAGTTTTTCAATTCATCCGCAATGTATTCCGGGGTCCCGTCTGTCGATGCATTATCAACAATCAACACATCACATTCTTTGACGGACTGGTTCAGGAGTGCCTGCACACATTCCTTAAGCAGTTCTTTCCGGTTATAGGTTACAATAACAGCAGTGATTCTTCCCTCATGTAAATCATTCATGGCTATTCCTTACTCCTATTTGTTCAAACAGAACATTCACAGCTTTTCTCCCACAAACCTGTTCAAACAGAACATTCACAGCTTTTCTCACGCAAACCGGGTTTCCAGTCCTGACACATAGAAAATGGCAGTAGGATGAAGGGGTTGAATACGGTTTCGGTTAATCTCGGTTCCGTCACACATAATAAGCAGATGACTACCAGACTCATGGTCAGAAAAGAATCCGAGACCTTTACCGCCCGATATATCATGTAGCTGTACAGAATAATCACAGCTCCCAGAAGGATTGCTCCCTGTTCCAGCAAAACCTGAAGATAGGCACTATCGACATAATTATATGCTGCAGGATTTTCCCATCCGATCCAGGAAACCGGCTGTCCGAATAAGGTGATCGGATATTTTAACAGGGCGTTGTGTCCGAGCCGGAGCCGCTGTGTCAGAAGCGTATTCAGTTTTGACAGAAACGGATTGTATTTGCTGTATGCTGCCTGAAGATAAATGGCTACTGCAGCTGAGACGGCAGGGATTGCCATAAATATTTTTTTCCATGAATCCTTCTGTCTGGTTTTTCTTTTCTTCTGCACACGAATCCGGAGCCCGATCAGAAAAGCCAGTAAAATTGCACCTGCATTCAGTAAAAAGATAAATCGGCTGTTTGTCATATAAAACAGCCAGTATGCGAGCATTACGAGAACCGCATATTCAGCAATCGTCGTTTTCTCTCTGCGGATACAGAAATAACACAAACTGATAAACAGAAGAGCTGTCGGAGCATACGTCGTCCACGAAAAGCCCAGGTAATGTCTGGAACGGTCCGAGATATCCCGTATGGTATCCTCCAAAATACCTGCCTGACTGAGAATGACTATTCCCGCAAGCATTGCCGACCGTACGATCAATGAAACCTTTAAGATTTTTTCCGGATCGACAGAAGAAGCGCCAAAGATCATCCAGAAAAGAAATAATCCGGACCGGTTATCTGAACGCACAGAAACCAGAAGTCCGATCACAAGAAGGATGGCCATTGCCAGCATACTTTTTCTGGTATGATAGTCATGAATCAGTTTGATCAGAACACCTAAGTAACACAAATATCGAATATTTTGTAAGAATGACTTGAAGCCGGCTGTGTTGGAAAAAACACCAACCTGCAGGAATACAGCTGCAGTATAGATAACCAGTATGACGAGATAAAAGCTTTCCCATCTTGCTGCTTCCACTTCCCTCGCCGCAGGTCTATCTGAAAAAATCCCGGCCTTCTCCGTCACCTTCCCTGTGTATACCATTATTTTCCTTTCTAACCGGATTTCTTCCGCCCCTTCTGCTCAAATATAATCCGTCAGCGAACAGAAATTCTGGTGAAGTGAAAGAACATCATACATCTTTATACAGGTTCAGAAAAGACTGAATGGTATCGTTGATATCAAATCCCTCTTTTCTCAGAAACGGAACCATGTCTGTTCTTTCTAAATTCATCTGATCTTTCATGGCACGCACCCACGCGTCTATATCCTTTTCCTCAATTCCTGCAAATGAGACGCGGTCTGTCAATGCGGCCTCGCGAGTAATCCGGTCTGAATAGACAACCGGAAGGCCACAGGCCTGTGCTTCCACTCCTACCACAGGAAGTCCTTCAAACCTGGACGGAAGGACAAACAGGTCCATTGCCTGCATCATCCGTTCTACACGGTCTGTCGTTCCATAAAAAATAACATCGTCAGAAAGTCCTGCCTGTGCTGTCATCTCACGGATCCGGTCCCATATTTCCTTTGTACCGTCATGGGATCCGATCAGAAGGAGTTTTGCCTTTGGAACTTCTTTTTTAAACGCCTGGAATACACGTATCAAATATTCATGATTCTTCTGGTAAGAAAAACGTCCCACATGACCGACGACGATATTGTCCGACAGACCAAGCTCTTCTCTCATCTCCCTGCGTGTATCCGCGTCAAAGCGAAAACGATTCAGATCAATTCCATTGTTGATCTGAATGACCTTATCTCCCGGAATTCCGGGATACATCCACGCAGCTGCCAGGTCGGAACATGCCGCGAAACAGGAACCGATCTTTTTCAGTCGTCCCCGATATACACGATGAAGAAATTTTTTCACGATGAGGTAATTTCCATCAACCCCAGCAGCGTGAGAATGAAAAATAATCTTTCGCACACCGGCGCGTTTTGCGGCATGTCCAAACGCGTACATTCTGTAGGCAGTATCCGCGTGAATATGTACACAGTCATATTTATTTTTCATGAGGAGCTGATAGAGGTTTTGCTCAAGATCCCTCATACTCACATGATTGTGTCCCTCTCTCCCGATAAAATATACCTGTGTTCCTCTGTCATTCAGTTCCTTAATATGTGCGTTGTCCGCAAAATGCATGATGCAGGCAATATCCATCTGATACCCTTCCGGTTTTCCCATAATCACGGAGCGCACCAGAGAATATACGCCTCCCAGGCCCTGATCATCTACATTTACTTCGAGAATTTTTTTCATTTTACCCTGTTCCACTTATCTTTCAGGTTATCGTTTCTTTTCTTCTCTTGTTTACCCGTAAATCACCATTCCAGACTTCTCAGATTTATTTATCTTAAAACGAATCAGGAAATCTGACTTACTTTACACAAAATTCTTTGCCCATCTATTATTGATCTAAGATTATGCTTCCGAGAATTCTCTTCTCGTATGTATGAAGCGTTTCAAGAATGCGGTCTGTCTTCCGGTAATCAGAGCTTCCGATACTGGCAATGATTACTGCGGCGTCTGTTTCCTTCAGACTGTGCAGAGCAGCCGGCGAACTGAGAATATCCCCGGGCGTCTTAATCTGCAGCTCAGATGTCTCCTTATTCATTTCCGCGGCAATCTTTTCGAGCTGTCCGGGATCAACATCCCCGATCAGTGCAACAGTACCTTTTCCATTCATGAGTTCCGAAAGATTTTCATTTGCAATCTGCCAGCAGATCTCTCTGTCTCTGCTGCTGTAATAATCCGATGCATCCCGATGCGTAAGACGATCCAGCCCCTTTCTCTTTTTTGCATTGGAAGAAGGTACAACAGCGATTTTGGAAAATCCGTACTGACGGTTCATCTCTGAAGCGTTGTATACCTTGCCGGATGCAAGCAGAGACAGAATCACAAGGAGGAAATACAATACGACTCCTCCGACAAATCCCGCACCGGCATATTTTACAACCGGCTTCAGCAGGTCACTTCTGCTGACGCTTACCTGAGAATGGTCTGTGTTTCCGGAATTCATCCCCAACGTAGCTGTCGCGGTCCCGAAGGAATTATTTCCATTGATCAGATTATTGAGCATGGTCAGCCGGCTGTTTGCCTTATCCGTGACAGTTGTATCTGTCACAGTAGTGGTAACCCGGTTATTGATGGTCAGCGTATGTTCTCCGTATGTCTTCGTCACGGAAGAAGTATAATCCTGCAACTGTGCAGTCAGTTCATCAATCAATTCACCGGCACCCTGCTCACTTGGAAAACGAATGACGATCTCTGCGGAAATTGTGTCATTGATGTGATTTTCGCTCAGCTCCACCAGTTCCTGAAGGTACTGAGGTTCTGTGCCGTATTTTTCGGCCATCGCTGTCCAGTCTGTTCCGTAAAGTACAAACTCTTTGTATGCGTTCAGGATATTATTTGCTTCCTGCTCCGCGACAGTGGTGACAACTACCGAACTGTCATCCGGGGAAGGATCTGACGCCTTCGTCCCTGTCCCATCCACGCTGCTCAGCTCCACTGTAGCCAGAGAATCCGGATTATTTTCTCTTTCTTTCTGCAGTTCCGGCGTGGAAACTGATATATCTACAGAAGCCATTCCGACAGCGTTCGGATCCATTTGTGTGTAAAAAGATTTGTTTACATACTCGGAAGCATGTTCAATCTGCTGTTTAAAATAATCACTATTTTTTTTATAATCTGCTTCAGAGGAAACTCCCTTATCCGCGCTTTCTGTGCTCTCAGAAGATGCTGCAGTCTCTTCCTTCCCTGCTCCCTTGATCTGCGGCAGTAAACGATATGTCTTCCACCCGGAGATCAATATCATAAAAATCACACCACAGACCAGCATTCTTCTCCACTTCTGAAATGCTGTCTGAATCAGAAGTCTCATACTAATTGTTTTATCTCTCATTGTCCCTTCCCCTGACTGAATGTCATTCCTTCATCTTTTATTCGCATTTATCCACATTTACAGAGTTTTATCAACATTAATCAGCAAATTACAGTTTCATTCTTCTCTGATCATTGCAGTTTGAGAAATCACCTCTTCTGAAACCTGCAAACTACTCATTCTGTTTCTCCAGTTTTTTCACGCATTCCTGAAATGCTCTCCGGAAGAAATATCCTTCCCTGAGCTTTTGTCCCACCTGAGCGGCATTTACACACATTTCACTGTATTCCTCATCGGATACTCCGCTTATGGTCTCTGCTGCCTCATACAAATTCCGGATTGTAATTCCCACATGATATTTCTTCACAAAATCAGCAATCGCAGCCTCTTCCCACACCATGACCGGCATGCCGGACGTCAGATAAAGAGATGCCTTGTGAGGATTATTATAACGAAGATATTCTCCGGTATTTCCCACGCAGCTCCCGGCAGAAGGTCCGTCCCACACAAGTCCGAAATCGCCCTTCAGCACTCCCGGAAGTTTATCGGCAGGAAAGGCTCCCTGATATCGGATGCGCCCGGATACCCCGTCGCTCTGAAAATTAACACCATACGCATTAACCATAAGTTCTCTGTTTTTTGTTTCTCCGCTGTTCTGGAACATCTCATAGAGATAGCCGGACTTTCCGGGATGAAGATTGCCTGCCACAGCAAGGGAAGGTTCCTTTCCCCTGACCCTGTGACACATTTTTTCATTTGTAAGATAATCAAAAATTTCCAGACTGACCAGCTTTTCGGGTTCAAATCCCTTTTCGATCAGATATTGTCTCATGTGTTCATTATGGCAGATCACTGCATCGAATTGTTTCAGAAGTTTCTGATCTGATATCTCCGCGGTTTTCCTGCTTTTCGTGTACAGTCCCTGAACTCCCATCCTCAGGGATTCCAGATCATGAATCAGTGCTACAAAACGACAGCCTTTTTCTCGTTTAATAGCAGGAATATATTTTAAAGCTGCTCTGGCACCATACATGGGATGCTGATATAAAACGAGATCACCCTCCTTAACCGTGCGGCGCAGTTCTTCCCATTTTTCCGAACAGGTCCTAAACAGCCAGATTTTTCCCCTTATTACATCGATTCCCTTAGGAAACATATATTTCTGAGCAGGAAATGAAAATCCGGTCATTCCCATTTCATGTGCAATCGAAGAGATATCTGAAGGAGCCTTTACTCCTGCATGTTTTCCTTCCTCAGACTGCAGATCGATAGAATAAAAGGTACCCATTATCTTCATCCCTTCCCCTCTTAACCCCATGCTCCGCAAGCAGGGCATCACAATATGTATAAGCTACGGATTGCTCCGTGCTTCGCACTCCCGCAATTATACAGTAAACGTCCATGCCCCGCAAGCGAACCGCCACAAATTGTATAAGCTGTGGATCACTCCTCAACCAGGGCGCCATAAACTGAATAAGTCTTCGCGTTACTCACGCAATTCTCCTGGTTTACGTAAGTTATCAACAATTTTGTTGATAACTTGTGGATAACTCACAAAAATATGGTTCATATTTTTGTAATTTTTTTGTAAACAGTTTAATTTACGCGGTTTTTTATGCGTGTATAAGTGGATATCTTTCTGTGCACAAACTGACATTTTCATCGGATTATCGACGATTTATCGACAGCACCTTTCAAACAACTGTTCTCGTGTTGATAAATTCCGTATTTTAGTTTAATATAAAAGAGGTGTTTTGTCTTCTTTTTTCGGCGCTGCATATTTATGTAACATACTGAAATGGATTGCGCCGGTTACAGGAAGAAATTTTATCAACAGCAGAGGTTATGATGAGCATTATCGAAGAAAAGTGGGATCAGATTCTGGAACGTGTAAAGGAAGAGCATGAGCTTGGAGAGGTTTCCTTTAAGACATGGATCAAACCCCTGAAGGTATACAAGGTAGACGGTCATGATGTCACGATTCTTGTTCCATCAGAGCAGGTTGGTCTTGACTATGTGTCCAAGAAGTACAAGCTTCCGATCAAAGCTGCCATCGGCGAATTGACCGGAATGGACTGCGAGATTTATTTTATTCTTCCCCAGGACGCGGAGAAAGCCGGACGGGAAAAGCAGGTCAAAAATGAATCCATTCTTACCGGACTGAATCCGAAATATACCTTTGATACCTTTGTCGTAGGCAAAAACAATCAATTTGCTCACGCAGCTTCTCTTGCTGTTGCAGAATCACCGGGTACGGTATACAATCCTCTGTTTTTATATGGAGGCGTGGGACTGGGAAAAACTCATCTGATGAATTCCATTGCACACTTCATACTCGAGAATAATCCCTCGATGAAGATTGTGTACGTCACCAGTGAAGAGTTCACAAATGAAGTAATCGAAGCAATCCGTGCAGGAAGCAGCACGGCGCTCACAAAGTTCCGTGAAAAATACCGGAACGTGGATGTTCTCCTCATCGATGATATTCAGTTCATTATCGGAAAGGAATCCACGCAGGAAGAATTCTTCCACACCTTTAACGCCCTGCATTCAGCCGGAAAACAGATCATCATTTCGTCCGATCGTCCTCCGAAGGATATGGATGTCCTAGAGGAGAGAATCCGCTCCCGGTTTGAATGGGGTCTGATGGCGGATATCCAGAGTCCCGATTATGAGACACGAATGGCTATTCTTCGGAAAAAGCAAGAACTTGACGGGTCCAACGTGAGCAATGAAGTTCTGGAATATATTGCCAGCAATGTGAAGGCAAATATTCGAGAACTTGAGGGCTCTCTGAATAAAGTCATCGCCATGGCCAACCTCGAACAGAAGGAGATCAACCTTGATCTGGCTCAAAATGTTCTCAAGGATATAATTTCTCCTAATGAAAAGCGGGTAGTGACGCCGGAGTACATCATTGACATTGTGGCGGAACAGTTCAATATCACTCCGGAAGAGATCAAAAGTTCCGTAAAGTCTCGCAGAATTTCTTACCCGAGACAGATCGTCATGTATCTCTGCCGGACGATGACATCAAATAATCTGCAAGCCATCGCGGAAAGCATCGGTGTACAGAACCATACAACCATTATCTACGGCATCAACAAGATCGACAAGGATTACAAGACCAAACCTGAGACAAAGGAGGTCATTGATCTCCTCAAGAAAAAGATTTCTCCGGAGGGCTGATCATACCCGTTCTCCCGAAGGAGTTTCTTCTATATATATAGTGTTCCAGATCCATCTATCCACAATTTATAGACCATGTGGATAAAAACAGAGTGGATAAATGTGGATTATTTTCCATTTACATTTTTCTGACAGCCGATTTCATCGATACTGACAGACTTATGATCTTCCTTTTTCCGCTTTTTTTCACGGCAAAAGGGAGTTTTCCACATTTCAACCTCCCCTAAGACGAAGTCGAAGAATTTTTTTATTATTCTTTTCTATCTTTCCCGTTTTCAACCCGCGGGATTGTCAGTATCACACAGACATACCGAAAGGAGTCGTACAGGCAATGAAGCTCGTTTTTAATCAGGCAGATCTTGCAGACAGCGTAAGTATCGTAATGAAGGCCGTACCTTCCAAGACCACAATGCCGATTTTACAGTGTATCATGATTGAAGCTTCCTTCAACCAGATTAAGTTTACGGCAAATGATATGGAACTCGGCATTGAAACCATCGTAAAGGGAGAAATTGAGGAAAAGGGAAAAATTGCTCTCGATGCCAAAATTTTCTCGGACATCATCCGTAAACTTCCGAATAGCAAGGTCTTCATCGAAACGAATGAAAATGATGTGGCGACGATTACCTGCGAAAAGGCTAAATTCAGTATTCCGGGAAAATCCGGAGATGATTTCGCATATCTTCCGGTAATTGAGAGAGATGACTTTATTTCCATTTCACAGTTTTCACTGCGGGAGATTATCCGTCAGACGATTTTCTCTATTGCCGTGAATGAGAACAATAAGCTGATGACCGGAGAATTATTTGAAATCCGGAATAATGTGCTGAAGGTCGTATCTCTTGACGGTCACAGAATTGCGATCCGGAATCTGCCTCTTTCCGGAGAATGTCCGGATCAGAAGGTGGTTGTGCCGGGCAAGACATTGAATGAGATCAGCAAGATTCTGTCCGGCGAAATGGATGATATGGTAAATATCTATTTTGCAGAGAATTATCTGCTG
>OCVV011347816.1_pt1 | contig 13582 bp, 13 predicted proteins | sample 1539721 | NCBI WGS metagenome assembly OCVV01 (sample SAMN02144230, study PRJEB22623) | gut metagenome | biome: sheep rumen | host: Ovis aries | place: New Zealand
AAAAAAATGAAAGCGATTTTTGAAAAAATACATGCGGAGGCAAAATGAAGACTCTCATAATCCTCGTGACCTTTAACGGTTACAAGATGACCAGGGACTGTCTTCAAGTCCTGTCAAAACTTTCCCCAGACCGTTGGAAAATCGCTATCGCGGACAATGCAAGTTCAGACGGAACGCCTCAAAAAATCGCAGAAGAATTCCCGCAGACAAGCGTTCTCGCATTGCCCGAAAATAAAGGCTTTGGTTTTGCCAACAACGAAGCTTTTCGACAAAACATTCCAAACGAGCACTTCGATTTCGTCTGTTTTTTGAATAACGATACAATTCCAAGCATTGACGCTCTAGAAAAATTGGTTTCCGATGCCGAAGCCTATCCGGGAAAGGCGATTTTTGCACCTCTTGTCAAGAATCGGGACGGGAGCATTCAAAGAACGGATTACCGTTTTCTTTCGCACTCGGAATTTTTCTTGAACGCATTCCGCACGGTCCGCAGTGCCGATGTCTATCTGCATGGGAATCCCAAACCCGAACGGGATTTTCACTTTCTTTCCAATGACTGGATCAATGCCGTTTGCTGGCTGATGCCGGTCAAGGCTTTTGAAGAAATCGGAATGTTTGACGAAAAGATTTTTATGTATTACGAAGATCAGGACTTCGCCTATCGAGCTTCAAAACTCGGATATCGCTTTTTGCTAAATCCAGAGGCTCCGATTGTCCACTTAGGAGGCGGTTCTGCCAAAAACGTTCTTTCGCGCAGCATGCAGCACGACTTTTCGCAGCTTTATTTTTATCGAAAACATTTTGGAATATTCGGCGTTTTTCTTTCGCGGGCATTTCGATTTGTTCGCAGTTTTTTGCGTCTCAGCATGCTTGCTCCGTTTTCCCTTTTCAAACAAACGGCTCGGGAAAACGCAAAAATTCATGCAACGCTTTTGCTATTTTCTTTGGGAATGAAAGGATTCCAAAAATGAGACCCGTTTATATTTTCACCATTTTATTCTTTTCTTTTTTGACGACTTCTCTGCAAGCGAAAGAACCAGGACATATCGGTTTTGGAGATTCAACCGCTTACTTCAAGATTCGCGGAACTCTCGGGGATTCCATTTCCGTTTCTCGCTTTACAAATTCCGATCAAGACGACAAGCATATCGAAAACAGTCTCTTTGTGAATTTGTACATCAACGGTGCAATAACCAAGAACTTTACCTTCCAAGCCCAGGCTAGCGTGATGAGCGATAGAACCACACGGACTTACGAAGATAAAGCGTATAATCCGTACAATGGAATCCCCTACAACGTGCAAAGTCCGACTTCCAGAACCTGGGACACTTTTACGGCGACTAGCGAATACCGTTTTAACGAATACGCACGAGTGATGGGAGGCGTCGATTATTTGGCGTGGGGTCCCGCACGCCGCAACAAACTCGTTTTGCGCGGAAACGAACATCATTATCGTCCATGGATGGACTCTACGGACCGTATCGCAATGCCTGCTCCAACCCCTTATATCGGATATGAATTTGATGTAGGGCCCATTACTTATACGCAATATGCAGGAAAGCTTTATCACGACAAGCACAAGGCCAAGTATTTCCACGCCCACCGATTGAACTTGGCCCTTCCTTTCGATATTGATTTTGCCGTGAGCGAAACGATTGTCTACGGTTCCACAGTAGAAGCTAGCGGATCGAATCCGAACGAAGGAGCCGATAGCACGGATCGAGGCTTTGAATGGATCTATGCCGCGCCATTCATTCCCTACCTCTTTGCCGAGCATTACACGGGAGATTTGGAAAATACAAGTTTAAGCTTTGACTTGAGTATCAAAACGATTCCGAACTGGGAAATCTATGGCGAACTTTTGTGGGATGACATGAAAAAAGTGACGAGCATGTTCGACGATTCCTGGTGGGGAAACAAGTGGGCAGCAAGCCTTGGCCTTGGAACGGACAATCGAAAAATCGGTCCTGTCCTGCTTTCGTATTTTTCCGAATTTACCTGGATCGAACCCTGGGTCTATACACATCACAAAGGCGCTGGTTACACTTACACGCATTACGGTCAAAGCTTCGGATCGAATCTAGGCCCGAACTCCCGCGAATTCTATACGGAAGTCCGTGCCGCATACAAGGAAATCGAAATGAAGCTTTTCGCTTCGAACGTCGCCAAGGATACCGCATTCGGCAGCAACCTTTACGACATTCATACCCCGTACGATCCGACGGACAGAACCTATCTCGCCGACAAAACGACCCTCCACTACCGCGAACTCGGCTTCGGCATCAAATTCACCCCGCTGGAATGGCTCTGGGCGAATTACAGCCAAAGCTTTTACCTCGGCGATTACGAGGGATACCGCATGAGCGGAAATCTCGGCGTTACTTGGTAAAAGATTGGCCGCCCATTTCTTCGCAAGTCTTGCCTCGCGTATTCAAAATGGTGATGGCATCCCCGCTAGCAACCGGGCGCACTAGGGTAAACGAGAAGGCGCTGAAGCGAATATTTTCATGGTAATTGGCGACGGCGTTTCCACCTCTCTTACGCACACTTTTTTCAATCGCTGGGCGCAAGGATTTCGGATTGGCATAAAGCATCTTCGAAGCTTTAACGGCGTGGACATATTTGAACGGGACATCTTTCGGGAAATCTTCGAAAGCGCAGAATTCGGTCGGAGCGACCTCTTCTTCCCCTTCGGCGAGAGGGATTTCCGTATAGGGTCTACGCGAATAATTGGAACAGCTTGTCAAAGCAAAAGCACCAAGAGAAGCTGCGAGCAACATCATTTTTTTCATTTTTCCTCCACGATGGATTGAAATTTTCAACTTTTCGGCGAATTGTAAAAAAAAACATACACTTTCCAATTTTGATTTCTTCTAAAAAACGATTGAAAAAAAAAATGTTTGAGACTCGGAGCCCCGAAATGAAACTTTTCTTCCCTAAAAAAGAATTCTCCCTCTCGAAAGCGAACGCTTTCACAAGTCGTCAGAAAAACAGGACATTCTTTTTGGAATAAAAACGCGGTGCTTAAAAATTGCTAATTTGCCAATATGACTTTAGATGAAATTCAAGAATACGCACTCGGACTTGCCAAAAAGGCAAGATCCGCGTCCGCTCGCGTTCGCACGGTCAATGCGGACATCCGAAACAAAGTTCTCTTTGAAGTCGCCAACTCTTTGCGCGCAAATGAAAAAATCATTCTCGAAGAAAACGCAAAGGATCTTGCGGCATTCAAGGACAAGATTTCCCCAGCCAAGTATGACCGCCTGACGCTCAATCATAAACGTCTCGAAGGGATTGCCGTCGGCGTGGAGCAAATCGCTTCCTTCGCCGACCCGCTTGGCAAGATTTTGGAAAAGCGCAAGCTTGAAAACGGCGTGGATATTTCCCGCGTGAGCGTCCCACTCGGATGCGTATTCTTTATTTACGAAAGTCGCCCGAACGTCACGATCGACGGAGCAGCCCTCTGCTTCAAGGCAGGCAATGCGGTCGTTCTCCGCGGCGGTAAAGAATCGCTGTATTCTTCCAAGATCTTGGCGAAAATTTTCCGCGACGCGTTGCAAAAGTTTGGCGTGGACCCGGACGCAGTCCAGCTTGTCGAATATGCGGACCATGCGATTGTCAGTTCGCTTCTCAAGATGCGCGACTATTTGGACCTTGTCATTCCGCGTGGTGGCGAAAATTTGATTCGCGCGGTAACGGACCAAAGCTCGATTCCGGTCATCAAGCATTTTAACGGCATCTGCCACATTTATGTGGACAAGTCCGCAGACATCGACATGGCGGCTAAGATTGTCGAAAACGCAAAGACCCAGCGTTGCGGGACCTGCAACACAGTCGAAACGCTCCTGTTGAACAGTGATCTTTCGGAAGCCGACGTCAACCGAATTCTCGATCCGCTTCGCGCGAAAAAGGTGGAATTCTTCGGCGACAAGGAAACCCAGACACGCCTTGCAGACGTCAAGGACTTTGAAGACGAAGACGGTTACCATCACGAATATCTCGCATTCAAGCTCAGCATTCGCTTTGTGAAGAATGTCGAAGAAGCTTGTGACCATATCGAAAAGTATTCGAGCCGTCACACGGAATCCGTGATCGCTTCCGATAAGGCTGTGCAGGAATATTTCCTCGCGAACGTCGATTCTTCGAGCGTGATGGTGAACGCAAGCACTCGACTTGCTGACGGAGGCGTCTACGGCCTTGGCGCAGAAGTCGGCATTTCGACAGACAAAATTCACGCCCGCGGTCCGATGGGCGTTGAAAGCCTTTGCACATACAAGTGGATTTTAATTGGCGAAGGCCAAATCCGTTCGTAAGGAAGATCATGAAGTTCGAAGATTTAATCAAAGAAGTCAAGTTTGAAGTCGAATTCGGCGGAAAGAAGCTTGCGCCAGCAATCGTCCAGGACGCTGACAAGCATGACGTGCTGATGATGGCATGGATGGACGAAGAAGCGCTCCGCCGTACAAACGAATGCGGAGAAATGGTTTTTTGGAGCCGTAGCCGCAAAGAATATTGGCACAAGGGTGATACAAGCGGTAACGTGATGACTGTGGTCAACTGGTACGCGGATTGCGATAGCGATGCTCTTCTTTTTGAAGTCCGCATGCAAGGTCCGCAGGTGGCTTGCCATACCGGTGCCCGTTCCTGCTTTTTCAAAAAGTGCGAACAATAAACCTTGCCCAAATTCAGGAACAACTCCGGCAACACGCTTGGAAGCGCCTGCTTTTGGCTGTATCCGGAGGAATCGATTCCGTCTGCCTCGCCGATTATTTTGTTCGGAATCAACAAGCTCTCGGGCTCGACTGGGTGGCTCTTGCCCACGTACACCACGGTCTTCGAAAAGAAACCGCGGATCAAGACGAAGCGTTTGTCAAGGAACTAGCCCACCGCTTAAAAGTTCCGCTTTTTATCCGCCATTTAGACGGTGACAAGCTCAAGGAATCCGGATCCATTGAAGAAAATGCGCGCAACGCCCGATACAAGGCGCTCTTTGAAATCGCCGCACTCCCAGAAGCCCGGGCAGAAGCCATTCTTACAGCACATCACGCCAACGACCAGGCAGAAACCGTCCTCATGCGCATTCTTCGCGGCACCAATCTGAAAGGTCTCCGCAGCATACAGGAATACCGGGAAGACGGAATTTTTCGCCCCTTTTTAAGCGTTCCTAAATCCGAAATCGAAAGCTACGCTCAAAAGCATCAGCTGTCCTGGCGTGAAGATGAAACGAATGCGGACAATTCTTTTTTGCGAAATTTCATCCGTCACCATCTTTTGCCCCAGATCGAAAATGAAAATCCATGGGCCATTTCACAGCTCTGCCGTATTGCAAAGTCAGGAAAATCCGCCTATGATTTCTTAGTGGAAAAAACGGAATTTACCCTCGAGCCATACCTGGTTCCGGCCAAACTTTGGCCATTTCCTGCCGAAGTTTCACCCTACCAGTTCACCCTAGCCCTGCATGATTCCGCCTGGAACGCCATTTCTCAAAAAAGCAAGGCTGGCGCCGCAAAAATTCTTCGGTTTTGGCTTCAATCGCTCGGGTTTGAATTCCCTACCCAGTTTCAATTCGAGTCCAATTACGCATCGCACGACAAGTCCCTGATCTTTGAAAAATCCCGCCATATTCTTTGGTTTTGCCGTTCCATGCAATACTCACAAGTCCATAATTTGTATCTTATTTGTCAAAAAAATACCCCTTTGGGAACCTGGCGAACACGTCAAATTGGAGACATCTACGCTCCCGTCTGCGCAAAGCCAAAAAGTCTCAAGAAGTGGTTTGAAGAAAATGGTGTTCCGCAATTTGTCAGAGATTTTCTGCCCGTCCTAGCCGACGGGAATCAGATCCGCCAAATTTACGGAATTCCAACCAGAAAAAAGGAAACTTATGAGTAATAAGCCTAAGGCCCCATCGGCGTTCCACAACAGGAACTTTTTCCTGATTGCGACGATGCTCCTGATGGTGCTTTTCTTTATGCGCCTTTATAATGACGAGACCTCCTTGGATCTGACAAGGACGGATTTCTTCGCCATGATGAACGACTCGACGACAGAGATCAAGAGCCTAAAGCTTCAGCGCACTCTCGACGGGATTATGATCGAAGGTTCGCGCGCGATGACCGAAGAAGAAATCGCGGAAACGGCAAAAGAACAGGGCCTGCTGTCCAGGATCGCTCGCCGATCGCCGAATTCCAGCCAGACCGTCGCATTTTCTAGCCATGTCCTTGACTTGACTAGCAGCCAGATCGACGCTTGGGAAAAGAACAAGGGCATTAAAGTCCGCGTCCAGCACGAAACCACAAGTTGGATCGATCGCATTTTTGCATTTCTCCCAGCCATTCTCCTGATTGCCTTCTTCTGGTATATGATGGCTCGCCAAACGGGCGGAAGCAAGGGCGGTATGGGCATGTTCTCGTTCGGAAAGAGCAAGGCTCGTCAGCTGAACGAAAACGGCAAGACAAAAACCACATTCAAGGATGTCGCCGGTTGCGATGAAGCCAAGGCGGATCTTGAAGAAATCGTCCAGTTTTTAAAAGACCCCAAAAAATATTCCTCCCTCGGTGGACGTATTCCGAAAGGCGCTTTGCTCGTCGGTCCTCCGGGCACAGGTAAAACGCTTCTTGCCCGAGCCGTCGCGGGTGAAGCCGGAGTTCCGTTCTTCAGCATGTCGGGCTCTGACTTTGTGGAAATGTTCGTCGGTGTCGGTGCAGCAAGAGTCCGAGATCTTTTCGATATGGGTAAAAAGAACGCTCCTTGTATTCTTTTTATCGACGAAATCGATGCCGTAGGCCGTCAACGTGGCGCAGGTCTTGGTGGAGGTCATGACGAACGCGAGCAGACCTTGAACCAGATGCTCGTTGAAATGGACGGCTTTACTGCAAACGAAGGCGTTATTTTAATCGCTGCGACAAACCGTCCGGACGTTCTGGATAAGGCACTCCTTCGTCCGGGACGTTTTGACAGGCAGATTACCGTGGGTCTTCCGGACTTGAAAGGCCGTGAAGAAATTCTTCGCGTGCACTTGAAAAAGCGCAAAGTCCCTCTGGCAGACGATGTCAATGTGAAGGATATCGCCCGCGGAACCCCGGGCCTCGCCGGTGCAGACCTCGAAAACCTGATCAACGAAGCGGCGCTTCTTGCAGCCCGTTTTGACAACAAGAAGGTGACGAAGGAAGACTTCGAAGAAGCCCGCGACAAGCTCGCCATGGGTGCGGAACGTAGAACGCTTCTGATGTCCGACGAAGAAAAGCGTTATACGGCATTCCACGAAGCGGGCCACGCACTGATGACTCTTCTTTGCAAGCATGCGGATCCTCTTCACAAGATCACGATCATTCCTCGCGGACGCGCCCTCGGCGTGACCATGTCTCTTCCGGAAATGGACCGCGTGTCGATGTCGAAGGAAGCTGCAGAAGAAAACATCATGATCTTGATGTCTGGCCGCCTTGCCGAACTCATCTGCTTTAACCATCAGAGTACCGGAGCTTCGAACGACATCGCCCGTGCAACGGAACTCGCGCGTCGCATGGTCACAGAATGGGGCTTCGACGAAACAATCGGACCTCTCTGCTACACGCGAAATGACGGTGAAATTTTCTTAGGCCGCGAAATCAGCAAGCCCAAGGAAATGTCCGAAAAAATGGCAGAAGCAATCGACGGCGCAATCAACAGCTTGGTAAAGGGCCTTGCCGAAAAGGCGAAGCAGCTGCTGATCGAAAACCGTGAAAAGCTCGATTTGCTCGGCAACGCTCTCTTCGAAAACGAAGTCCTCGATCGAGAAGAAATCGACCGTGTGATCGCAGGCGAAAAGCTCGAAGGTTCCAAAAAGAGCCGTACCTATCTTTTCCAAGAAAAGATGGCCAAAAAACGGGAAGAAGAAAAGAAGGCCGAAGAACCGCCTCCTGATCCAGGTCGTCCGATTCCAACGCCGACTCAAATCGTTCCTGAAACTCCAGTCTCCGATAAAGGAGAGGGGGAAAAAGCCTAATGCTCCTTGATTCTTTGACAAAATCCCGCAGCAACAGCTGGAAAGTCGGAAACGAACAGATTTCCGGAAAACCGGTTGCTGCCGTGATGGGAATTGTCAATGTGACTCCCGATAGTTTTTTTGACGGTGGAAAGCACAACACTCTCGAAGCCGCCTATGCGCATGCATTGAAGCTTCTCGACGAAGGTGCCGAAATTTTGGACATCGGCGGCGAAAGTTCCCGACCCGGAGCGGCAGCCGTTTCCGCATCGGAAGAGATCGAGCGCGTGATTCCTCTTGTCAAAAAGCTCGTGCCGCATCTTTCCACTCGCAAATTCTGGATTTCGATCGACACGATCAAATCGGAAGTCGCCAAGGAAAGCATGAAAGCGGGAGCGCATATCATCAACGACATTAGCGCCCTCGCCGCCGATCCGAACATGGCAAAAACCATTGCTGAAACCGGCGCCGCCAGCGTGTTAAACCACATGCGCGGAAACTTCGGAACGATGCAACAGGACTTTAAGCCGTATACGCACGTCGTAGAAGAAGTCAAAGAAGAACTTCTTCTCGCCGCTCGCAAGTTGATCGATCTCGGAGTCCACGAACAGACCATTTGCCTCGACCCGGGTATTGGCTTTGGAAAGGATCTGCAAAACAATCTCGACCTGATTTCCCATGTCGAAACCTTTGTCGAAACAGGATTCCCTATTCTTTACGGAATGTCCCGTAAATCTTATATCGGCAAAGTCAAAGGTCTCGAAACAAGCGATCGGTTGATTCCGACAGTCGTTTCGGGAATCTTTACCGCTCTCGGCGGTGCGACGGTAATCCGAGTTCACGACGTAAAAGAAGCCGTTGAATCTCTTCAACTCTTGAAGGCATTCCGAAATGAATCTGTTTAAGTTGTTTGGAGTCATTGACGTCCGTTTTGCCGACATTCTCGACATTTTTCTAGTGTCGATAGTCGCCTATTACGTTTTCCTGCTTTTCCGCGGAACACGCGCCGTGCAAATGTTCGTGGGCGGTGGCCTTCTGCTGATAGGCTGGTTCCTTGCGCAGTGGTGGGAATTACATACGGTCGTCTGGCTCTTGAGCAATTTGGCTACCCTCGGGATTATTGCCATTGTGATTCTTTTCCAGCCGGAAATCCGCGGTGCATTGACTCGTATCGGTCAATCTGTCGGAAGAATGAATCTGAAGAACCTCTTCTTTCACCAGAGCGGTCTTGAACTGGTTGCCGAAGAAATCGGAGCCGCTGTACAGGATTTGGCCAAGAACCAATTCGGTGCGCTGATCGTTCTTGAAAACCGCGTGGGACTTCGCAATTACGCCGATACCGGTGAACTTTTAAATGCGCGTATCAGCTCCCGCCTTTTGCGTGCGCTCTTTTTCCCGAATTCCGCCCTTCACGATGGTGCAGTCATTTTAAACAGCCAACGCATTGTAGCAGCGGGTTGCATTCTTCCGTTGCCCGCGATTACATCGGAACAGGATTCCGGTTACGGCATGCGCCACCGCGCAGCAAAAGCCCTGGCCGCAGAAAGCGATGCCATGGTCATTGTCGTTTCCGAAGAAACCGGTTACATCTCGATTGCCTACCGCACCTCCTTACGCCGCAAACTCAGCGTTAAAGAAGTCGAAGAAGAAATCAAACGCCATTGGCACGATCTTTTTGAAGGCGATTCCAGCAAAAAATAAAGCATTCATCCAAAAATTTTAACGAGAGATTTATGACAGAAAACGAGAAAAAAGTATCGGAACGAGACCGCAGACGAAGACGCAAGTACCGTTTGACCATTTCCATTTTAATGGTTCTCTTGCTGGCTACGCTTTTCATCGTCCAATGCCAGCTTTCCAATTTAAAATCCGAAATGCTTGCAGAACGCGAAGCCATGCTCGACAGCATTACCGCTTACGACAATCATCGTCTCGATAGCCTTCAGCGTTACACCGATAGTCTTGAAGCCGCTCGTGCAGACAGTATCCAGCGTTATAACGACAGCCTTGCTAACGCCCAACCGAAAAAAGAACTTTCTCCCGAAGAAAAAGCCCGTCTCGATAGTATCGCCAAACGTCGACAGGAAATCCGCGACAGCCTTGCCCGCGAAAAGAAAGCCTTGGAAGACAGCTTAAAGCTTGCACGAAAGGCGATCGCCGATAGCATTGCACGCAGCGACAGTATCCGCAAGGCAGACAGTATCGCCTACGCAAATCGAGATTCCATACCGCCCGAAGCGAGCATCGTACCTCCGGAAGGACGCTATTACGAACCGATCCAGCTCAAGGTCAAATGCGACGAATATAAATGCAAGACCTATTACTCGGTCGGCGACACAAGTCACCTCCAAGAACTCACCAAGGCGGTGGAATACAATAAGACCGGAGACGTTTACTATTTCGCCGAAGATTCCGCAGGGAACCGCACCGCTTGGCAGAAAGTGCATTATGACATGGCGAGCGATAACGTCTGTGGCAAAAACGCCTATCCGGTTCCGGTGAACGGGAAAACGGTCTGCGTGGACGCTTACGAATACCCGAACGCTCCAGATGCGGTTGTCAAGGATATGGTGTCTCATGAACAGGCGAAAGCCCTTTGTGAAGGAGCCGGCAAGCGTCTTTGCAAATTCGACGAATGGACCGCGGCTTGCAAGGGAAAGGACGGCTTCCGCTATTCATACGGATCCACATACAAGCCTTCCAAGTGCAACACCAATTCGTCCAAGGCTCGCCGCGCAGGGCGCAAGGAGCAGTGCCGCAGCTGGTATGGAATGTACGACATGAACGGAAACTTGTGGGAATGGACCGACACGCCGTCGAAAGAAGCTCCGAACCGTTTCCTCGTCGCAGGAGGAGCGTGGGACACCCAAAACCAAAGTCAATGTACGGACACCAAGTACAGCTTCTACCCGCAGAATCAATATGCGTTTGTCGGGTTCCGTTGCTGCGCCGATGCGAAGTAGCTTTTTTACGGCGGATCCCGCAGTTCAATGTGAAGATGTTCGTTTGTAGTCCCAGCATCTTCCCACAGCACGAGAAAGCGCTCCCCGAGCGCTTTTTTTATTGCGGATACCAGTTCGCCGCGATTTTCCTTCGGAACCTCGCGTATGCGAAAATCCAAAGCCAAATTCATATAGTGCTTGGAAAACCTTGCATGACAGCCAAAATCATTTGCACTTGTAATGGTCGGGCGGTAAGAATCCCCCATTACCTTGTGAAATTCAGCCACAACGACCAAACCAGCGGTGTCCATAACCGCTTCAAGCTTCCCCGTACTTACCCCAGACTTCTGATTCGTTCGCTTTAAAAGCAAGCGATGAACATCTTTTTGCCCCCATTCTGCATTTGTCCATGCAAAAAGCAGCAGCAAAAAGAGAATAGTCTTTTGCATACAAGAAAAAGATAAAATTTTTCAGGGAACTTTTTATTATTTTATGGGAACTAATGGAGAACTCTATGAAAAAGCTTTTATGGATTATCGCACTTGCATCCCTTGCCCTGATGACTTCCTGCTCAAGAGAAAAACCTGTCTTCACAGGTTACTGGCAAGGTGAAGAAGACATGGTTTTTGAAGTTTTCCAGACCAAGCCTGGCGAAAACAATTACACCATTCGTAACATCAACGGCGATCTCTTTGCAAGCATTGAAGGCGACTCCGTTCTGACGGGAAAAAATTCTCTCGACATGCCTTTCTATATGCGAGTCAAGGGCGATTCCGCCTTCTACCAGTTCGGAACCATTATTTCTAAATACAAGAGAATCGACGCGAGCAAGTATCAGAGCATCTTTTCGAAGCTGCAACCGGCCAATGCTCAGTAATGAGCAGCTCTGACTAAAGCATCGAAATCAGCGTTCCGACAACGACAATCGACAGCATTGTATTTAGGAACAGCATCGTACGGCGCAAAATCTTTAAGAAGGACTCCTGAAGCAGGGGTCCTTTTTTACCTGTATATTCTTTAATTCCAAGTACGACAGTAATAAGCCCTGTCACCACAAGCATCAAGGCTCCGACATAATAGCCTTCCCTCCAGACGAGAAAGCTGATCCACGCACCGAGAATCATCGAAACGACTCCGACTGCAATTTCCACAAGATAACGTTTCTGATGCATAGAACCTCAAATTTTTAGAGCGAAAGTAAAGCAATCAAACCGACCCGCGGGAGCGAACTCACCAACGGACCGTTCAGCGGCCAGCTAAAGTTTAAATGGTTTACAAGTCCCGAAACCGACTTGGTCATTACAAAGCGGAATCCAAAGCCGGCAACATAAGTCATATCACGCGGTTCAAATTCATGGATGCTTGCCGTTGTCTCGCCGGCCTTAAAAAAGACAGCGAGAACCGGAGCGACGGTTCCGATTTCAAAATGCGGGAAAAATCGTTCTTCAATTTGGCCATAAAATCTAGCCTGTCCTGTATATAAATATGAAGGGAATCCGTAAAATTCCTGCCCCGCAAATCCACCCAGCGAAAGTTGCTTACCGTATGCGGAATTTTTATACGTATCCATATAAGCCCCAAGCTGGGTTGAGAACCATTCATTCGAACGCCAAATGTATTCGAGAGAGGCGTATTCATAGATATCGCGTCGCGTATCGGAATTGAAATAGAAATGGGATTTTGCATTCAACATCAGATGATGCATGCGCGAGCCCAAGGCAAGGTAGACGCTGTAATCCAAGCGAGCGTCATCATCCATAGCCCCGATTGCTTTCCAGTTTTTAGAAATTCCGACTTTGACACTGTACCCCTTATCGATATCTTCAGTCCACTTGGCATGCTTAAAATTCGTCAAGCGGTCGTAGCGAATCCGTGAAAGAGTGATGCTTGCCCCAAACCGAGAATCCAACTGCTCAGGAATCCAATCGGAATACGCCGAAGAATCCAAAACATAGACTTCGTCATTTTCTACAAAACGATAAGGCGTTACCGATTTATAAGAGCGCCCTAGGCGATGATAATCATAACTGAGTCCAAGATAAATTTTGAATTCTTCCCCGCCGAAAGAATGCCCGATTCGGAAAGACGCAGAATCTTCTTCCATCCCGTTTACCCGGAGAACTGCATTTCCATGCTTGCGATTGTATGTTGGAAGCAATTCCTTGACACTATCGGAAACGGTTAAAGAAACTCGTTCCGACGGAAGCTTTCCTGTCCAATAATATTTGGTATCCTGTTTGTCGGTAAACCCCGCAATGGTATAAGCCCATTCATTCTTTTGACGGGAAAGGTACGGCAAGTACATCGTCGCGTAATGCGTGTAACCGTCCGTATTGTCCGAAATCGAAACTTCAAAACGGTTGTTGCGGAATAAAAAATTGCTGTTGTTATAAAGTCCCATGAACTTGTCACGGTAATCGTCGTGAGAATAATAGATCCCGATGGTCTGACCAAAGCCCAGGAAATTATTTTCCCATATTCCGACTCCATAATTCAATCCGCCATCACCCGGTCTATCCAAAGAGACCGCCGGAGAAAGCGTCCAAGTGTCACTGGTTTTCACGTAAAGAATTTTTTTTCCATCCGGCGAGACTTCTTTCGTAATTTTTGCATCCGCAATATAAGCCTGCGAACGCAAATTTTTTTCGCTTTCGATGAGTTCGTACAAATTCACTTT
>OCVV011257821.1_pt1 | contig 13580 bp, 15 predicted proteins | sample 1539721 | NCBI WGS metagenome assembly OCVV01 (sample SAMN02144230, study PRJEB22623) | gut metagenome | biome: sheep rumen | host: Ovis aries | place: New Zealand
ATGGACATAAAGTAGAAGAAACTAAACAAATTAAAACAGAATCACCAGATAATGATTCTTACGGTATAGTTGTTTATACTAAAGTTAATAATAATTACGAACCAGATGTATGTGTAAAAAGTGTAACAGATGATGGTATTTACACAGTAGCAACAAGTAAAGATGACGTTGCAACATATACAAAGGAATCTGCAATTCAAAATATAGACAAATTAAGTGAGCATCACCCTACAACATTAGGTAAACATATATTTGTAGCGGTAAAAATAAGTGATATAAATAAAATGGATAGCTTGTTTTTTGACAATAAACAAATTAAAACAAAATTACCAGATGTACAAGAGAGAGTTAAATTATTGAAGCTTATGGACCAAGCAGCAAGATGTGTAAATGATGATAATGCATTTCAACTTTGGCTAATGTCAGGAATTCCAGATGAAGACGATTACGAAGAAGTTGCAAAAGATGATAAAATATATGAAGAAATAACAAAAGAGTTTGAAAAGGTGATGAAATTAGCTAATGAAAATGGAGCATTATATGATTGTCCAGCAGAAGCTTTTAAACTAGCTAGAAAATATGAACCAAACATAGAAAACTATGTAAATGGACATAAAGTAGAAGAAGAGTATAGTTCTATACAAGACGCAAGACAAAAATTAGGTGATGCATGGCCTATGTATAAAGATGATTTAGAAGGAAAAATGATGCCAGTAATGACTAAGCAAGAATTTGAATTATATTGGTCTCAAAGAGATGACAGAGAAGAGTATGCTGATACTACATACGAAGGATATTTGAACTCTTTAATAGATGCGGGAGTAAAGATAGATGATGACTTATATAATATACTAATACAAGAACAATTAGAAGAAGCTAAGTTTAAAGATAAGGTAAAAGCTATTAAGAAAAGTCTTAAAGATAAGGATGGAAGACTTTCAGATAAAACAGTAGAGGAACAAGCAAAGAAAATAGCAGGAAGTATGATAAAAAATGAAGCAAGTGAAGAAATTAAAGAATATAGATATATAACAAACCATGGAATAGGTCCTGGAACATTACCTGAAGGTGTTTTTGTAAGAGCAGAAGTTTTACCTAATTATAGAACAGCAATATATACAAATAGACCACTAACTGAGGAAGAACTTAGAAAATATGATATTAAACCTGAATGGATACAAGAAACTAAACAAATAAAAACAGAAGGTATAGTTAAAGAGGGTGATTTAATCCCAACGGGATTATCAGATGCTAAAGCAGAAGATGTATTAAATAGTGTAATTGGTCAAATGTCTGATGGAATGTGGGAAAATGTACCACAAATGGATAGATTTTGGCAATATGCAGATATTGTAAATCAAGATGGACAAATATACATTAAAGTAGATAGAGATGAGTTTAGTTCTGGTTACAGAAATAAAACTGATGAAGAAGTAAGAAAATATTTTGCAAATAAAGTAAAACAAATAGCAAAGGAATATATTAAAGATTACGTAGACCAAAAACCAGATTTAAAATGGGATAGAAATTGTACAGAAAAATGTAGTTATTTAGATTATAATTCAGGTGCAACTATACAAGATGCTTATAGAGTATACGATAAGTTAATGGGTAGAATTGATAGAATAAAAACAGAAGGTAAAGAAGATAAAAAAAGTGCTAAACAAGCATTACTTGATTTAAATGTATCAGACTTTCAAGAGTTAAGAGATGCTTTGGATGAAATGTTGGAGAAAGATATTATAAATGAAGAATATGAGGATTTCTTAGATATTATTTCAGATAAAGAAGAGGCGTGTGAAGATTATATAAGACGTAGAAGTGATGTAACCAATACAGACTGGAAAGATGAAATGGGTATAGAAAGTGATTATGTAACAGATGCTATACAAGAAATAATAGGTTCATTAGAAGAAAGTAAGTCCATAAAGAAAGAATCAAAACCAAATATGTTATATGATAGTAAAGAAATAAAAACTGAAGAAACATTTAAAGATTTTAATGACAAAAATGAAGTTAGTGAAGATGAATATAACTTATTTAAAGAAATATGGGAAGAATTTTGGACTAATAAACCAGATGTATATAACATTATGGCTAGATTAAGTGATAATAAAAATGGAGCTTATTATGCATTATTAGATACTGAATGGGCAAATCAAATTAAAGAAAAATATAATCTATCAGATTATGATTTCAAATCACTAATGTGGAATATATATCTTGGTTGGGAATCAAATTCTATGAAATGGAGTAATGAATCTAAAGAAATAAAAGCTGAAGAGCTAGAAATAAAAGATTTAGAAGCAGATTTAGATAATCCAAATATAAAAGGTGATGAAAAAATTGATATACAAAACGATATAAAGTATATTAAGGATAAAGCACAAAGAGAAAATAGACCTTTAACTGAAGCTTATACTGAAGGATATAAAGAGGGAATGAGAGCAGGAAGTGCCTTTGCACAAAGAATTAAAACAGCTCACAAAAATGCTTTACTTAAAAAATTAAATGATACACTTATGTTAGAACCTAGTGATACATATTCAGATGATTACAGAGATGGTTTCAATGATGCAATATATGAATTAGCAGCAAAAGTTAAAAATGCTAAAAGTATGTATGAGTGTTTTCCAGACCTTAAAAAATAAAAGATACGTAAATATGTAAATAAGTGGAGGTTAGTTATACAATTAAAACTAACCTCTATATTTTTGCTTGTAAAATATTAGTAGATTAGAAAAAAAACAATCTAGGAGGTAATAATTATAATGGAAATGTTTATAGAATTAACAACAGGTCAGTTAGTAAATATATTTTGGTTAAATAACGTATATACTGAAGATACTGATTGTGTCTTCGAAATGGTAAACGGTGCTAAGTATAAGGAACATTATGATAATGCTGAAGACGCTGAAAACAGATGTAATACAATACATTCAAAGCTAACTCAGTAGGAGGTGTGTTTAGTTGTTTATAGAATTAGAGGATACTAAAAATTTATTAAATCTAATGTATATATGTGATTGTACTAGTGAAGATAATATAGTTACATATACAATGACAAATGGGTCTATTATTAAAGAGGTATTATCTGATGATACTGCTGCTTCCAATAGAGTTATTGAGGTAAAAACTAAACAAACTGGACGTGGAGGAGGTCCACAACCAACTGGAACTATAAGTATTGTTAATAACGGAACGTATAACGTATCTAATTATGCTAGTGCAAATGTGAATGTACCTCAACTCGATACATCGGATGCAGATGCAGGAGCAATCAATATAAGAAAAGATAGAACAGCGTATGTAAAGGGACAAAAAATAACAGGAACATTGCCGGTATTAACATATCCTTCTGGAGATTTCGATTCTCAATTTATTGCAGGGGATAGTGTATACACAAAGAATAGAGATAATAAAGATTATCTAGTAGGAACTTATCAAGTGGCGTCTGGAAGTCAGCCAGATAGTTGGATGTTCGAAGGAAATAGAAAGATGAAATTAGGTATTCCATATAACTTAGTAGCAAATAAATTGGGAATAACAGCAGGAAAAATCAAGAAGGGCGAAACAATAGCAGGAGTAACTGGTACATATGAAGGAACACAAACAAATCTACAAAGTAAGTCAGTAACTATAACAGAAAATGGAACTACAACAGTAGCACCAGATACAGGTTATGATGGATTAAATTCTGTTAGTATTACAACAGATGTACAAAGTGGGGGTTCAAAACCCATATTACCAAAGGGTACATATTTTAAAGGTTCAACATTTACAGAATTTGACCTTTTTAAAGATTTAGATTTAAGAAATATAGAAGGTATGGCGTCAATGTTTGAAGATTGTAAAAAACTAGTTTCCTTTGGGTATTTTGACTCATCAAATATACAAGGCATGGTAAGTACATTTAAAGGGTGCACAGCTTTAACAACTTTACCTGGTACTACTAATCCAAGTCAAATATTAGACACTAGTAATTTAATGTATTTCCAAGATTGCTTTTCTGGTTGTATGTATTTATCAAATGATAGCTTGAATGTTATACTTCGTATGTGTATAAATGCCACAAAAATTACCGGTAATAAAACATTAAAATATATAGGTTTAGCAGATTGGCAAGCTACTACTTGCCAAACATTATCTAATTGGGATGATTTTGTTGCAGCTGGCTGGACCACAGGATACTAAAATATTATAGAATAAGGAGGTGTATGTAATGGAACCGGAAGAAACATTATATAAAATAATATTAAGACATGATTTAAGTACAAATTGGGTAATAAACGACCCAGTATTACTGTTAGGTGAGTACGGTATAGAAGATGATACTCATAGAGTTAAAAGGGGAGATGGAGTATCTAAATGGTCACAATTATTATATGAAACATTTGGTGTAGAGGATATAGTAACTACAAAAGTACAACAGAATGTAACAGATAATATAATGGACCAAGTAAATACAGTATTAAATACTTACAAACAAGATTATATAAATCCGTTACAACTACAGGTACAACAAAATACTCAAGATATAGAAGCTTTAAAACAAAAGGAAAATGAGTCATCTAATATATCTAAGGAATAGTATATAAAAGTCTATCATTTCAAACCTTTCATAAAAATAGATTATATAAAGAAACTAATTAGTAAAAATAAATTGCACACTAATTAGTTTCTTTATTTTTGTGTAAAATATTATTGAAAAAATTATTAGTTTAAGGAATTGATGGGAGCTTGTTTGATGAGTGAGAATGTAATTGATAGTGTTGTTATTAAAAAACAAACTTTAACAGATATAGCAGATGACATAAGAGATAAACTTAATATAAGTATTAAAATGACCCCTACTCAAATGTCTACGTATATACAAAATATGGATGTCACTAATTATCCATTGGGAGCTGTGTGGGTAGGTACTCAACAAGAGTATGATAATTTACAAGATAAAGCTGTAAATGTAATTTACTACATTATTACTTAAAGATAATAACAGGAGGTAATTAAGTTTGATTAGTCAAGTTGTTCTGCCTAAAGGATACACAAAGCTAGAATATATAATGAATACAGATTTAAATCCTTTGATAGATACTAATATATTAGCTGATAGTAATTTAGGTGTGTATTTAGATTTTCAACTATTAGATAAATCTACGAATAATACTTTTGGAACTATATATGGTAACTCCAACTATAAAAGACATCATTTTATGGTTAGTGGTAGTAATGTCTTTTATTATTTTAATACAGCAAGTTATAATTTAGGTTCTGTGGATTTACTTAGACATAAATTATACGTAGACCCAACAAAACATGTTATATTGTATGACAATACTCAAAAACAACTAAGTGAAACTACATTTAATACACAATTGAATTATGGTTTATTTGGTAGAATTGCTACTAATGGTTCATTACAATACTCATTTAGAGCTAAGGTATACGAGTGTAAATTGTTCATTAGTGGAGAATTAGTTAGATGGTTTATACCTTGTAAAAATAATTTAAATGTTTGTGGTTTATATGATATACATACAGGTACATTTTATTCGTCTGATGATACTAATTTTCTACAACCGGGTTCTAATGACATTGTAAATAACTTGCAAAGTTGTTATATAAGAGGAAAGAGTGTGTGTAGAATTTTATGTAATGATAATGTAGTATGGGGATTGCCTAAAGAATATACAAAGATACCTTATATAACAAATCCATCTACAGCATACATAAATACTAAAGTGTCTGCGAATAGTAATTTACGTTTAGATTTGACGTTTAGTATAAATAACTTACAAAGTAGTACTCAAACTTATCCAATATTTGGAGGTAGACAATCTACTACCACAAATGTATTTGGCGGTTGGTATTCATCTGGTGTGAGTACAATGTACGGACATTATGGTAGTAGAGGATATAACGAGGGACACGGTAATATCAAAATATTAGATGGTTTGGAATCCAATACTATATATAAGTATAGTATGAATAAAAATAATCTATCTGTAGATGAGTACAACACAGTTATGACATCTTATACATTTACAACTGACATACCTATTTATTTATTTGCAATAAATACAAATGGTAATATAGATAATAGAAGATTACTTGGTAATGTTTATATGTGTCAAATATGGGATAATGATATTTTAGTTAGAAATTATGTACCTTGTAAAGATTCTAATAATGTATGTGGTCTATATGATTTATGCAATGATGACTTCTACGCTAGTAACAGTAGTGTAAATTTTGTATATAACGAGAATTGAGGTAATTAAAAGATATGGTTTTAGAAAAATTTAATGAAAATGAAATAATAGACATAGGTAATATAGTATCATTAAAAGACGGTAAAGCTGTTAATAGCGTTAATAAATGTACAAAAACAGATAAACATATAATTGGTGTGTGTACAAAAATATTACCGGATAATATAAATAATATAGAAGTAACTACACGTGGAACAGTTATTGTAAATGTTGTAGGGTCCGTAGGTATAGGTGATGAGTTAACATCTTGTGAAATACCTGGTAGTTGTAGAAGTATTAAATATATACAGGAGAAAAGAATGTTTAACATTAGAAGTATAGGTAAAGTTATATATTTATATAAGGATTTATCTAAAGCTAAAGTATTATTAAATATAGAGTAATGTAGGAGAGGAATATATATGGGATTATTGAGTAGACAAGACAGCAAAATATATAGACATTATTTTGATGAGATGTGTAAGTTAATTGGTATATCTGTTTTGTATCAGTATGTAACAGAACGTAACATGACAATTCATAGTGAAAATAATAATAATTTATCTGCTCCTGTAAGAGTAGATATATTGTTTGATGAGGACCCTACAATAGATACACTTGATAGATTAGGTTGGTTATCAGAATTGCAGGACCAAAAACCAATTATTGTTAATATGTCTTATCACACACCACACTTAACTGTTGGAGCTAGAATAACTATAGAAAGTGTAGATGGAGTACAAAGACCTAGAGTTTTTGAAATAACTAAGATTCAAAGTGATTTAGAGTATCCAGATTCTTATGTATGTGCCGCAGTTCCAGTATTTGACCAATATGAACAATCAAATGATTATACATTAACTAATTACGATAAAATCAATACTCAGAATTCAGAAGTTACTTCTATGGAACAACCTTATCAACACATAAATGGTACTATTGTAGATACTACTCCTCAAGAACAAAAAGATTATTATAATAAATATACATTTATTTCGGACGACAATAGCCCTTACAGTGGATAAAATATAAATTTAATATAATTACATAGTTGGAGGATAAAATATTGTTTATTTTACAATTTAAGTTAGTTAATACTAACGAAAATGAATTAAAATTAGTGCCACAATTTTGTTCGTATTTGAGATATGTATTAGTTAGTGAATTAAATACAAAGTTTAATAAGTTTAAGATAGGTTTACGTATAGGATATTTATATCATGTACCTTGGATAGATTGGATAAATAAACATATCACTGCGGATACAATTATAAATACTATAAATAAAGCTATTAAGTATGATATTTTAGATAATAATTTATATGTACTTAAAATAGATTACTCAGTTGTAATTCCAAACACAAGTACAAGTATAGATAGGCTAGTAAGATTTTTAGAGTACGGAGATTTAAATTATACTGGTTTAAATATATTTAATAAGTTACAACATAAATATAATTATAACAAGTTATATAGTTTATGGTGTATGTTTTGTATTAAACACTTAGGATATCATCCACTATCGTATATAATAGCAGAAAAATAATAAAGGTAGGTAAATAGTATAATGAAAGAAATAGATAACAGAAGTTTAACAGATAGAAAAATAAAAGAATCAAATGTTAATGTATCTGTCTATGCTTATGATTATTCTTTAGTAACGGATTTAAGAGCAAGATTTAAAGATACAACAGAACATAAACAATTAAATGAAACGGTTCAAATAACTAGTCCTGAAAGAGCTTTTGATATTATAGGAACTCTAAATAAAGATACTGCTATATTACCTTTTGTTAGTTTAGAAAGAACAGATTGGCAGTTGAATCTAGACAGACAAGGATATCAAACTTTTGTAGGAGATAGAGTAGTTAGACGATTGGGTCCAGATAATTTACCTGTAGATATTAGAGCACAGGTAATACCTATTACTATAAATTGGAGATTAAGTGTGTGGACAAAAGATAGGTTAACTAATGATGCATTAGTTAGAGAATTATTATGGTACTATCATTTACATCCATCATTATTGGTTAGAATTGGACATGGTTTAAATATTGTACATAAATTTAATATTTTCTTTAACAGTGATATAGAGGATAATAGTGATATTGCCAATCACGTTAATAATGGTACATATTTTAGACAAGATTTAACATTATATAGTAATGATGCTTATTTATGGCATGCAAATTATCAACCACTAGTTGAGATAGTACCGGGACTTAGATTTAGTTATCAAGAGTCTGAGTATACTATGAATGATACATTAAAAAATTAAATAAGGAGGTATTTGTTGTGTATAAGATAGTTAATTTAACAAGAAAAACTTTACAACTTACACAAGATTTAGTTTTATTACCAGAAGGAGAATTAAAAGTTAATTCAGATAAAATAACAACACAGTTTATGACGAGGATAAACGCTTATGAAAATGTTCATTTTATAAATGTTTTTCAATATCCTGATGAAGATATACCTGATACAGTTAGAACTATAGAGGAAGCTAAAGTTGAAGAAGTAGTTAGTGTTGAAAAAGTTACACAAAAAGAGGAAGTTGTAGAAGCTACACAAAAAGAAGTTGAGGAAGTTAAGGAAAAACCTAAGACAACTAGAAAAAGAACAACTAAGAGTAAAAAAGATTAAATAAAAGTATTTACATTTTTTTAAACATAATGTATAATGAAAATATATGTAAGGAGCTAATTTAAAATGGGTAGTGAAAAATTAGTTTGTGACCAATGTGGTAAAGAAACAACAGAATTACATGATTCTAAACATATTGAAAATTGTAAGATGTGTTATAATTGTTATATAAAAGAAGCAATGCATGATTTCTATTTATATTATAGGAAATGTAATGAGGAAGAGGATAGAAGAAATGGAAGATTATAATGTATTAGAATATAAAAGACATATTATATTCGAAGGTGATTTTAATGAAGACTTAGATTTTGATTCAGATAACTTAGTTGATGATATTAACGATATAATAGATACTAGTTTATCAGAATTCAAAGAGGACCATAAAGAAGATTACGCTGTTAATTTTAATATTTTAGATATATTAGAAGTAAGTGTAGATTTTGATTTTATGTATTTAAAAATAAAAACAAATGGTATTGTTGATACAAATAATGTTAATGAAGTGTTTAATGATATTTTATCTGAAATGGATTTAAGTGCAGACGTAAATGTATATGGTGAACAAGAAGTAGATTCTTGGGACCCAACTACTGATTACGGTTATGTGAATAGTGTTGAGTATGTTGACAGTGAGGGTACAGTAAGTGTTAAATTTGATGAACCCAACTGCTCATTAGTATAAATATGAGGGAGGTAATTTAATGGAACAGGATTTCGATAAAAAACTAGTTAAGGAAGGAAAATTAACCTTCAAATTAAATGACACAAATTATTGTACGTTTACTTTAACAGATGATGGTATGGTAGAGTATAGTAAGAATAATATATTAGAAAGTGTTAAACCTTTTTCTAAATTAACTTTAACTAGAGATTGTAAATTAAAAATACAAGAAGGATATCAGATAGATACTACCGATATAGATTTACCTGCCGCAGAGAGTAATCTAAAAGACCAAATAAATACTGTAGATAAGTTACAGGACTTAAAGGATGAACTTGAGACTAAAGTAGATAAATTAGTTAATGAGAGTGTTGAGGATACACAAAAATATTGTGTACTTCAATATGAAGCTCGTACACCTAACGATGAGTTCGAAGTTTTAGGTGTAGTTGACCCAAATTGGACATCAAATGATTTAACTTGGATAGATTCGGATAAAATATTGGATGGATTAGATTTCGGTATATCTAAAGAAGAAGCTAATAGACTTAAAAATGTAGTAGATAAAGTTAATAACACATGGTCAACAACAGTGTTAAAATCTGTTGTATGCACCACAGCTGAAGCTATTGAGGAACTAAAGAAGGATAAAGAAAAAACATTAAATACTTGGTATGGTACTACATTCACAGATAAGATTTTAACAAAGCAAGAAATTTTAAATTTAGATGATAATACTAGATTTACACATTTACAACAAGACTTTATAAATAATAAGGGAGATACACCTCAGGATATTATTAAGGGATTAAAGCATTTGGCTAATTCGTTTGACATAGATGATGAACCTATAATTAGTATAACAAATTATATCAAAGAATTATATAATTTAGATGAATCAAGTATATATAAAATGTAAGGAGGATATTTTTAAATGAATCAAAAAGATAAGATAACAGAGGCTACCAGTAAGATTTTATATGAATCTTATGTTCAAGACGAATCGTTAAATGATACAGAATGTACATGTGTAGATGAAGTGGTAAGTACATATAAACTTTTTAAAGGTAAAAAAGATTTACAGGAGATAGTGGATGATGTAGTTGGACGATATAATGAAGCTAATACATTACCTGAGTATGAAGACGAGGAGTTTTATCAAGAGGAAGCTAATTATGATACTGTTTTAAGAGTTGCTAAGAAGGAATTAAATTTAACAGAACAGTTAGATTCCACACAATTATACGATGTATATATAACTTATAGAAATAATGGCTCTTACGATTCAAATTACGTAACAACTGTTGATAACATAGAACAAGCTGCCGACAAAGTAGCAGAACTACAAGCAGAAACTGGATGTAATGCTTATTACGAACCACATGTGGAAAAACAAAATAATAGATACTCAGAAGTTTATTCATATAAAGGTAAAGATTTTAGATATGACTATAAAAGTGGTATGGTAGATTTCTTATATGACCTTGGAAAAGGCCTAGAAGTAATAGATAGTGTCGGTATGTATAAGAATAATTGGGAAGATAAAAAACTTAGAAATGAATATTTGGATGATTGGATAGGAGATTTAGAGGGTGAAACTAATAGATTAGCTTTTTATGAATTAGAAGAAGATGCTACACAATGTTCTAATGTAGCTAGTGGAGTAAACGGAAAAATAGATAGTTTTCCAATACATCCAAAAAATAAGAAAAAGAATGAATCATATATACCTAATACGTTTAATACACCTTGTCCAAAGTGTGGAAGTAGCAAATTTGTAGAAATAGATGATGAAGAGTTAGAAGATGGAACTCAATGCTATCATCTAACCTGTCAAGATTGTGGATATACACAAAGGGATGAGTATAATCCCTTAGAAGAAGGAGTAGAAACAAGTGAAGAAGTTAATTTAGATAAATTTGATGATAGAGAAGAGCTATTAAATTATCTAAACAATAATACAGATTATACTTGGGATGTGAATGAAATATATGATGATTGTGTTGTATATGAAGATGAAGATATTGGAGATATAGAAGTCTTTGTAGAAACTGAAGATAATAAAAAAGTATATACTGTAGTAGGTGATTATAATGTGGATAAGTATAATTCTTTACCTGAAATGTTAGATGGAGTAAAAACACTAATAGCGAACAAGTAAATAGTACAATATGTAATAAAATTATCAAATAATGTAATAAGGAGGTATAAATAGTGAACCAATTAGAAAAACTAACAGAGGCTACTTGCAAAGCTTTATTAGAAGATGATAATACAACAAATGAAGTAGAAGAGTTTGTAAAAGAGTGTGAACAAAGTTATAAATTTTATGGAGAACAAATAGAGGAAATTAAAAAAGGTTTTAAAAATGGATTAACATTAGAACAAGTTAAACTATATGCTCACCGTAAATACTGTTGTTGGGAAATGGAACAAATAAGACTTGGATTTGAAGATGGTTTAACAATGAAGCAAATTAACATGTATACAGACTCTAATTACAGTTCGGATGAAATGAAGGAAATAAGATTAGGGTTTAAAGATGGATTAACAACAGAACAAGTAAAGGTATATGCAGATTCTAGATATAACCACTATCAAATGGAACAAATAAGATTGGGTTTTGAAAATGGACTAACTATGGAACAAGTAAAGGTATATGCAGACCCTAAATTTTATAACGCACAGATGGCAACAATAAGATTTGGTTTTGAAGATGGTTTAACAATGGAACAAGTAAAATTGTACGCTAACCCTAAATACGATTGGAATCAAATGGAACGAATAAGAGATGGATTTGAAAGTGGTTTAACAATGGAACAAGTAAAAACTTATGCAGACCTCAAATATGATTGGCATGAAATGAAGGAAATAGAAAAACAGCTATTAAATGTATTAAACTGAAATAAAAATAAATAAGGAGAGCAGACCTGCTAACTCAAGATAAAACACATGTAATTGTTTTTACATGTGTTTTTATTTTTCTATCTAAGATGTTATTATAGTAATAAGGAGTTGAGACATACATTGATAATAATAGAATTTGGAATGGCAGAAACGTTAACACTAGAGGCAAATAGTATTTTTATAAAATTTAATTTTCGGATATGATACAAAAGGTAAAGAAGAATTCACACAAGCAAATAATATAATTAAAAATTATTGGAACAGAAAATATCTTCCAAATAGCAAAGAGTGGGAAGTACCGTTTAGTTGTTTAGATGAAATTAAGAAGTTATATAAGGATTTTGAAATTAAATACCTTAATGACCCACCTAAGGCTAAATTAGTATCACAAAGTGATATTGTAGATGGAATGGATTTTAATGGATTTAGCTTATATGATTATCAATTAGATGGTGTTAAATATGGACTAAATCATCATAACTTTTTATTACTTGATGAACAAGGATTGCGGAAAAACATTACAAATAATTACATTAGCACGATATAGAAAACTACATGAAGGCTTAAAACACTGTTTAATAATATGTGGAGTAAATTCTTTAAAGTACAATTGGCAAAGAGAAATAGAAAAATTTTGTAAGGATGAAAGAGGTATAATTTTAGGTACTAAAGTTAACTCAAAAGGTAAATTAGTTCCTATCACTGTACAGGAAACAAAACAGCAAATAGATAGTTGTCCAGAGGAATTTTTCTGGATAATAAATATAGAAAGAATGAGATTAGACAGCAAAGATAAAAAGAACAATGATAGTATATCAGACCATTTAAATACATTTATAAATAATGGACAATTGGGTATGATAGCAATAGATGAAATACATAAATGTAAAAGTATCACATCTTCCCAAAGCAAAGGTATATTAAATTTAAATCCTAAAGCAAATAAAGTAGGTATGTCGGGTACACTATTAGTAAATAATCCATTAGATTTATATTGTCCAATGAGCTTTATAGGATTAGTTAATTTAAATCCTTGGACATTTACAAAAAAGTATACTGTTGTTAATGAGTGGGGTGTAACAACAGGTTATAAAAATATGGATGAATTACACAATATT
>OCVV011280969.1_pt1 | contig 13580 bp, 8 predicted proteins | sample 1539721 | NCBI WGS metagenome assembly OCVV01 (sample SAMN02144230, study PRJEB22623) | gut metagenome | biome: sheep rumen | host: Ovis aries | place: New Zealand
GCCAAACTTGAGAAGAACCTCGGTTCCATCAAGGATATGGGCCGTCTGCCGTCCGCCCTTTTCGTCGTCGATATCCAGAAAGAAGCCAACGCCGTCAAAGAAGCGGCCCGCCTGAACATCCCGGTAATCGCAATGGTTGATACTTGCTGCGATCCTACACCGATTGATTATGTGATTCCGGCGAACGATGACGCTACGAAGTCCGTCGAGGTGATCCTCGATGCCCTTTGCAAAGCCATCCAGGAAGGCCTCGAAGAGCGTAAGCTTGAGAAGGAGAAAAATGATGAGGACGCGCCCGTCGCTACCGAGGACGCCGCTCCCGCCCGCAAACTCCGCGCCCGCAAAGGGGCAGCCGTGAAGGTTGAGGTCGAGGAGGCTCCCGCCGCCGACGCTCCCCAGGAGGCTGAGTAATCGTTAACCTCTCAAAACAAAAAAAATTATGGCTATTTCCTTAGCAGATATCAAGAAGCTCCGCGAAATGACTTCCGCGGGTATGATGGATTGCAAGAAGGCTCTTGAAGAAGCCGCCGGTGACTTCAAGCGCGCCATCGAGATCCTTCGTGAGAAGGGTAAGTCCACCCTCGCCAAGCGTGGTGAGAATGAGACCACCCAGGGTGCGGTGCTGAGCCGCAAGGACGGTGGCAAGGCCGTTCTCGTATGCCTTGGCTGCGAGACCGACTTCGTGGCCGCTACGCCCGACTTCAAGAAGCTCGCCGGTGATATCGCCGACGCCGCCATCGCCGCTTTCCCTGCCGATGCCGAGGCCCTCAAGGCCGTGAAGCTCTCCGATGGTTACTCCATCGACGAGGACATCACCAACCAGGCCGGCAAGACCGGTGAGAAGCACGTCCTCGCTTTCTACGGCGCCCTCGAGGCCCCGTATGTCTCCGAGTATGTTCACTTCAACGGCAAGCTCGGCGCCATCGTCGCTTTCAACAAGGAAGTTCCCGCCGAGATCGCCCGTGGTATCGCGATGCAGGTCGCTTCGATGAACCCGGTCGCCGTCGATGCCGAGGCTGTTCCCGCAGAGGTGCTCGAGTCCGAGCGCACCGTTGCCGTCCAGAAGACGCGTGACGAGCTCGTGCAGAAGGCTGTTGACGCCGCCCTCAAGAAGGCCGGTATCAACCCTGCCCACGTTGACAGCGAGGATCACATCGAGTCCAACACCGCCAAGGGTTGGCTCACGCCCGAGCAGGCCAACCAGGCTCGCGAAATCATCAAGACCGTCGGTGCCGAGAAGGCTGCCAGCCTCCCGGAGCAGATGATCCAGAACATCGCGAACGGCCGTATCCAGAAGTTCCTGAAAGAGAACACCCTCGTCGAGCAGGAGTATCAGCTCAGCGACGACAAGCAGACCGTCAAGGCCGCTCTCGCCGCCGCCGACAAAGAGGCCAAGGTTCTTGCTTTCAAGCGCTTCTCGCTGGCTGACTAATTGTCGTGGCGTTACTGCGCCGCACAATCAGTGTCATACAAAAGTGTCTATGCGGTTCGCATAGACACTTTTTTTGTAAAAATATCTTTTGTCCCGGCGAATTGTCCTTGCTTATGTATCTTTATTAACGAACTAAGACCAATTTATACAAAACCCTTTTTCGATGATACAGATTGATGAGTTTCTGCTCAACAGGTTTTTCATGGATGAAGCCACTCCGGAGGAAATTGCCGCCATCCGTGACTGGGTGAACGCGTCCGGGAAGAACAGGGAGCGCTTCCAGAAAGCCTTTGACCTCTATGCGGCGACTACGCTGGCCGTGGCGCGCATCCAGGAACTCCCCGAGTCCGTTCTCCTTGAAAAACGGAAAACCGGGCGCCGTACCTCATTTGTCAAAAAGGCGGTGCTGTGGGCCGGGAGCATGGCCGCAGCCGTCGTGCTTGGCTTTTTCCTCCATCGTGTACTCTCCCCGTCGTTGGAACAGGTCCCTGAGGTGCAGATGATGAGCATTACGGCCGAAAACGGCCACCAGACCCGCATCGTTCTGGCCGACAGTACCACTGTCAGCCTTTCCAGCGGAACCACGCTCCGGTATCCCACTTTCTTCGGACAAAAGAGGGAGGTTTCCATCGAAGGACAGGCGCTGTTTGACGTAGCGAAAGACATCGAGCATCCCTTCATCGTCCACACCTACAATTATGATGTAACAGTAACGGGTACCCGGATCGATGTCCTTGCCTATGAGGAAAAAGACGTCTTCTCCACGGCCCTTATTGAAGGTTCCGTAACGGTTTCGGACCTTGTGTCCAAGCGTGAGGTCCATCTGGTTCCGGGCGATGTGGTTTCCGCCAGACAGGGCTCCCCCCTTGCCATTGTCCATACCGAAGAGGCGATGAAACAGCAGCTTTACTGGACGGAAGGTGTACTTTCACTGGGAGGATTGTCGTTTGAGGAGGTAATCCAGGTCTTTGAAAGGGCCTTTGGTGTCAACATCGTAATCGAGTGTGCCAAGATGCCCGTCAACCACAGTCCCCACATGAAGGTTTATGTGTCCGACGGTATTGAGTCGGCCTTGGAAATCCTGAAGAAAAGCGCTTCGTTCAGCTATGTTTTCGATTCTGTCAACAATACATACCTTATTCATTAACTATCAATAATTCAGCAATGAAGAATAATATTATCGGAAAGGTCTTTCCCATATGCATGCTGACCATTGCGCTTCTATTGTTCCCTCCCGGAATTTTTCAGGCAAGGGCGCAGGAGGCCGATGTCCGTCTCAGCCTGAACATTGAGTCGGAAAGATTGGGGAAGGCCATCAGCATTATCGAGAAACAGACGCACTATCTCTTCACCATCACGAGCGGAGAGGTGGACCTGAACCGGAAAGTGACGGTGAAAGTGAAGGATGCGTCGCTGGATGCTGCCTTGAGGGAACTTGTCAGGAATACCAACCTGTCTTATGAGATCCGGGGCAACAACATCATCCTCTCACCGAAAGCCGTACCCTCCTTCCAGACGGTGACGGGCCGGGTGACGGACCAGAACGGTGAACCGGTCATCGGCGCTGGCGTCATGGTCAAGGGCACCACCCAAGGCACGGTTACCGGTATTGACGGATCTTTTTCCATTCCGGCATCACGCGGACAAGTTCTCGTCTTGTCTTCAATAGGTTACACCGATAAAGAGGTAACCGTTGCGTCTTCCCAGGTCAACGTTGAACTCAAGGCTGACAATGAACTTCTGGACGAAGTAGTGGTTGTCGGCTACGGCGTGCAGAAAAAGGTGAACCTCACCGGTTCGGTAAGTGTAGTAGAGACGGACGACCTGGTGGGCAGGAGTTCCTCAAACACCTCCAACCTTCTCGTCGGACTCGTCCCCAACATGAACGTAACCAATGACAACGGTCGCCCTGGTGACGGATCGAGCATCAACATCCGTGGTGTCAACTCCATTTCCAGCAGCGCAGGCCCTTATGTCCTCGTTGACGGCGTGGAAGGGAACATAGACAGGATCAACCCCAACGACATCGAATCCATTTCAGTCCTGAAAGATGCATCTTCCGCAGCAATCTATGGCGCAAAGGCTGCGTTCGGCGTGATCCTGATCACGACCAAGTCCGGCGGCGACGGCGAAACCCATGTTGATTACAACGGCCGCTTCACCTTCCATTCTCCCACGGTCAGCACCGATTATGAGACAAGGGGATACTATTCCGCCGCCCTTGCAGACCTCTTCCACGAGACGTATCAGGGGGTTCGCTTTACTAATTACAACGACGAAGACTACTACGAGCTCTATATCCGCCGCAACGACAAGACCGAGAATCCCGAGCGCCCCTGGGTGATGGTGAAGGACGGGAAATATAAGTATTATGCCAACATGGATTGGTACAATTACTTCTTCAACGATGCCAGGCCAACCCATGAGCACAATATCAGCGTTTATGGCGGAACCAAGAAACTGAGCTATCGTCTCTCCGCCGACTACTACCACCAGGACGGTGTCCTGAGGCAGGGAAAGGGCGACGAATATACGCGCTACAGCATGCGCGCCAGGATTTCCTCGCAGATAAACAAGTGGCTGAAAATCAGTAATAACACGTCGTATTATCTCGATAAGTATCCCTACTATACCCGTGGGAACATTAAGAACCTTTGGAGCAAGACGATGATCGGAGGACTCGCGTCCATCCCGGCCCGGAATCCCGACGGATCCGCTATTTGGATCGTTGACAACTATGCTACTTCCAACAACCGGCTCATGTCCGGCTACTCTGTCGTCGCCGAGCATGGCAAGACATACAATGAGGATGACAACAACCAGTTTTCTACCACGTTTGAGGTCGTCCTGACGCCGTTCGAAGGCTTCCGGATTACGGGAGACTATACTTACACGAACTCGGAGTACAGGGCGGTGAACCGCAGCATGCCCGTTCCTTATTCTCAGTATCCCGGCGTGATGGAGATGTGCTATGACCTTACGGACAATCTGTCCGAGACGCGGAGCGTAAGCCGGTTCCAGACGGCCAACATCTATGCGAATTATGACAAGACCTTTGCCGGCGATCATAATCTTTCCCTGACGGCCGGCGTATTCTACAATACAAGGTTCAAGTACGACCTGAGCGCTTCCCGCCAGGATCTTCTCAGCGAAGATCTCAACGACTTCAACCTCGCCAAGAGTGAGACCATGACGCTTGCGGGTGGCCGGTCCCGATATATCAACCAGGGCCTTTTCTACCGTGCCGCTTATAATTACAAGGGCCGTTACCTTGTGGAGTTCAATGGCCGTTATGACGGTTCATCCCGTTTCCCCAAGGGCATCCGCTACGGATTCTTCCCCTCTGTATCGGCCGGATGGAGAATGAGCGAGGAACCATGGTTCTCCCCAGCAAAAAAAGCGATCAGCAACCTGAAGATCCGCGCATCCTACGGTAAGCTCGGAAACAACGAAGTGAGCGACTACGGTTACATCCAGACCATCGATTCGGGTGCGTCTATCAATTACATCTTTGGCGGTACGAACAAGGCGACGGGAGCATCGATCTCGGCGCCCAACGCTTCGGATTATTCCTGGGAAATAGTTACTTCCTCCGACATCGGCATTGACATCGCTTTCCTGAACAACCGACTGGCTTTTACCGGAGATGCCTATATCCGCGACACGGACGGAATGTTCATGGCGATGTCTGACCTTCCGAGCGTGTACGGTGCATCGGCCCCTAAAAGCAACGCCGCCTCGCTTCGGTCAAAGGGCTGGGAAATCACCCTTGAGTGGAAAGACCGGTTCATGCTTGGCGGAAAGCCGTTCAATTATTCCATAGGTGCCTCCCTGGCGGATTATGTATCCCATGTACGCCATTACAACAATGACAACCATACCATCGGATCGCCATATACGGGACAGCGCCTGGGTGAGATCTGGGGATATGTCGTGGACGGATACTTCCAATCGGAGGAGGAGATTGCGAACTACCCTGTAGACCAGTCTTATGTGAACAACATGATCAACGTCTGCGTAATTGACAAGGGACTGCATCCCGGCGACCTCAAGTTCGTAGACATGGACGGGGACAAGGTCATTTCTCCCACCCTCTCCGCAAAGAATGTCAGGGACCAGGTGGTCATCGGGAACTCCCTGCCGAGATTCACCCATTCCATCCGCCTTGCCGCCACTTATGCAGGTTTTGACCTTTCCCTCCTATTCAATGGCGTGGGTTATCAGAACTGGTATCCGGCAAGCAATACGGGCCTGTTCTGGGGAAATTATGCCCGTCCTTTCCAGACATATATCCCCAAGGATTTCGTCGAGAAGATCTGGTCCGAGGACAATCCTGACGCATACTTCCCGCGTCCCCGCGGATATGTTGCGTTTGCCGGTGACGGCGGAGCACGTGAACTTGCATCCGTCAATACCAAGTATCTCCAGAACGTGGCATATTTCCGCCTGAAGAACCTTACTTTCGGTTACTCCCTCCCCGAGAAGTGGCTCAAGAAGATCCATATAAACAAAATAAGGCTCTACTTCAGCGGTGAAAACCTGTTCACCCTTTCTCCCCTCGAGAGCAAATACATCGACCCTGCGATGGCCGGTGCGACAACTACCTGGAAGACCGGAAACACCGACTGCTACGGTTATCCTACAGCCAGGGCATATTCATTCGGTCTTGATATAACATTCTAATCCGGAAGTCACCATGAAACCCAAAAAGATAACAAAATGGCTGATGGCCTTCATCCCTGTGATGGCCCTTTCCGCATGCGACATTACGCTGTATCCCGAGGATACCATCACCCCCGGTTCCTATTTCAGGAATGAGACGGATCTTCAGTTGTTTACCAATACGTTCTATACCTATCTTCCGGGCGAGGATATCTATCAGGACGAGGCGGACATCATCATCAATCCGATGCTTAAGGATGCCATAAGCAACCAGCGGATCATCCCTGAGAAATCTTCAAGCAACATTTCCGGCTGGGGATGGACCCTGCTGCGCCAGGTGAACTATTTCCTGGAGAACTCATACCGCTGTGATGACGAAGCCGTCAGGAAACACTATGACGGCATCGCACGTTTCTTCCGTGCCTACTTTTATTATTGCAAGGTGCGTACATACGGTGACGTGCCCTGGTATGACAAGGTTGTGGGCTCGGCCGACAAGGAACTTCTCAACAAACCGCGCGATTCGCGGAAGCTGGTCATGGAGAATGTCCTGAAAGACCTTGATTACGCCATCGAGAACATTCGGGCGGACAAGGATGTCTACAGGGTTACCAAATGGTCGGCCCTCGCCCTCAAGTCAAGAATCATGCTTTTTGAAGGCACCTTCCGCAAATACCACGGACTGGGAGACTGGGAACAATGCCTCGATGAGTGCGTAAAGGCATCCGAGGAGCTGATGAAAGACGGCGGCTACACCCTCTATGTCAAGGGGAACAGTTCATACAAATCCCTTTTCAATACATTGAATGCTACCGAGACCAAGAGTGAGGTTATCCTCGCCCGCGATTACAACAATTCAGTGACGCTCCGCCATTCCGTCCAGAACTATGAGACATCTCCCACGGCCGGTTGCGCCGGGGTTACAAGGCGTCTTGTAGATGCCTACCTGATGAAAGACGGTTCCATCCATACCGACCGCGCCGGTTACGAGACGATGTCGTTCGTGGATGAATGCAAAAACCGCGATCCCCGCATGGCACAGACCCTGCGTACTCCCGGTTATATCGTTGACGGCAAGCTTACGCCCACAAACCTGAATTGCGCAAAACTCGGATATCAGCTGACCAAGTATTACATCGAGGCCAAGTACGACGGCTTTTCGGAGGTGGACCTTCCGATTTTCCGCCTGGCTGAGGTTTACTTGAATCTTGCCGAGGCAAAGGCTGAACTCGGGACCCTTACCCAGGCCGATCTGGACAAGACGGTCAATGCCATAAGGAAGCGTGCCGGCGTTACGGGAACCCTGAGCATCAACGCCCCCGTCGATCCCTGGATCAAGGGGTGCTATCCTAACCTTGCGAAGATGAATCCCTCCAACATGGGTGTGATTCTGGAAATCCGCCGCGAACGGACGGTCGAGCTGGTGATGGAAGGCCACAGATACTGGGATATCATGCGCTGGAAGGAGGGCAAGGTGTTCGACGAGGAATTTCTCGGGATGTACATCCCCGGGGCCGGAACCCTTGACCTTGACGGCGACGGAAATCCGGACGTTAATATCGCTACCGGTGACAATCCCGGGAATCCTTCCGCAGGTATTGCCACCTTCAAGATCGGCGAGAACCTTGTCCTGGCAAACGGTGCCACCACGAGCGGTTACCTTACCATACATTCTATAGCCGGCGCCAATGCTTTCAAGCGGGCTTGGAATGAAGACAGGGACTATCTGTATCCCATTCCTACCAATGACCGTATCCTCACCAACGGAGCGCTTGCCCAGAACCCCGGCTGGAATGACGGACTTGGACTGTAACATGATTAATACCTGAAATATGAAAACAAGAAATATATTTGGCCCGGCGCTCGCCGCAGTTCTCGCCCTGGTTTCATGTGTCGAGAAGGACATGACAAGGGTCGATGAGTGGCTTGGTGAAAAGTTCAACCAGGAGATACGGTGGAACGTGGATTCAATGGCGTTCCGCAGGACTCCATGGCTGTCGGAAGACGTGGCAGGCGGAGTACAGGTCCGCAAGTCCACGGTAAAGATGCAGGAAACCGTACAGAGCATATCCTATGTAACCTACTCGCCCAACATGTTCAATACCTATCTGGGATATACCGGACAGGAGGGGACGGTCGGGGAGATTGCAGGAAGTTATGGGAATGCACTGTTTGCCATCAATGCGGGAAGCCTGAAAGACGGCAAGCCTGCCGGTTTCTTCAAACTTGACAAAGAGGTGGTTACACCTGCTACGGAATCGCCGGATGCGGATGCCGTAGTGGGCCTTACTGCCAATATTCTGGGTGTTACCATGAAAGTGTCGGCAAACGTGGAGGAGACGTCCGACTATACTTCCGCGATGGCTGCGGGACCGCTTCTTCTGCGGAACGGGAAAGAGATAGATTTCTCGGAGGCCACAGGCGAATTCTACACAAAGCGCATGGCCCGCACCATCATCGGTGTAACCGCTTCCGGAAACTATATCATGGGCGTGATTGACGGCGGTGCCCCCGGGACGGCCGATGGTGCCACGGTCCAGGAGGCGGCCTTCATTGCCCGTTTGATGGGGCTCAATTTCGCGGCGCTACTGGGCTGTGGGGACGAGACGACCGCATGGTCTGTAGATAAAGGTGTAATCAATTCGCCGTCAGCTGGTTCTGCAAAGAAGGTCGGCACCGTCATCTATATTGGCCCGGGCACTTCAAGGGTCTCGGGCGAAGGAACCGAGGACTCGCCGTATCTCATTGAGAACCATATCCACATGACCCAGATGAGGGCGCTCTGCCCTGAAGGCAAGAAGACCTATTTCAGGCTCATGGACGATGTGGACATGTCGGAAGTCAAGGTGTGGACGCCTGTCAACTTCGACGGCGACTTTTCCAGGCAGATTGATTTCGACGGAAACGGCAAGACCATCAGCAACTTTGCCCCGGATCAGTTCGTCGCCGACGACCAGTCAACCGCCGCTGCTTATCCTTCTCTTTTCGGCGTTCTCTACGGATCTTGCAGGAACCTTCATGTCACGGATTCCAGGATTATCGCGCCCGGAGTCTCTTCCTGCGGCATCCTCGGTGGTTACGTGGGAACGGGCAACAAGCCTGCGGAGGTCGAGAATGTACATATAACCAATGCGGAAATAGAAGGGAAAGCCAATCTGGGCGCATTCGGAGGCCAGTCACGTGACGCTTCCTATAAGAACTGCTCGGCGACGGTGAAGATCGTATCGAGCGGTACCGATGTCGGCGGCATTGCGGGAAAGGTTGCGGGCATATTTACCATAGAAGGCTGTACGGCGGAAGTCGAGATTTACCAGAGCGCGAATCCTGGCAGCAATGCTCGTTACGGCGGACTGCTGGGTTATGCCGCAACCATCGGCGGCACTGACCTGACCCGTGATAAACTGACCGTCAAGCGCTGCTCAACCAGCGGAAAAATCTCCAGCGACCAGTTCTCGTGCAATTGCTCTTCAGGCCTGGTGGCATACGTGGGCATGCCGGAGGCGGAGATCACCGAGTGTTTCACGGAGGTGAATATCCTCAGCAGCACGTCCCGGGAGTCAAAGGGAAGACTCAGTAACACCGGCGGCATCGTGGGAACGGTCAGTGTGCCAACTTCTTGTAAAATAGAGAATTGCTATTCTTCCGGCACCTTCCATGTATGGCAGTGTTCCGCCGGTATCGTCGGCCGTCACGAGAAAGGCGCCCTTACGATCAACAACTGCTACTCCACGTACGACATTCTCGGTTACTCCGGCCTGGGCGGTATTATCGGACAGTCCAAAGCCGGTCTGACGGTTACCATCACAAAGAGTTTCGCGTGGAACCCCTCGGTGATCGCGTTCCGTGACGCCGGCGACAAGTACAGCTCCGGAGCTATTGGAGGGTCCATTTCCGGAATCAATACCATTACCGGCTGTTTCAGGCATCCGGAAATGGTATTCACCGATCCGTTCCGGACGATCCAGACCCATGGCGACCTTTCGGCCGGAACGCCGGAAGGCGCTGCCAACCAGAATGCGTATGATGGGACTCCTTCTTCCGAAGCGACCCTCACTGCAGCCGCAAAGAAAGCGGGCTGGAGCGAAGCCATATGGGACTTCTCCACAGATGTGCCTTTAATCCGTAAATAAGAATGAAAAGATTAAGAATTATCCTCCTCTTTGTCGCCGCCTGGGCTACCTTTGTTTCATGCAATCCTTACAAGATTGATATTCCTCATTATGACTATGAGGAAGAAAAGGACAAGCCGGGTCCCGGCGGTGACAATGAAGGGGGAACCGTAGAGAATCCGGTTCAGTATCCGGAATTGGGGGTGGCCAAGGAAAAGACCCTTAAGACCACCGGCCTTTTCCGGGAGACAAAAATCAAGGACGGCATCACCCTGTACTCTTTTGAAAAGCAGAAGGAGGATATTACCGGTACTTATCAGACGGTCTTTGCCCTCGAGGTCGATCTCAATAACGAGGCCTACAAGGTGAATTTCCTGGTGGCCCAGAACGACACGGTTTCCGCAACCGGGAAGAGGTACAAGGCGATCGCGGCCATCAACGCCTGTTATGAGCAGGACGCGATATACTGCCGGTCCAACGGGTATAATTATTCCGAGGTTTCCCTTGATCCGGACCATCTCAGGTTCTGGAAGCACGAGGCGGCCATCGTCGGAGACGGTGTCAGGAAGGTGGGCTTTGTTAATGGTGCAAAGGGGACCAAGAGTATCAGGGAAGGCGGAATCCAGGCCATTGACATTTATAAAAGCCTGAAAGAGAAGAACATCTTTGCCAGTGCTCCGATGCTTATCGATGATTATGATCCCGTAGGCACCCGTTTCGTGCCGGAGTTCTACACGCAGGCCGATTTCAACAATCTTGACGCGGAGGATTACCGCCATCATCAGGGCGTCAGGCATCCCCGCGTGGCCGTTGCCCTGACGGAAGACAATGACCTTCTTTTCGTCGTTGTAGACGGCCGCTTCGCCGGCAAGGCCGAGGGCATGTCAGCCAAGGAACTCACCAACTTCCTCGTGAAGCATTTCAATCCCAGGTGGGCCATCAATATGGACGGGGGCGGGTCCTCCACCCTGTATATCCAAGGGCATGGCGATCCTTTGAACAATGTTCTCAATTATCCGTGCGACAATAAACGCTGGGATCATTACGGCCAGCGGGCCCGCCCTACGGCCTTCCTCGTGCAATACGACGAATAACATCAATATACTTACCCTGTAAAAAGAAAGCCCTTGAAGACCTGTTTCTTCAAGGGCTTTCTTCAGGGAACTCCGGAGCCTTATCCCGGGAGGTTATTATTCAGTGCGGCGAAAATGATGGCGATCTGAGGGCTGTAGTCTTTTAGGGCGCCGGACAGTTGGCGAAGAATGGAGCGGAGGGTGTGGTCGATCCGGGACTCGGAGACGCCGAGGATCCGGGATATCTCCTTGTATGTCTTCCCCTCGAATTTCTTAAGACGGAAAATTTCGCGGGCGTCTTCCGGCATTTGGGATAGCGTATCCATCAGGATATTGAGGATTTCGCGCTCGTAAACATCTGAAATGCAGCTGTTTTCGATGGTCTGTGAGTAGAAGTCCTGAAATCCCTGTTCCACTTTTGCGATGTGGTCGTAAACCGCCTGGTGGATGGCCCTGTCCCGTCTGTAACGGAGGCAGTTGTTCTTAACGGTCGTGAAAATATAGGACTGCATGTCCCGGATCTGCTCCCGTCTTGTCCAGATGGACATGATGGCATCGCTCACGATATCTTTCGCCGCTTCCTCGTCGTGAACAAGCCCCTTTGCAAAAGCGATGTAGGTCTGTCTTTGCTTGGACAGCAAATACGTGATGACTTTCTCCGGGATATCCATGTCAGAACTATCGCAGCATGTTGATGACTTCGCCGAGATCTCCGTCATTCGGCGAGGGCTCGATGCCGAGCAGGTGGCAGATCAGCGGATAGATGGATACATTCCGGAAGGAGGCCGCCTTGTAATTCTTCTTGAAGTCCGGACCTTCGGCACGGAAGACCGTCTGCATTTCGGGGTCTTCCGGGAAGTATCCGTGCCCACCTCTGAGGGTGCCGGGCCGGTCGGTGAACCTCCAGCCGAGGTCCGGGGCCACGATGATGTCCCCGAGCCGGTTGCTGGAGCCATAGCTCAGTTCGGCGGGGACTTCTTCCTTCTTCCATACATTGAGATGCTCGATGCCGCTGAGCGCCGTGATGATCGAATCCCGGCAGGCGGCGTTTTTGCTGTAGATCGAGGTCGGAGTGCCGTAGATGATCCGTTCGGTCCATTCCTTCTTGACATTCTTGTCAACGCTGATGCAGCGCTCCGGGCTCAGGTCCGCCATCCCGTGGTCCGAGAGGACGATCAGATCGATCTGCTTGGCGATCGGCAGGCGGGCGAGGGCATTGCGGAGCTCTCCCAGGATCTGGTCCATCTTGACGACCTCTTTGCGCGTCTCCTTGCTGAAGGGGCCGTAGCTGTGTCCCGTATGGTCGGGCTCGCTGAAATAGACCATCACCAGGTGGGGCCGCTGCTCTTCGGGATAGGAAAGGAGCTCGACCGTGCGCCGGATCCTGTTCCGGAACGAGATAAGGGCGTTGTTATAAGGGAGGTAATACCTCGGACGGCCGCCGCCGATCTCGAAGTCCGAGCCGACCCAATAGGTCACGCCGGCCAGGACGCCCTGGCGCTGGGCCGTGTTCCAGATGGGTTCGCCCAGGTAGAAATAGCTCTTGTGCTTGTTCTTGCCTCCGATGGAATAGCGCTCCTTGTGCTCCGGATCCCAGAAGCTGTTGTTCACCAGGCCGTTGTGGTCCGGCACCAGGCCGGTCGCGAGGGTATAGTGATTGGGGAAGGTGGACGCGGGATAGGAAGGCTTCATAACCGCGCTGACGCCGGCTTTCGCCATTTTGTCGAAGCTGCGGGTCTTGTTGCTGTTGATGTAATCGTGGCGGAATCCGTCCATGGAAACGAGAACGACATAGCGCTGGTTCTTTTCGGGCCCCCGGCCCCAGATGGCCGGTCCCGTGGCGAGGACCAGGCATAGGATAAGCAGGAATCTTTTCATATGGCAGTAAGAATGGTCAAAGATAACAAAAATCCCTGAAAAAAAGATGACCGCCGCGTGCATCCCTGCAAGCGGCGGTCCAATTCTAACCTAAAACTTAACCTATGAAAAAACTATTCGATTGCAAATATTGCGAAAATTGTGCCACCCCGATGGGTAGTGTAAACTTTTTGTATTATTTTTTTGTCTTTTCGTCGGATTTTGCATCATTTTCTCCCTCGGAGGCGGGTTTTTTCAGCTGCGAGGCCTCGGGTTTGATGCTGTTGATGCGGACCGGATTGAGCGGAACGTCGCGGTTGTCGGTCTTGACGGCTGCAATTTTGTCAATGACATCCAGCCCGCTGACGGTTTCTCCGAAGACGGTATAGGCTCCGTCGAGCTGCGCGCAGGCCTGCTCGTCCTGTACGATGTAGAACTGCGAGCCGG
>OCVV011088672.1_pt1 | contig 13579 bp, 30 predicted proteins | sample 1539721 | NCBI WGS metagenome assembly OCVV01 (sample SAMN02144230, study PRJEB22623) | gut metagenome | biome: sheep rumen | host: Ovis aries | place: New Zealand
TTAATTTAAAAGAAGCTAAAGAAGGAAAAGAAGATACTTGGGAACTTTTAAAAAATCAAGCTGCAACAGGTACTCAAGTAACTATTCATTTTTTCTTAAATTTTGTAGATTTTATCGCAAAAATTCCCCATTAATGTATATTTTACTCAACTTATTCCCCAATATCCCTACATATTAATGAGGAGAACAAATCCTCACTCTAACCAAGGAGGTATAAACCAATGCAGCAAATACTTCAATGGTTGAGCAATCATCCTTTAACCGGTATTATCGCCTTCACTGGATTAATCCAGATTGCTCCAATCAAAATAAATCCTTGGTCAGCCCTCTTTAAATGGATTAGCAAAGCTATAACTGGCGACGCCTGTAGCAAAATTGACGGTCTTGTAGAAAAAGTAAATAAAATTGACGGTTTAATTGACAAAGTTGATAAAATTGACTCCGATGTAAAAACAAATGAAAAAGACCGTATTCGCTGGGAAGTTTTAGATTTTGCTAATTCATGTCGCAATGGTCGTAGACATACAAAAGATGAATATCAACATATTATTGCTTTGAATGATAAATATAAAGAATTACTTAAACTAACTAATGACACAAACGGAGTATTTGAAGCAGAATATGAATATATTAAGAAATTGTATGCTGAACGACTAGAAAAAAATGATTTTCTATAAGGAAGGTGAATTATTATGATCTTTACTAAACAATGGCTAAAAGCCGCAGGTATTCGTGCGATTAAGACTATTGCTCAAACAGCAATTGCAACTATTGGCACAAGTGCCGTTCTTGATGAAGTAAATTGGGTCATGGTAGCTTCCGCTTCTGCGTTAGCGGGCATTTTAAGCCTTCTAACTAGTATTGCGGGCTTACCAGAAGTAGAAGAAAAGGAAGAGGCTTAATGCCTCTTCCTTGACTTTTTTTATTTTTTATAGTATAATATTCTTATAGAATATAAGGAGGACAATATTTTGGAAAGACATAGTAAAGAACGAATAATTAATTTGGAAGTTTATACTGATGGTTCTTTAAAGAAAACAGGTGCCAAATCTACTTTTGGAGGTTGGGCCTATATCGTTACGCAAGATGGTAAAGAATTGTATTATGCTTCTGGCAACGAACCAAATACAACCAATCAAAGAATGGAATTAATTGCTATTCGTGAAGCTTTAAACTATGTAAAAAATGTCCGTCGCAACTCTGAAAAGGTGGTTATATATAGTGACTCTGCTTACGCTGTCAATTGTTATTTACAAGAATGGTATGTAAATTGGCAAGCTAATGGCTGGCGTAATGCTAATAAAAAAGATGTTGCTAATCAAGATTTATGGCGGGAAATTATTCCATTTTTCGATAATTTTTGGTATGACTTTAAAAAGGTAGAAGGACATAAAGGAAATTACTGGAATGAAGAATGTGATAAACTCGCACAAGAAGCCGCCGATAAATTAAAGAAAACTTGGCGAGGTAATAAAAATGATAACTGACAATAGTATTTATGAAGTAACTCGTAATGAATATAAAGGTTTTGTTGAACAAATTAAGCCAGAATGTAAACGAGTTGAAACTGTTGAGATAGATGAAAGACATACTGCTACTAAAACTTTTAGTATAAATACTGGCAAATGTCTTTGTAGCAGATTAACTTATACCGCTGATTATGGCAATCCAGAACCAGAAAGATATTATGTTTTTGAAATGCCAGAAAATTATGAGCGGCAAGCCCCTATTCCTAAGCAACAAATTGTTTTAGAAACCAAGGAAGAAGTCCAAGCTTTCTTTGATTTCTTAGCTAAAAAAGCAAAAGAGGAGAATAATAAAAATGGTTGAAATTTTCGCAAACATTCCAGAAGAAGTTAAAGAGCAAACTAGATTAATTGCTAATTTTATTTTTTCACAGTTAGAACCAGAAGCTGGTTTAAAGTTTATGGAAAGTTATATTTCTTCTTGCCAAGATGAAGAAGAAAAAGAATTCGTTCGTTTTTATTTTAATATGAGGATGGAGCAAATATTGAATGAAGGTAATAATGATTAGCGGCAAAGCCGGCCACGGAAAAGATACAGTTGCTCAATTAATGAAAGAACAATTAGAGCAACAAGGTGAAAAAGTTCTTATTATTAAATTTGGTGACGCCGTAAAATGGTTTGCCCGAGAATATTACGGCTATACTGGAATTAAAGACACAAAAGAACGGGCTTTACTCCAATATATTGGAACAGAAATGATGCGTTCTTATGATGAATATTATTGGGGAAGAATTGTAAGCGAATTTATCGCGGCAAATAAAGATTTTACTTACGCATTAATTCCTGATTGGCGTTTTTACACAGAACGAGAAGCAATTCTCGCCGCAAATAAAAAGTGCTATACTTTAAGAATTGAACGCCCCAATTTTATTAACCCTAATATGACAGAAGAACAGTTGAAGCATATTAGTGAAACAGAATTAGATAATTATTGTTTTGATTATATTATTTATAATTCTGGTGATTTATCTGACTTGCGTGAAAACGCTAAATTCGCTCTTGACTATTTCAATAAATTATGATATAATAAAAGAAAAAGGAGAAAATAAATGACTGATAATTTATTTGAAATGGAACCAATGCGTTACTGGGCTCCTACTTCTTCTATGTCTCCTGAAGTTAAACGACAGCATTTAGAGCAAATGATTGCTCACGGTGATTATATTTGGAGCCGTAAATATGATGGCAATTGGTCGCGAGCAGTTATTACTCCCGAACGCAATGCTCTTCAAACTCGCGGCATTAGTAAGAAAACTGGGACATATGGAGAAATTCAAAATAAAGTTTTCTTTTGGGATAATGTCGTAAAAGCATTTTCTCGCGAAACAGTTATTCTTGGTGAAGTTTATCTGCCTGGTGGTATAGATAAGGACGTTGGTTCTATTCTTCGTTGTCTAGACCAAAAAGCACAAGCCAGACAAAAAGACAAGAAACTAGAATGGCGAGTTTTTGATGTTCTATATTTAGATGGCGAAAATATGATGGAAAAGCCTGCTGAAGAACGAATTAAACTTATTCCAGAAGTAGTCCGTCGCATTAATAGTCCTCTTGTCATTGGAATTGATTATCATTATATGGACGAAGATTTCTTTGACGATTTAAATAATATCTTCGCAGAAGGTGGAGAAGGAGCAGTTTGTTATCGTCGTTCTTCTATTTATATTCCAGGCAAACGAGGCCCTTCTGCTTGGGAAACTTGTAAAGTAAAGCAAGAAATTTCCGCAGATATTGATTGCTTCATTACTGGAATTGAACCCGCTGTACGAGATTACACTGGCAAAGATATTCAAACTTGGAATTTCTGGGAAGATGAGCGTAGCGGTGAAAAAATTGTAGGACAGTTATATGGAGACTATAGGACTGGCCGCGCAATTCGTCCAATTTCAAAAGGCTACTATTATGGATGGCCTGGTGCCATTTATACTAGCGTTTATGATAATTTAGGGAATATTATTCCTTTATGTAAGGTAGCTGGTCTTACAGAAGAATTTAAAACTCAACTACGAGATAACTTTGAAGAATGGAATATGTGCCCGCTAACAATTGGCGGGATGATGGTTTCAACCGCACAAGCGGAAAGTGACGGGACTGGCATCTCAATTCGTCACCCTTATATAAAGAGTATTAGAAAGAATGATATTGACCCGAAGGATTGCACTTTGGCTAAAATTCTTTCTTGATATAAATAAATCTAAGTTGTGTGAAAAAACACAGCGAGGAGGAACATATGAGCGACCTTGAATTTTTGGGTTTTGCTAATGAAGTTAGCACATTAGACCCAATTATGTATCAATATTTTAATCAACTTTTAAAGAAAAGAACTATTGTTTTAAATTCTGAAATTGATGAAAATATTTTAGAAACAGTAGTATTACCATTAAAAGATTTTGAGCAAGATGACAGTTTTGAGCCAGTAACTTTAATTTTAAATACTCCTGGTGGCTCTGTGGCAGATGGGCTTATGCTTTGTAATGTAATTGATAATTATAGAATTCCATTAGAAATCATTGTACCATCATATGCTTGTAGTATGGGAACTATTATCTTATGCTCTGGAAATAAAAATCCTAATGTTACTAAAAAAGCGTATCCTTTTTCTTTCGCTTTATTCCATAGCGGCCAAACTTATGTTGGCGGCGAATCTACTTCTGTTGAAGATGTTATGAATTTTAATAAAGGCGTTGATAATAAAATTAAAAATTATATTATAACAAATACTAATATAACTGAAGAATTATACGACGCTCATCATCGTAAACAATGGTATATTTCCGCGGACGAAATGCTGGAATATGGATTAATAGATGAAATAATTGGGATGTGATATTGTGATTAATTTTCTTGATACTTCTGCTATTTTAAATGGAGCAATTAATTTATATGAAAATATTTATATAAGCCCATTAGCAATCGCAGAATTAGAAAATATTAAAACTTCCGTCCATAAAGACGATAATTTAAAATATAAAGCACGACAAGCCGTAAGAGAAATTCTTACTAATAAAAAGATTTTAATTCAACCAGTCTCTCAAAAATTGGTTGAAAAATCTTTTAAAGATTATCCTTTTTTAAGCGATATAAACGACCATCATCTACTGTGTGAAGCCGTAGCCCTAGACCATAAAATGGGCCCAGTTAATTTTATTACAAGTGATTGTGCTCTATATGAAATGTCAAAATTCGTGGATTTAACCACAACCACTTTCCTAGAAGAAACTGGAGCAGAAAAATTCCAAGAAGCATTTTATTGCGGTTATGGTAAATATTATCCTACAGACGCAGAACTTGTCGCACTTTATTCAGAAGGTTTAAATCAAAATATATTAAAAGCGAAAGTAAATGAATATTGTGAAATTTTTGACCATAATGGTTCTCTAACAGATATTTTACGTTGGGATGGCAAATCATACCAACATTTAAAATATACCAATATAGAAAATAAAACATTAGGTATTAAAGTCTCACCGCGAAATTTAAATCAAAAAATGATGTTTGATTTATTACAAAATCCTGAAATTCCTATTAAGCTAATTACAGGAGTTTATGGTAGCGGCAAAGACTATTGTGCTTTAATTCACGCACTTAACTTAATTGAGAAAGGTAAAAAAAATAAGTTAGTTTTTGTTAGAAATCTAATTGATTTAAAGGACACCCCACAAATTGGTTTCTTACCAAATGATATAGAACAAAAAATTGGTTGGGGTCTTGGACCAATTAAAGATATTTTAGGCGGCGACCAAGCTCTTGAAATATTTACTTCACAAGACCAAATAGAAGCAGTAAATTTAGGTTTCTGCCGCGGCCGCAGTTGGGAAAATGCGATTATATATGTAACTGAAGGTCAAAACCTAACAAGCTCTCAAATTAAATTACTTATTTCTCGTTTAGGGGAAGGTTCAGAAATTATTATTAATGGCGACTATCACGGTCAAGTTGATAAAGAAATTTTTGAAAAGGATAATGGAATTAAAGCTATGCAAAATAAATTAGTTGGACAGCCAATGTTTGGTTGTATTGATTTAATTAAAACAGAGCGTAGTAAAATGGCTGAATTAGCTACGCTATTAGATTAAGAGGGAGAGAGAAATCTCCCTCTTTTATTTTTTGACTTTTTCCAAATTTTATGGTATAATAAAAGAAAAAGGAGATAAAAAATGAATACCAATTTTGAACAAAAAAGAGATTTATATTGGTGTTACACATTGGCCGCGGAAAAATTTGGTGAGAATCAAATTGTAGAATGGGCAAAAGAGCAATACGAACAAATTAAAAATGACGTTGCGGCAATGGCCGCTTTTGTCACGGTTTTAAATCATAAGTGCTGGTATTGGTATGATAAAGGAAATGAAGAACTTTCTAAAATCTATTCAGACCTTTATTACAAGTATAATGATTTAGAATGGGATTGGTTAGAAGTCCACGGAACTTCTGAAGAAAAAAGTTGGTATTTTGATACTTTGGATTAATGGAGGATTTTATGAATAGTCCTTGTATTAAGTGTAATCCTAAAAAAGAAGATTATTATAAATGGTCCACTTGTTTTAAACGAAAATTATGGGTTAAAATTTATAAACTTTTTGGAGGAATAGTATGGAAAATAAGAAGCCACTTGGTTATTTAGGCGGAGATATTATGACATATGGTAGTAATCTCGCCAGAGAAGAAGAGTATGAGAAGTTTAAGAAAGCGAGCATTCCAGGCTCAGTTTATTCACCAGTTCAAAATAAATCTATTAATGACAAATCAAATATGACCGAAGAAGAAAATAATCATCTTGCGGAAAAAATCTGTGAAGCAGATATTGATAGATTATGGAATAGTGATTATACTGTTCTTTGTCCTGAACAATCCGCTATTGGCACTATGTGTGAAATGGGTGTGCTTTATGGTTGGAAATATATGTCTAATAAATTGCTAGATATTTTTGATGAAACAATTGAAAAAAATGGAAAAGGAATTATGGAATTAGACTTAAACCAAACTCGCGAATTACTTTGCTTACTATTACAAGAATTGGCAGAACAAAATAATAAGAAAAATTATGCTCATTATTTTGACATTCGCACCAATCACCTAAATGAAAAAGATTGGCGTCGCAGTTTTAGTATAAATCAGATGTTATACGGGATGATTTTATACGCAACTGCGGATAATATGCTTCATAATTCATTTGATGAAATTATACCAATTTTACAGGAGCAGTTTAAAAATGAATAATTTAAAAGAACAAATTTTAAATTTATTCCAAAATTGGTATGATGAGTATGCTTTTGACACTTGGCATACCTATAAAGAAGAAATAAGGCGACTTACTGAACTATTGGAACAAATTTATAATTTAGTTAAAAATTATGAAGGAGAATAATTATGAATAATATGTTATATGGTATCAATGACAAACTACCAACAAAGCGGCTAATTGTCGCCGCACTTCAACAGGTAATTGCTTGCTTTGTAGCAACAATTCTAATCCCACAAATTTGCGGCCTACCTATTGCACCAGCAATGCTGGGTGCTGGTATTGGCACGTTAATTTACCAGTTATTTACTCGCGGCCAAAGCCCAATGTTTATTAGTTCTTCTGGGGCATTTGTTGCCGCAGTTATTGGAGCATTAGCCCTTGGCTCTGCTCCCAATTATACAGCTGTTCTTATTGGTGGTGCAATTGTATGTATCGTTTATTGTATAATTGGTTTGGCCATTAATCACTTTGGAACCAGCTGGATTAATAAGCTACTACCTCCTGTAGTAATTGGCCCCATTGTAGCTGTAATTGGTTTAAATCTAGCTACTTTCATTCCAACTTATTTCCAAGTTAATGGACAATACAGTCTATTAGGTTTTGGACTTGGTATGCTAACCCTACTAATTACCGCCCTTATTTCACACTATGGAAAAGGATTTATTAAAAATCTTCCATTTCTCTTTGCTATTTTAATTGTATATTGTTTCGCCGCAATATTAACTCTTTGTGGTATTCCAATTATTAATTTTGTCGCATTTAAGGGTGTAAGATTAATTCAAATTCCTGATTTTACTTTTCTACATTTAAATGCTTTTAATTGGGCATTACTACCACAAGTGCTACTTCTATTCTTGCCTTTATCATTAGTAACATTTTCAGAACATACTAGTGACCATAAAGCATTAAGTGCAGTTATTAATAAAGACCTTACACAAGAACCTGGTTTAGGAAATACATTAATTGGAGATGGTGTAGCTACACTATTTGGGTGCTTCTTCGCTGGTTTACCAAATACTTCATATGGCGAGTCTGTTGGAACAACTGGATTTAGTAGAATTTGTTCTAAATATGTAATTACTCTGGCCGCAGTTATTATGGGTATTGCCGCATTCTTTGGACCACTACAAGCTTTCCTAGTATCAATTCCAAGTTGTATTTTTGGCGGATGTGCGGCTGTACTATATGGATATATTACTTTAAGTGGTATTCGTACCATTAAAGATAATGATATTGATTTAAATAATAATAAAAATATTACTATTCTAGCTTCTGTTTTAACACTTGGTGTTTCTGGTGCTGTATGTAATTTTGGTGTAGTAAGTATTGGAACAACTGCTCTCGCTATGATTGTAGGTATTGTTTTAAATCTTATCTTAAAGGAGGAGAAGGCAGTTTAACTGCCTTCTTCAAAATTATGAGTTGTATAGGATGCAGAAATTTTTATTATCGTAGCGATGGCAGCGGCGGTTGCGATATGCCCTATAAAAACGCCTGCTTGAATAATAATTTTCAATTTTATCAATTATCAATTTGTGAAGGAGATTCTGGTTTTTTTAGTAAAAAAGAAGCAGAAAGATATTTCAAAGATAATATTTTAAATATATTCTTACGTGAAAATTTAGAAGGAACTCCACCGCCTCCCTTCTTTTGACTTTTTATTTAATTTATTATATAATAAATATATAAAGGAGGAAATATGATTTGTGAACAATGCCCTTTTGGCGAATTAGTCCAGACAGATTCATTTATTTGGATGGTTGATTGTAGTATTAATGATTGTTTAATGGCCAGAGAAGATGAATGTTATTTCCCTGAAACAATTCAGGAGAAAGGAGTTTAAAGTGATTAAAACAACAAGATATTGTGATATTTGCGGTAGAGAACAGCATCAAAATTATGATAATTTTTATCAAATGCTTTTACCAGAACGTGATTATATGGGAAATATAATTTTGTCTGAAGAAAAATCAGATATTTGTAAAGAGTGTTTAAAGAAACTTTACTGGGAAATTAGTGGGTTAAAACATCCAGATAGGAAGTGTCCAGATTGAAACTTAATATGAACAACGACCAAAGTCTTAGAATGTTCAATAAAACTTGTATGCGTGGTTGGTTTCATCATAAAAGACGAGTAAGAAAGAAAAACTATGCCCGTGCACATCGCAGTCTTGAAATTTTTATGGGCGTTAAAAACAGAAAGATAAACCTTATTCGTGCGAAAAAATTAACTGGATGGAGAGAACCAGAATGGTATTTAGTCAGAGGTTATTAATTTTATTTATGATGATTTTCTGTCACCTAATTGATGATTATAAACTTCAAAGTATTCTTGCTAATATGAAGCAACGAAAATGGTGGAAAGAAAATGCTAACAAATATTTATATCGTAATGATTATAAGATGGCTTTGATTGAGCACGCTTTTAGTTGGTCTTTCACAACTACTTTACCATTTCTTGTTATTGCTTTTATTCAAAATAATTCGCTACTCGCAGTTTTACTTATTGTTAATTATATTATTAACACAGCAATTCACGCTTTTGTAGATGATTTAAAAGCTAATAAGTTTAAGATTAACTTAGTAGAAGACCAGCTTATTCACCTATTACAAATTATTTGTACTTGGATTATTTTAACCGCAGCAATAAAATAGTAGGAAATGAAATTAGAAATATTACTTATCTATTGGTAAGAATATTTCTTTTTATTAGAGGTGTGGGAATAATGATTGAAGAAATCATAAATAAGTATATCAAATTTTGGCCTTCACATTTTAAAAATCAAGGCGAGGCCGCAGAAGCATTAAATATTAGTCGTTCTCATTTTAATAAAATTATTAATAAAAGAGATTTTCCTTCGACCGCATTATTAATGAGAATGGAAAATAAAATGAAGGAGTATAATTATGAGTAATAGAGATAATCTTCCTATTGAGTGGAAAAGAAAACTTGGTAATACTTGCTGTAATTGTGGCAGTACAGAAGATATACAATATCATCATATCGTACCAGTGGGTGGAGATCATATAGGTAATAATATTCTATCAAATATGTGTGCTTTATGTAGTAAATGCCATAATTATGTAGAAATGATACAAAGAGAAGGCCGTCATAGCTTTTTAGTAAAACAAGGTATGAAGAAAGCTCAAGAAAATGGCGTTCATATTGGTAAACCTGCCGCTGATTATGAATCTATTATGGCTTCTATCGCAAAACATCTTACGGTTTTTGAAGGTGGTGATTTAACAGAAGATGAAATTATTGAGCTAAATAATATTAAACCAACAACTTTTCATAAAGTAAAAAGAATGCTTTATGAAGATTTAGAAAAAAAATCTTGGGAACATAACTTTTCAAAGCCTACACGAATTTTAAAAACGCCATTATATAAAAATCAAATATTAGAAGCAAGAATTACTGGTGTTTCTATAAAAGAGCTTCAAGAAAAAAGATTAAATAAATAAAATAAGGTGATAATATGTCAAATAATCAAACTTATCGAATTTATACTCGTTGGTTAGCTGTTGAATTAAGAAAATTAGGATTTAAAATAATATCAACAGACATTAACGAGTATCATCCAGAATATACAGTATGGGTTTTTGAGAATAATCAAAAACTTCAAGCAGCGATTTCAGAATTAACGCAAAAGCGTAATCGTGCTTGAGGAGGTTTCCTAATATGCCAAATTATGCTAATCAATTAAAACTTGAACTTACTGAGTTAGATAAAATAACTCATAAGCAAGATGATGGAAATAGATTTATTCAACCTATTAACTTTAAATATGAAGCCGCAGCGATGCGAAATTTAAATGGTAATGCTTTTAAAATTTGGCGTTATCTTTTAAGATGGTATGGAAAAGACTATTTTTTCTTTTCGCCCGCGGCCATTCGTAAAGAATTGGGCCTTGGTGAAAATGGAGCGACAACCGCACGAAAAGAACTTGAATTAAAAGGTTATATAACACCAGTAGAAGGTAAAATAAATGTTTATAAATTTACTCCGGTTTTACCGATTGATTATGAAAAATTAAAAAATACAAAAGATTTAACTAATGATTGAAAGCCACGATTTTCGTGGCTTTTATTAACCCTAAAATCGTGGCATAATTCCACGAAAATCGTGGATTAAACGCCACGAAAAAAGTGGATATGCCACGAAAAAAGTGGAACTATCCACGAAAATCGTGCGAGTAATATAAATATAATATAAATATATAAAATAAATAAAGTTAAGAAAAATAAAGAAAAAAAATATGGCGTGCCGCAAAAAAGAATTTGACTTTTATTAAAAATCGTGTTATACTTAAAGAAAAGAAAAGGAGAATTAAGTATGTATAAATATAAACAAGAAAAACGCTGGCGTTCAAAAAATAAAGCCGCAAAACTTGATTCAAACTATCCAATTGACCTAGAAGTTTTGGAGAAACAAGAAGAAGCAACTGCAAAACTTAATTTAATTTATCGTGAAATTGACACAGAAGAAGTTAGTGGAATAGGTTGTCATGAACATATTTGTACTTTTGAAATGTTAAATAATGATAAAACTCGTCAAGCCCGAGAATGTAAAGAATGGTTAAAGAAACATCCTATTGATTATCCTACTAATGATGATTTTTGGGAACCTTGTGATTTTTGTGCTATGATGAATTATGTAGCACAAGATGATGAAGGAAAAATTATGTATGTATCCCGCACTTTTCCAGAAGAATTAAAGAAATATTTTAAAAATAGAGGTAAATAAATGTTTCATTATAGATATGATATGATTGGAGCAGATTTAGATTATAATATTCACAAACATCCCCAGCAAGATTTAGAGGATAGAGGTTATACATGGATAAAAAGCGAACCTTTTTCAATTGCAGATTGTTGGATTTTTCGTTTTCAAAATGAATTAGAAAATCCTCCAAAATATTTACAAAGGATTTCAGATGACTTTAAATTTTCAGATGAGAGGTAAGTAAAATGATTACAATTATCCAAAATCGTGGAACTGGTAAGGCAAAGAAACTACTTGAAACCGCACGCAAAAATGGTGCAACAATTATTACTCAGGATAAGAGAGCTTTTGAAGTAAAGGCTAAGTCCTATGGTTTTTCTGATGTTGAAATTCTAGATTATGAAGATCTAGAAGATGATAACTATACTATTGACAAGCCTGTGCTTGTTCATAACGGAGATAAATTTTTAGAGTACCTACTTGACCGCTATTATGGTCTAGATATAATTGGCTTTAGTGCTACACAGGAGGATTAATATGAGTTATACTACAAGTTCTAATTTTAAAAATAAATCATTTCCAGAATTATTAGAAGATATTTATGAACGCATTAATAGACTAGAAAATTATATGCTAGGAATTAAACAAGATAAAGAAGATAAAGAAAATAAAAACGGGAAAATTGTTATAGACATAGATTTTAATTTTGAACCCGCAAGAAAACGTTTACAAGAATTTGTAGAGTCAATTCCAAAAAAGGATGATTAAAATGTCCCGAATAATATTTACAGGCGATATTCACGGCTCTCTTGAAGCAAAACGCCTTAGTTATAAAAATTTTCCTGAAGGCCGAAATCTCACTAAAAATGATTATGTAATCATTTGCGGTGATTTTGGTTGTGTTTGGGATGGAAGTAATTGTGATAAGTATTGGTTAGACTGGCTTGAAGATAGACCATTTACTACTCTTTTTGTAGATGGAAACCACGAAAATTTTAATTTACTATATAATTGGAAAATACCAATAGAAGATAATTGGCACGGTGGAAATGTTCGTATTATTCGCCCATCTGTTTTTCATCTTATGAGAGGGCAAATTTTTACTATTAATAACATGACTTTCTTTACAATGGGTGGAGCAACTTCTACTGATAAGTATCGCCGTAAAGAAAATGTTAGTTGGTGGCCGCAAGAAATTCCTTCTTATATAGAAATGGAATATGGAGTAAATAATCTAAATGAACATAATAATAAAGTAGATTATATTATTACTCATTGTCTCCCAAATAGTATTCTCGACAGAATTGACAAATGGTGTCCACAACACGATTCTCTAACTAATTATCTAGAAAAGATGATTGTTCAAAATGTTAATTTTAAAAAGTGGTTTTGCGGCCACTACCATATTGATAGAACAATTGATGACAAATATTATATTTGTTATAAAGACTTTTTAGAGCTTCTTCCAAATGGAGAAATTAAATTAATTAATAATTATTTTGGGCAAATGGTGGAGTTTAATAATGAATAATCCGAATGATTTAATCTCAAGAAATACTGCGATAAAGTGGTTTTTCAGGCCTTACTCTAACGAAGAATCTTACTCAAATCTTGATGTAGAAAAAGCATTAAAGGCAATTCCCGCCGTGGACGCTGTACCGGTGGTGCACGGACGGTGGCGTGAATTAAAAGATGGTACAGAAGAATGTACAAATTGTCTTGGTCTGTGTCCGCATGAAGAAAATTATAATGGCGACGTAATCTTTAATTTCGGTTGTGAGTATTGCCCTTGGTGCGGTGCGAAGATGGATGCAGACAATCCAATGATATAAGGGGTGAGATTAATGGGCATTGCAACGAAATGTTATAGATGCGGTAGAGTTGTGTTTAATGATAATGAACCGTTGTATTCAATAAACGCGATTTTATGGAAACCTGGAGTAAATTGTTCTGGTATTGGCACTACAACTGGGTACGCATATTTGTGTCAAGAATGTGCGGACGGGTTAGAAGATTACTTAGATGAATTATGGAGAAAGCAACAGAATGGAGAGCATGAATAAACTACGATTTTTCTACACCAG